>Ga0207674_10003688_pt1 | contig 18691 bp, 15 predicted proteins | sample KBSCornC72_FD_184303 | JGI IMG/M metagenome (GOLD analysis project Ga0207674, IMG submission 184303) | Corn rhizosphere microbial communities from Kellogg Biological Station, Michigan, USA - KBS Corn C7-2 (SPAdes) (version 2) | ecosystem: Host-associated > Plants > Roots > Rhizosphere > Soil ... | reverse complement strand
CATGCTCGTGCTCGGCCTGTAGGTCGGTTCGCACAACACCCGGAACGCCCTCCAAGAAGAAGAATCCCCGCACAGGCGGGGATTCGAAGGTGGGCGGTACTGGGCTCGAACCAGTGACCCCCAGCTTGTCGAGCTGGTGCTCTCCCAACTGAGCTAACCGCCCAAAACATGCCCATTTGCAGGCATTTATATGTTTATGTCGTACGAAACGCTCTCCCAATAGTTGCGGAGCGCGGGATCAGAATAGCCTCTCGCGCGCCCCGACGCCCCTGGCCTTATTAATACGATCCGCCGCGCGCTCGAATCGTCCGTCGTTGCAACTCAGCCGCCACGTCCCCAATTCACGCCAACCCTGTATGAGCCATCCCGGGTTCCGCGGAGACTGTTTTGGTTGGTTTCCTACTTTCATCCATCGGTCTCGTTCTCGAACCTATCGTCTCGCGTGTTGCCGCTCGTACTCGACGGGCGGGATGCCGCCGAGTGAGGTGTGGAGACGCTCGTTGTTGAACCAGGCGACGTACTCGACGACGGCGAGCTCGAGCTGGGAGCGGCTGCGCCAGACGCGGTCGCGGATCAACTCGGTCTTGAAGCTGTCGACGAAGCTCTCGGCGGCCGCGTTGTCGTAGGCGTCGCCGACGGTGCCAATCGAGGCGAGCACGCCGTGAATCCACCCAATACTTGTCGTACGACTACGGCCAATGTCGAGCGCATCGCTGTCGAGCGCGGCTTTTCGCGTGCACCGAGAGAGGGAACTGGGCCAGAGCAGTGCGCCCAGCGCGGATCCGCGTGGCGACCGGACGGCCACCTCGACCGCCTCCTGGCGGAACTCCGGCGGGTACGGCGGTCTCGTCCTTGGCATCTCCGCTCCTCCCTCGGGCTGAGCCCGAAAGCATCACGGTGTCAACAAGACCGGGTCAATTCCACTTCCAGACCGTCGATCCGCGAGGAGACCCCATACCCTCAAGGCGGCGACGGCGAGCAGGGAGCTAGCGACTGAGAGCACCGTCTTCGACACGCTCCCTCTCCTTACGGTTACCCGCGCGGTTCCGGTCCCGGGCTTTCATGGGGCGCCTTGCTCGGTTTGGCGTTGCGGACAAGTAGGCCGCGGAGCGCCGCCCTGACCTGCCCACGCCCAACTGACGGAGTGGCAGCGACCGGCGAGGGGTCGTAGCTCGCGTGTATTGAGATCGAGGCGCGGTTGAGCACGTCGTCCCAGTCACAGATGCACGGCGTCAGGCTCGGCGTTGAGGACGCCGCCGATTCGGAGGCTTCGGAGGCGCCCGCAATCGCCTGCGCGATCCATGTGGCGAGAGCCCTTTCGGTGTGGAAGGTGAAGCGTGTCCGGGCCGCCGTCGCGAACGCCTCCTGGACAACCTGGTGCGCCTCGCTTTCCGACAGGGTGTCGAGCAGCGGTCCGCTGAGCCGCGCGTAGCTTTGGGTGTAGATGCGCTGGAGTTGTCCGAGTGTTACGTGGCCGGTCGGCGGCGGCGGCGGTCTGTCCCCTCCGCTCGGAAAGGTTTCCATCTAGCCGAGCGGCCCGATCGGCGCGGGAATGCGGGTCATGCGCATAACGCGACCCTGGCGGTCGTAGGCGACGAGGAGTCGCGCGGTCGACGCCTTCGGTAGTAGCGCGATGAAGACGTTGTTCTTGAATGGAATCAAGGTCGCGTGTCCGTCTTCGAAGGCCAGCGCCATACGCGCGACGTCGTCGCTTGCGACGCCGGTGATGAGTCTGGCCGCGCTTCCTGCGGCGCCTCGATCAGAAGAGCCGGTGGTGAACGTGAACGGCTTGAGGCCGAGCCCGATTGCGCAGCCGCCGCTAAGCGCGGTGCGACCGAGAAACTCGGTCATGCAGATGTTTCGGCCGCGCTTACCGATCAACGAGAGCACGACGCGATAGCTACTCCTCGGGTTGGGCTGCACGACCCGAGCGAAGCGAACCGGCTGCCAGTGGCTTCCGACGGTGTCGGTGAGGCGGATACCGGCAGCAGCGAGCGATGCCCCACGCGGCTGGTGATTAAAGAGCCACGAGACGGTGCCGTTCTTCTTTGTGTAATCAGGCCTCCCGACTGATGCGGAAGCTGCGGAAGGCTTCCGGCAACCGGTTCCGAGCCGTTCGCTCTCGATCAGCTTCCCGTTCTTGTTGTAAGCCTCGACACGGCTGACGACGCACGAGCAGCCGTTGTAAGCCTTGCAGTCGTAGATGAACGCGCGATCGCCGTCGACCGAGACTGGATGGCGGACGCCGAGCGTGCCGACCACGACGACTCTTGCGACCGAGTCGTCGACGACACCGCTGTAGAGATGGCCGCTGCCGCCGATCATGTGGCGGCCGCCGAACGGATCGTCGATTGGGTTGCAGCCGCCACTAGCGCCGGTGCCCCACGTTGTGATCGTGCAGACCTGGCGCAGGCTCTCGATCAGGTAGAGAGCCGCGCGTCGACCACGAGCGTCGGTGTAGGTGGCGACGAGGCGCGAGGCGACGACGCGATCCGGTGTTGCACCGCTCGGTCCTGCTTGGACGATTCGGGCCAGTCGACTCGGCAGCCGATCGCTTGGCCGCGCAGCCCGACGGAAAGCATGCGGCAGCGTCCTCGCCCGATGGAAGGCTGCACGACGCGCCTGGGAGAGCGCCCACGCCCGTTGCTTCGCGCTGCACGCCTCAGATGGCCCAGATGACGGCGCAGTGGGCGAGATTGAGAGCGAGATGTGTTGGTTGCTGACGATGACACCGGCCGCATCGCGCATCGACAGTTCGACCGGCATGCCGCCCGCGCTGAGCCGCGAGCCTGTGTAGACGCGGAGGAACCAACGCTGGGTGCGAAGACCCGACGGGAAGTTGAAGACCTCGCCACCGCACTCGCGCAGAAGCGTCATCCTGCGGACGCTCGGCGCGACCTTTCCGAAGATCCAGAGGCGCGACCAGCCGGCTGTCCCGGCTGAGCGCTCCGTGCCCCAGACTGGCGTGAAGCTCTTCGCCGGCACTCGGCCCGGAGAGCAAGTGCGGCTCACCCCACCGTCGCCCGTCAACTGAACGCACGAGTTTCCGCGCCGGTTGAAGTAGGTCTGAAGCTTCCAGAGGCGACCTGCGACACGCGAAGTCGCGACCGTTGTCAGCGGCGAGGCCGGATACATCGACTCGTAATGTCTTCCCGTTGCGACGCGACACGGCCCGACCGCGCCGCCGCATGGCGCGGCGGCTTGTGGAAGGGAGAGGTGGCTGAGGGATGAGCCGTCGGCGGCGAGCGCGTCGAGCTGCCAGCTCGTCCCGGCTGGAAGCGCCGCTGCAGCGAAGGCGCCAAGCTCGTTCAGCGGCAGCTGGCGCTCTTCACCGTTGCTTCCGCGCAGGATCAGGCGTGCTATGTCGCTGCGCACAACCCCGACGACGGTCTCCGTCGCGCTGCCGGCGTCGGCGACGACGAAAGCTGCGACCGGTGCGTCGTCGGTCGCCGCTGAGCGGACCTTCTGCACGAAGCGGCCGTCGGCCTCGACGAGCAGGTGCAGGTCAGATGTACCGCCACTTCCGAGAAGGACCACGCCCGTCGTGCTGACGAGCTGCCGCGGAGCATGGGTCGTGACGGCGGAGCGCCACTGCCAGGCGGCGGTGTGCGATTGCGACTGGGTGGCACGCACGACGGCGGGCGCCGCGGCCGCGCAGACCACCGAGGCGGCGATAAAAAGGCGGAGGCGCATCAACGGATCCCGGCCAGCTTCTTGGCGGCCTCGACCACGGCGCGTCTGGTGCTTCCTTCGATCGTGATGGAGAGGCGGCTGGTGCGCAGCTGACCGACGTAGAAGGCGCGCCCTTCGTTGCGCTGGCCGGGCGCGACCTGCGTGGGACGGAAGACGGTTAGTGCGAGCGTTCCCGGCGCGACCCGCTGGGTGGTCTGCCCCCAGTAGGCCATCTGCGGACTCAGCGCCTCGCTGACTCGCAGGTACGGGCCGCTTCCGGCGCGCTGGGTTCCGTTGCCGTAGACGAACTCGACACCGCGACTCTTCGCGATCGGCCGGTGGGAGAGCGGGCCATAGCCGGTGCGGAGCGCCTCCAGCCGGGCGTCGGCAAGCGGGAGCCCTGCGAACTCGGGGCCGAGCGACTTGGCGTGACCGTCGAGTGCCCGCTCGGCAGCTGCGAGCGTGACATGGTCGGTCTTGACGACGTTGCCGATAGCCGCTGGCTGATTCTTTGTCAGGGTCGGCCGGCTGAACATCGACGGCGTGTAGGCGACCTTCTCGGCGGTGACGACACGCGCACGGGTCGCGAGCGCGCCTTGGTAGATCGTCTCGTGCACGAGCGGCCTGTAGGTTGCCGCGTCGACGGCGACCCGCTCCCGTTGGTTGGCGTCGATGCGGAAGCCAATCCAGAAGACACGCCGACCGCCGACCCTCCCCCTTCCGAGGTTCGTCGCCCGCCCTGTTTGCAGCGCTTGGCGGTAGCCGGTGATGAAACCTGCGAGCGCCGGATCCGGGGTCGGGACCGCCTCCGGGATGTGCCGCGGTCTCGCTTCATTACGGCCGCTCGGGTTGCAGCTCACCCGCAGCTTCGTCGCCTCGACAGGATGTGCGGCGATCCAGGCGCAGGTCGGGACGACACCGGCCGACGAGAAGACACCCTGGGGAGTCGCGAGGATGTTCTCGCTTAGGCCGTTGCGACTCGTGACGGTTCGCTTCAGTGAGCGCTCGAAGTCGAACCAACCTTCGATCCGGATGGTCGCTTGGATGGTCCGCCCGGTAGCCAGATCAACCGTCTCCTGGCCGCGGAGCGGTTCGACAACGACGGTGTGCAGCACTTCATCCGTCGACACTGCAGCCAACGCCTTGGTGAGAACTCCTCCGCGCGACTCGCTCCACGGACTGAGAAGCGCGACTGCAGCCGCGCCGAGAAGAGCTGCGGCAAGGATCGAAGCGCGGATCGGCAAACGACGCCGCCGCGTCGGGGCGACGGTTGAGATCGCATCGGCGATCGCCAGCAGCTCCGGCTTGTCGGCGAGCAGCTCGACCAGCTCGCGATCCGTGAACACGCTTGTGGCGCTCACGGCTGGATCCCCTCGTGGCGGAGCATCGCGCGGACCGCTTCGAGCCCGCGGACGCAGCGCTTCTTCGCTGCCGCCTCGGTGATGCGGAGCCGCTTGGCGATCTCGGCGAATGAACGGCCTTCGAAGACCTTCATGAGCACAACCTCACGCTGAGGCTCCGGTAACTCCCGCAGCGCATGGACGATCTCGGCGGTGACACCCGGTCCGTACTCGCTCTCCGGCGTCGGTGCCAGTTCGAGCGGAACATCGACCGGATCGATGCGCCGGGTGCTGCGGCGCGCCTCATCGACGAGACGGCGCTGGGCGACCGTGTAGAGCCAGGCGAGCGTCTGCTGCTCGGTGAGTGCGGCCTGCCGGGTGAGAGCTGCGGCGGCATCGGCGAAGACCTCCTGCGTGGTGTCCTCGGCGTCGCTCTGGGAGCGACTTCGTCGGCGCACGTAGCGGAAGACCAGGTCGTAGTGGCGACGTAACCCCTCCGCGGCGAGCCCCTCCACACTCTCCTTAGTCGTTCGAGAGCGCGGAAAGTGACTGCCATCGTCCGAGCCCAGCGCAGCCCGCCGCGTCACCGGGCTCGCGCCGCCTGCCCGAGCCTCGACACGAACGGCGAGACGGCGATCGTCGTCGAGGCAAGCTCACCCGGGCAGAAGTCGATGATCGGATAGCCCGCGAGGCGGACGAGCTGTGAGTCGCCTGCCGAAGGGCGAAGACTGACACGGAGGTAGCGCGCGACCGCCGTCGACCTGATGTCACAGCGGTACTGGTTGAAGACGAAGTACGCGCGTCCAACAACTTGAAGGAGCACCTCGCGCGGCGACTCGGCAGCAATCACCTGGTCGCCGCGGTGGCCGATCCGGAAGGCAAGCAACCGGTGGCGCGCATCGAGAACGGTAAGCGTCGGATAGCCGTCGAGGCTGCAGCGCTCCCGACTCAGATTGATTACGACGATCGTTCCGGTGTGCTGCCCGGTCTCCTCGGACCACAGCGGACCCGGTTGAAAGCGCAGGGCAGACAGCGCGCACCGCGTCATCCGCTCTCTCGCCGCACTTCCATGCGCGACGGTTGCGGCGTCTGCCGAGACGCCGAGAGACAGAGTCGAACAGGCGACGATGGCAAGCCGTCTAGCCACGAGGGAACGGGTAGAGGCTCTCACTTCTCGCCCACTGGCCGCCAGGGTGCGCGGACGATCAGGAGCGGTGCCGGTCGCTCGCCGCTCGGAAAGCGATGCAGGTAGCGAACTCCGATCACGTGAAAGTGGTAGAGACGAGCAGCACGATCACCCCCAAGCTCGAAGCGCCCCGCCGCATCGCGACCGGCCGGCTCACGTCGTCCGAAGCTCGCAGCGCCAGGCGCCGAAGGCGCGGAAGGTTGCCCGGCGGTAGCCGACGATCGTGGCGCGGAAGCGTCCGGAGATCGTCTTTGCCGTCTCGCGACGGACGCTGACGACGGCAGCCGAGGAGTGGAAGTGCTGCCAGCCGTGGAGGCCGATCCCGACGACAGCTGTCACCCGTGCGGGCCCAAGAGCGGTCGCCGGTCCGGGAAGCGACCTGTAGAGCCCCCGGCCGCGGAAGTGCGGCAACCGGAGCCAGATCCTCACCATTGGCTTCTGCGGCGCCAGGTAGACGCGGCTTGCAAAGACAAGCGCACCGGCGGCGGTTCGTGTGCAGCTATCGCCTCCGCTCGTTGGCATCGTCCAGCCCGATCCGGTTGCATACGGCCCTTCGACCGCGATGGTGCTTGTCGGTCGTGGCAGGCAGTCGCGCGCTGAGGGCATGCGCAGGTTGAGCTTCGCCGAGCCGAGCGGAAGCTCCTCGCTCGACACACTTCCGCTTCCGACGCGGTAGCTGACGTCGATCCGATCCGGAGCGCCCACTGCGGCGAGCGGCAGCGCGTCGCATCCAAGCATCCGGAAGTTGAGCTGCACTGCTACCTCGCCGTGCGGCTTGATCGAGACGGGCGCCGGGCGGACCGCACGATAGGGCTGGCGCAGAAAGCCAACCGGCGGGCAGCTACGCGTCCCCGGACAGCCTGGCGGGTTCCACGGTGCGAGCGTTGTTCCTTGTTGCTGAACGAGCCCGGTCGGAGCCGAAAGCGCATCGACACCGAGCAGCGTCACGTTCGCCTGCGAGCGATTGCGAAGAACGATCCCGATGCCCAGGGTGGTGCTCGGAACGAAGCGCAGCGATATGCCGCTCGGCCCGGATCCCATCACCGCCCAGCCCCCGGCTTCTGTGAACGACACCTTGGCAAACGGCGCCCGTACCGGGGTGTCGCGAGCGCCGCACGCCGTGGCGCCCGCCCCAAGCGAGACGGCGAGCATCGATGCGACCACGAGCAGTCGACGCGACATCGCTAGCTGACCTACGTCGCGAAGCGGCCTCCGTGTCACGCGACGTGCCATGTGGAGTTCCTCTCACGCCGCCGTATCGGAACTATCTGGCGCTCGTAAGCGTTTCTGTCGCCAAGGACGGTTCTGGGTAGCGCTTCAATGCGGAGATGCTTGGCGATGGAAAGCAACCAGATCAACCTGCGCGACCTGGTGCCCGGCCGCGTCGAGCCCGACGAGAAGCCACTGACCCGGCGGCATCCGCAGCGTTCCTTTCTGAGGGCCAGGTGTGGTGACCGGGAGTTGGGCGAAGAAGAAGCCGTCGCCCAACGCGACCGGCGTCGTCTCGCCGTCCGAGCGAAGCTCAAGCTTGGCGATGGTCGAGCCCGGGTCGACGGCGCCGCTGATGTCCCACGTGTAGACCGCTTTGCCGTCGACGTGCGTGAGCCCCGCTCCGATCCCGACGTTGATCGGATGCCGCTCGTTCGTTCCCCCACTGACAGCACCGCAGGCGTTGGAGAAGTTGAAGCCTGGTTGCGCACCTTGCCCGCCGGTAACGACGAGGCAGCTCTTACCGTCTGATCTCTGCGCGGATTCGAAGATGACGGTCTGGCCTGCCTTCCAGATGCCGTAGTTCTGCGTCAGCGTCACGTCGAAAAGCTTCTTTGCCGTCCCGAGTTCGACCGTCGGTAGCACGGGCACTTTCTGCGGCTCGCACCTTCCACCCTGCGCGTCGCTCCAGAGCGGCACGGGATACTCGCCGTCGCTCGCTGTGCCGATCGGTGCAACCGCCCAGTTCACGCATCCCTTGCGAAGAGCGGAGCCGGCCCCATCGAGGATCGCGCCGCTTGTCGCGCTGCCGCTCAACTGCGACCACTCGGCCTGCGGCACCTGACCGAGGAAGAAACCTCCAATGGCGAGGTCGAGTGTGAATGGTCCGAGGTCGATCTTCCTGGCGCGCGGGTCGGTGACACGCCCATAGACGATCCAGACCGCCGCGCCCTTGGCGCTTGCCTTGCGAGTCACGCTCAGCGTCCGGTCGTCGTCTCCACGCGCAGGGTTGCTCACCTGGTATTCGCACTGGGCGCCCAGGCTCGCGCGTCCGTCAATGGCCGGGATCAGGCAGTAGCCGGTCGCGTTGAGCGGAACTGCAACCAGCGCCGCATCACCCGAAGTGACAACCGTTCGTGCGTCCGCCAGCTTGACATCCGCGGGCATGTTGTCGCTCGCGACAGAGGCAACTGCCTGCGGATCAACTGGCGGCCCACCGCTCTGCCACCACGGCCCCTCCTTCACCGCCGCGATGGAGGCCGCGGTGAGGAGAAGCGCCGCAAACCCGGTCACGAGCGTCAGACGCTGTCGACGGCCGAAGCGTCGAAGCGGCGAGCGCCTTCGCGCCGGAGCGCCGGCAATGCGGGCGAGGACACGTTCGACCATCGCATCATCCACTGCCGGAACCTCGCTCCGGAACTCACCGAGTAGGTGCAAGTAGTCACTCACGGAGTCGCCTCTCGCTCAAGGACAGCGTCTACCTTCATTCGCATTTGCCCATTGGGGCTCAGGCGGTTCCCGAGTTGAGTGCGTGTTCGGTGGAGGCGCGACTTGACCGTTCCAACGGGAAGAGAAAGCGCGGTTGCGATCTCGGCATCGGTCAGCTCGGCCCACGCGTGCAAGAGCAAGATGTTGCGGTCTTCGTCACGGAGCGCCGCCAGTGCGGCCGCGAGTTGTCTCCGCTGCGCGTCGGCATCAACCCGGCCGAGAGTGTCGTCGAGATCTGAGGTAACCGCGTCGACGCCAGTGCGAGCGTACGCGAGAAGCTTCCGTCGTTCGCTGCGCCACTGGTGCTGCGCCAAGTTGGATGCGATCCCGTACAGCCACGGACGTAACGATCGCGACTGATCGAACGAGCCCCAGCGGGCGTAGGCGATCGCGAACGTCTCGGAGGCGAGGTCGTCGGCGGCCGCCGCCCCAACGCGCCGCCTGAGATACCGATGCAGCGCCGGGTACTCCGCGCGGAAGGAATCTGCAAACGACACCGGCACACCGACAGTTTCCCGATGTCCGCCGTTTGGTTCCGTGCCCATGCCTCACAGACGGGGCGTTCGCGTCTCAGCCTCTCTTCCTCAGACCGGAGTATGGCTGACGACCCAGCCGCAATTCCGGAACTGGCGCAGCCGAGCTACGAGTCGTTCACGGGCTATGACCCAGCCGCCCTGATCACGAGATAGGGACGGGACGGACGATTCGGGTTGAGTCCGAAGTCGATTGCCTTCGGGCCGATCTTCGCGTGGAACGATCCTCCGCATTGCAGTTGGCCGACGAGGAAGGTCGAACTGCCGTAGCCGGAAGTGAGCCGATAGCGCCGCCCGTAGTTGCGCGCGAAAGCCCGCTGCAGTTCGGTCGGTTGCAGACGAAGGAGATGCCCAAGGCGGGCGTCGACAAGCGACGGGGCTTGGAAGTAGAGAGTGGTGGCGACGATTCGGGCTCCGCGCTTCGCGAAGCCGATCGAAAGACCGAGTGTTGATGACGTCGTTCCGCCGTAGCGGAACTCGGGGATCTCGAAGACACCGTTTACGCCGCTTGTGACCTGGGCGCGCGGCCGGATGAGGGCGGGCTCACCGAGAATGGCCTTCACCTCATCGGGCGTCTTTCCGAGGATCTGCTCGCCGCGAACCGTCAGTGAGCCGAGGTCGATCTGCTCCCACTTCTTCGGTGGCGGAAGCTTCGAGACCGGGGTCGGGAACTCAGCTGGTGGGCAGGGCTTGACGACGGCGTTCGCCTGCAATTGCACGATGGCGGCGACTCGACCGGAGGCGTCGTAGCCGACGATCTCGCCGGGAAGCGATGCCTGCGGGACAGCAACCGCGAAGACGTTGTCGCTGAGCGCGGCAGGCACCTCGCCACCGTCGGAGAGGAAGGCAGCGACTTTCGTGATGCCGTCGGCGACGAGGCCGTTGAAGTGGGTGATCGGCGACTCGAACCAGGAGCCGAGTGCGATCGGGCGTCCTGGGCCGAGGAGCTGTCCGCAGCCTGACGACCCGCCGGCGACTGTCAGAGAGTCGAACTGGATCAGGCAGACCCACGTTCCGCGCACCGGATGCCCCCGCGTCATGCCGTGTGCCGGGCCGATCCCAACACCGATCCGAAGCGGGTCGTCGGGGTCCGGTTGAACGAGCCGTCCGAAATCGAGCTTCGGGAACAAGTCGGGTTTGCGAGCCGCCGGAAGCGGCGATCCGCGCTTCTCTCGGCGCAAGATCCAGCCAACTGCCGGATGCTTGATCGGAGCGGTGACCTTGGTGGGTGCTCCCGGGATCGAACGTGGAGGTGACGCCGCGAAGTAACTCGGAACGCTCGGGCGTGCTCCGCCGGGGAGGATGCCGCCGCCGGAAATCACATAGGGGATGTTGCGAACCCTCCCGCCGCGCATCAGCGCTGCGACTGCCTCGACCGGGTTGGGTTTCGGGTGACGCTGCACCGACCCTGAGGGCTGGCCGCGCAGCGATAGGAAGACGTTGTTCGTCACTGTCGCCGACGAGCGACCGCGCGCCCGCGTGACGCGAACCGAGCGCACATCGTCTGAGGCGAAGCCGTAGATCCCGGAGATCGAGATCTCCGGGTTGCCGACACGGAACCAGACGTTGTCGGCGACAAGCGCGACATGCCCACGTAACTCATCGGCGCGCAGGCACTGGTTGGAGCCGCGTCCGCTCGGCCGGTCGCTGCGCACGAGCCGCAAACAGTAGGCGTCACCGTTCCGGAAGCCGAGAAGGTCGAAGCTCGTCCCGTTGACGCGCTCCCGCAGAAGGAGTCGCAGCTTCGTCCCGGTCGGGAACGCGGCAAGGGAGACACGATTGCGTGCGTTGAACCCTTGCTGCACCGCGGACGGAGCCGGGATGCCGGGCTTCCCCGAGATCCAGGCGCTGAAGCGATCGGCCAGCCCCGTCGCGAGCGCAGTCGCGGCGAGAATCGCGACCAACACTGCCACGAGCACGACAGCGAGCCGTCGAGGTGGTCTCTGCTGGAGCCACTTCCGGCGCTCTGGCTGGTGCACTGCACGCTGCTCGACTGCTGCGGCACGGAGGATCGTCTGCCAGTCAGGCTCAACCGGCCGCTCGTCGACGAGCACATCGAGCGCGTCGCCGACTGAGGCGAACTGTGTCACCGCGGGATCGCCGCGAGCAGGAGCCGCAGCCGTTGGTGTGCGTTATGGAGTGTTGCCGCCACCGTTCCCTCGCTGATCGCGACGGCGGCGGCGATCGCGGCGTAGTCGAGGTCGGCGTAGTAGCGAAGGAACAGAACAAGCCGCTGGCGCTCCGGGAGCTGCTCGACTGCCTCTCGGACGACGGCGCGCCGTGGATCCTCGTCCGCGGCAGGAAGGTCCGGCCGATCCACTTCGATCTGCTGCGGGCCGCGCGTCCGAGCGTCGCGCGCAACGTTCACGACGATCCGCCAGACCCAGCCGTTCAGGCTGCCGCGACCGTCGTAGCTTGCTCGCTGCCTGACCGCCCGCACAAACGCCTCCTGGACTACGTCTTCGGCGCTGGTCGCGTCGCCGACTATTGCGCTGGCAACGCGCGTCAGCTCGGCTAACCGCCCTTCGTAGATCGCGCGCAGCTCGTCGAGGGTGGCTCCGCGGCGAGATCCGGCCATCTAATGAGAAGACTCCACGAGGTAGTCGGAATCTTTACTGGCGGTGGATCAATCCGTGCCGACCGCGAGACTTTGGCAACGGCTCGTCGCGACCCCCACCGCGCGCAAGCCGCTTCCATCGTCACGCCGAACGTCCGTCACGCAAACAGGGTCCACACTTCCTTCCGTGGCTCCCGCCTGTCGCCCGGGCCGCGACGTCACTGCGGGCGTGCTGTGCGCGGCGCACGCGGACGCCTGATCCCGTTCAACTCCAGTACGGCTCCGGACCTCACCGTAATCAGGTGTCCCAGTGCGAGCAGCGCCGCATCTCGAGCGAAGATCCGCTAACCGGCGCAGCTACGGCAGACGCAACCGATTCAACCCTGCTTGCGCGCAAGCCCGAAGTGCCGAGCCTGGACGTTCAGTGGCGAAAGAGCACACGGATGTCACAAAATCCCATCCATGAACTGACCGAAGCCCCCACGCTGTTGGATGTTCGGCGCGGGCCTCCTCCCGACACGACGACCTCGACGCCATGTGCAGCCGCCCACGCGAGCACGCGTGCGAGTTCAGGTGTATTGCGTGGTGATGCGACCGCAGCCGACGGCGACCGGGAGTGACCCAGGCATGCCATACCATCACTCGCTGCGCAGGATGACGAGGCTCTCCGCGGTCTGCCCGAGGCGACGCGAGCCGAGCGTGACATCCGCCAGGACGACATGGCGGACGTCCCGCGCAGCACCGCGCGGTGCGAGTACCGAGAAGAGAATACGTCCGCTGTCGTCGGGATCGACGCGTGCACCCCCGGCTTCGGGCTCGGCACTCCAGCCGTCCGGGAGCACGAGCCGAACGGCCGCATCGACAGCGGCCCCAAACGGATTTCGCACCTCGACCTCGAGGTCGACCGGCTCGCCTGGCCTCCCTTCCGCCTGGTACGGGAGCACTCTGACGAGGTCAGGGTCGAGCTGAAACGCAGCGCTCGAAGGATCCGGAAGCAGCCGGGCCACGGTTTTCGAGTACTCCCGAGCCCAGGACGCGAACCCTTCGAGGTCACTGCGCGACACCGGCACAACACCGCGATGGCCCGTCAGGAGGAGCTCCGGCTCGTACTCGAGCAGAACGTCGGCGGTCGTCGAGAAGTCCCCGATGCCGACGCGATTGCGATAGACCGGGCCACCGCCCCAGAGACCGCCGTTCAGATCTTGCGCCACCGCATCTCCCGCGACCGCAACCCGGCAGCCGCCGACATCGCCCAAGAAGGCGGCGGCATACCACGTGTGCCCGGGAGCGCGGTGAACCTCGAGCCGAGCCCCGCCCCACTCGATGGTGTCGCCGTCCTGGATCCGGCGTGAGATGCGGGCGGGCTCGGGCCACAGACACGGAACGCGATACCGCCACGGCCGCTCGAGCAGGTCCGCAAAACCGTCGTACGCCCAGACCTCGGTGTCGAAATGCTGCCGGAGAAAGCCGATCCCGGCGACGTGGTCGTCGTGATAGTGAGTCGGCACGACGACGGCCGGCCGTCGAACGCCGAACCGCTCACGAAGAATGTCGAGCGAGTGCTCGACGAAGCGAAAGCCCGCCTTGAAATGGTGCTCGCCGGCGAACCCGTAGTCGAAGAACAGAGCCTCGCCGCTGTCGCCGAGCAGAACGTAGAAGTTTGCGCAGGTATGCGTGACCGCGACGAGACTCTCGCCGATCAACTCGAAACGGCCGGTCACGAACTCGTCGGCCGGCGGACCCGGTAGAGCCGGGCGCGTGATGCAGCGGAGATGGGTGAGCAGGCTCTCTTCGAGCGCGGCAAGGGCGGGCGTGGGATCGTCGATCAGCTCTCCGTGCGAGGGCGCCAGCCGATCGGGCATGCGACGCCTGACCGCCGCAGCCGAGGTGAGCGCCGACCTGTAACCCTCAACGCCGCCGTACCACCAGTTGAGGTCGTGCACGGTCCAAACCTTCCCGCTCGAGTGGATTAGGTCGCCTGTGAACGCGAAGACGAGCCCGTCGACCTCGACGGCGTACGACACGGACCCCTTGGTGTGCCCGGGAGCGGGCAGAGTCTCGATGCGCAGGTCCTCCCACTCGAGCACTCCGCCGTCCTCGAGCGCAAGGTCGACGCGGACGTCTTGCGCGACGACGTTGTGCAGTCCGGTGCAGTCGTACTGGTCGTACACCGGCGCCGTCTGCCAGAACCGCTCGACGTCGGCGAACGCGTGCACCTCGCGTGCCGGCGCGGCGATGCGAGCGTCACGAGGGAGCAGCCGGTGTCCGGAGCACTGATCGCGGTGGTGATGCGTGAACAGGACCCAGTCGATCTTTTGGACGCCGAGCTCGCCGACCGCGTCGAGCACGGCCCCGCCGCCCAGGTCGACGAGGACTGCACGCTCTCCGCTTGTCAGGACATAGACGGCGCAGGTGTCCTCGAAGCGGTGCACCCGCTCCGAGAGCTGCACGAGGCTCATGGGCGGAGCGCGGAGCCGTCCTCGAGGTCGAAGAAGTGCAGCGATCCCGGCTCCACCGCGACCTCGAACACGTCGCCTTTCCGAACAGTGGTCGAAGGGGCGAAGCGCCCGATACACGTCGTCCGACGCGCGCTGCGCATGCGCTCCAACTCGGCGACCGCCGACGCATCGACGTCACGTGCGAGCTCCCGGACGTCTTCCGTCACGACCGGCGCCGCGTCGATGCCGAAGTGGACGACGACCTCCGAGCCCAGTGTCTCGACGAGCTCGGCGTGAGCACGGAAGCGTCGGCTATCGGGCGCGTCACGTTCGAGCGCGGCATCCCCGACGCTCTCCGGACGCAGGCCGAGAACGACGTTGCGTCCGACGAAGCGCCCGAGCGATCCGTTCCACCGCTGCAGCTCATGCTCGTCCAAGTAGAGCGACTGATCTCCGAACTCCACCTTGAGACCGCTGCCGTTCTGCATCACCTGCGCCTCGAAAAGGTTCATGGCCGGACTGCCGATGAAACCTGCGACGAACAGGTTGGCAGGGTTGACGTACATCTCCTGCGCCGTCGCCACCTGCTGCAGCTCGCCTTTGCGCAGGACGACGACACGGTCGCCGAGCGTCATCGCCTCGACCTGGTCGTGGGTGACATAGATCGTCGTCACGCCCAGCCGATCACGCAGCTCGGCGATCTCGGCGCGCATCTGCATGCGCAGCTTCGCGTCCAGGTTCGACAGTGGCTCGTCCATCAGGAAGAGCTGCGGTTCCCGCACGATGGCGCGCCCCATCGCAACCCGTTGGCGCTGACCGCCGCTCAACTGCCGGGGCTTGCGCTTCAGGTAGTCCTCGAGCCCGAGCAGCTTCGCGACTTCGTTCACGCGCTTCGTGACGTTCGCGCGTGATTCGCGCCGGAGCCTGAGCGGGAACGCGATGTTCTCGAAGACCGTCTTGTACGGGTACAGCGCGTAGCTCTGGAAGACCATGGCGATGTCGCGATCCTGCGGCGGCACGTGATTGACGGGCTCGCCGTCGATCCTGATCTCTCCGGTCGTGGCCTCTTCGAGGCCTGCGACGATCCGGAGCGCCGTCGTCTTTCCGCAGCCGGACGGCCCGACGAAGACGACCAACTCGCCGTCCTCGATCTCGAGGTTGAAGTCGCGAAGCGCCGTCGTTCCGTCCGGGAAGGTCTTGCCGAGATGCTCGATGCTTACGCTCGCCATGTCCGTGCTCCTCTGATCAGTGCGGGATGCCGAACTCGTGCATCTTCGCGTGGATAGCTGAGATCGCCTCGTGAAACGGTTCCGCGAGGTGCGCAAGGTGGTCGTCGCGGCCGTGGTGGTGCGTGACCGACCCGACCGGATGCTGAAGGCTGCGCTGGTTGATGTAGTCGATGCCGCCGTTGAGCAACGTCACGAGGTAGCTGGCGACTCCAGGGTCGAACATGCGCCACTCACCGCCGACGCCGATGTAGACGGGCGAGGTGTGCGCCATGATCTTGCGCGCCCAGCCGTCGAGGTACGGGATCGAGTCGAAGTAAGTCGGGCCGCCGCAGCGGGCGGCAATCCATGAGTGGCGATCGACGGTGATGCGCTCACGGATCGAGAGACGGCGCGTCGATCCGCCTCCCCCATCCGTCCGCGCGACGACGTCGCCGTTCATGACAAGCTCGAGCGAGCCGAAGGGCACCACGCTCTCGGCGCTCGCCTCGACCTCGACCGTTCCGCCGTTCCCGGGCAAGCCGATCGAGCTGCCGATCGGGTGACCGTCGACCGAGAGCCGCACGAGCGGCCCTCCGCTCAGGAACGTGTTGCCGGCGCGGAGGCCGCGACACCAGGACTCGTACGTGACCGGCTCGTCGTCGGGGATATGGACGTAGGTGCGGTAGATGCCGACCGGGACGTCCGAGGTCATCTTGTCGGTCCCGCCGACGAGCGGAAGGCGATAGCCCATGTTCAGGTAGCGGTAGTACTCGCGATGCATGTACGCGTCTTGAATCAGCCATTCGACGGCGTCTGCGCGGCCGGTCGCGATGAGCGCCGCGGGCTCGCAGTTCGGATTCGGAAGATGCGGGATCACGACCGTCCCGCCCTGTTCGTGACACCGGTCGGCCCAGTGCGAGAGCGTCGTCTCGAGCGTGCCTGCGAGCTCAGCCTCTCCCGGCCCTCCCGAGCACCACGGCATCACGGGCTCCTTGAGACCGAGGAGGGTCAGGTGCCCAAGGATGTGCTGCCGGTTCTCCTGCGAGGCGTAGACGATGGTCTCGCCGTCGGGAGCGACGCTCGCCCGGCCCGTGAACTCTTCCGTGTTGGTAAACAGATGACCCCACTGGGAGAGCAGGAGGTTCACGACGTTGAGGCCTTCTCCCGCAGCTTCGAGATGGGCGCCCTGCGTCGACAGGAAGTGCACGTGTGTGTCCCCGCTGAAGTAGCGCTCCTTCCGAAGGTCGGTGAGCCTGCGCAGTCGAAGCTCGAGGGTCTGCTGGCCGGAAGCGACGGCGACGCGTTCGCGCAACGGCTCGTACTCGTACCCCCGCGCGACGTCGACGAGGACGTCTCCGCGCGGAAGCCAACCCTCGCAGCGACCGTCGATGTATGCGTACGACGTCTGACCGAGCTTGAGGTCGCCACCGATGTCCATGTGCCAGCTGTCGAGGTCGGAGTTGACGTGGTTGTGGTGGCCGTGGGGCTGATACGGGATGCCGTCGGGAGAGCGAAAATGCACACGACACGGAATCGGCTCGCCGGTCGCGTCATCCACGACGGTGGTTCGCACCCAGTTGCGTCCTTCGTCCACGAGCGTCACGCGGACACGCGAACCGGCGTCGAGCTCTCCGGCCCGTTCCAGCTCGCCCCAGTTGAACGTACCGAGAACCTCGCCGTCGTTTCGAATCTGTACGGTCGCCGACGGAGTGGCCGCCACCTCGACGTATGCCGGACTGGCAAGCGTGTTGCGCTTCTCGCCCCATCCTTTGAACTGGTCATCGAGGAACGACGCCGCCGGCGCGGTGGGCAGCGGGTAGGGATACGTCGCGGCGCCCCGATCGACGTCGACCTCGATCGCGAACGGCGACGTTGCATCCTGGGCCCCCGGCAGCACGATCTTCACCGGCCTCCGGCCGGCACGATTGAACACCGGTTCGTCGAGATGACCAACCGTCAGCGCAGCGATCACCAGGCGAGGGCCGGCTGGACGGACCACGACCGCCTTGACGACGACGTCGGGGCGCGGATTGCGCCACGGCCACAAGTAGATCGCCTCGGGGTACGGCGTCATGATCTCCGCCTGGCGTCGACCCATCTCGCCCCAGTTCCCCGCGTGACGCGGCATCAGCCGATCGGAGGCGTCCGTCCACGCAAGCAGCGCTTGCTGCCCCCACGGCGCGGGAACGATCCCGATCTCGAACCGCTCGCGGATCGCGAGCTCGATTTCCTCGCCGTCCGCGTACCGCACCGTGTATGTCGCGCACAGCCGGCCTGCGAAATCCCCGTCGGGGATCCGGGACTCCAGCAATCGATGCGCGAAGACAAGGCTCTTCGCGGCGATCCCGAGCGGGATCGCGACGTCGGCGAGGCTCTCTCCTCCCAGCAGGATCACGTGGCGGTCTTCCGCGCCGGCGAGGAACGGGACGCCGTAGATCGCGTGCGGCCCGGCCGTGATCGGCGGCCCGTCACCGAGATCGGCAGGCCCCGCGTTGCAGAGCGGCGAGAGGTCGATCGGTGTGTAGTCGCTCATCAGATCGCCGTCTGCCCTCCGTCGACTGCCAGGATCGCCCCGGTCACATACGACGACTCGTCCGAGGCGAGGAAGAGCGCCGCTGCAGCGATCTCGTCCGGATGGGCTGCGCGGCCGAGCGGGATCCCCGCGGTGATCCGTTCGAGCGATCCCGGGTTCGTGAATGCGCGGGCCGTGATTCCGGTCTCAGTGAAACCCGGCATGAGCGCGTTCACGCGCACGCCGTCGGCGGCGTAATCGCGCGCCATCACCCGTGTGAGCGCAAGCACTCCACCTTTGCTCGCGCTGTAGGCGTCGTAGCCGGGTGAGACGCCGTACAGCCCGGTCGGCGAAGCCGTGCATACGACCGAGCCGCCCCCCGAGGCGAGCAGTGACCGGATGCCGTGCTTGCACGTGTAGAAGAAGCCGTCGAGATTGACGCCCTTCGTGCCGGCCGTGGCATCCGGTCTCGGAATCGCGATCGTCGAGCGCGACGTGTAGTAGTTCGCGTCGGCGAACGGCGCGACCACGCTCAGGCCGTCCGCGCC
>Ga0207674_10003686_pt1 | contig 18693 bp, 13 predicted proteins | sample KBSCornC72_FD_184303 | JGI IMG/M metagenome (GOLD analysis project Ga0207674, IMG submission 184303) | Corn rhizosphere microbial communities from Kellogg Biological Station, Michigan, USA - KBS Corn C7-2 (SPAdes) (version 2) | ecosystem: Host-associated > Plants > Roots > Rhizosphere > Soil ... | reverse complement strand
AGATAGTTCTTCACTTCCGAGCGTACTACGTTTTCGAAACGTTGCCTTCTGAACGCCCACCATGATGGCAAGCGTTCCATCGATCGCCTTCGCTCCCCTAAAGGACCCCATCGTCTTGCAGGATCAACGAGGCCGCTCTCTGTGTATAACCTTGTCAGAGGTTATACACAGAGAGCAGAAAGGTTAAAAGTAGAGTTTTGCTGCGAATTGAAGCTGCCTTCCAGTTGCAGAACCATTCACCAATTTGCCGAAGTTAGGATTTCCTGAATTGCAGATGGCGCCTGGGGCGCCCACACACGTAAGGGTTGTATTGCTCGCGCTCGGAAGCGAGAACGTCGGTGTATTCGTGGTATTGAATGCTTCGGCTCGGAATTGCATATAGACGCGGTGCGACTCTGAAAAGTAGAAATTTTTGAAGAGAGACGAATCAAGGTTCTTTGATCCGGGACCGGTAACTGGGAAATGCCCACAGTTGCCGAACTCTGTTATCTGAGCACCTGTGATGCTTGTTTGAGTCAAAGGAACGGTAAATGCAGCAGGATTGAAGTAGCCATCGACCCCCGCGTTGGGAAGCTTCTTGGGAACACCAGCAACGCAGCTTGCGACGTTATAAGTCTGGAAAGTAGGAGGAATCACATTCGTGTTGATATCGGATGGAAAACCGGTTCGCAGAGAGAGGATACCGTTCACCACCCATCCGCCAAGCACATGGTCGAGTAGGCCGGTCACATTGAGGAATCGCTGTCCCGAACCGAACGGAAGGTGATAAAGCGCACTGACACTGACCGTGTGGCTAATGTTCAACGGAGCGACGCCTTTCTCCCTTGATAGATCGTAGGTGTCGAGGGCTACAGACGTGGCGGTCTGGCTGTAGGAGTCAGGGCCGTCTCCATTCGTCTCAATGTTCTTTTGCCACGAATAGTTGGCAAGGAACTGCAACCCATGCGCAAACTGCTGCTGTACCTTGAGGTTGAGCGCGTTATAGTTCTGGGACGAAATGTCCTTCACTGCGAGCACGCTTGAACCCATGTAGGGGAATGGGCGGTTGGCCTGGGTATTCATCCCATTCAATGCGTAGGAAAAGGGCTCCTGGTTCTCATCGATGAAGAATGAGGCAAAGTGGGATCCGCGAGCGCCGCTGTACGATGCCTCAAAAATCAGCGTTGGGTTCAGTTGATACTGCAAATCGAGGTTGTACTGCATTAACCTGGGCATCAGCGCGTCTTGCAGGCTTTGAGTTTTGATTGTGCCTGAATATGGTTTCGCTGCCGTAAAGCCGTCAAGCGAGTCCGTCGCGGGGATCGTGTTGATTGGCGTGTTCATGGTGTATGGCGGCGCTACGGTATGGGCGGCTGTAATGGTCGGCACCACGATGGTGGGAATATTGGGAGTGTTTCCGGAGAATTGAGTCGTTTGCTGGTTCTGGTCGCGCATGGCGTAGTACACGCCGTACCCACCGCGCACCACCCATTTGGAAAAAGCCTGATAGGCAAAGCCGAAGCGCGGGCCCCAGTCGTTATGGTCTCCCTGTACCATTGCGCGGCTATAGGGGGTTCGACCTGGGATTGCGAACTGGCCTGTCGTTATGTCGAACAGAGAACCCAGGTTATTTTGATCGATAGGCTGCGTGTAAAGCTCGTAGCGCATACCCAAATTGAACGTCAATTTGCTGGATGTCTTCCAGTCGTCCTGAATATAGCCGCCGAAATAGGTAGTGTGCTGACGCCCCTTACCGATCATTGGGATACCATTCGTGTTGGCTGGAAATCCCATTAGAAAGTCGGCGAGGGGAAGACCGGAATTCGGCACGTCGGAACTGGAAGAGAAAATGGAGCCATAGACAGATCCTGGCCCTCCCTTTAGCACGTTGAAGATCGAGTTGCGAATATCCACGCCCCACTTTACCGAGTGACGGCCGTGCGTCCAGCTCATGTTGTCGGCCAACTGCCGGGTTTCTAGAACGTTCAGATTAACGCTCGCGCCACCAAACCCGGTAAATTCTTCAGTCCCATTCACGGACGAACCAGAATACTTGAGACTGATACCGGGAAACTGCAAGGGCGTTATAGGTAAGAGGGCGAGACCGATTCCTGTACCGAAGGCCGCGCCTTCCGGTCCGCCGCCTGGCTGCGTGGTGTTGGTGTAGAGGTAGCCCACTCTCAACTCGTTTATCAAGGTTGGAGCGAAGATGTGGACGTCGGATACAGTAACCTGATCGTTATTGTTCAACGTGGCAGAGCCACCTCCTATCCATCCCGGGAAGGAGCCTACAGCCGGTTGAAAGCTATTGCTAATGGAATAAGTCCCAAAGAGACGATTCTTATCAGTCACCGTTGCATCGATCCGGACATCACCTTGGTCCGTATTCGAACGGCGCGTGGGTGCATAAAAGTAATTGTTAGCAATGGCGTTAGCTGGCCCGTAATTTGGAGCTGGGATCAGGCCCAGGATTGCCGTGGCAGTCGGATTAATTTTGTTAGCGGGGATTTTGTTTTCCCCTGTTTCAGCCAGGAAGGAAGTTGCAATAACATTTCCGTTCGGTCCGATGTGGCGTGTTGCCGGATCATAGAGGACCGTTGGACTCGTAGAAAAATCCCCGGTTCGCCAAGCCATCGGAGGTACGCTTTCGACCGAACTCCCAGACTTGGTGCTCTGTCGCGTCCCCTGGTAATCGGCAAAGAAAAAGATGCGGTTGCGCAGAATTGGTCCGCCTATGCCTGCGCCAAACTGGTTTTGGTGGAAAGGTGTCCTGGGCAGTCCGGCACGATTGGTGAAAAAGTTATTAGCATCGAAGATGTCGTTGCGTATGAATTCAAAAAGCGCGCCGTGATATTGATTGGTGCCAGCCTTGAGAGTTGCGGAGACAATCGTGCCGGCGGCATGACCGTATTCCGCGGCAAAGTTGTGTGTCATTACCTTGAATTCCTGAACAGCGTCGACTGAGGGCACAATGGCATAACCATTACGCCCCAGTGACCCACCCGTTGCAAAAGTGTTGTCGTCGATTCCGCTCAGTAAGACGTCTCCACTGCTGAATCGCCCGCTTCCGCCGACGAAAGGAAGATTGGTCCCGATACCCTGCACGGGAGCGGTGTTTCCAACTAGAAGTCCGAGCGCGAACGCATTTCGTCCGTTCAGTGGCATGCTCAGGATTTCGTGGTTGTCGATCACCTGACCTAAAGAAGATGTTGTCGTATCGACGAGCGGCGCCGCACTGGTGACCTCGACCGATTGACTTACCGAGCCGTTCGCCAACACGATGTTCAGATTTGCCGTCTGGTCAATTTGCAGAGTGATCCCTGAGAGCGTTTGGGTTCGAAAGCCCGTGGCGCTCACCGTTACTGCGTATGTTCCAAGCGCCATGAACTGCGCATTGAACGTACCCTGATCAGAAGTGCGAGTCTGCCGCGTCACGCCAGTAGCGACTTGCGTGAGTGCCACTGCAGCATTCGGAACGACACTACCGGCGCTATCTCTTACGACCCCGACAATGGTACCCGTGGAGATTTGCGCCTGAGCAATGCTCAGGGTTAGAACGGCGAACAGAACCATGCATGCTGCTTTGGATACGAACGACATAATTATGCTCCTCGGAAGTCGGTGTTGCACTGGCATCAAAAGAATTGGGTTCCAGCCAGCCATTCAGATGGATTGGGTTCCATCTAGCGGTGACGGTGGATATTGGAAACCCCGAGCTTTACAGAGCGGAAAGGTATGCCGGTCTGACCATTGATGTCAAGAATATTTTTTAGGCATGCTTTTTGGGAGGAGTGGTGTCCTATGAGAGGAATCTTAGGAGAAAGCTCTCCCTACTGCACGTAAGGGAGGTTGTTTGGCTTGCACCCAGCCTGATGTCGATTGCTTCGGGGCTGCCGGCTCGCCGTGCGCCACTTGACCGTGACCAAGCCAGTTTTGGGCTTTGTCTCCGTTTCGTTTCATATCGCGATGATGGTTCAATGCCCTCGGTTCGCGAAGTTACGCAACCGGAGTGTTGGCTTCAGAGAAACTGCCCGTGATGGCATTCGCGACTCGCGGCCAATAGCTTCATTGGTTGTGTGAGAGGGCATAGGATAGCGATCGAGGCTTCGGTGCTCACCGGCAGCACACGGAGGCGCCTAGTTCCTTGGTAGTTGCTCTCGCTCGGCACGAGCATGGAGAGAACCCATTGCGCGACCATCCTCTATCTGGACTGGAAAAAGTCGGAGATGCCGAGCGGGAACTTGCTATGATCCGTTGGCGGGAGGAATGTGCTTGACAGAGTTTGGCACAAGCCCTACACTTTCTGCGTTTCGATAAAGGTCAGTCCAATGTACCTTTACCGTTCGCCATTGCCCTCTGCCGCAGCCTCATATGCAGCAGTCTTAAGGATGTTCCGATGATCGCGTGTCCTGAAGCTGATGCTTCTTTCATCATTCTTTGTTTCGTGCATTTCGCTGCAACGCAGATCCAATTCTCGCTAAAGCTGTACTACTAGGTAGCAGTCGAACCATAAAATTTGCAGGCGTAGACGCGGCATCATATTGCGGTTTGCGTCCTTCAGGGAGCGATCAACGTGAGCTATACCAACGATGTAACCCGCAGAGATTTTTTAATTTCGACCGCGATGGTGACAGCGGCCTCGGCTGCGGGGCAAGCGCAACCTTTGCTGGACGCCTTCGCAGGCCAAGCGCCTTCGACGGTGGTAATGCCTACAGTCGAGGTGAATATGGGCTCGGTTTTCCCTGCCGGGGCTGTCTACTTCCGCAAGTCGAACCCTCCAATGGGCGAGTGGGCATCCGATCACAAGACGGCGGCGCAGCTTGGCATGAACACCTTCCGGCACTGGTTCATGTGGTCGGCGCTGGAGGTGGCTCCGGGCAAGTGGGACTGGTCGGATTACGATCGCATGATGGATCTGGCGGCTCAGAACAACATCAAGGTAATCATCGCGACGCTCGATAACGCCGCGCCGGAGTGGGCCTTCCGCAAATTTCCCCACGCACGGTATAAGGCGAGCGACGATTCCATCACGCACAGCAGCGTTTCAGCCAGCAGTGGCATCGGAGGCTTTCCCGGCCTCTGCCTCGACAACGACGAAATCAAGGCGCTCGCAGCCAACTTCCATACCACGCTCATCGAGCACTATCGCGGGCATCCCGCTTTGCTTGGCTATGACCTCTGGAATGAGACCACCTATGACAGCGGCCGTCCTGGCAAGATGAACTGCTTCTGCGAGGGGAGCAAGACGAAGCTGCAGCAGTGGCTGCAAACAAAGTACGGCTCACTCGACGCCGTCTGCAAGACCTGGCATCGTCCCAGCTATGCGGAGTGGGGAGATATTGAGCCCCCGCACAACTTCAGCGGCTATCCTGAAAGTCTCGACTGGCTGCAGCATCGCATCGATAAGGCGTATGAGTTGTTCGACTGGCGCATCGCCTTCTATCGCAAGTTGGATCCGAAGCACCTGGTGACCTGCCACGGGGTTGCGGGGACGCTTGATAGCTACGCCTCGGGACATAACGAGTGGTTGGCCGCCAAGCGGGTAGATGTATACGGGCTTACGTGGGTGCAGTCCCGTCACGGCACAGAGCCCTGGCGGCAGTGGCAGTCCTTCGATCTGACGCGGGCAGGGGCGCGCGGCAAGCCCTTCTGGCACGCAGAGGCGCAGGGCGGCCCGCTGTGGATGCAGCCGCAACTGTTAGGCAAGCCGCGCGAGGATGGCCGGGTGACGGAGCCGGAGGACGTTCGCATCTGGAACATGATGTCATTTGCCGGTGGGGCGCGCGGGCTGCTGTACTGCCGGTACCGGCCACTGCTCGACGGGCCGCTGTTCGGAGCCTTTGGGCCGGTCGGGATGGATGGTTCGGTGACGCCGCGCGCGGCAATGGCAGGCAAGACCCTGACCTGGGCGAACGCGCATCCTGAGATATGGCGATCGCGGCCGATCCGTGGCGATGTGGGTTTGCTGTTCGTGCCGGAGGCAGAGCTGTTCAATTATGTGCAGCAGCTTTCGACGGGATTCTATGCCACATCAATGCGCGGCGCCTATCAGGCCTTCTTCGACCAAAACCTGCAGCCCGACTTTGTGGCGCTGGACAACATCGACGAATACAAGTTGATCTACCTCGCTTACCCCGTAATGATGAAGCCCGAGACGGTGTCGAAGCTGAAGCAATATGTCAGCAATGGCGGCACGCTGATCTGCGAAGGACTGCCGGCGTACTTCGGCGAGCATGGGCACGTGGGCGAGATACAGCCCAATTACGGCCTCGATGAAGTCTTCGGGGCGCGCGAGAGCTATGTGGAGTTCCTGGCGGATATTCACGACGACCTCCGGATGGAGGTGCACGGCAACAATATCTATGGCCGGTACTTCTTTCAACAGTACGAGGTGAAGGGCGGCAAGGCCGTCGGGCATTACCCGAATGGCTCTGTCGCAGCAGTTGAGAACCGGATGGGCAAGGGCAAGACTTTACTCATGGGCTCCTTCCCGGCCGGCGGCTACGAGCTTCATCACGGCAAAGAGACGCGGGCATTGTTTGCGAGCTTCCTCAGCATGGCCGGTATTACACCAAGGCTTCGCGTGGATGACAACGAGGTGCAGACGCGCATCCATGAAGGGGAGGGAGGAAGCTATCTATGGGTGACTAATCCTACCCGACAGGCACGGCCGGTTACGATCTCGCTGAATCCGGAGCTTGGGAGATTCGTGACGGGTGAGGATAAGTGGGGCAAGCTTCCGGTGAAGGTCTCCGGGAGCACGGTGGCGGTAACGGTGCCCGCACGCGATGCCGCGGTCATTGCACTTCACTGAGCTGGAAATATTTGCGCTGAAAAACGAAAGACGGGGCCATTCTTGCGGACGGGCATGAGGAGCGAGGACATGGGTATTTGCCGGAGAACATTTCTGGAATAAACGGAAGCGACAATCGCAACAGTACTCTTCGGGGCGCGCATCAAATCTACCTGCGGTGCACCTCGCCTCGATGCACCGCAGGTAGATTTGGTGCGACCGACCCATGCGCTGGGCGCCGATCGGCTTTGTCGAGTACGATCCCGTTAACTACGATCCGCAATTTTTGGCTGGAGCGTGCCTGAATCTGACGAGGCTTCGTCCATCTGCTTGACAGGTAAAGAAACCATGAACATCGTCCCACTTCGCCCTTGGCCCGGGAACCGCGGTACTGAATAGCTCATCTGTGCTTTTGGACGATATTTCGAGACAGCTACAATCCCAGACCATTTCATTTAGGCTTGGTTGTGAGATGCGGCTTGAAGTCAAAGTCATCCGATCTCAGCTTGACCACTTCCAAGCTTCTCAAGCCGTAAATCGAACAGAGGAAGAGCATCGCAGATGCGCGGAGATCTGCTGGTCTGTTCGGAGTCTCGCTGGTGAGCAACGCGTCCAAATTACTAGCCTTGGCGACGGTCGGTCATATGGAACGAAATTTTCTTCCCCGATGTCTATCGAGATTGTTGTCCTATTTAGTGCAGCTTCCTGCCTGGTAGAACTCAAGCGTACCGTCGCATATCAGCGAAAATTCGGAGTGAATGTGCTGGTAGGGTGGATGCGGTATCTGTCCTGGCGGCAGAATGGTCTCGTCTATGTCTTCGGCCTCTCCGGTAGAGAGTACGCCATGTATGATTACCCGCATCTCTGCTCCGCCTAGCTGGTGCGTCACTGGCAGCGCATCGAGGGAATAGCCTTTGGAATGCGTCAGTAGCGGTTCCGGCACACCCCTCTGGAGGTCTGCGCCGGAAGTGGAAGGCTGTTGAGGGCGGCAAAAGCTGAGAGTGCTGCGCACAGGTCACGACGGTTCTTATTTTTACTTGCTCATCCTCTGTGATGATTATTTTTAGTGAATCAAGCACGGCGCACAACAAAGTATGGCTGTTTGGTGAGGGTCTCGGAGAGGCCGGGGTAGAGAACGACACTCTTCGCGTTGTGCGTTATCTCGAAGTAATACTCGAGAGGATATTCGGAGGCTGTGTATGCTCCCGGAATCTCTGCGTTGTAACGATGCTGACGGGCTTCCATTGGCGCCGTACTGTATCGTTCAGCCTGATCTACATGGCGATAGTAGAGACGGACAGCCTCAGCCTGGTCCGACAGGGTCAACACAAGCTTCAGTGGCTTGCCTGGCTGAAATGTTGCAGGGGCATCATGGCTAGCTGACGACGCGGCTCTGTGTGGACGTCCGAGCACCTCCTGGATCGCAGCACTGACATTGGGATGTGGTGTCCCTGCAGGCGTTGCTTCGAGCTTCAGTGCCACTGCCGCGATGTCGCGGTCCATTGCGGGCAGACGATCAAGCCAGTGGCCGCGCTGCTGTGGCTGTTCGCCGACTGTGATGTCCGGCAAATAGACACCTTTTGCGAGATCAGCAAACTGAGCCCAGATCGCGCGCGATTTACGGTAGAGACTAAGGGAATTCTCGAGAGCGGTGCGGTCGTTAGTCTTCTGATAAATGGCGAAGAGCACACCGCTGCGGAATCTTGTCCCGAAGAATTGCCCCAGTCCGGCCTGAATGGTGATGTCGATTGCCAAGCGGCGGTATTCCGGCGAGCCGTTTTTGCTGAGTTTGCCGTTCGCCAAGTCCAAGTGTTTTGTGGCAGCGGCCGCGTAATCTTCGATCCACTGGGAGACTTCGATGGGGGAATATTTGCCGCTGGGTTTGCCGTCAAGCAGTTCGTCGGCGAACTCGGTCATGCGCGAGAAGAGCTGCGGGTCGAATGTACTTGCGGTGGAGAAGACTGTCGGTACAGGGCTGTCTTTGTATGGACCGGGATGCTCTGCATCGACATAGGACTCGTTGAAATAGATCTCCGGCCAATAGCTGTTGTTGCCCGCCGAAGGTGCGTAGGCAGTGGTGACAATGGGAAGAATGCGGCTAGCGTTGGCGAGCGCTGTCTCGACATTTATAGAGCTGTCACCGAATTGATGGCTCAGAGAGCGCTGCCAGGTGTCCGGTTCGGCGTCCGGATTATAGAGAAGCCGGCCCCAGACGCGCGTCCCATAGGCATATTTCTGCCAATCCCAGCGGGGCACCAGCGTTTTATCGGCATAGGCGGTGCGGTTGCCCGCTATGCCTGAACCGCGCCTGCCCTTGAAGGAGAGGGGCTCGCAAATTTCGACTCCATTGCTGCCACAAAAGCTGACGACGCGGGAGTAGGCGGCAGCAGCGACGGGATCGCCCCAGAGCAGCAAGCGCTGGGTGCCGGGCCAGATGCGATAGACGATGGTCCATTGTCGATCCTCACGTAAAAGATCGCCAAATCCGTATCGCAGGAAACTTCGTGTGCCGGAGCTCAGCTTCATCAGGCCGGTCTTATTTTCATTCCCGGGCTTCGGCTGTTCCATCTTGCGGATATCCGCCTGGTGATAGGTCATCCCAAGATGCTCGCCCCAGAACTTGGGAGACATGCTGACAGGCTGTTTTGTGCCCAGCGCCGTGTCGGCCATGGTTTGGTCCATGCCCTTTGTGTGCATGTCCAGCCTGACTTTACGGCCACAGGTCGCGACACCATCGAAGACCGTCTTCCAGAAACCGTAGCTGCCTTCGCTCACGCCGCTTTCTCCGTGAATGCGGAAAGTGACACCGCTGATGGCAGGGCAGGCCTTCAGCAACATGCGCACGGCGTCCCTGCAGTAGACAGCATGATTTTCTTTGGTAATGCCTTCAATCGTGTAGTTCGGGTTGGGGCTGTCGATCCACTCGTAACCGTGCATCCACAGGCCGATGTGGAACTCCATGCCGCGCGCGACAGTCTGCTCGCTGATGTAGCGAAGCATCTCAAGATTGTGATCACGCTCTGCATCTGGCAATTGAGGCACGCGGACGTTATAGCCAGGCACTGAAAGAAGGAAAGGATACGTAAACAGGAAATAGGCATCTGTTACGTGTCGGATAAAGTCATATCCGATGCCAAAAGCCAGATTGAACCGGTTGAAGCGCTGAGTCGCGAGCATACTAAGATAGCGCGGCCACATCTCACGATCGTTGTACCAGGGCTTGTCCTCGACATCGCTGGTGAACAGCCGCGTCATACTGCGAACTTGATTCGCGGGACGTTCAGCGATTGTCTCAATATTTTCCAGCGTTTCGATTGGGTGCGCTGCGTTCTGAATACGGTCTGTGAGATCGAGGAGAGCGTACGTCAGCCCACGGGCGTCGTAGCCACAGACCAAGGTAATTTTCCGCTTTTCAATGTGGCCTCCGATAATTCCGAGGGCTTCCGGCACCGAGGGCACATCGATTCGGGAGGCCTTCAGGACCCGAATGGCGAGGGGAGATTGGGAACCGGATGCGACGATGCAGAGATCGTTCGCTTTCGCCTGCTCAATTCGTTCGCAACGCAGGACGGCAACGCCGCGCTCGGTGAGGGACTGCTCTAGTTCCTTTGCCGCCCACAGAACCTCTGGTGTTGCCGCTATCGGATCGGAAGTCATCAGGACAAGAGAGACTCCTTGAGAGCTGCTGGCTGCGATTATTTTGCCGGTTGTTCCGGCCAGCGCGACCAGAGCGCCTGTTCTGATAAGTTGCCGACGGGTAAAATTGCTGGCAGATTTCATAGATCCCCATTCAGGTCAATTGTGAAATGTCGATGAATACCACAGAACACGTGAGCGACAGCCGCGAATTCTAAGAGACGCAATTTCAGCTACTGATTCCGCAAGCACGGATATTAGTCAGAATGACAGACCAACGTCAACTTTTACTCACCTGATGATCAGACCAAATGTCTCTGTTTACAGTATCGCTGTCGTTTGGTAATTATTTGGCACACTTTGCACGTGGACGAGCTTTCCGCCATGTCGCAAGCGTCGCGTGAGCTTGCCTGAATTACTTCTGCGTTCTGTCTCGCCTCCAGGAGACACACCGGATTCGTGACCGGCTTGTGTCCCGGCGTACGGCAATCATCAACCAGATAAGAGCCTTCCTCTTGGAACGCGGCACGGTGTTTGCGGAAAAACCGGCGAAGCTCAAGGTCGCGATGGCTGATGTCCTTGAGAACGCAGACAACGCGCTGACGCCGATGATGGGTAACCTGATCGACATTCTCTGGAATGAGTGGAGTACCGTCGAAGAGCAGATCGACGAACTGACCGACAGGCTCGAACAGATCGCCGCCAACGATGCAGGTTGCTGCCGCATACGGCAGATCCCAGGCACTCCCTCATCGCCTTCGGCGCTATCCTGCCCGACCAGAAGCACACTTCGTCGATCCTGTTCTTCATATGGCCAGAGCCTTCTACTCACGCTTCGGCATCTCTGTCCGCCGTGAGTTTCCCGACAACGGCTCCTGCTACAAAGACTGGCGCTCCGCAAAACCCTGCGCCTGGCTCATCTCAAACACCGCTTCACCCAGCCTTACACCCCGCGCACCAACGGAAAGGCAGAGTGCTTCATCCAGAGAATAGGCCTATGCTCGCTCCTACCAGAACTCAACCAAACGCGAACAGGAACTCCAATCATGGCTCCATGACTACAACTCCACCGCCCTCAGGCTAGCCTCAACCTCAACACCCCAGTCAGCCGATCTGGCCTGAAGCGGAACAACCTCTTGATCCTCCACATCTAAACGACTGGTACCCCACCTCGGCATCTGTTGACGCGAACACCGCACTCCTAAATTATCAATAGACGATATCAGGGCGATGTACTCATTGAGGAACGACACGCCAAGTCGGATTGGTGACGATGAACGCCGTTATCGTAGGAACGGCCTAGCCAGTTCGAAATCTCGCGAACAGACCTCTGCCCAGCAGACTTAGCCACTTTCTCCACTCTCAACGCTCTGCAAGTGGATGACAGTACCCTGCGCCCTTTTACCAGGATCTATTTTGGCTTGCTAGTTCAAAGCTGCCCAATAATCAGCCGTTAGTGGAAGATGGGCGGAGTTACAGCCAACTGCTTGTGTCGAGCCTGTCCGTTTGCTAGTTTGACATGCATGCTGCCGAATGCGCCCGAAGATCTGAGTAGAATCATAGAGACTCTTTACCGGTCGGAATCGGGCAGAATTCTGGCTACGCTGGTGCGCCTGCTCGGCGATCTCGATCTCGCCGAAGAGGCCATGCACGAGGCTTTCGCTGCCGCCCTGGAGACGTGGCCGCAGACCGGCCTTCCGGACAAGCTGCGCCCCTGGCTCATATCGGCTGGCCGATTCAAGGCCATCGACGTAATGCGCCGACGGAGACGCTTTGACGACGCACAGAGTGACCTGGCACTCCGACTCGAAGCGCGCATTAACGAAGCGCCTCAGGAAGAGGAGATCGAGGACGATCGCCTTCGTCTCATCTTCACCTGCTGCCATCCCGCTCTGCCACCGGAGGGACAGGTTGCGCTCACGCTGCGTGAGGTCTGCGGCCTGACGACAGAGGAGATTGCTCGGGCATTTCTCGTTACGCCGGCGACGCTTGCGCAACGCATCGTTCGCGCGAAAGCCATCATCCGCGATAAAGCGATCCCATACCAGGTGCCCGCGTTGCTCGAGTTATCGGCGAGGTTGGGGGCCGTACTTCAGGTTGTGTACCTGGTCTTCAACGCAGGTTATTCAACGGAAGCAACAGGAGCTGTATTGAGCCGAGAGGCGATCCGTCTGGGTAGACTGCTCCTGGATGTTCCGGGGGCGGACCTTCTTCGGGAACCTGAGGTGATGGGCCTGTTGGGGCTCATGCTGTTGCAGGAATCGCGCCGCGCCGCTCGAAGCTCTGCAGAAGGAGAGCTGATCCTGCTGGACCGGCAGGATCGCTCCCTGTGGAATCGAGATCAGATCGCCGAGGGCATCGCGCTCACCGAGAACGCTCTTCGATCACGCCGTTTCGGTGCTTACACACTGCAGGCCGCCATCGCGGCAATTCACGCCGAGGCTTCCTCGGCGGTGTCCACGGACTGGCGCCAGATCACGCTACTCTACGACCGACTGATTCGGATTCAGCCATCTCCGGTCGTGGAACTCAACCGCGCAGTTGCCATCGCCATGTACGAAGGTCCGGAGCAGGGGCTTAGTCTCATCGATGACCTTCTGGCGCGCGAGGAACTCGCCGGTTATCACCTCGCCCACTCCGCCCGCGCGGATTTGTGCCGCAGGCTGGGACGGTTTTCGGAGGCCCGTGCGTCGTATGAGAAGGCGCTGTCCCTGGCTCGGCAGGACGCCCGGCATGAACCGGAGCGTCGTTTTCTTTTGGGGCGGATCGAGGAATTGAAATAAAAAACTGGCTCTGCTGTCGATTTTCCCTCCGCCTGACGACTATAGAGTGAACAATCCAGTGCATGGGTTGCACTGCTGGCAAACATAAGGAGAGACATATGAAATACATCTGTTTGGGATACTACGAGCCCGCAAAACACGCGGGCATGACCGAGGACGAGCGAAACGCAATGTTCGACGAATGCTTTGAGTACGACGACCATTTGCGCGCTAACGGACACTGGGGTGGCGGAGAGGCCCTTCAGCCTTCTGAAACCGCGCTGACTTTGTATTGGAAGAACGGCAAAGTAGCGACAACTGACGGGCCATATACGGAGACCAAGGAACAACTTGGAGGGATCCTCGTGCTTGAGGCCCGAGACATGAATCATGCCATTCAGCTTATGGCGCAGCACCCGGCTGTGAAGTACGGGTCGATATTCGAGATACGGCCATCGGGCGACTTGAATGAAATGATGAAGGCAAGCCAGGAGCGGCGGCGCAAGCTCACCGCGCGCTGAAGTACCGGCGGAGAGGAGAGTGATGAAGATCACTGCTGGGATCTATGGGCGGTGCGCCAAAGCTACAAAGAGTCAGCACAACCATATTGAGGGAGAGGTCTGGAATGTCAAAGGTTCGAGTAGCGGGATTTAGTGTTTCGTTGGACGGTTTCGGCGCTGGTATCGAACAGACCCTGGATGATCCGCTGGGTAAGCGGGGCACGGAGCTTTTTCAGTGGTTCTTTCACACGAAGAGCTTTTGCTCCATGCACGGCGGGGAGGGGGGAACCACAGGTGATGTGGACGATGAGTTCGCTCACCGGTCGATGGAGAACTTCGGTGCCTTCATCCTTGGTCGCAACATGTTCGGTCCGGTGCGCGGCCCATGGCAAGACGGCTCATGGAAGGGCTGGTGGGGTGACAACCCGCCGTATCACGCACCTACCTTCGTTCTCACCCATTACGAGCGTGAACCTCTGGTAATGGAAGGGGGAACCACCTTCCACTTTGTGACAGGCGGATTCGAGGAGGCGCTGGTCCTTGCGAAGAAGGCTGCCGGTGGCAAGGACATCAAGATCGGCGGCGGCGTGGCCACAGTGCGGCGGTACCTAAGAGTTGGCCTGATCGACTCTCTCCACATCGCATTGGTACCCGTTCTTCTCGGTCAAGGAGAACCGCTGTTCGATGGTCTGGATCTTTATGCGTTGGGGTTTTCCGTAACCGAACGCAAGACTTCGGAATACGCGACCCATCTTGTGCTCGAGAAAGCGTAGAGACAGGGCTTCCGGCAAGGGCCTCATCGCGCGGGAGCAAGGCGCGATGAGGATGCGCGCCACAAACATGAGTGGCCGCCTTCGTTGGTGATAACTCGCCAAGTCACTCACCGACGCTTGCAGATACGCGAGAGGCGACTACTAGGCAATCATCTTCCTGCTCTGGCAGTTGATCATATCCCTCGAAGCACGTGGACCTGGGTTCGCTCGGCTCCGGCTTTTCAACGCGCGGCACACCCATCGCAGACTTGAACCAGTCCAACCCCAAGGCGGAAGCGCCATTCCCAAGTTGAACCGGCTGATGGCCAGTCAGTAGCCGAAACTCCGTCGCTGGAATTACATATTGCGTTTGCCTGGAGAGAAGGCCGTTCTCTGTCCCGATCCCGGAGCGGATCGTTTGTACCGATCTCGGTGAGCGCATTGCCTGATATTGCAATTCCAGAATTACCCCCGAAGGGTTCCCTGCCGCTGGCTCCACGCATCGTGAGCATAGCGCGCGGTAATCGTATCGCTCTGCGTCAGCGTTGCATCGACGCGGATCAACTCTTCGCGTCAGCTCGTTTGGCCCTTCGGGTGATGGCGTAGTTCGAAGAGTTGGGGTTGTTAGGCAGCGGGAAGTACGTGTTCAAAAGGAGCGCGGCATTAGGATCGATATTCGTAATCTGGTTGCCCGCTTAAGCTGGTATCAGGGTTCTTGATAGGCGCAGAGCCGGCAAAGTCTGCGGTCCTTTGCAGAGCAGTGGGTGTCGTCGCGGTAAAAGTGCTCATCATAAGCCGACATACCAGGACTGATGAGACGTCTGCCCACGTGCGGCAGAGGTATTGGCCAAATATTACGGACTTTCTCCGATCCTGGGTGTTCAAGAGGGTGCTGAAAAGTCACCGATTGATCAAATATAAGCGGGTTTATGAGGACTTATCGTGTCGGACACTTCATGGCAACGGAGTTGTAATGCGTGATGCAAGGTCCGTGGAGTCGGTTTGAAGAGATTGTGGACCGCAGCCGACACGCTTTCCTGTAACTGGATTGCCGTTAGAGGATGACGCGTAATCTTCTTCTGGGAGTGACAGCCTTCATTCATGAGCTTTACCCCTCACTCTCCCAGGAGCTAACTCAAGGCACTTTTATTTGCTCGTATGAACCCTTCGAGAGTCATGAGTGGCTGACCGATGATCTCAGTGCCTATGCTGTCGGTTCCAGCCAGAAGTCCTTCCTGCTGATCTATTCTGACTGCTTCGAAGTGAGCCTGTTTTGCCTTATCGCCCTCCATACCCAACAGCTTAAGGAACTCCGGTACTGTTGCCTGTTCGAAGAGAATTGGTTTGTTAAGCGTCTTTGACAGAACACCGGCAATCTCCTGATGACTGTATTCAACAGGGCCATGTAGCTGATACGTGGCGCCGGCATACTTCTTAGGATTTTCAAGTGTTCCGACGATCACACTCGGCGAATGGCCTGGGTGGCGGCATCGACAATGCCGGCACGCTCGCTCTGACCAACAGCATTGTGGTGGGGAATACGGAGGCGGGAAGCCCGAACGACGATTGCGGTCTGTCTCGCTGCTGAACTTCTTCAAGAGACCAAGATCATGGAATGCGGCACAGATGAAAAGCAGTTCCACGTCGAAAGGTTCTCCTGCCCGACGGCCCTGTTCATTGGCCCAGAAGAAGACTCGATGGGAGTGGTTGAAAAGAAGAGGAGTACTAAACTCACGAAGAAGCCCGGTGGCCTCTCGCGTCAGCTTACTGTCGGGAACTCCGGCCTGAATCTTCTGGTATTGTTCAGCTGGCGTTGGTATCGGGATGACGACCTTTGGCTTGCGGAAGGTGGCAGGCGTTTGGGAACCACCCTGCGCGAGACCTACGTCGGTTAAACCGGCAGCGGATGCGATGGGGGCGCTTTTGAGAGAAGGGCGGCGTGTGAGTACCATAATCGATCTCCTTGGTATCGGTTTTAGTTGGTGACCAGATACTGTTATTTGTCGACGAGTCAAAATCATGAAAGCTCGGCTCCTGCTTAGACCCAGCTTAGAAGCCGACTCCTAATGCAACAACGACGTAGATACGGCACTTTCTGACATGTGCCCACCTGCCACAATTTTAAAGTCACTATGTCTGAATCTGCTCTATCTATGTAGTGGCTTTCACGCCTAAAAGTGGCAAAAGGCTCCTTGATCTGATACTCCGTGGGTCTATTGGGCAACGGGCCGAGGATATCTACCTGATACTTAGCGCACAGAACGACGAGGGAGAAGAGGAGTTTGACATATCTTTCCTGGAGCTTCCTTTAGTGGCTGATGAAAGCAAGCAAATCGGCATTAATTGTTTCTGCATGCGTCGTCGGCATGCCATGAGGAAAGCCCTTGTAGTCTTCAGTGTTCCATTCTTTAGCAGCTTCGCAGACAAAGGGCCAGCATCAGCATAGGGAACAACCTGATCATCCTCGCTGTGCATGACCAGGACTGGCACAGTGATCTTCTTGAGGTCTTCCGTAAAATCGGTCTGCGAAAAGGCGACGATGCCGTCGTAATGCGCCTTTGCTCCGCCCATCATTCCCTGCCGCCACCAGTTCGCGATGGTCGCCTCGGAGGATTTAGCATCCGGGCGATTGAAGCCGTAGAATGGACCCGAAGCGACGTCGGGATAAAATTGCGAACGATTCGCTGCGAGTTGTGTCTGAAATCCATCAAAGACCTCCTTCGGGAGCCCACCAGGATTGGCAGCCGTCTTTACCATCAACGGTGGCACTGCGGCGATGAGTTACAGCTTTTGCCACGCGGCTCTCTCCTTGCCGTGCCAAATAGTGCACTACAATGATCCATGTCATGTCCCTCGCGCGCGAGGCAAGCCTGCGAGTTGGTCAACCGGGGCCAGGAGTGGAAAAGCATGGGACTCCTTCCGCTTGCTGCTGGCGTGAACTTCAGGCCGATGGCACCCGCCCACAACGCAAAAAGACAATCGGCGACGTTAAGCGGTTCCCCACAAAATCAGATGTACAACGTGAGGTTGAGAATCTCCGCTCCGAGATAAATGCCCGGCAGGAGTTGATCGGGAAGTTGACGATCCGGGAGCTTTGGGGTGACTTTCAGGTGCATGAACTCCGGAGCCCTCACGCGGATCGGTCCCTACAACCATCGAGTGCTACCTGGAAAACTTCAAGCGGTACATCATTCCGCAATGGGGCGACCACTACCTCGATCAGGTCAAGACCGTTGGCGTGGAGCGGTGGCTGCATTCTCTCCCATATGCGCCCGCAACCAAGGCAAAGCTGCGCAATCAATTGTCGTGCCTCTACCGCCACGCGATCCGGCATGAGCATTGGAAAGAGGCCAATCCGATCGAAACTGTGCGTCAGAGTTCCAAGCGGTATCGATTCCCGACATCCTCACCCTTGAAGAAATGCAAGCGATCCTGGCCCAACTATCCGATGCTATGCACCGGATCGCCCTGCTCGTAGCCGCCGTTACCAGCCTACGCAGGTCAGAGATTCGGGGACTCAAGTGGTCAGACTTGATTTCGAACGTCTATGGCTCCGATTGGAAAGAGGCATTGTCAAGCGGATGCAGACGCGCCTGAAGACCGAGGGCAGCCGCAAGGGTGTTCCGATCCCGCAGGAGTTGGCCGATGCCTTGCTGGATTGGAGGGGGAAAGTCTCTATACCGAGTCGACGATGATTGGATCTTCGCGTCCGTCGCCAAGGAAGGGAAAGCGCCCGTTTGGCTGAGTACTATGCTGGAGGATTACATCCAACCTGCAGCCAAGGCCGCAGGAATCAGCAAGCGAGTCGGGTGGCACACCTTTCGCCGCAGCCTTGCATCGATTCTTGGCGAGCGCGGCGAGAACGTTAAAGTGGTGCAGGAGCTCCTCAGACACTCTAACGTGTCAATCACATTAGAGCTCTATCAGCAGGCCGGGGCGGAAGCCAAACGAGCAGCGCAAGGGCACGTCGGCGGACTGTTTGTAGTTCCAAAAGCCAGCTAACGTTCAGCCAAACTCACAAAGGCCCACCGTCTGGGGTGGGCTTTCTTTCTGCTGGACTGCAGATGCATGTCGACGTTATTCTTCCTTCAGTGCCTTTTTAGTGCCCTTATTTTCTTCGAACTTCACTCTCTGTTCACTCAATAAGTTCATGCATTTCATTAACTTAGAACTGGTGGGCACAGCAGGATTCGAACCTACGACTTCCACCGTGTGAAGGTGGCACTCTACCGCTGAGTTATGCGCCCCAAATCGCAGCAGAAGAAAACTGA
>Ga0207674_10003685_pt1 | contig 18697 bp, 17 predicted proteins | sample KBSCornC72_FD_184303 | JGI IMG/M metagenome (GOLD analysis project Ga0207674, IMG submission 184303) | Corn rhizosphere microbial communities from Kellogg Biological Station, Michigan, USA - KBS Corn C7-2 (SPAdes) (version 2) | ecosystem: Host-associated > Plants > Roots > Rhizosphere > Soil ... | reverse complement strand
CGCGTCCACCAGTTCGTGAAAGTCGAGCAATATGTGATCTGCGAGGCGGAAGAGGCTCAGTCGGCCGAGTGGCATGCGACATTGCTCCGCCTCGCCGAGGAACTGCTGAAGGCGATGGAGATCCCATACCAGGTGATCGAGACGTCAACCGGCGACATGGGCCTCGGCAAATATCGCATGAACGACATCGAGAGCTGGGTGCCGTCGCTCGGCAAATATCGTGAGACGCACAGCTGCTCCACTCTGCACGACTGGCAGGCGCGGCGAGCAAACATCCGCTACCGCGGCGCCGACGGTAAGGTGCGGTTCGCGCACACGCTCAACAACACCGCGCTGGCGTCTCCGCGCATCCTCGTGCCCCTGCTCGAGAATCATCAGACCGAGGACGGGCGCGTTCGCCTGCCCAAGGCGCTGCAGGAATTGATGGGCGGAGATTATCTCTAACGTGGAGTGGGAAGGGGACGATCGTCCGCCGCCGAACTGGCGCAGGCTGCACGAGGCCGGCGCGTTGCTTGCGCGTTTCTGGCACGCATTCGGCCATTTGCAGCCGCGTGGACCGGTGGATGGCCCACCGGCTCTCGTCATTCCAGGCTGGGTGGCGAGCGACCGAACGACCCTCGCCTTGCGCAGGGCGCTCGCGGAGGCGGGATGGCGAGTCCACGGATGGGAGCTAGGTTTCAATTGGGGCGCACGGCCCGATACCGTCGACCGGCTGAGATCGAGGCTCGATGAGATCGGTGATGGACGCAAGATCTTGCTGGTTGGATGGAGTCTCGGCGGCCTCTATGCGCGCGAGGTTGCACGAGCAGCGCCCGATCAGGTTCTCGCGGTTGTAACGCTCGGCTCTCCTTTTTCGGGCGATCCCAGGCAAAATAACGTCTGGCGAATGTACGAGCGGATCGCGGGACATAAGGTCGATGAACCGCCAGTGCCGAGGATAACGGACAAGCCGCCGGTGCCGCATTTGGCCTTTTGGTCAAGGCGCGATGGCATTGTCGCGCCCCGATCGGCGCGCGGCCTCGAGCATGAGCGGGACAAGGCGGTCGAACTCAAGTGCACGCATATGGGTATGGGTGTGTCCGGTCGGGCAGTGCGTGAAGCCGTCCACGAAATTGGACGCTTTCTCAAAGAGCAGAAGGTCGAGCCCGAGTCGCGGGATTGACTCTGGATCCGGACTCGCCGGATAAGAACAAAAGTAGAACAAAAACGTTGTGAGTCGTGTGGCTGCAGGCCTTTCCCTGGTCACCGGCGGAGCTGCCTCCGCACGGCCAAAATCCTCCCCCGGATTTCTGGAGGAGGGGGACCATCCGCAGCATGGTGGAGGGGTCGGGCACGCTTTTCCAAGGCCCCTCAACCACTCGAAGAGTGGTCCCCCTCCCCTGCAAATGCAGGGGAGGATTCTTCTGCCTGCACCGCCCAGCCCCACCCTTTCGGAACTGTTCGCCGCGCATCCCCGCGACGGGGGCTGGACAGGGTTCCTGCTCGCCCAGGTCGACACTTCGAAACCGTGGCTTTGGGTGCAGGACCGAATGGCGATCCTCGAGTCCGGCCGGATCCATCCCCCCGGGCTTCCGACGCCCAGCCTCATCCATGTCGAAACGCGCGATGCGCGCGATGCGCTGTGGGCGATGGAGGAAGGCGTAAGATGTTCCGCCTTGTCTTGTGTGATCGGCGAGATCTGGGGCGACCCACGAGCGCTCGATTTCACCGCGACACGCCGGCTCGCGGTCGCTGCAGAACGGTCGGGAGTGCCTTGCTGGCTGGTGCGGCTCGCAGGCTCGGCGAATCTCGGCGGAGCGCGAATGCGCTGGCGGGTTGCAAGCGCGCCCTCCCTGCTCAATCCGTTCGATGCCCGAGCTCCGGGTTCGTCCGCATGGGACGCAGATCTGTTTCGCGCTCGCGGTTCGCCGCCGGGCCGCTGGACCATCGCTTATGAAGCGGATCGCTTCCATCTGGTTGCCGCATCTGGCGATCGAGCGCTGGGCGAAGGCGAACGACTTCGCGCGTGATTGTCCGATCGTCCTGACGATCGAAGGCACGCACGGCCTCATCATCCATGCGGTCACGAAAGCCGCCGCCGAAAGCGGCGCGAGGCCAGGAGTCCGGCTGACCGACGCTCGGGCGCTCGATCCGACACTGATCGCCATGCCGGCCGATCCGAACGACGATCGGATGTTCGTTCAACAGCTCGCCAGATGGGCCGGCCGCTGGTCGCCTTTGGTCGAGGTCGATGGGGACGGGCTCAGGCTCGACGTGACCGGAGTCGCGCATTTGTTCGGCGGGGAGCCGGGACTGGTGAAGGATGTCCAGCGTTCCTTTGCCCGGCTCGGCCTCACCGCCCGAATGGCGATCGCCCCTACTGCCGCTGCAGCCTGGGCGCTGGCGCGATATTCACCCTCCCCCCTTCGCGGGGGAGGGTCGACTCGTGCGCAGCACGAGCGGGGAGAGGGGCTAGTTCGGACGCTTTCCCCCCTTCCCGTCTCCGCCCTCCGCCTGGAGCCCGAAACCGTGCGCACGCTCGAGCGGCTGGGCTTGAAGACCATCGGCGCGCTCATGGACATGCCCCGGCTCGCGTTGGCCAGACGCTTCAAGGATGGCGACAATGTCGTCGATGCGCTTGACCGGGCGCTAGGCCGCAAGCCCGAGCCGCTGACGGCCGCGCCCGTCGAACCTCCGCCTCGCGCCAGCCTGCGACTGGAGGAGCCGGCAACGCATCCCGAAGCGCCGGTCCAGGCGCTGGAACGTCTGATCCCGGACCTCGTCCGACAGCTGCAGGAACGGCACCTCGGCGCCCGGCGGCTCTCGCTCACAGGTTTTCGGGTTGATGGCAGCGTCGCGGTTGCAAGCGTCGCAACGGCCATCTCCAGCCGCGAACCGAAGCACCTCCAGCGGTTGCTGGGTGACAAGGCGGCAGCACTGAATCCGGAGTTCGGATTCGATGCCTTCGCTTTGACTGCTGATTGGACCGAGGAGCTTAACGCAGCGCAGGACAGTCTCGTTGAGGAGCCGCCGGGGACACGCGAGCTGGCGCGGCTGGTCGACCGGCTGACGGTGAAGCTTGGGCCGAACCGCGTGCGGCGGCCGAAGGTGGAGGAAAGCCATTTGCCCGAGCGGGCGAGCGGGTGGGTGGCGGCGATTGGCTCCTCCATGTCGCGCAGGGATGGGGAGGGGGAGGAGTTAAATCGCCCCCAACGCCTGCTCGACCGCCCCGAAGCCATCGACGTCATTTATGCCACGCCCGAAGGCATGCCGCGCCGGTTCGTGTGGCGGCGTGCCGTTCATGACATCGCGCGGGTCGAGGGACCGGAACGGATCGCGCCCGAATGGTGGCGCCAGCCGTCGTCAGCGCGCCTGCGAGATTATTATCGCGTCGAGGATCAGCTTGGCCGCCGTTACTGGATCTACCGCGAAGGCTTGATCGACGACGGCCGCGGCGGCCTTCCCGCCTGGTTCATGCACGGGCTGTTCGGCTGATGCCTGAGAAGACCGCATTCTCGCGGATGAAGCTGGTGCGGCGAGCGGACATGCCGCCGCCGCCAACCACTCGCGCTTCCTTCGTCGAGCTCGGCGTGACTTCGCCTTTTTCCTTCCTGCGCGGGGCATCGGATGCAATCGAGCTGGTGCTTCGAACGCTCGAGATCGGCATGGATTCGATCGGGATTGCCGACCGCAACACGCTTGCTGGAGTCGTGCGCATGCACAGCGCCTGCAAGGCCGCGGGACTAAGGCCGCTGATCGGCTGCCGGCTCGATCTGAACGACGCGCCAAGTCTGCTCGCTTACCCGATCGACCGCGAAGGTTATGGGCGACTGTCGCGGCTCCTCTCCCTCGGCAAGATGCGGGCCGAGAAAGGCGAGTGCGAGCTGACATTGCAAGACGTCGCCGACCATTCTGACGGCATCGCCTTCATCGCCTGGCCCAACGACGACCTCGACGTCTTCGAAGCCGATCTGCCGAAGCTCAGGAAGGCTTTGACGCCACTGCGTCATGTTGCCGCGAGCTGGCTGTATCGCGGCGGCGACGCCGCGCGGATCGAGCGGCTGGACCGGATCGCGAAGGCGCACGGCTGCACGATCATCGCGACCAACGATGTCCATTATCATGCACCCGATCGCCGTCCGCTGCAGGACGTCGTCACCTGCATTCGCGAGAAAGTGACGATCGCGACCGCCGGCTATTTGCTCAATCCCAACGCCGAGCGGCATTTGAAATCGCCGGCCGAGATGGAGCGGCTGTTCGATCGTTGGCCGCACGCGATTTCGGCAACGCGCGAGTTCGCGGATGCGCTGAACTTCAGTCTCGACGAACTTCGCTACGAATATCCGAAAGAAACCGTGCCGGAGGGGCGGTCTCCGCAACAATATCTCGAACATTTGACGTGGAAGGGCGCGGCAGAACGCTGGCCCGACGGCATTCCCGAAAAGGTGCTGAAGCAGCTGAATTACGAGCTTCCCCTGATCGAGAAGCTCGATTTCGCGCGCTATTTCCTGACCGTCCACGACATCGTCGCTTATGCCCGCGGGCTGGACCCGCCGATCCTCTGCCAGGGTCGTGGATCGGCGGCGAACAGCGCCGTCTGCTATTGCCTGGGGATCACCGCGGTCGACCCCGCGACCAGCGACCTCCTCTTCGAGCGCTTCATCTCCGAGGAGCGGCGTGAGCCGCCCGACATCGACGTCGATTTCGAACATGAGCGGCGGGAGGAGGTGATCCAGCACATTTACGCGAAATATGGCCGCGATCGCGCCGGCATCGCCGCGACCGTGATCCATTACCGTCCGCGCTCGGCGATCCGCGAGGTGGGCAAGGTGATGGGCCTGTCGGAAGACGTCTGCGGAGCGCTCGCCTCGACCGTCTGGGGAAGCATGGACAGCGAGCTGGAGGAGGAGCGCGCCAACGACGCCGGGCTCGACCTCAACGACCCCTATTTCAAGCGCACGATGAAGCTCGCCGAGCAGCTCGTCGGAATGCCGCGACACCTGTCGCAACATGTCGGCGGCTTCATCCTGACCGAGCGGCTGCTGACCGAAACAGTACCCATCGGCAATGGCGCGATGGACGATCGCACCTTCATCGAATGGGACAAGGACGACATTGACGAGCTGGGGATCCTGAAGATCGACGTGCTCGCATTGGGCATGCTGACCTGCATCCGCAAATGTTTCGACCTTGTGCGGCAGCATCACGGCGAGGACTGGAGCCTCGCGACCGTCCCGCAGGAAGTGCCGGAGGTTTACGACATGCTGTGCCGCGGCGATTCGCTCGGTGTGTTCCAGGTCGAAAGCCGGGCACAGATGAATATGCTGCCGCGGTTGAAGCCGCGCTGTTTCTACGATCTCGTCATCGAGGTGGCGATCGTCCGTCCGGGACCGATCCAGGGCGACATGGTCCATCCCTATCTGAAGCGCCGGTCGGGCAAGGAACCCGTGACTTTCCCCTGCCCCGATCCGGCCCACGGCCCGCCCGACGAGCTCGAGAAGATCCTCGGACGAACTCTCGGAGTGCCGATCTTCCAGGAGCAGGCGATGAAGATCGCGCTCGATGCCGCGAAGTTCAGCTCGGAAGAAGCGAACCAGCTGCGCAAGGCGATGGCGACCTTCCGTTCCAAGGGGAATATCGAGGTGCTGCAGGACAAGATGGTCGGGCGCATGGTCGAGCGCGGCTATGATCCGGACTTCGCCCAGCGCTGTTTCGACCAGATCAAGGGGTTTGGCGAATATGGCTTTCCCGAAAGCCATGCGGCGAGCTTCGCGCACCTGGTTTACGTGTCGAGCTGGCTCAAGTGGAAATATCCGGCGGCGTTCGCCTGTGCCTTGCTCAACTCGCAGCCGATGGGTTTCTACGCACCGGCGCAGATCGTGCGCGACGCGCGCGAACATGGGGTCGAGGTTCACGAGGTCGATGTGAACCACAGCGACTGGGATTGTACGCTGGAAAAGGGCGCGTTGCGTCTCGGCCTGCGCCAGATCGACGGGCTGCAGCGGGAAGCGGGGGAGCGGCTCGCCCAGCGGCGGCCCTATGCATGCGTCGAGGATTTGCGTTCGCGTGGGCAGCTGCCCGTTCACGCCATCCAGCGCCTCGCCGCCGCCGATGCGTTCCGATCGATGGGGCTCGATCGGCGAACGGCGCTGTGGGACTCCCGCGCGCTCAGGCAGGCACCGGACCTTCCGCTCTTCGCTTATGCCGAAACCCGCGACGAAGGCGCGGAAACCGAGCCAGCGAAGCTACCCGCGATGCCGCTCAGCGAGCATGTGGTGAACGATTATCAGACGATCCGCCTTAGCCTGAAGGCGCATCCGATGAGCTTCCTTCGCGAACATTATGCGGCGCGGAAATTCATCGCCGCCGACCAATTGAAACGGATCCGCGACGGCAAGCGGCTGTCGATCGCCGGGCTGGTGCTGATCCGCCAGCGGCCGGGAAGCGCCAAGGGCGTGGTGTTCATCACCATCGAGGACGAGACCGGGATCGCCAATCTCGTCGTTTGGCCGGACGTGTTCGAAAAGCAGCGCAAGATCGTCATGGGCGCGCGCCTGATGGCCGTTCACGGAATCATCCAGAAGGATGAAGAGGATGGCGTCATTCATGTCGTCGCCCGAAAGCTGGAGGACGACAGCCCCATGTTGCGGCACTTGAGCGAGCACAGGCTCCCCTCGACGCTTGGCCAGGGGGACGCAGCCGGGAGTTGGCGTCCACCTGCCGCGCGCCACCCGCGCGACGTCGAAATCATCCCCAAAAGCCGCGATTTCCACTAAAAGCCCGAACGATGCCGATCGCCATCCTTCTGGCTGCGCTCGCAATGCAAAGCCCTTCGCCACATTCGATCGAGGGCCGCTGGAAGAGCCCGGGGGGCAATAGCATCATCGACATCGGCCCATGCGCGACGGGCCGTTGCGGCACGGTCGCCTGGGCCAGCGCCAAAGCCAAGGAGGATTCACGCAAGGCCACCGACCAGCTGGTCGGAACGGAACTGCTGACCGGCCTGGAGCAGGACGCAAAAGGCCGCTGGCACGGAAAACTGTTCATTCCCGACAAGAACATGCGGGTGACTGCCAAACTTCAGCTCATCGGCGACCAGCTGAGGGTGTCCGGCTGCGCCGCTGGCCGTGCGTTGTGCAAATCCACCTTGTGGAGCCGCGTAGACGGGCCGTTGCCCATATCCGATTAGCGGCCGCCGTTCATCGACAGGCAAGCTGAATGCTCGATTCTTGCCGCAAATCAAAACTATAGCGGCCGCATGATTCGGATTCTCACGAAGATCGCTCTTGTCGCCCTCGCCAGCGCGGTTCCCGTCGGCGCATCGGCGCAGGCTGCGCTCGAGGGGCATTGGAAGAACCCGCATGGCACGGTGATCGTCCATGTCACGCATTGCGGGGAAGCCTATTGCGGCACGGTCAGCTGGGCCTCCCCCAAGAATCGCGAAAAGGGTGCTACGCCCGGAAAAATGGTGTTGAGTGACCTAAGGCCGCTAGGCGACGGCACTTATCGCGGCCGGGCGCTCGAACCCAAGCGCAACATCAACGGGTCGGCCCTCGTCCGCCAGGACGGCCCAAACGTGATGATCGTAAAGGGCTGCGCGCTCATGGGCCTGCTGTGCAAGGAGCAGCGCTGGACCCGGGTCAGCTAAGCGCGAAACCGTCGCCGGCGGTGACGCCTCCGCCGAGGATTGCCGCCTGGAGCGCGGCGATCTCATCCGACCAATAACGGTCCGATGTGAAGTGAGGCGAAATTTCTCGCACCTTCGCGTGGACCTCCTGAAGCTTCGTGCTGGTCTTCAGCGGTGCGTGATAGTCGACGCCCTGGGCGGCCGCGATGAACTCGATCGCGATCACCCCAGCGGCATTGCGCGCAATCTGGCACGCCTTGCGGGCAGCGATGGGAGCCATCGACACATGATCTTCCTGTCCTGCGGACGTCGGGATCGAATCGATGCTCGCCGGATGAGCCAGCGACTTGTTCTCGCTCACCAGCGCAGCCGAGGTCACTTGCGCGATCATCAGACCAGAATTCACGCCCGAATCCTCGGTGAGGAAGGGCGGAAGATCGCTCATCTTCGGATCGATCAGGACGGCGGTACGCCGCTCCGAAATGCTGCCGACTTCGCATAACGCCATGCTGATCACGTCCGCCGCGAAGGCGACGGGCTGCGCATGGAAATTGCCGCCCGAGATGGCACTGTCTTCATCCGGGAAAACGACCGGATTGTCGGTGACCGCGCCCGCTTCGATGGTCAGCGTCCGCGCTGCATTTTCGAGAAGGTCGAGTGCCGCCCCCATCACCTGGGGCTGGCAGCGGAAGCTGTAGGGATCCTGCACCCGTCCGCAGCGGGCATGGCTGCCGACAATCTCGCTGCCGTCGAGCAAGCCCCGGATCGCTGCGGCCACACGGATTTGGCCAGGCTGGCCGCGAAGCTCACTGATTCTCGCGTCGAACGGCTTTACGCTGCCCTTGAGCGCATCGACCGACATGGCTCCAGCCGCCAAGGCCGAGGCGAACAAACGCTCGCCCGTGAAGAGCGCATCGAGCGCGATTGCGGTCGAGGCCTGGGTGCCGTTGATCAGTGCCAGCCCTTCTTTCGGGCCGAGCGGCAGCGGCTGCATCCCGAGTGTCTCGAGCGCCGAGTCCGCGGGCATCACCTTGCCAGCTACGTCGATGCTGCCCCGGCCGAGCAAAGCGGCAATGAGGTGCGCGAGCGGCGCGAGGTCGCCCGACGCGCCGACGCTTCCCTGCGAGGGAATCACCGGCATTGCGTCACGGTCGAGCAACGCCTGCAAGGCTTCGATCACAACCGGACGGACACCCGAATAGCCGCGTCCAAGGCCGAGCAATTTCAGGATGATCATCAGCCGCGTGACATTGCGCGGAAGCGGCTCGCCAAGGCCCGCGCTGTGCGACAGGATCAGGTTGGTCTGAAGCTCGGCAAGGCGGTCGTCGGGAATGCGCGTGTTGGCGAGCAGGCCGAAGCCGGTATTGACGCCGTAAACGGTCTCGCCGCTCGCGACGATGCGGTCGACGGATGCCGCAGCATTGGCGACACGCTGCATCGACGCGTCGCCGAGGCGCGCCTCGGCTCCACTCCAGAGCTGGCGGAGAGTGGCGAGCGAAATATTTCCGGGATCCAGTTTCAGTGACGACCTCCACTTGCGTCACCCCCGCGAAAGCGGGGGTCCCGCTTCCTCGCGATGGTCGAAAGAAAAGCGGGATTCCCGCTTACGCGGGAATGACGAGTGGGGGCAATGTCAGCCCCCGATCATCGGCAGGTCCAGCCCCTGCTCCTTCGCGCAGTCGAGCGCGATGTCATAGCCTGCATCGGCGTGGCGCATGACGCCGGTGCCGGGGTCGTTCCACAGCACGCGCTCCAGACGCCGGGCTGCGTCGTCCGTGCCGTCGGCGACGATCACCATTCCCGCATGCTGCGAATAGCCCATCCCGACCCCGCCGCCATGATGGAGCGAAACCCAGGTCGCCCCGCTCGCCGTGTTGAGCAATGCATTGAGCAGCGGCCAGTCGCTGACGACGTCGCTCCCATCCTCCATGCTCTCCGTCTCGCGGTTGGGCGAGGCGACGCTTCCGCTGTCGAGATGGTCGCGGCCGATGACGATCGGCGCCGAAACTTCGCCGTTCTTCACCATCTCATTGAAGGCAAGCCCGAGCCGGTGCCGCTGGCCCAGTCCAACCCAGCAGATGCGCGCGGGAAGGCCCTGAAAGGCGATGCGCTCGCGCGCCATGTCGAGCCAGCGATGGAGGTGCGGATCGTCGGGGATCAGCTCTTTGACGCGCTGGTCGGTCCTGTAGATATCCTCCGGATCGCCGGAGAGCGCGGCCCAGCGGAACGGGCCGATGCCGCGGCAGAAGAGCGGACGGACATAAGCGGGAACGAAGCCCGGGAAGTCGAAAGCGTGGGTGACGCCCTCGTCATAGGCCTCCTGGCGAATGTTGTTGCCATAATCGAAGGTCGGGACGCCCATGTCCTTGAACGCGAGCATCGCTTCGACATGGCGCGCCATCGATTCCCGCGCGACTTTGGCGACGGCGCCCGGATCGCGTTCGCGCATGTCCTGCCATTTGGCGACGCTCCAGCCCGCGGGGCAGTAACCGTTCGCAGGGTCGTGAGCAGAGGTTTGATCGGTCAACGCGTCGGGCCTGATGTTGCGCTCCAGCATTTCGGGCAGGATCTCCGCCGCATTGCCGAGAAGGCCGACACTGGTCGGCTCCGTCGCTGCCCGGATGATCTCCAGCGCCTCGTCGATGCTCGTCGCGCGCCGGTCGACGTAGCGGGTCTCCAGCCTCTTCTCGATCCGGCTTTCCTGCACCTCGATCGCGATGCAATGTGCGCCCGCCATCACCGCGGCGAGGGGCTGCGCTCCGCCCATTCCGCCGAGGCCCGCGGTCAGGATCCACCGGCCCCTGAGGTCGCCGCCATAATGCTGGCGGCCCATCTCGACGAAGGTCTCGTACGTGCCTTGGACGATGCCCTGAGAGCCGATGTAGATCCAGCTGCCGGCCGTCATCTGGCCGTACATCATGAGGCCCTTGCGATCGAGTTCGTTGAACACCTCCCAATTCGCCCATTTGGGCACGAGATTGGAGTTGGCGATGAGGACCCGCGGCGCATCCCTGTGCGTGCGGAAGACCCCGACGGGCTTGCCCGACTGGACGAGCAGGGTCTGGTCGTCGTCCAGCCGTTCGAGCGTCTCGACGATCTTGTCGTAGCATTGCCAGTTGCGCGCGGCGCGCCCGATCCCGCCGTAGACGACGAGGCTTTGCGGATCCTCGGCGACCTCATCGTCGAGATTGTTCATCAGCATCCGGACTGCGGCCTCGGTAGTCCAGCTCTTCGCCTTGATGTCATTGCCGCGACGAGCGCGGATGTGGCGGGAATTGTCGCGTCTGTCGGTCAGTGGTCCACTCCGTTGAAGATTCGCCGCTCGGGCCCGGGCAGGCCGACCCAATAGCCGAGCTCGGCGAGCGATTCGATGCGCCAGACGCAAAGGTCCGCGGCCTTGCCGGGAGCGAGGCTTCCGATTTCATTCTGGAGGCCAAGGGCGCGGGCGGCATTGATCGTCATTCCGGCCAGCGCTTCTTCGGGCGTCAAACCGAACAATGTGCAAGCCATGTTCATCGCCAGTGTCGGCGAGAGCATCGGAGACGTGCCGGGATTGCAGTCGGTGGCGATTGCGATCCGTACCTTGTGCTCGCGGAGCAGGGCGACCGGCGGCTTACGGTCTTCCTGGAGCGCGTAGAAGGCGCCGGGCAGCAATACGGCGACGGTGCCCGAGGCGGCCATGGCCCTGGCACCATCCTCGTCGAGATATTCGAGATGGTCGGCGGAAAGCGCGCGATGCTCCGCGGCGAGCGCGGCACCATGCTGGTTGGACAATTGCTCGGCGTGGAGACGCACGCGAAGACCATGCTCGGACGCGGCCTTGAACAGGCGATCGACCTCGTCCGGCGTGAAGGCGATCGTTTCGCAAAAGGCATCGACGCTGGTCGCGAGCTTTCCCTTCGCTGCCTCCGGGATCAGCTTGCCGATCATCTCATTGACGTAATGCGCTCGGCGGTCGCGCTGGTCCGCTGGAAGGGCGTGGAGCGCGAGCAGGGTCGGGACGATTCGGACCGCTTCATCGTCGCCGAGCCGCCTTGCGATTTTCAGCAATCGAAGCTCATTTTTCGGGTCGAGGCCGTAGCCCGACTTCACCTCCACCGTCGTGCAGCCGCCGCCCATCAGCGCGTGGAGTCGACGTCGGCTCTGCTCGAGCAGCTCGTCATCGGACGCGGCGCGCGTCTTTGCGACCGTGGAAACAATTCCGCCGCCAGCATTCGCGATTTCCTCATAGGTCGCGCCCGCGCGGCGCATCGCATGTTCGTCCGCCCGGTTTCCACCGAACACGAGATGCGTGTGGCAGTCGATCAGGCCAGGCGTGACCCAGGCTCCGCCAAGCGCATCGACCTGCTTGGCGCGATAGCCCGCGAGCTCCGTTCGCTTGCCGACGCGGACGATCTTGCCCTCGGCAATGCCAATCGCTCCGTTGTCGACGATTCCGAGGCCGTCGCCTTCGAACGTCGCGATGTTGCAGTCGACAAGCAGGCGGTCCCACATAAGTCTGCCCTTAGGCGAGCCGACTTGCTACGGTCAAAGCCATGGCGGGATGGCCGAACCTGACTGAGCTGATCGTCGCGGCGAACGAAAGCGCGCCGGTCGGATTGCTGGGCGTACCCCTGGCCGCAGGTTCGGTGACGCCGGGGGCCTGCGACCGGGCGCCGCAACTCCTGCGGCGGACGCTTAAACGGATCGGGCTTTACGATGTCGAGACCGGTCGAGAATTGTCGACGCGGGTCGCTGATCGCGGCGATGTCGACTTGACGGGCCTCGGGATCGAAGAAGCGACTTCGCCGATCCGCGATGCCGTCACAGCGAGCACCGAGGCACATGCGCTCACCTTGCTCGCTGGCGGCAACAATGCGGTGACTCGGCCGGCCGTGCTCGCACTGGCCCAGGGTCAGTCGCCTGATGAGGGACTGTCCCTTCTCGAAAGCATCGGCCTCATCACGCTCGATGCGCATTTCGACATGCGCGAGACAAACGAAGGCCTCAGCAACGGCAATCCCGTCCGAGCATTGATCGAGGACGGCCTGCCAGGAGCGAATATCGCGCAGATGGGCCTCGCGAGCTTCGCCAACAGCGCTTCGATGCACTCGGACGCCAACGAGGCCGGCAACCTGGTCATCACCATCGGTGACGTTCGCCGCGAGGGGATCGAACATCAGATCGAGCGGGCGCTCGACCATGTCTCGCACTGCGATGCCCTGGTCATCGACTGCGACATCGACGTGATCGACCGCGCGCAGCTGCCGGGAGCACCCGGAGCGAGGCCCGGCGGCATGGCCGTGCATGAATTCTTCTGGGCGGTTCGCAGGCTTGCGTCCGATCCACGCGTGCGGATTATCGATCTTACCGAGTGGGATCCTTCGCTGGACCCGACGGATCTCAGCGCTTTGACCGCCGCGCGCTGGGTCGCGGAGTGCCTTGCCGGCTACGAGATGCGCTAGATTTTCGCTGCAGCGCATCGGCGGCGATGATTACCGCATCGTCATCAATTCTCTTCACCCATTCCCAGGGAATGCGCCGTCCCGCTTTCCGGGCCGTCAGCCGCTCGATGAAGCTGCCCGGGCCGCACATCAAAGCGACCACGCGGCCTTTGTCGACATGGACCTCATGAATGCGGCCCAAGGTTTCGCCGTCGAGCGACTTTACCTTCTTGTCGCGAAGATCCGTCAGCCGCATCACAGCGCTCCTCTGCGCGGCAGCCATCGACGGGCACGCTGCTCATCGCGTTGCAGGCCGAGGTCGCGGCCCGGACATTCAAGATGCACCGCGTTCGTGATCGTCCGCACGCGATCCATCGGAACGCGAACGATGCGGTCGCCTGCAATCGCCTTCACCAAGGCCATTGCGAGACGGGGCAGGCGCCCGGAATAGGCGCCCGGGCCCACCAGCAAGGCCCTGATCTTGAGATCGCCGCCGGCGCGCCCGCTGAACGCGACGTCGTCGACGATGCCGCAATATTTCTCCTCGCTGTCGATCAGCGGGAGATCGAGCAGTTCGCTGACCAGCTTGATCGGGCCGTCAGGCGTCATCCGTTTCCTCCCGACGTGAGGATGAACAGCGGAAGAGCCGCAATTGCCGCGGCCGTGATGATCGCGAAGTAAAGCCAACCCAGTCCCTTCGCGAGCCAGCCATTCACATGCTCGCGCATATATTTCCTGTCGCCGGCGAGCAGCAGGAGAGGGAGGTAGGTCAGCGGCAGGACGAGGATCGAAAAGAGGACCGCAAATTCGACGAGCTGCATCACGTCCACGCCGGTGAGCACGATCAGGAGCGCAAGTCCGAACAGGATCATCCAGGTGAAGGTGAAGCGCGGCGCTTCCCACGGCTTCTTGTGTCGTCCCCAGATCCATCCGAAGAATTGCGCGATCGAATAAGCATTGGCCATGCAGGTCTCGACCGCTGCTCCTGCGATCGCGAAAAACATCCCGAGCAAAGCCAGAATGAGACCCAGTTTGCCGAACGGAATTGCCGCCTGGAGAGCGGCGCTTCCGGGGATCGCTGGATCGATGTTGGCGGGGCCGAAGAGCTGTGCAGAGTTGGACAGGATCGCGATGGCGAGCAATGAACCGAGGCCCATGCCGAGGATTGCCGTTATGCGATTGGTCAGCAAGTCCTTTGTTCCCCATCCCTCCTCGATGCCGCCCGACGAATAAAAATAGACCTCATACGGAAACATGACGGCGCTGATGATCGCCACCCCGAAATAAGCGAGCGTCAGCAGTTCCTTGGTGCTGAGCCCGCGCGGGACCTGCGGAACGAATCCGCCGGCGATCTGGTCCCACGGCGGGTGGATGGCGACGAGCGCCGCCGCAAACACGATCATGAACAGGCCGAGCAGGCCATAGACGCGTTCGATCCATTTGAACGGCAGGACCCAGATAGACGCGACCAGGACGAGCGTCATGACGATCGCCATCAGCCTGTAAGGCGCGCCGGTCATGTAATTCAGCACCAGGGCCACTCCGCCGATCTCGGCGGCGCAGGTGATGAGGTTGCTGATGATCGACGCGGCGAGGGTAATGAGACCCAGCTTCAGTCCAAGGCGATGCCTCATCAGGTTGAAGACCGGTTGCTTGGCAACGGCGGCGACACGCCCGCTCATTTCCGAAAAGGCGATGATGCCGATCGTGGCGAGGAAGAAGACCCAGATCAGGGCATAGCCGAACTGGGATCCGGCCTTCGCCGCGAACACGAGCTCGCTGATGTCGACGAAGCCGCCGACCGCCGTCATGATACCGAGCGTCAGCTCAAGCGGATTCAATGCCGTCCTCGATGTTCTTGAGCACGTCGGCGTGCGAGCGTAGCTCCTCCGGCGCCGCATCGTCCGGCTGCGCGAGAAGCGTACGGATTTCCTCTGCGTAGCGGCTGTCTTGGGCACTTATCGCGGATTGCGACGATTTAAGCTCCTGGCGCAGCCACCGATGCATGCTGCGCACATAGATGGCGGTGACGTTGCCCTTGTTCGCCTGCTCATTCACCAGCGCCCATTCGGCGGCGGCGGATCGTGCTTCCTTGATATATTGCAGATCGGCCTGCGGACCCTTCGAGCAGCAGGTCAGAAGACTTGTCAGCAGAAGCAAGGACTTGTGGACCACGGGGACCAAAACCGCCATTCCGGCTCCCCGTTCCGATCAGCTCTGCGCGGCGATCTTCCGGCCCTTGTCCGACAGCGTTCGGAACGTGATCGAAAAGCGCAGCCGATCGCCCGGAATGATCCGATGCTCCCACTCCCAGCGCGATTGGCCCGAAAGCAAATAAGCGGAGCGCGGCATCAGTTCGAGGGCGGCACGCTTGAAGGTCGAACCGAGGCGTTTTCGGAAACGTAAAGTGGCTTCGGAAGCGAGCGAAACTCCCACGACATTTTCGAAGACGTCGCGGTCGCGGTGCCAACCGATTCCAGCCCCGGGATCATATCGGGCAAGCAGGACGTGCACGAACTCTCCAGGCGCCATTCCGGCGAACTTGGCAGCTTTGGCCCGCAGGGGTTCGATCCATTCCGGCATGGCTTCCGTTCTGGTGAAACTGGCGTCGTCGAAATCGTATCGCCAACCGAAGCTCCGCGTCTTGCGATTGCCGAACCAACCGTGGAAACGGAATGGCGCCAGGTCCAATCTGTCCAGCCGCGAGATGAGGGACTGCTCCTCGCGCTGTGTGATCAGCGTTTCCCGATATCGCAGTCCTTCGATCAGCGGTGCGTCGAACAGCAGGCTCATTGGCCGAACAGTTCCTTGAGTTCCGACGGACGCAGTTCCGGCGCGAGCTGCTGGAAGGTACATTCTTTCGGCGCCTTGTCCGGGCGCCAGCGCAGGAAACCCGTGCCGTGACGGAAGCGCCGGCCCGTGACCTGATCGTATCGGACTTCGACGACGAGAACGGGCTTCAGAGGCTCCCACTGGCCTGTCCGCTCCGTGTTCCAGCGGCTCGGGCCGCCGGGCGCATTTCCAGTGAAGCCCGGGGGCTCAATCAATTTTTCGAGCTTCCTGGTCAGCGCAGGCCGTTCCTTCGCGGGTATCGCTGAAGTGAAGCCGACGTGGTTCAGCAGGCCCTGATCGTCATAGAGCCCGAGCAACAGCGAACCGACCTCGCGCTTCTTCTCCGCATATCGGAATCCACCGACGACGCAGTCCGCGGTTCTCTGCTGTTTGACCTTGATCATCGCCCGCTCGCCCGAGCGATATTCCTGGTCAAGCCGTTTCGCGATGACTCCGTCGAGCGCTCCGCCGCTCCGTTCGAGCCAGGCGAGCGCGACCGATCGATCGCGGGTGGCGGGAGAGAGGTGCAGGCCCGGAGCCTTGTTGCTGGCGTAAAAAAGTTCGAGAGCTTTGCGCCTGCCGAGTAACGGCTCGTTTTCCAGGGACTTCCCGTCTCTCTCGAGCAGGTCGAAAAGCATCAGCTCTGCCGGCGTTTCTTTCGCGAGCTTGCGGACGCGGCTTTCCGCCGGGTGCAGCCTGAGCTGTAGCGCTTCGAACGAAAGCGCGTCGCCGGCGGGAATGATAAGTTCTCCGTCGAGCAGGAACTTCCGCTCCTTCAGCGAGGCGATCATCTCCACGACCTCCGGGAAATAGCGGCCCAGTGGCTTGCCCGACCTGGAAGTCAGGGCCACCTCGCTTCCGTCGCGCTGCGCAAGGCAGCGGAAGCCGTCCCATTTGGGCTCGAATTGCCAGCCGTCGCCTTCCGGCAGCTCTGCGGCGAGAAGGGCCTCCATCGGCGGGGGTGGCTTGCGTCGTGCGTCCATTTACCGATGAACGCTCCGGACCCCGGCGCGGTCCAGTCGGAACCTAGGCCGCGACCTTTGCAGCAAATTCGCCGGCTCCGATCCGAAGCGAAGCGAGCCGCGTATCGAGAGTGTCGAAGCCACGTCCGACCCCGTCGATCTCGTCCGCCACGGTCTCGGTATTCTGTCGGATTGAAGCGATCGTTCCGGACATCGAATCCGCTGCGAGCGCGGTTTCATCGACCGCGGATGCGATTGTGCCAACCGTCTCCGCCCCGGCATGGATGACGGACAGGATGCGCTCGGCGGAATGCTGCACTTCGGCGGTTGTCTCCTGTATCGAATTGCTGGTTTCGACAGCCGAACGCGTTGCGCCCTGGATCGCGGCGATCTTTGAGGCGATGTCGTTGGTCGCGCTGGCCGTCTGGCTCGCGAGGCTCTTCACTTCCTGCGCAACGACGGCAAAGCCGCGGCCGGCATCACCGGCTCGGGCGGCTTCAATCGTCGCGTTGAGAGCAAGCAGGTTGGTCTGGCCGGCAATTGTCCGGATCATTTCCAGGATGGATTCGATCGAGCGCGCATGATCGGACAATGCCTCGGACATTTCGACGGCGACCGCGGCTTGTGATGCCGCGCGGGTCGCCGTGTCCGCCGAGGCCTGGGCTTCGCTGCGGACTTCGTCGATCACCCGGATGAGGCCGGCCGCGCCTTGCGCCGCGTCGCGCATGGCGGTGGCGGATTGTTCGGCGGCGGCTGCAACCTCGGAGACCTTGTCGAGAACGCTGCGCGCGGAGGTTGCAGTCACGCCCGCCTGTTGCCGGAGCGACGCTCCATCCTGGGTCGCGGCCTCGACCATCAATCCCAGGCCCTTGCGGAACTCTTCGGCGAGATGGTCGCGCTGACGCCTGGCATCGTGGCTCATGTGCGCAGTGTAGAGGCTGCTGTAGATGTCGCATTCGAGCGAGCGCATGCGGAAGAAGACGTCGTTGATCTGCTGACGCTCTTCCTTCGAGCAGTCATAGAGGCGCGACAGGATTTCGAGCGTCTTCACCGCGCCTGCACTGTCGATCGCCAGAATCGCTGTCAGTGAAAGGCCGGCGGAAAAAGCCGATTCCACGATGCGCGCCGTGGTGTGGACCCATTCGTTCCGATCAAGGCCTGTGTAGCGTTCGCGCAATTCCGCCGTCCGGCTCGCGACCGCACGCTCCAGGTCGAAATCGGAGGTTTGGCCCACGCCGAAGGCGGCGCGCCATTCCTGGACCTGCAGCTCGCTGATTGAACGCGCCTCAGGCTCGATGATCGTCCACATGCGCTCCGCGACATGAAGGTCGTCGGCCGTGAAGCCGAAGAGGCGCAACCGGCCTTCGAGGTCGACCTGCGAAGCAATGATTCCCAGCTCGGAATCCTGCTTGTGGACTCCAGATTCCTTGACCACCCGTCAAACTCCCCACCGTTCTGGAGCAGAGAGCTACTTTGATGCGGTTAACGTCGGGTTAGGCAAAATGTCGGTTCGAGCGCGCGAAATGTCTGGTTCGGCGAAAGCTCGGCCCAAATTGCATCGGCGTAGGGCAAAGAAAAAGCCCGCTCGAAAGCGGGCCTTTGTGTTGGTTGCGGGGGCAGGATTTGAACCTGCGACCTTCAGGTTATGAGCCTGACGAGCTACCGGGCTGCTCCACCCCGCGCCAACATCGGGGCGCTCGCGCGCCCAAACAAAAATGCCGCCGCGAGATAGTCTCGACAGCGGCATTTTCAACATTGCGAATGGGCTCTTGCTTACGCCGCCAGCAAAGCCTGGCGACGACCTACTCTTCCACTGCTTAAGCAGTAGTACCATCGGCGCTGTCCGGTTTCACGGCCGAGTTCGGGATGGGATC
>Ga0207674_10003684_pt1 | contig 18697 bp, 7 predicted proteins | sample KBSCornC72_FD_184303 | JGI IMG/M metagenome (GOLD analysis project Ga0207674, IMG submission 184303) | Corn rhizosphere microbial communities from Kellogg Biological Station, Michigan, USA - KBS Corn C7-2 (SPAdes) (version 2) | ecosystem: Host-associated > Plants > Roots > Rhizosphere > Soil ... | reverse complement strand
CGACACGCTTGCGCCACTGCGGATAGCGGCGCAGGAAGTACTCGTAACCGCGCAGGCGATTCACCACACCCTTGGTGTAATCCAGACGATCCACCGACACGATCATCTTGCGCTCGCCCACCGTGGCGCGCAGCGCATCGCGCCGGCTTATGTTCTCGGGCGCCAGCGCCGCGTTGCGGAACTTCTCGTAGTCGATGCCCATGGGAAACGCGTCTACTTCGGCCAGATGATCACGCGCGAGCACGCGTCCCAGCGTGTGGTCATGTCCCAGCAGGCGGAGCACGCAGCGCAGGAAGTAATTGGCGTATTCGTTGACGTGAAAGCCGACGAGATCCGCGCCCAGAATCCCCTCCAGAATCACGTCACGCCAGCGCGCCGGCAGCATGCGAAAGATCTCGAACGACGGAAACGGAATGTGCAGGAAGAAGCCCACCGCATTGTCGGGCAGTCGTTCTTTCAACATGCGCGGGAGAAGCAGCAGGTGATAGTCGTGCACCCAGATCACGTCGCCGGGACGCGCGATGCGCGCCACCGTGTCGCAGAAGATGCGGTTCACGCGCCGGTAGTCGTCCCAGTAGCGGTCCTTGAATGCGGCGATGGACGGGAAATAATGGAAGAGCGGCCACAACGTGTCGTTGCAGAAGCCCTCGTAGAAGCTGAACATGGTTTCCGCGTCGATGAACACGGGCTGCGCGCCGTGCTCGCGCGCAAGCACTTCGCGCACCTCGTCCTCGCGTTCGGCGGGAACTTCGGTGCCCGGCCATCCGATCCACACGGCTTCCTGCCCGCGCTGCGCGACCGCTTCGAGATAGGAGCCGATGCCGCTGGCGAGACCGCCGGAGCTCGGGTGATACGACAATCTGTCGCGGTCAACCGAGACCGTAACCGGCAGCCGGTTGGACACGATGAGCAAACGTTTCATCGGAGGCTCATTCTTTCGCAGTGTGGCAAGTCGTCGCATGTCGATCAACTCCTGCTCAACTGGTGCGCTGCGTTGATGAGCGCCATGTGTGAATACGCCTGCGGAAAGTTGCCCAGAAGCTCGCCGGTCTGCGTGTCCACGTCTTCGGACAACAGACCCAGATGGTTGGCGCATCCCAGGACGCGTTCGAATGACGCGCGCGCCGACTCGTGCTCGCCGATTACATCGAGCGCTTTCACCATCCACAGCGATGCAATGATGAAGGCGCTGCGCGGCACACCGAAATCATCGGCGCTTGTGTAGCGCATGGAAAATCCATTCCGGCCCAGCGCCTTTTCGCACGCGCGCACGGTGCTGATCCAGCGCGGGTCGCTCGGTTCGATGAAGCCGAAGCGCTCGGCCTGCAAAATACTGATGTCCAGCGCCTGAGAACGGTAGGCTTGCGTAAAAGCACCGATCTTCTGGCTCCAGCCACGCTGCAGAATGTCGGCGTGGATGGTCTGCGCCACGCTCTTCCATTCACGGGCGAGGCCGGTGTGGCCGACACGCGTCGCCATCTCCGCTCCGCGATCGACCGCCACCCACGAAAGGATCTTGGAGTGCGTGAAGTGGCGCCGGCGGTGCCGGTACTCCCAGATGCCTGCATCACGGTTGGCCCACTCGCGCGCCGATGTGCGCACCATGAACTTCACCAGCGACCACATCTCCTCCGTCATCGGCTCGAGCTCGTAGCGGAACGAGTAGAGATAGATCGTGTTGAGCACCTCGCCGAAAATGTCGTTCTGGCGCGTGCGGCTGGCCGCGTTTCCGATGCGCACCGGGCGCGAATCGCGGTAGCCCGCCAGGTGCGGCAGGATCTCTTCGTCGAGATCGTGGCTGCCGTCGATGCGATACGCGATCTGCACCTTGGTCTGCTTGCTCTCGAACACGCCCAATAGGAAGCGCACGAAGCCGCGCATCTCGTCGAACTGGCCGCAGCGCGCCAGGGCCTCGAGCACGAGCGATGAGTCGCGCAGCCAGCAGAAGCGGTAGTCCCAGTTGCGCACCTCGCCGATGGTCTCGGGAAGCGACGTGGTGGCCGCCGCCACCATGGCACCGGTGTCCTCGTAGGTGAGCAGCTTGAGCGTAATGGCGGAGCGCAGCACCTGATCGGCCCACTCCGCGGGCAGGTGACAATGGCGCGACCAGTCTTCCCACTGCGTGCGCGTACGCTCCATGAGATCGCGCACGTATGCGTGGGTGGGCGGCGACATCTTCTCGTGATACGAGAGCACCATGAAGTGCTCGTCGTCGATTTCTATGGGTGTTTCGGCCAGCACGGCGTCGAGGTCGAGGCTGGCGTACAGAAAAATATCCTCGAGCGCGTTGGTGGCTTCGATCAACCCGTCGCGACGGGCGATGTTCGTGCGATTGCGGCCGTAATCCAGGCGTGGGTTGAAGGCGATGCTCACGGCGGGACGCCCGCGCAGCGGCGTCAGCACGCGATGGATCTCCAGCGGTTTCTGCCATGTGCGCCCATCGTGATAGCGCGGCATGAAATCCGTCAGCGCGAACGCGCTTTCGCCGTCGTCGAATTCGGTGCGAAGGATGGCGGTGCCGGGAAGATAGCTCTGCGCAACACGCGCCGGCCTCGCCGGCGCTACCTTGAACGCACCGGCGGCAGGATCGATGAGCGCGCCGAAGATCGACGGGCTGTCGAAGCGCGGCAGGCAACACCAGTCAATCGAACCGGTCTCATGGACGAGCGCGGCCGTATTGCAGTTTCCGATGATTCCATAGCGCATGTGCCATCTCGGGGGATGAAGAAAGAGACGCGCAGCCCCCGGGCAGGACTGCGCTTCCGTGGTACCCTAAATAAAACACCTGTTACACATGCGCGCAATCCGTGGAGTTGCAACAAAAAGGGGTGGCGGAAATACCGCCACCCCTCCGTGGAATTACTGACTACGATGAAATACTACGCGGTCATTCCCGCCGCTTTGACCTCGGCCGGCACGTACTGCGCAAACTGTTCGAAATTCTTCTCGAACAGCGCCACCAGCTCGCGCGCCTTCTTGTCATAGGCAGCTTTGTCCGACCACGTATTGCGCGGGATGAGAATGTCCGCTGGAACGCCCGGCACTTCGGCGGGCACATCCAGTCCGAAGATCGGGTCCCTGGTGTATTTCACCTTGTCGAGCTTCCCTTCCAGTGCCGCGTTCACCATCGCGCGCGAGTACGCGATCTTGACCCGCGATCCGGTGCCATAACCCCCGCCGCTCCAGCCCGTGTTGATGAGCCAGCACGTTGCATTGTGCTTGCGTACCTTGGCGGAGAGAAGGTCGGCGTACTGCACCGGAGGCAGCGGCAGGAAAGGCGCGCCGAAGCATGTCGAGAAAGTCGCCGAAGGCTCCTTCACGCCGCGCTCCGTGCCCGCCACCTTTGCGGTGTAGCCCGACAGGAAATGATAGCTCGCCTGCTCGGGCGTGAGCCGCGAGATCGGAGGCAGCACGCCGAACGCATCGCAGGTCAGAAAGATGATGTGTTTCGGATGCGAACCGATACCTTCCGTCTTGCAATTCGGAATCTGCGTGATCGGGTACGACGCGCGGGTGTTCTCGGTGAGCGATGCATCGTTCAAATCGATCTCGCGCGTGTGCTCGTCCACCACGACGTTTTCAAGCACGGTGCCGAAGCGTCGCGTGGTGGCGTAGATCTCGGGCTCGGCTTCCGCCGAGAGGCGGATCACCTTGGCGTAACAGCCGCCCTCGAAATTGAAAATCCCGCGATCCGACCAGCCGTGCTCGTCGTCGCCGATCAGGCAGCGCTTGGGATCCGCGGACAACGTGGTCTTCCCCGTGCCGGAAAGGCCGAAGAAGACCGCGGCGTCGCCGTTCGGACCTTCGTTGGCGCTGCAGTGCATGGAGAGGACGCCGCGCTGCGGAAGCACATAGTTCATGATCGAGAAGATCGACTTCTTGATCTCGCCCGCGTACGACGTGCCGCCGATCAAAACGATGCCCTTGCCGAGGTGCGCGACGATGAACGCCTCGCTGCGCGTGCCGTCGATGGCGGGATCCGCCATGAAACCCGGCGCATTGATCACGGTGAACTTCGGCGTGTGCATCTGCTGCTCGGCCGGATCCGTCACCGGGATGAACATGTTGCGCGAAAACAGCGAATGGAATGCGTGCTGCGTGATGACACGGATCGGAATGCGCAGCTCCTTGTCGGCGCCGGCCCAGCAATCCTGCACGTACACCATCTCGTCCTGGAGATAGGCCTGCACGCGGTGAAGCAGACGCTCGAATTTTTCCTCGCTGAAGGGCTTGTTGACCTTGCCCCACGCGATCTTGTCCTTGCTCGACGCTTCCTCGACGAGGAACTTGTCCTCGGGGCTGCGACCGGTGTACTTGCCCGTCTCACCGCACATGGGACCGTTGGCGGCGATGACGCCTTCACCATTCATGATGAATTCTTCGTACAGGGTCGCGGCGGTGGGATTCCACATGACGCCACCCAGGTTGGTCAGCCCGACTGCCTCAAGGCCGACCTTCGGCGATGGCTCGCTCTGTGACATTGAAACCTCCAGATAATATTGATCGAATGCGAATGCGGCATGCTTACCGCGCGGCGCCCCTGTATGAAGTTCGAAGCAGAACCGGGGCGCGCGGGATGCGCGGTTCGCCTGGAGCGGATAGTAGCGAAAAAGCCCCGTTTTATCAACCGGGTCGGGAGCTTTCCGGCAACGACTCAGGCGCGGTACCGACCCGGCCCCGAGGGCGGCAAAGCTACTTCCTCAAGGGCTCGAAATCGGAGAGAAGCCAGTCACTTAAGAGCATCTGGATGCGGATGCTGAAGCCGCGACTCCAGGCGTCCGTGCCGGAGATATCCGGGTCGTCGAAGCCGTTCACGCTGTAGCCGGCGGCCAGGCGGACCGAGTGAAAGAGAATGCGCCCGAGCTCCACGCCGTAGCCGTACTCCTGCGAGCCGCCGTGACGTAGTCCCACCGTCCGTCCCCACACATCGACGTCCCATCCGTGACCGAAGTGCCAGAGATATTGTCCGAGCACGAGGTCTGTGTGCGTGCTGGTGGATGCGCCGTAGCTGTAATCCTCGACGTACTTGTACGCGTACTTGAGCCGCAGCTCGTGAGAAGCGCTCGGCAATATGTTCACATCCGTCGACGCGACGAGGCGCCAGCGAATTGCATCGCGATCGATCGGGGCGTAGCGGTCGTAGAGACTCTTCACCATCGCCAGCGATTGCACAGGTGCGAAGGGTGAGCGCCACGCCAGTGCAAGCGTGGAGTAGAACTGCGTGCCGTCGTGCTCCTGGTCCTGCGTGACCAGACCGAGAATGTTTTTCGAGAGCCACGCGAATCCGCCGTCGAGCTGCTGTGCCGTCGCGATGCGCGCGAGATGACGATTCGCGAGATGCTCCCAGCGATACTCGTAGCCGCCGTCGATGAAGTGCGAGCCCGGCACGCGCGACGAGAGCCCCGTGGTGAGCGAGACGTATTCATCGGCGTCGCGGCCCGAAAGCGAGATAAAGCCTTCGACACCCACCGTGGCCGACAACGTGGGCCTCAGCTGCAGGCGCTGGCGAATGCCGCTCACCGCACCCATGCGGTCGTCGTTGCCGGTGCGGTCCATGGCGTAGCGCGTGTACGCCTGCGTGCCGCCGTTGGTGGTTCCCTCCACGCCGGCGCCGATCTGCTGCGTCGACGAGAGCGAGCTGGTCAGGTACTCGTGCGTCGCGATGGCGCGGAAGTGTTGCGACAGCGGCACCGCAATCACCGTCTTCAAGCGGTTCGGATAATCGTCGACGATCTCGTTGCCGAGATTCTGCTCCCACGTCGTCGACACTCCCGCGGTGCCGCGATTTCCCAGGGTGAGCCCCGCGATCGCCAGCGTGCCATGCGCGTCGCTGGTGGGTTGGTCGTGACGCGCTACCCGCAGGCCGGCCGACATCTCGAGGAGTCGGCGCCGGTAGTCCATCGTGGCACGCGCTGTCGCGCGCGTTTCGTCGGTGCGCTGGAGCTCGTGCGTGTAGCCATCCGCGTTGAGAGCGAGCGAGGGCGAGAACATCAGTCGTCCGTCGAAGCCCGCCTTGTTGCTCGCGAGCTCGCTGTCGGCGCCGCGGAAGGACGGGTTGGAGAAATCGCCATCGACGTGACGGAAGTACATGTCGAGCTTCGACGCACCGCGCGTCGCCGCCGCTCCCACCTTGTACGCGCCGCCGTCGCCCGCGACGTCGTCGGTGGATTGCGCCACTTCCCCGCCCAGCTTGAAACCGCGCCAGCGCACTTCGCCGTTGCCGCCAAAGAGCGCGTAGCCCGGCGCGTCACCGGCGTTGGAGACCGCGGTGACGCCGGCGCGATAGCGCGAGCCCTGCACCAGGTCCGCGCGCGCGCCGAACAGATACGTATCGGCAGCGCCGTCCGTCTCCTGGTCGTACATCACCACGATGCGGTTGGGATTGAGCTCGCGGTCCGTCACCGGCACCGGCTCGAAGAACAGAATCGAGCCGTCGTACGGATTGATTGTGTAGTCGCGGCGACGAATCATCACGCGCGCCTCCAGCACCTTTTCGCTCTGGTAGCGGTCACGCGTCTCGATGATCACGCGTTCCGAGTTCTCGACAATGGGCGCATGGCTCAGGTGATAGAACCCGCTCGTGCCGTTGGCGAAAATCTCATCGGTGCGCGTGATGAAGTCGGTTTTGGTCACAAATGCGCGCACCGAGTTGGCGCCGTCGGTGAGTGACGACGACAGTCCCGTCACCGCCTGCTGGTAGGTCAGGAATTCGCCGTTGTCGATGGGCGTGCGCATGTCGCTGTAACGCAGATACGACTGGCCCCGGTCGAGCGAGACATAGTTCCCGCCGCGCGCGGGCGCGGTGTAGAACAACGACGACGCATCGCCGAAGATCGGATACTGTTTCTCCGGATCGGGCTGCTTGAAGAGCGGGTCGTCGTAGCGCTTTTTGGTGTCGAGACGCGCGGTGACGTTGATGCCGCGCGGTGCCGCACCCTGCACGAAGAGCCGCGACTCGGCCGTCACGTCGAACCCGTCGCGATAATTCTCGATGCCGTGACCGTCGCCCTTGCCGTCCGTGTCGAACACGCCGGCATTGATGTCGACGATGCCGGTGGCAAGCAGCGGACGATCCGGCGTCACGAACACGACCTCGGTGCTGGCGCGCATACCGTCGGCTTCGACGGTGAGAGTCTCTCGCGCGGTATCGTGGCGCGCACGCATGGGAAGGCTGATGAGGCCTTCCTCGGTGAGCACCTGCAGCCCGCGCTCGGCGGGACGCGCATCCGCCACATCCACCCACGCGTCGCCTTCGCTCACCGTCACCACGTAACCGTCCATCACCGGAAGTCCGAAACCGTCGCGCACGGCGAAGCGCAGGGTGGCCACCGAGCGGCCATCCGACGGTATCAGCGTGCGCGCATCCAGCGGCACGATCTCGGCGGGACGCGACGAGAGTGCCACGCGCACGCTGTCGGTGAGCGCCTGCTCGCTGAGCACCGTCTTCACCACCACGCTGTTCCAGCCCGCGCGCAGGTGCACGCCGTACCACGTGGTGGTTTCTTCCTTGTGCGCCACGTCAACGGTGCGCTGGCCGATGAGCTGGTCGTCGATGGTTTCGCCGTTCACCATCAGCACCGCCTTGACGCCGAGCGGGTGCTTCGCGCGCACGCGCACCTGGTCGCGGTCGGGGGACACGAATCCATCGAGCGGTTCCATGATCTCGAGCGCTTTCTTTTCGCCGCCGGCCCTGGCAGGCGCTGCCTTCGCCGGAACCATCTCATTTACGCGCGGAGCGGGAACGCGCTCGCTCCACGACGCCACGTCGTAACGCCTCGGTGTGGCGTCTCCACCAGCGGGAAGGGCGGGATGGATCACGGCCGCGTGCGCGGCATCGGTGAGGCTGGAAGCAGCCGCCGGAAGAGAGGTGCTGTCGCGCAGCGCGATCGTGGCCGCGATGCCGCGAATGGCGGACGTATCCGTGACCGCAAGCGTCGCCATCACGCGGCACTCGACCGACGCGCCGCGAGCATAACCCTCGATCAAGTACGCGCCGCCTTCCTGCGCAAGCTCGCGTCCGTTCATGGTGACGTCGACCCACGGGTTTTGCAGCGCCGCGGGCAAGTCGATGCGTAACGCTCCCGAGCGCGGCGTCTCGGAGTTGGTGACGAGTGACCACGTGACCGACGCGCGTACCGAGTCCGGCTGCGCAGCCAGATCGCGCACGGCGGCCGCAACGCGCTCGGCCGGCGCGGCCAGATCCTTGCCGGGCGGAATGAAGGCCACTTCGACACGACGGTTCAACTTGCGCCCGTCCGCGGTCTCGTTGCCCGCGACCGGTCGCGCATCGCCGTAGCCGATGACGAGAAAGCGCTCCGGATTGATGCCCTGCGCCATGACGGCGTCGCGCACCGCTTCCGCGCGCGCCTGCGAGAGCGCGACGTTCGACGCGAAGCGCGCGCTGTGAATGGGCTGCGAATCGGTATGCCCCTCGATCAGCACGCTCCAGCCCGGGTTGTCGTTCAGGAACTTCGCCAGCGGAGCCAGATCGCCCTCCGTGCCCTTGCGCAGGACGGCGCGACCGAGCGCAAAGTACGAGCTGGGCAGCACGACCGACTGGTAACGGCGCGGGAGCGGCATCAGCGTCACCGCTTCGTTGCACGTCACGCGCGCGGCGCGCTCCATCATCGGCGCGGGAGCGGTGCGCACCGGGAACGACACGCGCGCCGTCCCGGGTGCCAGCAGGTGCACAAGGCGTTCGTCGGCGCGCTGCATGTGTCCCGGCGCCGCGGGCGGCGTGGCGAGCTCGAGGTCCGGCGGCAGCGTGGACGCGTCGAGTCGCACCATGCGATACCCTTCGAATACGTGCGGAATCGAGAACAAACCCAGCGAGTCGGTGACTGCGTGCTCGCCGCTTTCGAGATACACCGAGGTGTTGACGACGCCGTGCTCGTTCTCGTCACGCTTGCCGTTTTCGTTCTCGTCGACGAACACGTCGCCGAGGATCACGCCTTCGATCCCGATCTCCTCGTTGTCGATGCGAATCGCGGCCACCACCGGACCGGCCGTGACGTTGTCGCCCGTCTCCGCGAGGCCTGTCGCGCTGCCGGACACGCGCGCCCAGCCCTTCGCTTCGCGCGAGTTCACGACGAAACGCACCGTGGTGCTGCGCGACTCGCCGGGACCGAGCGTTCCCGCGTCCCACGCGATGGAGTGCCCGTTGAAGGTGACGCCGTCTCCGGATGAGAAGTCGAGCGAAGACGGCGGGGACTCCACGACGCTCACGTTGTCGACGGTGATGGAGTCGGTCAGGTTGGTGACGGTGACGATCATCGACGCGACATCGCCCACCGCGGCCGTGGCCTGGCGGAAAGTCTGGTCGAGTCCGATCATCGCGCGCGGATCCGGAACCGCCGGCATGCGGAGATGGAAGTCGGTCGTGTTGGTGACGAGCGAATCGAGGCGCGACTGCACCAGACAGCGAAGGTTCTCGACGCCGGCCAGCGAGCGCCGGATCGGGATCCCGGGCGTGGATATCGCGAAGTCGATGTGGCGCGTGGCACCCGATGCGATCACGCCGATCAGGTAGTGACCGGGACGCGAGGTAGCGTACGGCACTCCGCTCGTGTCCGTGCATGCCACCACGGATCCGGGTGGGAGCTCGGCAGAGTTGACGATGAACGCGTTGAGCGTGTCGACATCGCACACGTTTTCGATCTCGCCGCGCAGCTTGATGGTGTCATCCAACGGGCCCACCGCGATCCAGGTTCCGTCGTCAGGGGTTCGCTCACCGCCCGGCATCGCGCGCGGGTTGCCGACCGGGCCGAAGTAGATGGCCGGCGGCTGCCTGCGCGCAGTAACACGCAATACACTAATGTCGGACGCCGGCGATGAAGAAGGGTCCGCGGTGGAGGTGGCATGCAACTCCACGAATGCGGTTCCCAGCGCCAAAGGCGGCAAAACCACACCCACATCCATGGGAGTCGACGCTCCGGCCGACAGCGCAAGAAACGCCGGGTTGTCCTCTCCAGGATCGAAATGTGTGTTGCCGTTTGAATCCAGAAAGAAAATCAGTTGCGTCACCGGGAGCGTTGAAAGCGCGTGCAGCGAAAACGACAACGTCGGCGAATCGGGGACGTTGGCGAGATTTGCAACCGCGAACCGGAAATAGAGTGTGTCGCCGGGAATGGAAAGCTGGGAGAACGCAGGCGCGGCCACGGTGCCGTGCGGTGACAACCGCAGTCCGAACATTGTCGCGACCCGCGTTGACACGGTGTTGGAGTTCACCGAGGTCGCTCCACCCCCCGCATCGAAACTCATGCGAGCTGTGTTCTGGATCAGTGTACCGGCCGGAGAGACCTGTGCCAGCGCTTCGGGTGGGTCTGTGAAAAACATTCCCAGCAGAAGTGGCAGAAACAGAATGATTCTTGTCAGGAGAACAGACGGACAACGTTCACGCGGCCCGCAACGCAGGCGTTTTCTTGACCAATTATTCCGCGTGATGTCTCTCATCTTATAAAACACGGAAGGCCGGCGCGCGCGGCGGAGTGTTTTGCACTCCACCGCACGCGCGGCCACCCGTTCGGTCCGCGTTTATTGCGAAACGCGGCTACTGAATACGGACCGTGAACCCGACACCCGCGGTCGAGCTGGCGCCGGCCAACAGCGAACCGGTGAACACGTAGCGAACGTTGGTGACATTCGCGTCGTATCCTGCCGGCGCACCGCCGCCTCCGCTCGCCGGCACGTACACCCAGGTGGCTCCATTGTTGTTGGAGTACTGGACGGCAATGCCGGTGACCGTGGCGGGCGCGGTGCCCGTCGTCTGCGAACCAACCTTGTACTGCGTCCACGCCGGCACCGCGTCGTACACGACGATGGTGTTGAGCGTGGTCGCACCAAGGTTCTGGTAGTCGACCGTGTATGTGAGATCGGTACCCGGCACCTGATCACCCGAGGGGCTGACCGTCTTGGTCAGGGTCAGGTTGCCCGCCGTGATCGTGGTCACGTCGGTGGCGTTGTCAGTGGCTGCCGGGAATGCCTGCCCCGTCGCCGTCATGACGCCCACTTCCACAGTACCCACCGAAACACCGGCAGGAACCGTGAGGCGAACGTTGACGGGTGCGCTGGCGCCGGGCGCGAGCGTGACGCTCGTGATCGGCGAGTTGCCCGCATCGAGGAAGACATACGTCCAGCCCTGGCCGGACGTGTAGGAGAGATCGAACGTGTCGCTCACGTTGCCGTTGTTCGTCAGCGTGTGCGCATAGTTGATGGTACCGCCGGCCGTCGCATTACCCGCGTTGTCGGGCGCAAAATCGACCGCCGCGAACGAGTTGATGGTGACGGAGTTGGCGATGGTGTCAGTGCGCGTCACGTTGACCGACGAGGTCGCCGTGAACGAAACGCCGTTGACACCGGGCGCTGCGCCCACCGGAACCGTGACGCGCGCGATGAGGTGACTCTCCGCACCGGACGCAACCGGGCCCGTCGAAACCGCCGGGGTGTTTTCGGCCGGATCGAGCACGCCGTTGCCGTTGGCATCGACGTAGTACGTCGCACTCCAGCCCGCCGGAACCAGAGACGACAGCGTGAAGTTGTCGCTCGAGCCGCCGTTGTTGATGGCGTCGAGTGCAAAGTCGACAGTCGTTCCCGGATTGGTGTTCTGGTTGACGAGCGTATTGTTGGTGGTGCCATTGGCGCCGTCGTAGTTACCAATGTCGACGCCGGCCGGAATCACCGCGGTGATGCGATCCGTCGTCAAGTTGGTCTTGGTGTTGTCGACGGCAGAGCGCGCCTGGATGACGGCGTCATACGGACCACCGGCTCCCTGCGTGCCCGGAATGATCAGGTGGACCACGAGGTCAATCGACGCACCGGGCGCAAGCGGGCCCACATCCGGCGTGCCGTCGAAATCGGTGTCAGTCAGCGGCGTGACGCCGTCAGCCTGGAAGAAGATTGTCGTCCACGTACCCGGAATCGTCGAGGTGCCCGAGAGCAACACGTTGATGGCGTCGGTGGTATTGCCGTCGTTACGAACCGTGTTCGTGAACGAGACCGTCGTGTTCGCAAATGCGCTCGCGATGGTCGTCACGTCGTCGTTGTAGTTGGGCGGCGTGCCCGCGCCGGGGTTGCCGGACGGACCGATCTTCACGTTTCCGATCGTGCCGATGGTGACCGGCGCGTTGTTGGACGTGGCAATGGTCGGATTCGGCGTCGTGATGTTGTTGTCGACATATGCAATCGACGCCGTGTTGTTCAGCACACCGGGCGTCATGCCGATGGGCACGGTCACCTGGTAGCCGAACGAATAATTCTGGCCGGCAATGATGCCGCCACTGGTGACGTAACCAACCGCGATATCACCCGCGGCGGCCGTTGTGCTCCAGTTCCAGGTCTCGGGGCTTCCCGCCGTCGAGCTTCCGCTCGGCAAGTACACCACCGTTCCGCCCGCGGGCGTGCCTGTCGGCGCACCGAAGATGGCGAGCGGATTGCCCGTACCCGGGTTGACCGGAAGCACGTCGTACACGAGCACACCGGTGAGACCGACCGAGGTCACGGTGACGCCGTTCGCCGTCTGCGTGCCCGCATTGGAACCGGTGAAGCTGTAGCTGATCTGGTTGCCTTCGTACACGAGCGCCGGAGAACCGGTGAGGTTCGCCGTCAGCACCGCGTCGGCCACAACCGTCGTGCGGTGATAGTTGCGCGTGTCGACCTTGCTGTTATCGCCCACCGACGTGCCGCTCACGCCCACATACGCGAGCTGACCCGCGGTCGCCGTTCCCGGCACCGCGTAGGTGACGATCAAGCTGACCGACGCGCCCGCCGCGATGGGACCGATGTTGCCGCCCACACCGCCGGAGCTGATCGCGGGCTCGCCCGGATCCACCACGCCGTTGGAGTTGACGTCGTGATAGATCGAGACGTTCGCGAGCGCGAGCGTCATGGTTGTGTTCACGGCGTCGATCAAGGGCAGCAGCGTGAAGCTGTCGTTGTCGTTTCCGGTGTTCGACAGCGTGTAGCTGTAGAACATGGTCTGTCCGCCGATGGCGTTCTGGGACATGGCGGGCGTGACGGGAGGCGTCTGGCCCGAATCATCGGGCAGAATGGAGAGGCTGTAGACCGGCAATACGATCGTGATCACTTCATTGGAAAGTGACGTGTACGAGTTGCCGTTGGTGTCCTGGTACGTCGCCGACGCGCGGTTGCGGATCTGCGTGCCCGCGGGAGTCGTCTGCGCGAACGCAGAAGACGCCGCCATGAGCAGCGCGATCAACAGGAGCGGGAGGGCGACGAGATGTTTGCGATTCATCGTCGTTTCCTCCTACTTGACCATCGCGCGGTACGCGAACTGGACCTCGCCCTTGGGCTTGAGGTCGCCGTTCAACGTCCAGCGAATGTGGGTGACCATGTCCGGCGTCGCGTCGACGGTGATGTCTTTACCGCTCGCGTTCTTCTTCGTGACTTTCACGGGCCAGGCATGAAACGTTTTGCCGTTGTCGACCGAGAACTCGACGCGCGTGTTGGCCACGTTCTTCGCCGTCTTTTCGACGTAGTGAACGCCGGCCGGAACCGGGTCGGTGACCGACACGTTGCGCACGACCTCGGCGCCGTTGTTGGCGTAGGTCAGGCGGTACTCGATGACATCCTGCGGACGAACTTCGTTCGCCGAAACAAACTGCTCCTGGCCTTTGTCGCTGGTGACGACCTTGCGGGCCTCGATGGTCCCCGTGATCGGATCCGCGGCGAAAGCGACGAGCGAAGTGATCAGTCCGGCCATGAGCACGGACAGAAAAGCTGCGCGACGCACGTTTGACCTCCCGTGAGAATGGAAAGCGGCCACGACGGTGAGCGGTCCGGTCTGGACACACTTCGACCGTCAAAGGCCTTGGTGAGGCCCATCAGGCAAGGGACGTTCCAGTTGTGGCGGAGCGGGGTTTTAGAGGCAGGGATGTTCCCGATCGCTCTTGGAACAGCGCGTCAGGACGCCATGATCTCGCCCTGGGGAACAACTTTCGCGTGGTGTCGGGTAAGGTCGCGTTGTCCCCGGTGACGGTGCGGAAGGCGCCACCGCGGGCACAGGATCATGCAGGGTGCAAAGGCCTTCGCGCGATGGAAGGGATCGAAGCGGCGATGGCGAGTTGTTGAAAATTATACACCCCCTCCATTATATTGCGCACATGCCTCGCAAGAGCTGGCAGTTGCTCGCCCTGGCCGCCCTCACGGCGGCGACCGTGTCGTTCCACTACGGCTTTCTGATGCCGCCGGGGGCGCACGTGCTCCACGCCATCCATGGCCGGCTCTGCTACATCCCCATCATCCTGGGCGCGGTGTGGTTCGGTGTGCGCGGCGGGCTGGCCACCGCGTTCGCCATCTCGGCACTCACCATTCCCTACGCGCTTCGCATCCACGACCACCACACAATGATCGGCGAGTACACCGAAATGGTGTTCTACGCGGCGATCGGGCTCATGACCGGTGTGCTCATCGAGCGCGAGTGGCGCGAACGCGAGCGGCGCGAAGCGCTGCAGCGCGAGCTCGCGCGCAGCGAGCGTTTGTCGTCACTGGGCCAGATGGCGGCCGGGCTCGCGCACGAGATTCGCAACCCGCTCGGCTCGATTCAGGGTGTCGCGGAGCTCTTGGGCGACGACGCGCCGGCCGGCTCCAGGAAGCGCGAGCTCTTCGACGTGCTGCGCAAGGAATCGAAGCGGCTGGGAACGGTGGTCGACGACTTCCTGAATTTCGCGCGGCCCCGTCCGCTCACGCTGGCACCGGTCGATATTTCCGCCGTGGTGGAGCGGTCGGTGGCGCAGATGCAGATTGATGCAGGCGCGCGCTCCATTGCCATCGACACACGCCTTGCGCCACAATTGCCGCGTGTCCAGGCCGATGCGGAGTTGCTGCACCAGGTGTTTCTCAATCTGTTGTTGAACGCCATTGCAGCGAGCCCGGATCACGGCCGGATCGAAGTGACCACCGCGGGCATGTCGCGGAATTCTCAAACGGCGGTGGCGATCACTGTGCACGATTGGGGCATGGGCATTCCCGAAGACGCGCTGCCGCGCGTCTTTGATCCATTCTTCACCACACGCGAGACCGGCACCGGTCTCGGTCTTTCCATCTCACACACGATCGTCACCGATCACGGCGGCTCGATCGAGATCGAGAGCACACCGGACAACGGCTGCGCCGTGACCGTCACGCTTCCCGTCACGAAAGGCAAGTCGTGAGCGAACGCATCCTGTTGATCGACGACGACGAGAGCATCCGCAAGGTGATCGGCTACATGCTGGAAGAAGCAGGGTACCCCGCGGAAACCGCCGCGACAGCGGCGGAAGGCTTGCAGGCTTTCCGCTCGCAACGCCCCGACCTCGTCCTGACCGACATCAAGATGCCCCGAAAAAGCGGAATCGAATTGCTGAGCGAACTGAAGAGCATCGATCCGTCCGTCCCCGTGATCATTTTGACCGCGTTCGGCACGGTGGAAACCGCGGTGGAGGCGATGAAGCGCGGCGCCGCCGATTACCTCACCAAACCCATCTCGCGCGACGAGCTGTTGATGACGGTGGCGAAGATTCTCAAGATGAGCCGGCTGGAGCGCGAGAACGAATCGCTGCGCGACACCTTGAACGACCGGTTCCGCTTCGCCTCTATTATAGGGTTGTCGCCGGCGATGGGCGCCGTGTTTGAGACGCTGCGCAAGGTGGCACCGACGGACGCGACGGTCCTGATCACCGGCGAGAGCGGTACCGGGAAAGAGCTGGTGGCGAAGGCCATCCACTACAACAGCCCGCGGCGCGCGCAGCGAATGGTCACGGTGAACTGTGCCGCGATTCCGCACGAGCTTCTGGAGAGCGAATTGTTCGGGCACGTGCGCGGCGCGTTCACCGGCGCAGTACGCGACAAGTCCGGCAAGTTCGAACAGGCCACCGGCGGCACGCTGTTCCTCGACGAGATCGGCTCCATGCCGGTCACGCTGCAGGCCAAGCTTCTGCGCGCGCTGCAGGAGCGCGAAATCGAGCGCGTCGGTGGCGAGAAAACCACTGAAGTGGACGTGCGCGTGATCGCGGCCACCAACCGGTCACTGCCCGCGCTGATCGCACAGGGACTGTTTCGTGAGGATCTCTATTACCGCCTGAATGTGGTTCCCATTCGTCTTCCTGCGCTACGCGAGAGAACCGGAGACGTTCCCGTCCTGGCCAAGCACTTTGTCGCCCGCTTCGCGGGCGATGCGAAGGTCAACATGACGCGTGCCGCGCTCGACACGCTGGCCAGCTATCGCTGGCCTGGCAATGTGCGCGAGCTGGAGAATTTCTGCGAACGCATCGTCCTGATGCGCGCCGGCAGCAGTATCGACGAGACCGTTGTGGAACGACATCTCGCGGCCATGGCCGGCGACGCCGTCCCCGCCACCGCAACGCTGCGCGAGATCGAGCGTGCCGCCGTTCTCGACGCGTTGCGCTCGAGCGGCTGGAACCAGTCGCGCGCCGCGCGCCGCCTGGGCGTGCCGCGCCACATCCTTCTATATAGAATGAAGAAGTTCGAGATCCGGGCCGAGGAGTGAACCCGCGCGCGCCGTTGGCAGGGCCTCGCAATTCATGCTAGCCTTCGCGGATTCTCACGGCGAGAAGCCGTAATTTTCCCGGTTAAGGAGTATTGCATGCGGCGTGTGTTTCTCATGGCGGCTTCGCTTCTGGCCGCCGCACTTCCGGTTCAGGGCGCGGACTACTTCCAGCAGTTTCATCACACCACGATCAATGTAAAGCTCGACGCCAGCAGGAAGTGGGTGTCGGGCAAAGAGACCATTCTCTATGTGAACAACTCGCCCGACACGCTGCGCGAGTTCTATCTGCATCTGTATCCGAACGCGTTCAAGAGCAAGAACTCCGCGTACATGAAAGACAAGAACCGCCAGTACAACCTGGTGCTCAGGGATCTTTCCAAAGAGGACAAGGGCTGGCTGGACATCAAGAACGCGCGGATCAACGGCAAGAAAGTCGAGCCGCTGATCGACGACACCATCGCGAAGATGGCGCTGCCGGCTCCGCTCATGCCCGGCGATTCGTTGCGCGTGGAGTTGGACTTCGACGGCAAGATTCACCGCGCCATGGATCGCTCCGGTTATCGCGGCAATCATTTCGACATGGCGCAGTGGTATCCCAAGGTCGTCGTGTATGACGAAAAGAAGTGGCACCCGGACAAGTTCATGACGGGCGAATTCTACGGTGAGTTCGGAACCTTCGACGTGAAGATCGAGCTGCCGGAAAACTTTGTCGTCGCCGCAACCGGCCTCGTGCAGAGCGGCGATCCGGGCTGGACGTACAATCCGCCCCACGCCGACAAGAACGCGAAGCCCCGCCCCAAAACCGACAAGACCAAGATCGTCCACTTCCACGCCGAGAAGGTGCACGACTTCACGTGGGCGGCCGATCCGTCGTTCGTGGTGCAGGACACCACCCTGGGCGATCTCAAGATCTACAGCGTGTACCGCCGGAAGAGCGCCAAGACCTGGGAAGACTCGACGCTCGCGCACGTGACGCGCGCGGTGCGCTTTCTGGAAAAGCACGTCGGCAAGTACCAGTGGCCGCAGATCACCGTGTGCGAAATGCTGCGCACCGGCGGCATGGAATACCCGATGTTCATCCTCGACGGCCGTGCTTCCGAAAGCCTCGTGATGCACGAATACGGGCACCAGTACTTCTATGGAATGCTCGCCAACAACGAGCGTGAGGAAGCGTGGATCGACGAGGGCTTCGCATCGTTCATCGCGCGCTACTACCAGACCCGCCGCTACGGACCGTGGGGCGACAGGAGCCAGTGGAACTGGTACCGGCGCATCACGCCGCAATACAAGGTGTGGGAAGATTACCGGCGCGAAGTGTTCGATCTCTCGCGCCGCGGCTACGGTGAGCGCACGTCATTCAACTCCACGAAGTACGACAACAATTACCGCACTCATGTTTACGCCAAGGCCGCGCTGACATACAACGCGATGCGTTTCGTGGCGGGCGACTCAACGTTCGACAAGATCAACCACACCTTTTTCGACGAGTGGCAGCTCAAGCACGTGAACGAGGACCGCTATCGCGGCGCGGCGGAGAAGGTGCTCGACCGCGACCTTTCGCGCCAGTTCGAACAGTGGCTGCACACCACCAAGACCGTCGACTACTCGCTCGATGACGTGCGCACCAAGGCGGACTCCGTGGGAGTCAGCGCGCGCGCCGTCGTGACGCGCAAGGGCGAGCTCTACTGCCCCATCGATCTCGTGTTCACCATGAAGGACGGCAGCACCGTGCGCCATCGCATGGACGCGCGCAACCGCTCCATGGTGGCCAAGGTGCACCTGCCGTCGGCGCCCGTGCGCACCGCGGTCAATCCCGACAACGAGATCATGGACGTCGACTTGACGAACAACTTCTATCCGCGCAAGAAGGATTTGCAGATCGACTGGCCCAACAACAACTACTATCCCGAAGATGCGTATGTGATCCGCCACCGTCCTGCCATCTGGTACAACGATATCGACGGCGCCAAGGTTGGTTACCACCTCTACGGAAGCCGCGAGGGTTGGTGGAACCGCTATCGTCTCGGCGTCTATTATGGAGCGGAGAGCGGACAGGTGGACTGGTCGGGCTCGGCGGAATGGCCCAACCATCTGCTGGGTGGGAACGGTCACTACTTCCTGTCCGGTTACCGCATGGAAGGCCGCAACGACGCGCGCGCCGGCATCCACATCGCGTTGCGTCCGAAATTGATCGAG
>Ga0207674_10003681_pt1 | contig 18701 bp, 15 predicted proteins | sample KBSCornC72_FD_184303 | JGI IMG/M metagenome (GOLD analysis project Ga0207674, IMG submission 184303) | Corn rhizosphere microbial communities from Kellogg Biological Station, Michigan, USA - KBS Corn C7-2 (SPAdes) (version 2) | ecosystem: Host-associated > Plants > Roots > Rhizosphere > Soil ... | reverse complement strand
AAACCATCGAAAAGGGAGAATAGGCAAATGGCAACTAAGAAAGCAGCCAAGAAGGCACCCGCAAAGAAGGCCGCGAAGAAGACCGCGAAAAAGAAGTAAAGCGGGACTCCAACAAAAAAGGCAACACTTCGGGGGACGCAACAGCGTCCCCCGAAGTGTTTTTGCGTATCAACGAAAGGTGCATGGATACAGGCGATGACGCGACGTCGATGGATTGCTGAGAGGTGGGATGAAGCAACCGCGAGCTTGAGTGGAGCACAGGCGGAACACTTGATTCGCGTGCTCCGCGTGCAGGAAGGAGCCGAGGCAGATGTGGTTGCGGGAGGCCACGTGTTCCATGCGGTGGTGGCCGTATTCTCGGATGGCGGAGGAGGCGCGACTGCGGAGGTGAGGTTCAATCTGCTCGCCGAGGTCGAGGCTGAGCCCGCGATGCCCATTACGCTGGTAATGTCGATTTTCAAGTTCGACCATATGGAGTGGGCGATCGAGAAAGCGACCGAGTTGGGTGTCGCGGCCATCGTTCCCGTGATCGCGAGAAGGACCGACAAGCATCTCGCGCAGGCTGCGATGAAGCGCGCGGACAGATGGCGGCGAATTGCGCATGAGGCATCGCAGCAGTCACGGCGATCGGATGTTCCGGCGATCGCAGATCCGATGAAGCTGGTGGAGTGCGTGAAGTCTGCATCCAATGTGCGGCGAGTGGTTCTCGCTGAGCAAGAGCGCGGGACGACTCTGCGCGGGTTTATGGAAGAAGCGATTGCTGGGGCAGGTGCGGAGATGCCGGAGTTGGAGATCGCGATTGGTCCAGAGGGAGGCTGGGCTCCGGAGGAAGCGGCGCTCTTCGATGCGAATGGTTGGAGAGCGGTTTCGCTGGGGCCGCGGATTCTACGCGCGGAGACTGCGGCGATTGCGGCGCTGGCCGTGGTGGGTTCGATGATGGAGTAGCTGCATAAGGATTGTATCCCGGGTCTCAGAATCGAGACCCGGGGCGCCCGCACTGTGGAGGGTTCGAGATCATCGAGGGTCACGCCTCTCTCTAGAGTGAGACGCCCCGCTTCCAGGGGATGAAGTCGTTCTGGCCGAACTCTTCGGCTTTGGTGAAATGGTTGCCGCTCGCTACTTCGATGCATAGGTTGAGAAGCTGTTCGGCGCACTGGGGGATGGTGGTTTCCCCGGTGACGATGCCGCCTGCGTCGAAGTCGATGATGTCGGCCATGCGCTCGGCGAGTTGCGAGTTGGTGGAGATCTTGAGGACGGGCGCGACGGGATTGCCGGTGGGTGTGCCGAGGCCGGTAGTGAAGAGGACAAGGTTGGCTCCGGCACCGGCTTGCGCAGTGACGCACTCGACGTCATTGCCGGGAGTGCAGAGGAGCGTGAGGCCAGGCGTGGTGGCGTAGTGAGGGAAGTCGAGGACATCGCGAACGGGAGCAATGCCGCCTTTGCGCGCAGCTCCGGCGGATTTGATGGCGTCGGTGATCAGGCCGTCTTCGATGTTGCCTGGTGACGGGTTCATTTCGAAGCCGGAGTGCACGGCTTTGGCGCGGGCGGAGTATGCCTGCATCAGGTCATAGAAGCGTTGCGCGAGTTCGTCAGTGGCGCAGCGATTGATGAGCTCCTGTTCGACGCCGTGGAGCTCAGGGAATTCGCTGAGTATGGACTTCCCGCCGAGCTCGCCGAGGAGATCGGAGATATAGCCGAGGGTTGGGTTGGCGGAGATGCCACTGAAGCCGTCGGAACCTCCGCACTTGAGCCCGATGGTGAGTGCGGAGAGCGGAGCTGGGGCGCGCGTGATGCGATTGGCTTCCGCGAGTCCGGCAAAGGTTTGCTCGAGTGCGCCGGTCATGAGAACGGTTTCGCGGCCGGAGCGCTGCTGGTCGAAGAAGAGCACGGGTTTGGTGAGCTTGGGATCGCGAGCGCGGAGTTCGTCTACGAGCATGGAGGATTGCGCGTTCTGACAGCCCAGGCTCAGGACAGTGGCTCCAGCGACATTGGGGTGGTGAATATATCCGGCGAGGAGACCGCAGAGTGCCTGCGCGTCCTGTCGGGTGCCACCGCATCCCCCCTGGTGGGTGAGGAAGCGAATGCCGTCGACATTGGAGAAGACGCGGTCGGAGCGCGATGCGCTTTCGGGTGAGTGGCTGCCGGACGGCTTCGCTTGTTGCGAGATCATCTGGCGTACAAGAGGGCGATAGCTGTTGTGCGAGGCACCGTAGCCGAGTTCTTCTTCGAGCGCCTCGCGCATGCGGTCAACGTTGCGGTTCTCGCAGAAGACGAGAGGGAGGACGAGCCAGTAATTGCGTGTGCCTACCTGCCCGTCCGCGCGGGGATAGCCCATGAACGTGCGCGGTGTCCAGGCGGAGGCATCGGGAACCTCAAAAGATGCGGGATGACGCCGCGCGGTGTATCCGCCGGTCCGGTGGCGGATGTTTCGCGTGGAGAGCAGGCCGCCGCGCGCGATGGAATGCGTCGCTTCGCCCACGACCATGCCGTACATGATGATGACGTCGCCAGGATTGAGGTTGTTGAGGGCGAGCTTCTGCTTGGCGGGGATATTCTCACTGACTGGGCATGATGACGAGCCGTAATGAACGGTAGTGCCGGGAGTGAGCGGAGCGAGGGCTACGAGGACGTTGTCGCGAGGATCGATTTGAAGGACCGTGTCGGGCATCAGGAGACCTTGGAAGAGCGGATCGGAGATCAGCTGCTCTGGGGCAAGGATACAGCTTTAGGAATCGGTGTGTGGGGGCGCGAGTCCGATATCATCGAGAGTTCGCGGGAGTGATGGAATGAAAGCGATTGTGCTGGAAGGGCCAGGGAAGGCTGATGTGCAGGAGGTTGCGGAGCCGCGTCGAGGTGAGGGTGAGCTATTGCTGCGGGTTCGGAAGATCGGGCTGTGCGGGAGCGATCTGAATTCCTATCGGGGAAGGAATCCGCTGGTGAGCTATCCACGGATACCCGGGCATGAGATTGCGGCGACAGTGGTGGATGGGGGGTCGCATGCGGAGTGGCCAGTGGGCACGAATGTGACACTTTCACCGTATCGAGGCTGCGGAATTTGTGCGGCGTGCGAGAGAGGGCGTCCGAATGCCTGCAAGGACAACGAGACGCTTGGGGTGCAGAGGGATGGAGCGCTGACTGAGTTCATCAGCGCCCCGGTGGAGAAGTTGTTTCGCGCAGATCTGTCGCTGAAGGAGCTTTGTCTAGTCGAGCCGTTGACGGTGGGTTTTCACGCAGTGGGGCGTGGGCGCGTGACTGCTGTGGATACCGTTGCCGTTTTTGGGTGTGGTGGCGTGGGGTTAGGAGCGATTGCGGGAGCAGCGTTCAGGGGGGCGCGCGTGATCGGGATTGATGTGGATGACGTGAAACTGGAGACGGCGCGAGGGGCTGGAGCCGCAGAGGGGGTCAACTCGAAGGCGAGCGATCTGCATGAGCGATTGGCGGAGCTGACGGATGGGCGCGGACCGGATGTGGTGATCGAGGCGATCGGGCTGCCGGCGACCTATCGCGCGGCGGTCGATGAGGTCGCTTACGCAGGGCGCGTGGTTTACATAGGTTGGGCGAAGGAGCCGGTGGCGTATGAGACGCGACCGTTTGTGCATAAGGAACTGGATATCATGGGATCGCGGAATGCGATGCCGGAGGACTTCAGGGAAGTGATCCGGATGCTGGAGGCGAAGAGGTTTCCGGTGGAGGAGGCGGTGACGCACACGGTGCGGTTGCACCAGACGCCGTCGATCCTGGAGGCGTGGAATCGCGAGCCGGAAAGGTTTACGAAGATTATGGTGGATGTGAGTTGAGGGTCCGCGGGCGTGCGGGACGTTGCGCAAACGAGGACAGAAACAATGTTCTGGAGCTAAAGCCCGGACCTTTATACGCATTTGGCGGCACGACTAAAGTCATGCTCTGATACACCGCGGAGACGTCAGGCTCGAATCCGGCAAACCGAGGTCATATTTCGGCCTAGATGCGCGCGAAGTGAAGGAAGAGGCCTGCCAGCGCGCCGCCGGCGAGAGGGCCCAGGACTGGAATGGGTGCGTAGCTCCAGTTGGAACCGCCCTTGCCGGGGATGGGTAGGATGGCGTGTGCAATGCGCGGGCCGAGGTCTCGCGCAGGATTGATGGCGTAGCCGGTAGTTCCGCCGAGCGATAGGCCGATGCCCCAGACGAGACTTGCTACGAGCCACTGGCCTACTCCTGCAACCGGCGTGACGCCATGGGAGAAGATGGCGTTGGCTACGAGCACGAGAACCATGGTGCCGATGACTTCACTGACGAAGTTGGCGGAAGGATGATTGATGGCGCCGCTGGTGCAGAAGACGCCCAGCTTGGCGCCCGGGTCTGGCGTGAGGGACCAGTGGGGGGCGAAGTGCAGTGCCATGATGGCTGCTCCGCAGAGAGCGCCGAGAAATTGCGCGGACCAGATGGAGAGCAGCTGTGAGTAGTTGCCGCCCACGATGGCTGTCGAGAGGGTAATAGCCGGATTGAGGTTGGCGCCGGGGCTGCCGAAGGCCTGGGCCACGAGGACTCCGCAGAGGACGGCTATGGCCCAACCGGTGGTGACGACCATCCAGCCAGCGTCGGCTGCATACGTACGACGGAGTGTGACGTTGGCGCAGACGCCATTGCCGAGGAGGATGAGAACGAGAGTTCCCAGGAACTCGCCAAACCAGACGGAGTGCATGTTTTCTTTCCTGTACGAGTGCGGAATGAGTGTCGCAGATGGAGAGGGGATTGGGCAATCAGAACCAGGTCTGCTGCTTGTACCGCAGGTACTCATCGCGAAACTTGGCTTCTAGAACGGCTGATTCCTTGCGGCTACGGTAGATCTGCAGGGGCACGAGGACAAGCAGCAAGAGAAGAAAGATTGGGCGTCCTGACCAGATGATGATGCCGAGAATGAAAAGCGAGCCGAAGACGTAGATTGGGTTGCGGACGCGCGAGTAGAGGCCTGAGGTCACGAGGTTTGTGGCTCTTGCTCGGACGCTAAAAGCGCGGCCGAGCTGGTAACGCGCAAGCAGGAGAAGCAGCAGAGCGGGAACGGCAATGGCCACGCCCAAGATCCGAGTCGGGGTCCAAGGAAGCCCGGAGGCCTGCCTGAACAGCACGAGAGCAACTACAGCGATTAGAGCGGCAGAGATGATGTTGATCTTCATGGGCCCTCAGATTGCATGATCATGGTGCATCAAAGTGCGACTGCGTCGCAATATTCAAGCCGGACAGGAGCCGAAGTTCGCAACGGCTCCGAATTGATGTGACCTCGATGCGGACGGAATGGATTTCGATGTTGCGTCACCGACTTCTAGCATGGTGATGACGACAACTTTGGGCTGCGATCGGCTTTGCTGCCATCGCGCAGCAGCATGCTGAGACGATTCCCATAAACAAGGGAACGCCGATAGCGCGATGGATCATTGATGCGATGTTAGTGCATTTCTTTCACTGAATGTTTTGTGCAATTCAAGGTAAGCCGCGCAGGAATTGTGCGACATATGATTTCCGGAAAACCTGATCGTTTCTTTATTTGGTTTCGCGGAGATTAGTCGAATGCGGAACACTAAGTGAGGCAGGAAATCATCGTCTTTTCACATTCGTTGTAGGCTCGAGAGCGGTGTTGAGATAAACTCAGATTATCGCAATTACAGTTGAATCGCACCGCCGGGCCTACGAGATCTGCGGGCGCAAACTTCAATTTCCCTCGCATTGTATCGAACGCGAATTTTCCCTTATGAAGTGCATGTACTGTCCGTTCGTTCATTTCTTCTGCGGGGCTACGTCCTCATAATCAGATCATTAAGCATCTTCCTGCACCATCACTTCAAGGAGATCCAGACGCATGATGTCCAATCTTTCGATCGGCAGAATGAGCAGCAGTTTCGCTATCAGTGTGCTTGCCTGTTTGTCGATGTTTGCGATGGTTGTGAACGTGCTGCACGCACAAACAGCAGGTGCGGGCACGATTAAAGGCACTGTGACAGATTCCAGCCAGGCGTCTGTTGCCGGTGCAATCGTTACGGTCACAAATGTCGACACTGGGATCGCGCACGAGTACACATCGAACGATACAGGGCTTTACGTGGCACCGTTCCTGCAGCCGGGACACTACTCGGTGACTGCAACCTCAACCGGCTTTGGAAAGGTGAGCGCGAATAATCTGACGCTGCAGGTTGGGCAGACAATGACAATCGATCTGAGCCTGAAGGTGCAGTCGGGTTCGACGACCGTCGAGGTTTCGGGCGAGACTCCGATTCTGAATGTTGAGCAGACGGAAGTGTCGCAGGTTGTAGACCAGCAGATAATCCAGAACCTGCCGGTGAACGGGCGCAACTGGAGCGATTTTGTATTGCTTACGCCTAACGTGGTGCAGGACGGAGGCACCGGTCTGGTGAGCTTCCACGGCATCAGCGGCCTGTACAACCAGAACTATGTAGATGGCGCGAACAACAATCAAATGCTGTTCAGCGAGGCACGCGGGCGTTCGTCGGGTGCGCCATTTGTGTACAGCCTGGATGCAATCAAGGAATTCCAGGCGGAGGCTTCCAACTACTCGGCTGAATTCGGTCAGGCTGCCGGCGGTCAGGTGAACGCAATTACGAAGAACGGGACGAACGACATGCATGGCGATTTGTTCTATGCGTTGCGTTATCCCAGCTTCAATGCGCTCGATCCGGTAAGCAAATGGTCGGCGCTGTTCAATCATGGAAACCCGTTTCTGCTGACGCAGCCTGTGCACCAGCAGCAGGGATTCGGCGGCAGTATTGGCGGGCCGATTAAGAAAGACAAGCTGTTCTACTTCCTGACGTCGGATAACTTCCGGCGGACGGGGCGCGCGCTGTATTACGAGACGAACACCGTGACCCAGACACCGACCGGGACGTTCACTTCGACGAATGTGGTTTCCCCGAACCAGTGCCCGGCGACGATTACGGCTGCGCAGTGCACCTCGGGAATCAACTTCCTGCTGGGGCTGCAGAGCGCGCCGAGGCGGTTTGCGAAAGAGACGCTGATCTTCCCGCGAATCGACTATCAGCTCAATTCGAAGAACCTGATCTATGCAAACTTCAACTTTGCGAATTTCGATCAGACTTTTGGCTACGCGCCTAATCCGACCTATTCGAACACCTCGGCTAGCACCAATGCGCCAACGAGCTATCACGAGCGTTTTTTGATTGCGCACTGGACCTCGACAATAACGAACACGGCTGTGAACGATCTTCGATTCCAATGGGGTCGCGATCTGGAGACCGCGGGTGCAAACGCCTCGGGGCCGAGCGTCAGCATGGGGGCGGAGATCTACGGTATGCCGAACGCGCTGCCCCGCACAGCGGAGCCTGACGAACATCGCTATCAATTCACGGACGTGTTCAACAAGGTTTTCGGACGTCACACGGTGAAGTTTGGCGGCGACGTAAACCTCGTACACGAGATCATGATCAATCTGTTCCAGGGCGGCGGCATTTACGGCTATTCGGGCAACGTGACGCAGGAATTCCAGAACTGGATTGTGGATGCGTTCGCCGGGCAGCCTGGAAATACCGATCCCTTCGCAGGATCGCACTACAACACGTTTGTTCAGACGATCGATCAGGTCAATTCTGTTGAAAGCGGGAAGGCCGGTGCGGACGATTTCTGGATGAAGATGTACGACGGTTTCGCGGAAGACACGTGGAAGGTGAGCCAGAAGCTGACGTTGAACCTTGGTGTTCGCTATGACATTCAGTTAACGCCAGACCCGGCAATTCCGAATAAGTCGTCGGCGCTGGCAGCGAAGTACAACACGACGATCAAGAACGTGACCGATCGCGTCCAGCCGCGGCTTGGGTTCTCATTCAGCCCGCACGCCTCGACGGTGTTGCGGGGTGGATATGGCATCTTCACCGGTTTGAACCAGGGGAGCACATATTACGCGATGCGGGTTGAGAACGGCGTATATCAGATCAACTACAACTACAACGGGTGCAACGCGACCTGCACGAAGGCTGCGGCGTTGCAGTTCCCGAACGTGCCGTTCTTACCACCGGGGCCGCCGCTTTCGGCTGCGCTCTATCCAAGCGGTGGCGCGGCGCCGGCGGTCACTGGCGTGAACTCAACCACTTCGGCAAGCTTCCACGGGCTTTCACCTGATTTTGTTCCGCCGATCACGCACGAAATGGATTTGGCTCTCGAGCAGGCGATCCCGGGGAAGATGTCGCTGTCGATTGGATGGGTGGGAACGCGCGCATTGCGGCTGCCGGTGTTCCTGGATGCAAATCTTGTGGGCCAGACGCCGCATGGCACCCGTTCGTTCAACATCACTTATCCGAACGGCCAGACGAAGCTCGTGACCGTGCCCTACTATCTGGCGACCGACCGTGTTGACCCGACGCTGACCTCGATCAACGCGGGATTCAGTGTCGCCAATTCCTGGTATCACGGCATGGCGGTTACGATCAGGCGGCCGTTCGATCATGGGCTGGAACTGCTGGTGAACTATACGTGGTCGAAGGCGCTGGACGATGACCAGGTGCAGGGAGCATTCGGCACGTTCTATGGCGGCAACCCGGTGCTCGATCCGAATAACTTGAAAGGCGAGTACGGCAGATCGGATATCGATATGCGTGCGCGCTTTGTGGGCACGCTCCTGTACAAGCCATCGATTCCGTTCGGCAGCAGGATCATGAGACAGGCTGTAAACGGGTTCGTGTTCTCGGGTACAGCAACGGAGTCCACCGGATTCCCGATTGTTGCCTCGATGAACAGTCCGGCATCGGTGATCAAGAGCACGCCTGCGGCCGCAGATGGGAACATCTACGGAGGAGCGATGAGTTCGTCCTCGGGCGCACCCACCACTGGTCGTCCGCCACAGATTCAACGCAACAGCCAACCTGGGCCCGGAGTGCGTAACATCGACTTCCGCGTGACCCGGGAGGTACCGGTGCACGAGAGAATGCACTTTGAGTTCATCGCGGAAGCATTCAACCTGATGAACCACACGATCATTTCGAGCGTGAATACTGCGTTCTCAACACAGCTTGCGCCGACGGGCACTACAGGTGCCTGCCCGACGTCGGCTGTTCCTGCGGGATCGCAGTTTGCAGGTTGCATTGTGCCGTTCGTGTCAACGACACCCTCGGGAGCTTTCGGTGTGATGACGACAACCAATAATGCGCTGTATGGGCCGAGGCAGTTGCAGCTATCAGGTAAGTTCTTCTTCTAGTCCAAAGCGGCATGAAAGGCGTGGCGGCAGTTGCCGTCGCGCCTTTTCCTTTTTGAGGGGAGGGAGGCGGGCAGAATAGGATGACATTGCGAGCGAGGGAGAGCACTTCCGCGATCAACTGAGGTGGAGAGGATGCAGAGGCTGTTGGCAACACTGATGGTTGTGGCATCGTTTGGAGCAGCGAGCGCACTTGCGTGCGCGCAACAGCAAGGCGGACATCATTGGGCGCTTGTGGTGCATGGCGGAGCGGGTGTGATCGAGAAGTCGCAGCTTGGGCCGGAGGGAGACAAGGCTTACCGGGCCGGGCTGGATAAGGCGATCCATGCGGGCGCCGCGGTTCTGGAAAAGGGTGGAGCGGCGCTGGATGCGGTGGAGGCCACACTTCATGTGCTCGAGGAAGATCCGCATTTCAATGCGGGCAAGGGAGCTGTATTCACGCGCGAAGGCAAGAACGAGATGGACGCGTCGATCATGAACGGGTCGGACCTGAAGGCGGGCGCGGTGGCCGGAGTACAGCGTGTGCACAGTCCGATCAGCGCGGCGCGGGCGGTAATGGAGAAGTCGCCGCATGTGATGATCGCGGGGCGTGGGGCGGATGAGTTTGCGGCGAGCGTGGGGTTGAAGATGGAGGACCCGAGCTATTTCTTCACGGAAAGCCGGTGGAAGGGCCTGGTGAATGAATTGAAAAAGAAGGGATTGCCGATTCCGCCGAGGCCCGCGGGAGTGCCGAAGGACGGTGAGCAGATCCCGGTGGCGATGCTGGACGAGTCGGAGACTTCGGGAGTTCATGGGACGACGGGAGTAGTCGCGTTGGACAGGAACGGGAACATCGCGGCAGGGACTTCGACAGGAGGAATGCAGGCGAAGATGCCGGGGCGCGTTGGCGACTCGCCGATCATTGGCGCGGGGACGTACGCGTCGAATCAATCATGCGCGGTGAGCGGGACCGGTACGGGGGAGTACTTCATTCGCCTGGGCGTAGCGCGCGAGGTTTGCAACCTTGTGTACTTCAAGCGCATGAAGCTACAGGACGCAGTGGATCATGTAATCCACAAAGAGCTGGAGGATCTGCACGGTGATGGCGGCGTGATCGCGATTACGCCGGATGGGCAACTGGCGTGGAGTTTCAATACACCGGGAATGTTCCGGGCGAGGCTTGTAGAGGGCGGGCAGGTGCAGATGGGGATTTATAACGACGAGCCGTAGAAGTGGTTGAGTTTTGGACATTCTCCTGACAAGCTGGCGATCGGAAGAGGTAGGCTGGATTTATGGCATTAAAATTTACGACGTCGTATATCGATGACGCGCTGGCGGTGTTTCGGCAATACAAGCAACTGGCCGAGAAGGCGATGGCGCAGGTTGCAGATGAGCAGCTGTTCGCGGTTCTTGACGAGGAATCGAATTCGATCGCGATCATCGTGAAGCACATGACGGGAAACATGCGGTCGCGATGGACGGATTTTCTGACCAGCGATGGGGAGAAGCCGACGCGTAATCGGGACAGCGAGTTTGTGGATCCGCCGGCGACGCGCGAGGCGCTGTTAAGTGAGTGGGAGCAGGGATGGGCCTGTGTGTTCTCGGCGATCGAGCCGCTGACAGATGCGGACCTTTCGCGTACGGTAACGATTCGAGGCGAAGCGCACTCGGTGATGCAGGCGATCAACCGGCAGCTATCGCACTATCCAATGCATGTGGGGCAGATCATTTTGCTGGCGAAGCATTATGCGGGCGCACACTGGGAGACACTCAGCGTGGCCCGCAACCGGTCGGCGGAGTTCAATCGTAAGGTGGCAGCGGGAGAGGCTAGCCAGCGCTAAATTTGCGCGAGCACTAGCGAATCACCTCGAATTTATCGAATGCGAGATTGCAGACAGGACAGCGGTCCTGTTCTTCGGGCGTCCGCGTAGTGTATCCGCAGGCTGCGCAGACGTAGAAGTTGCACGCTGAGGCTGCCCAGGAATCCGTGCGCCGCGTTTCAACAAGTTCGATGACTTGAGCGTAGAGGCGGGCGTGAGTCTTCTCGGCTTCCATTGCCCAGGTGAAGGAACGCTTTGCGATCGGGATGTCGCTCACGGCCGTTTCCGCGATAAACGCGGGGTACATGGTGTCGATCTCGTATTGCTCGCCGGCGAGTGCAGCCTTCAGGTTCTCGAGCGTGGACTTCACTTCGGCGGGATGGATCTGGCATCTCGCTTCAGAGCCAAGCTGTTTGAGGACGCGGGCGTGGTTGCTCGCGTGGATCTCTTCGGCACGCGCGGCAGCGCGGAAGAGACTTGCGGCGCCTTGCCATCCTTCGGATTCAGCCTTAGCGGCAAAGAGGACGTATTTGGAATGCGCGTTTGACTCGCCTTCGTAGGCGGCGAGGAGATTGGCGATAGTTGCCGTCGTTTCCAGGATTGAGTCTGACATCATTTCCCTCCGGTCTTCAGTGGAAGGGTAAAAAGACCGGGCAGGACAGGGCTGTGATGTTCGGTACAAAATGAAAGGCCATCCTGGAGGATGGCCTTCGTTGGAGCAATGTTCGCTGGTTACTGAGCAGTAGCGCCATTGGCGCGGGCTTCGGCCTTCTGGGCGAGGACCTTGTGGGCGTTGTCTTCCAGCGCCTGAGCTTCGGGGAGGAAGGTGAGCGCTTTCTGGATCATCGGATCCCAATCGGCGAAGACGCGCAGGCCCTGCTGAGAACCGAACTGGCTGCCGATGACTTCTTTCTTGATATTGCTCTTAATCCAATCAAGGTTGTCGTTGACTTGCTTGTCGCTGATGGCGATCTCGAGAGGAGATGAGGCGACGTACTGCTTGAATTCACTCAGCACGGCATCGTCGACCTGAAAGTTGCGGTCGACGGTGCGATTGGAAAGGTAATGCGCCACGAAATGGAAGAAGGCTGATTTGTAAATCAGTTCTTCCTGGAAATGATTGGGCTTGGGCGAGTCGATCTTCTGGTCTGGCGTAATGCCGCCGCCGCCATAGACAGTGCGACCGGAGTCCGTCATCTTTACTTCCCGGTTCGCCGCTCCAGGCGCAGTGGCTCCAGCGTGATTGTAGTAGTAGTCGTAGAGCGAGACGCCGGAGTAGTTGCGCTGGATGAGGCGACCGGACGGAGTGTAGTAGTGATACGTCGTGAGCGCGAGGCCGGTGTTTTCGCTGAGGTTGTAGACGGTCTGAACGAGGCCTTTGCCGAAGGTGGTTTCGCCAACGATCAGAGCGCGATCGTGATCCTGCAAGGCGCCGGAGACGATTTCGGCTGCCGATGCTGTGTTGCGATTGACGAGGACCACAATGGGGAATTGCTTCCCGCCGTTGCCGTGGGTGGCGGTGTAGTTCTGATCGGGGTAGGCGCGCCCGCGCTGGGAAACGATGGTCTGGCCCTTGGCGAGAAGGTGATCGCAGACTTCAACGGCCTGGCTGAGGAGTCCGCCGGGGTTGCCGCGGAGATCGAGGACGAGGCCTTTGAGATCGTGGAAGCCGTCGATGGCCTGATTGACTTCCTGGGCGGTGGTTTCCTGGAACTGAGTGAGATGAATGTAGCCGACGCCTGGGCGGATCTCGTATTTAAGGTCAACGGAGGGGTGCGGGATCTCGTCGCGAACCAGATCGAAGGTGAGGGGCTTTGATTGGCCATCACGAACGACAGAGACTTGTACGTGAGTGCCTTTGGGTCCCTTGAGGTTCTTGGCGACGACGTCAGAGGTCATGCCTTCGGTTGATTTGCCGTCGATCGCAGCAATGATGTCGCCGGGCCGGATGCCCGCGCGGAATGATGGCGTGCCTTCGTACGGTGTGATGACGTAGACCTTGTTGTTCTGCTGCTGAATTACCATGCCCACGCCGTAGTAGTGGCCGCGCTGATCTTCGCGCATCTTGGCGTAAGCTTTGGGGTCGTAGAAATTGGAGTGTGGATCGAGGACGCGGAGCATGCCGGGAATGGCGCCGTCGTAGATGGCGGTATCAGCGCGATCACCGGAGATGGGCTCGGCATAGTTCTGTTCGACGAGGGCGTAGACGTCGGTGAAGGACTTCAGGGAGTCGCGGATCTGGCTCTCGTCCTGTGAGGATTGTGCTCCCACCCTGCGCTGCAAGAAGGTCCCGGCTACGGCACAAACGGCGAAGAAAACGATGAGGCTGAAAAGTGCCCGACGGGCAGGGGGGGTCATGCGGGAGGTACCTCCGAAGTGCGACTGCTACAGGCGCCTCCGAGGCACCTCGCAGGCCAAACCTGGGCTAAAGTATAGCACTGGCTATTTTGACGCCCGCTCGGGTGTTTCGGATAGCTGGTTACCGCCGTGGAAAGCGCTACGGCCGTATTCCAAATGAGGAAAGCTGGCTCCGGCCGGAATCGAGCTTACGTCTGCACTCTTTTGCTGCCCCGGGATTTACAATGACGTCTATGCCTATGGTGGTCTCCGCAGACCGCCTTGTTGTGTGCCAACTATGACTTTGAGAATCCTTCGTATCCCCGGAGCGCTTGCGCTCTCTGCAGTCCTGTTCACCGGTTTGACCCTGGCTCAGCAGAAACCTAGTTCTACGGAAAGCCCCTATGGGGGAACGACCGTAGAAGAGATCGTCGCGCGGGTCAACAACCAAATCATTACAAAATCGGATTACGATCGTGCCCAAAACGAGCTGGATCAGGAGATGCGGCAGCGGGGATCGAGCATGCAGGAGATCTCGGATGCGCACAAGGACTTGCTGCGCAATCTGATCGACCAGCAGCTCTGGCTGGCCAAGGGTAAGGAACTTGGAATCACGGGCGATACGGAGTTGATCAATCGGCTCAACGAGATCCGGAAACAATACAATCTGGCGACGATGGAGGATCTGGAGAAGGCGGCCAAGGAGCAGGGAGTCTCCTTTGAGGACTTTAAGGCTAATATTCGCAACCAGATCGTCACGCAGTCGGTGATGCGAGATCAGGTAGGGCGAAAAATCCAGCCGACTCCCGGTGAGCTGCAGAGATATTTCGAGGCGCACAAGCAGGAGTACGCTCAACCGGAAAGTGTGAAACTCGGCGAGATCCTGATTTCGACCGGGGCGAATCCGGACGATCAGCAGAAGCTTGGTGAAGCCAAGGCCAAGGCAGATGACATCGTGGCCCGGCTGAAGGCGGGTGGGGATTTTACGCAGCTTGCCAAGAGCTTCAGCGAGGGCACAACGGCGGCGACCGGCGGCGAACTGGGTACCTACAAGAAGGGACAGCTGGGTCAACCATTTGAGGATAAAACATTTGGACTGAAGCCCGGAGAGGTGACTGAGCCGATCCGGACCAAGCAGGGGTACGTCATCCTCAAGGTGCTGGAGCACAACCAGGGCGGCACTCCGGAATTCAAAGATGTCCAGAACGAGGTGGAGCAGAACTACTTTGAGGCGAAGGCCGGCCCCGCCATGCGGCAGTATCTGGCACAGATGCGGGACGAGGCAGCCATCTATATCAAGCCTGGTTATGAGGACAGCGCCGCGACCGCGGCGGAGAAGCACCCGAGTATCACGTTCAGCGCTTATCAGGCTCCCACGGCCAAGAAGAAGCGGAAGGTGGAGCGGACACGATTCCGCGAAACGACCCATGGATTCCGTCAGAAGACGGCCGTGAAGCCTCTGCCGAGTGATACTGCCGATGCGGCTGCTGCATCGGACTCTGCAAAGACCGAGAAGACGGCTAAGAAGAACAAGGACAAGACTCAAGAGGCTTCGATGAAGCCGGGCAAGAAGGAAAAGATCCGGTTTGGGAAGGCTCCGCAGGAGACACTACCGGCAGCGCCAGCCAGTCCGACGGAAGATGCGGGTGCGACGGGACAGGTGGCGAATGCGGGCGCTGAGCCAGACAATCCGCTGGAAAATGATTCGAGGCCGGAGAAGAAGACTCGTTTCAGCGATCGGGCGAAGTTGCCGAAACAGCCGAAGCCGAAGGGACCGCAGCTTGATCCCGAGACACCATCGGCACCGGACGCTGCAGAGGTTGCCGATCGACAGGCACAGGCAGGTCCGCTGGGGCTGGGCGGGAATCAGACGGATAAGAAGAAAAAGAAGAACACAACCACAGGCGACAAGACGCGGTTGAGCGACAAGAAGAAGGACGAACCGAAGGAAGATACAGGCGACAAGCCTCTGGGGTTCGCGCCTCAGCAGCCGCCGAACGGGACGGCTCCTGCTCCGCCGATACCGGGAACGCCTGGAGTTCCGCCGCAATAAGCGGTGTTTAGTTTGGAAGGTATCAGGCTCGGGATTGAGTCCCGGGCCTGACGTGTTTGCGCATTCGTTTGATTAGAGATGGTCATGTCTGTTCTGGGCGGTGTTTCTCGTAGACATGGGAGAGCTTGGTAAGCAGGTAGCCGTTGCGCTCGTAGAAGCGGTGGGCGTCGAGGCGTGTGCTGCGGGAGGTGACGCGGAGGATGGGGAGTCCGCGTTGCCATGTCCACTGCTCAACGTGTTCGCAGAGTCGGAGGCCGATCTGGCGATTGCGGTAGCCATCTTTGACGACGAGTCCACCGATGAGAGCGTGGGGCGCGGACTGGAGATGATGCTGGATGGAGGCTTCGATCCAGCCGACGATTTCGTCTGCGATGCAGGCGACGAAGGCGGGCTGGTCTTCGGCGCGAGCAGGACGTGATTCAATCCAGGCTTTAATGTCCGCTGATGAGCGCTGGTAGCCGAGTTGTTCGGTGAGGATGGCGACTTGTTCAGCGTCGCGGGTCTCGATGGGGCGGATGAGGAGTTCCTGAGTTTCGAGAGCGTTCACGTTGACATGTTCTCACGCGGTGAGACGGGGCGAATTGCGTGATGAGGCGCTTTTGAGTGACTTTGCTGATTGCTGTATGCTGACGGGCAGAATGAAGGAAATATATGTAGCCGATCTGGTGTCGTTTGAAGAGAGCCGGATCTTCGATGCGTTTTTTTTGGTGCTGGTGAAGCAGCAACGAATGACGAAGGCGAACAAGCCTTATCTCAGCATGATTTTGGGAGACAAGACGGGACAGGTTGAGGCGCGGGTGTGGGAGCCGGGCGACTCGCGGATTGCAAGGGAATTTGAGCGCGGCGACCTGGTTAAGGTGCGCGGATGCGTGTCGAAGTTTGATGAGCGTCTGCAGATGCGGGTGGACAATCTGCGCAGGGCTTCGACGGATGAGGTGGACAGGCACGATCTGCTGCCGTGCACATCGTGCGATGTGGATGAGCTGTGGCGGAAGCTGCTGGGATTTGTCGAGAGCTTCACCGATCCGGATTTGAAGCTCTTGCTGAGTACGCTTCTTGCGGATTCGGGTTTAGCGCAGGCGTATCGCGAGGCTCCGGCGGCGAAGCAATTGCATCATGCGTGGCTGGGCGGTTTGCTGGAGCATGTAGTGAGTTTGCTGACGCTGGCGGATCGGGTGGCGCCGCACTACCCGGTGCTGCATCGGGATCTGCTGCTTACGGGGGTGGTGCTGCACGATATCGGCAAGGTCCAGGAACTGACGTGGGAGGTTGGGTTCGAGTACAGCGTGGAGGGCGTGCTGCTCGGGCACATCCAGATGGGGATGGCGCTGGTGGAGAAGACGATAGACAAGCTGCCGAATTTCCCGCCGCGGCTGAAGACGCTGGTGCTGCATTTGATCCTGTCGCATCATGGGAAGCTGGAGTTTGGGTCGCCGAAGCTGCCAATGATTCCGGAGGCGCTGGTGCTGAACTTTGTGGACGATCTGGATGCGAAGATGCAGGCGATGATGAGCGAGTTCGAGCGGTCGGCGCGCGAAGGCAAGGGCGCGGATGAGCTGACGAACCGGATCTGGGCTCTGGATCAGCGGCAGATGCTGAATACGCGCGAGTGGCTGAAGAAGGATGTGAAACCGACAACGGGATCGCTATTCGACGAACCAGCTCCACTGCTCTTCAGTGAGGGGAACGACGGATAGACGGCCGATCTTTACGAGCGGCGAGTCGCGGAAGATTGCGGTTGCCTTGATCTGATCGAGGGACTTTGGCGCCTTTAGGCGCTTGCCTACTTTCACACGGACGATGGGGACCTTGGGGTCGGTTGCGTCGACGCTGACGACGGAGCCGGTGCCGACGGCCGTGCGCTCATCACCAGTGTGGTAGAAGATCCACTTCGTGCCGGGTTTCATCTCGCGGAGATTTTTGACGGCAGTGGGATTGGTGACGCCATCCCAGTTGGTTTCTTTGTCGCGCAGGAAGTCGTCGAAGGAGTAAGCGTCGGGCTCGGTTTTGAAGAGGAAGTGGGCGGGCATGGGAGCTATGGTATGCGAGGGAGGTCAAGGTGCAAACAGAATTGTTCTTAGCTACGCCCCACCGTTAACTCTGAATCTGCAAAGGTGTGGGTAGAGGGATTGTAGATCGCCTGCCAGTGACAGGGTCCGCCATCATTGACGAAGGTCAGCCTCTTGCGCCAATCATTGTTGGCTCCATATGGGTTAGGACACAGCCCGTTGACGAAAAGAAGGTTCTTGCCGTCGACGGCGATCGCGAGGTACTGACGCATGTATTGGCTCGCCTCGATGTGAGCGTTTGAGTCGAGATTTTTGTTCGTAAGTTTGGAAATCTGAGGTAACTCATCCTCCGCCTCTTGCATGTCGCCCAACGTCGGCTCCCAACTCTGCACATGGACGCCAAGGGATAGGAGCTTGCCATAGGTTTTATTGAACGCGGCGATCTCGGTAGCCGGCAAGAGTGCAAAATCGGGTTTATGCGCGGAGGGAGTCGGATTGTGCGGTGCTGACCCAGATGAAGATCTTAAGTGCCACAACTCGAACCCCAGCGCGCCGCAGAGCAGCACCAGCAGGGCGATTTTCAACCAGATATTTTTCATCTGCTCACCGGAGCTTGCATTATCGCTCGCACCGGCGCTTCCAGCCACCGGCGGACTACTCTGTGAGCCGCTTGCTGCCATTTACAATCGAAAGAACATGATCCGATTCACAACAGCGGGCGAGTCGCACGGAGAGGCCCTGATTGCGCTGGTCTCCGGGCTGCCTGCGGGGCTGCCAGTGGACCTGGAGTTCGTCAACCGCGAGCTATGGCGGAGGCAGCAGGGCTACGGGCGCGGCGGCCGAATGAAGATCGAGACGGACAAGGTGCATATTCTTTCGGGCGTGCGGCATGGCAAGACGATCGGATCTCCGGTGGCGATCGAGATCGTGAACCGGGACTGGAAGAACTGGGAGGAGAAACTCCCGGTGGAGGCGGGCGATCCGGCGAAGCACCAAGCGGTAGCTTCTCCGAGGCCGGGGCATGCGGACCTGGCGGGGGCACTGAAGTACAACTTTCCCGACGCGCGGTATGTGCTGGAGAGGGCGTCGGCGCGAGAGTCGACGGCGCGAGTAGCGGCAGGCGGGTTTGCGAAGCTGCTGCTGCGATACCTGGGAATTGAAGTTTCGAGCCACGTGATCCGCGTGGGACGTGTGGAACTGGAACGGGCGGCGACGTGGGACGAGATTGCCGCAGTCGCCGAGCAGAAGGAGATCGTGCTGGGCTGTGTCGATGCTGCGACGGAAGCGCGGATGAAGGAAGAGGTCGAGCACGCT
>Ga0207674_10003678_pt1 | contig 18711 bp, 22 predicted proteins | sample KBSCornC72_FD_184303 | JGI IMG/M metagenome (GOLD analysis project Ga0207674, IMG submission 184303) | Corn rhizosphere microbial communities from Kellogg Biological Station, Michigan, USA - KBS Corn C7-2 (SPAdes) (version 2) | ecosystem: Host-associated > Plants > Roots > Rhizosphere > Soil ... | reverse complement strand
GCCTCAACATGGACCTGCGCGAGGACAAGGGCTGGTCGTACGGCGTCGGCGGCCAGGAGTCGGTGATGCTGCACGCGGTACCGTACACGGTGTCGGCGCCGGTCCAGGCCGACCGCACGGGAGATTCGCTCGCCGAGCTCAACAAGCTGATCAGCGAGTTCCTCACGGCCAAGGGCACGACCGCCGAAGAGCGCGAACGGGTAGTGACCAAGAGCATCAACCAGCTGCCCGGCGAGTTCGAGACGTCGGGTGCGGTGCTGGGCGCGATGATGAACATCGACATGCTCGGCAAGCCCGACAATTATTACGAGACGCTGGCGCCCAAATATCGCGCGCTTACGACGACGAGCCTCGACCAGGCGGCGCGGGCTGCGCTCGATCCCAAGGGCTTCATCTGGATCGTCGTCGGCGACGCGGCGAAGATCAGGCCGCAGCTCGAAAAGCTGGGCATGCCGATCGAGGTGGTCGAGGCGCCCTAGCGCACGACCCTCGTGACGTGCCCCATCTTCCTTCCCGGTCGAGCCTCGCCCTTGCCGTAGAGGTGGAGGTGGGCGCCGCGTTCGGCCGCGAATTCGGGCCAGCGCTCAATGTCGGTGCCGATCAGGTTTTCCATCACCGCGCCGCCGCGGGTCAGGCCGGTGAGGCCGGGCGGAAGACCGCAGATGGCGCGGATGTGCTGCTCGAACTGCGAGGTCACCGCGCCCTCGATCGTCCAGTGACCGCTGTTGTGGACCCGCGGCGCGATCTCGTTGACGATCGGTCCGTCGGCGCTGGCGAAGAATTCGACGGTCAGCACGCCGACGTGGCCGAGCGCGCCGGCGATGCCGAGCGCAGCCTCGCGCGCCTCGGCGACCTGGACCGCGACCGCCGCGCTGCACGGTACGGTCGAGGTGCGCAGGATGCCGCCGCGATGCTCGTTTTCGGCCGAGTCCCAGAACCGCGTGGTGCCGTCCGCCCAGCGCGCGACGATCACCGAAAATTCGGCGAAGAAGTCGATCCCGGCCTCGGCGATCGCCGGTTCCTGGCCGATGGCCTGCCAGGCGGAATCGGCATCGCTCGCCGAGCGGAGCCATGCCTGGCCCTTGCCGTCATAGCCGTAGCGGCGGGTCTTCAGGACCAGCGGCAGCCCGAGCGCATCAACTGCGACGCGAAGGTCGCCCGGGGACGAGACCTTCCGCCACGGCGCAACCCGCGCGCCAGTGCCTTCGATGAAGCTTTTCTCCTCGGCCCGGTCCTGCGCGATCGCCAGCGACCGGGTGCCCGGGCAGAGCTTGTCGCCGAGCAACTGCAGCGGCTCGACCGGCAGATTCTCGAACTCGTAGGTGGCGACGTCCACCGCCGCGGCGAATCGCTGCAGCGCATCGTGGTCGCCGTAATCGGCGCGGGTGAACTCCGCCGCTACGTCCGCGGCGCAGGGCGCTGCATGGGGATCGAAGATGTGGCATTTGTAGCCGAGCTGCGCCGCCGCAATCCCGAGCATGCGGCCGAGCTGGCCGCCGCCGATTATGCCGATCGTCGACCCCGGCGCGATCATTCGGGGGCTTCGGCCACCGCCGCAGTCTGCTCGGCGCGGAACCGCTCGAGCCGCTCGGCCAGCTGGGGATCCGTCGCCGCGAGGATCGCCGCTGCGAGGAGCCCGGCGTTGGTTGCGCCGGCCTTGCCGATCGCCAGCGTCCCGACCGGGATTCCGGCCGGCATCTGGACGATCGACAGCAGGCTATCCATGCCCTTCAGCGACTTGGTCTCGACCGGGACTCCGAGGACTGGCAGCGTGGTCATCGAGGCCGCCATGCCCGGCAGGTGCGCCGCTCCGCCGGCGCCGGCGACGATCACCTTCAGCCCGCGCCCGCGCGCCGACCGGGCATAATCGTACAGCCGCTGCGGAGTCCGATGGGCGGATACGACCTTCGTCTCATAAGCGACCCCGAGCGAATCGAGCGTCTCGGCGGCATGGCGCATGGTCTCCCAGTCGGAGCGGCTGCCCATGATGATCCCGACCTCAGGCTCAAGCTCAGCCAATCACCCTGTCCCGTCGTGAAGCAGTTTCCCGGAACGCGGTCGTTTAGGGGGCGCTTTCCTGCCATGCAATTGCCCGGACCAAGAGCAGCATTTTCAGGGACTTGGAATCGCGCTATGCCGCGCGCGGGGGCATTGTATGATCGACAACGTGACCGACATCTCGGACACCGATCGGCTGGTTGCGGAGATCACGCGGCTGCGCGCGCAGATTTCCCAGCTGGAGGAACGGGTCGAGCAGCTCGATTTGCTGGCGCATCAGGACACTCTGGTCAGCCTGCCGAATCGCCGCGGTTTCATGCGCGAGCTCGAGCGGCTGATCGACCGCGCGCGCCGTTATGAAGAGCATGGCGCGATGCTGTTCGTCGACCTCGATGGGCTGAAGATGATCAACGACACGTTCGGCCACAAGGCTGGCGACGAGGCTTTGATCCAGGTCGCGCAATTGCTGGTTGGGGGCCTCCGACACAGCGACGTGGTCGCGCGAATCGGCGGCGACGAGTTCGCCATCCTGCTCAGCCACACCGACGAAGTCAGCGCCCATGAAACCGCGGGCCGGCTTGTCGACAAGATCGCCGACTGCGACTTCATGCACGACGGCGACGCTTTGCCGCTCAGCGTCGCGATCGGAGTCGCGATCATCTCCGGCGAGGACGAGGCTCAGGCGATCATGGCCCGCGCCGACGAGGAAATGTACCGCCGGAAAGCCGCCGCCTAGGCGGTCAGATCGTAGCGCCGGATGACCGAGAGGTCGTCGGCAAGCTCATAGACGATCGGCTGGCCGGTCGGAATCTCGAGCCCGACGATCTCCTCGTCGCCGATGTCCGACAGATATTTGATGATCCCGCGCAGCGAGTTGCCGTGCGCAGCGATCAGCACGCGCTTGCCCGCGCGGAGCGCCGGCTCGATGTCCGAATGGTAATAAGGCAGCGCCCGGGCGATCGTGTCCTTGAGGCTCTCCGTGCGCGGCACTGGGATGCCGGCGTAGCGGCGATCCTTCGCAACGTCGTACGGGCTGTCGGCCGGAAGCTCGGGCGGCGGGATGTCGTAGGAGCGGCGCCAGATCTTGACCTGCTCTGCGCCGACCTTGTCGATCATTTCCTGTTTGTTGAGGCCAGTCAGCCCGCCATAGTGGCGCTCGTTGAGGCGCCAGTCCTTCGCGACCGGCAGCCACAGCCGGTCCATCTCGTGCAGCACCAAGTGCAGCGTGCGGATTGCACGGGTGAGGACGCTGGTGAAGCAGCAATCGAAGTCGAAGCCTTTGTCGCGCAGCAGCGCTCCGGCTGCCCGCGCTTCGGCGATGCCTTTCTCGCTGAGATCGACGTCCCACCAGCCCGTGAAGCGGTTCTCGAGGTTCCACTGCGACTGGCCGTGCCGCAGCAGCACGAGCGCCGGCATTAAGCCGTGACCTTCTCGCGCTTGGCTGCGTTGCGCTCAGCCGTCGCCCGGGTGAGCTCGGGCAGGATCGCATGGAGCGAATCGAGGCAGGCGTAAGCGAGATATTTCGAGCGCTGCGGCGACCAGCCGTAAACCTCGTCCGGCAGGTCGAAATTGTCCTTGAACGGCATTTCGAGCGTCATCGACACGCATCCGTAGCGCTCGGCGAGCTGGGTCGTGGACATGCTCATGTTGGCCTGGCCCGGCGCGGCAATCTCATAGCCCTGGCTGCGCTGGAAATCGGGCGACAGCCGCTCGAGGGTCTCGCCGAACAGCTCGAACAATTTCTGCTGGCGCTGGGTGTGCGACGGAATGCCCTCGAACCCGGCGAGGAAGTTCGCGGGGATCGCCTCGTCGCCGTGGACGTCCATCGCGAAATCGACTCCGGTCTCGTCCATCGCGTTGCGCACGCACAGCACTTCCGGGCTCTTCTCCGCAGATGGCGCGTGCCATTCGCGGTTGAGGTTGGTGCCGGCCGCGTTGGTGCGCAGGTGCCCGCGCCGCGACCCGTCCGGGTTCATGTTGGGGACGACGCGGAAGGTGCATTCCCGGCGCAGCACGCGGGCGACCGGATCGTCCTCGTCGGTCAGCTTCTCGAGCGCGCCTTCCATCCACCATTCGGCCATGCTCTCGCCGGGATGCTGGCGGGCGTAGAGCCACGCGTTGAGCGGTCCGTCGCCGATCGTCAGGCAGTCGATGTCCTGGCCGTCGAGGCTCTTGCCGAGCGAGGAATAGCCGACCCCCGGGATGCCGGCGATGGTCGTCACCAGATCGTGGTGCCGCTCCATCGAATAAGGCGCGAAATAGGCGATCCACACCAGGTCCTGCGGCGGGGTCAGCTTCATCGTCAGCATGCCGTCGGCATAGCTGGTGTCGGCGATCCGCACCCATTCCTCGCGATCGAGGCTCATCACGCCTTTGTAGTCGGGCCAGCCGTGCGGGTACGCCGATCCGGCGCAATTGGTGATGCGCAGCGTGACCTCGCGCCCGGCTGCTCCGGAGAGGCGGAAATAGAACCATTGGTAGAAGTCGCTGAGGTGATCCTTGACGATCTCGAGATCGATCGAATCTCCGTCCTGCTTCACGACGCGGATGTTGCCGGCGTCGAACGCGCTCGAAATTGTAACTGGCATGGGACCTTCCGGATGGAGTTTCGGCGGCCTGATAGTGCGCGGGGTGGATTGAGGCAAACCCGCCTAGTCGCCGCGATCCGCGTCGAACATCGTCGAGCCCAACACTCCGACGACGCCGACGATCAGGTAAACGATGGCCTGAGGCACGAACCGCGTCGACTCCACCGTTTCCTTGATCCACGGGGCAGTCAGCTGGGAAACGGCGTGCAGCGCGAGGCCGCCTGCCCCGACCAAAGCGATGGTCAGCATTACGGTCCTGAACAAGGCGAGGCGCTGGCTACCCGGCATTTTCCACAGGATCAGCCATGCCGCGGCGGCTGGAACTAGCGCCACGCGGATCACCGGACCGCGGCCATGCGCCCCGTGGTACATCGCGAGCGGCATGATGAACACGGTCGCCATGACTGCGGCGACCACCGCCGCAGCGAAGCGCTGCGCCTGGTCTTTGGTTGAGTCCTGCACGGACCTAGGCTCCATTCACAGCTGCCCTGTTGCGGTTTCGCGGCTCGTATCATCGCACAGTTAGGAATGTGTTCAATCGCCTGGCCGCCGCCTCCAACATTCGACGATTCGGAGCGCTGCGGCTGGAACTCGGGGCGACGCTTCGCTAGCGCCACCGCATGACTAAAGTCCCTGTTCTCGTCACCGGCGGCGCGGGCTACATCGGCAGCCACGCCGTGCTCGCGTTGAAGGACGCTGGATGGCCCGTCGCGGTCATCGACAATCTGTCCAACGGCACCCGCTCGGTCGTGCCCGAGGACGTCCCCTTCTGCGAAGGGTCGATCGCCGACCGGCCGCTGGTCGACCGCATTCTAAGCGATCAGCGGATCGGCGCGATCATGCATTTCGCCGGCTCGATCGTGGTCCCGGAAAGCGTCGAGAAGCCGCTCGATTATTATGCCAACAACACGCTTGCCAGCCACGCGCTGATCAGCGCCGCAGTCGCGGCCGGCGTGAAGCACATTCTCTTTTCATCGACCGCGGCAGTGTACGGCGCGCCTGAAACCGTGCCGATCGACGAACAGGGCCCGAAGCTGCCGATCAATCCCTATGGGGCGTCGAAACTGATGACCGAGCGCATGCTCGAGGACGCGGCAGCGGCGTACCGGTTCAACTATGGCGCGCTGCGCTATTTCAACGTCGCCGGCGCCGACCCGCAAGGCCGCACGGGGCAGATCGGAAAGGGCTCGACCCACCTCATCAAGATCGCGGCCGAAGCGGCGGTCGGCAAGCGGCCGCACGTTGCGGTGTTCGGCACTGATTATCCCACGCCCGACGGCACCTGCATCCGGGATTATATCCACGTCAGCGACCTCGCAGCTGCCCATGTCGCGGCGCTCGACTGGCTCACCCGCCATCCGGACGAAAACCTCGCGATCAACTGCGGCTACGGCAAGGGCCTGTCGGTGCTCGAGGTGCTCGACGCCGTCGACCGGCACACCAACATGCCGGTGAATCGGGTGTTCGAAGGCCGCCGCGCCGGCGACCCGCCGGAGCTCGTCGCCGGGAATAAAAGGCTGCTGGAAACGCTCGACTGGCGCCCGGCTTATGCCGACATCGATCGGATCGTCGGCGACGCGCTCGCCTGGGAGCGCAAGCTCGCCGAGCGCCCGCCTAGCCCTTGACGATTTTCGAGGAGTCGGCGTTGCTGACGAGCACCGCGACCTCGTCGCCGGCGTGCAGGTCGTAGAATTCGTCGTCGCGGCTGGTGAAGTGGAGCTCCGAAGTCTGTGAGCTGCCGTCCTGCGGGGCGGTGTAGCTGACCTTGATCGTCGCAGTGCCGGAGATCGAATGGTCGCGCTTCGCCGCGGCGGTCTGCCATGCGTCGATCGACTTGCATTCGCCATTGTAGGTTCGCGACGACTTCTTGCCGTCGGAGCTGGTGGTGGTCTCGACGATGTCGCACTTGCGGTCGATTTCGTAGACCGTCGCCTTGGCCGGCTTGTAATTGCTGGCCCGGTCGATCGCATGATAGCCGGCCATGCCGATGATGAAGACCACGGCCGCAAGCACGCCGTACAACCGGTACATCGTCCGTCCCTCTTCGTTTCATCGGCTGGAATAGCGCGAGCCCGTTACCGAACGGTCAACCGCCGGGCATTTCAGCGTTTCTTTACCGCGCCGGCCTACGGAAGGGTGCATGGGACGCGGCTTCCTGTTCATGGCATTCTTCCTCGGCCTGTTCGCAGCGATGATGAGCAATTGCTCGTCGGGCATGAGCTCGCGGCGCCCGCTGGCGAACGCCGAGGTCGTGACCGACGGGGCGCGCGTGACTTTCAAGAAGCCGAGCGACAACGGCAGGAGCACGGGTACTTTCAACGACGGTTCGGTCGTCGAGCTTCAGCGCAACAGCGACGGCCATTTCTACGCCGACGTCCAGATCAACGGCGCACCGGTCCATATGCTGGTCGACACGGGGGCGACGACGATCGCCTTGTCGCGCGACGATGCCCGCGCGGCCGGGCTTGCGACCTCGATCGGTATGAACGACGTGGTCGGCGAAGGCGCCGACGGCGCGGTTCACGGCGAATATGTGAAGCTCGACAATGTCACGCTCGGCGGAGCTTCCGCCAGCGGCCTCGAAGCGGTCGTGCTCAACGGCGGGTCGCAGTCCCTGCTCGGCCAGGAATTCCTCGCCAAATTCGATTCGGTCGAAATCCATGGCGACACGATGGTGCTCAAGTGACTGTCACGGCTGTTCGCCTTGACTTGGGCGGCTGCGCTCTCTAGGGGAGCCGCCGGTTTTAACGAACCTTCCGACAACCTGATTTACAAGAGAACGAGGCAGGCGCCCGGCCATGAAGATTCGCAATTCATTGAAGTCGCTGAAGTCGCGGCACCGGGACTGCCGAGTGATTCGCCGTCGCGGCCGGACCTACGTCATCAACAAGACGAACCGTCGCTTCAAGGCACGGCAGGGCTAATCTGCTATTCGCCCGGTCATGAGCCGGGCTGAAGGCGGCATCGCGCCGCTGCTCAAGGATTACCGCAACTTCGCCGGCGCGCGCCTGTGGCTCGCGCTCGCGCTGATGCTGCTCGGCGCCTTCGCCGAGGGCTTCGGCATCCTGATGCTCGTGCCGCTCGCCGCGGTGATCGTGGGCGGCGCGCCTGGGTCGCGCCTTGCGCGTCTCGTCGATTGGTTGCCCGCCGATAACCGGCTTGCGGCGGCGCTGATCCTGTTCGTCGCTGCGATGGGGGCTCGCTCGCTCCTGCTCTACTGGCGCGAGCGCGAGCTTGCCGATCTCCAGGCCGGCTACGAAGCCTCGCTCCGTTTGCGCGCAGCCTCGACCCTCGCCCGCCGCGGCTGGCCGTTCGCAAGCGGAATCGGCCAGGGGGGGATGCAGGCCCTGCTGCTGATCGACGTGCCGCGCACGGCGATCGCGGTCGCCGAGGCGCAACATTTCGCAACTGCGTTGGTGATGCTCACGGTCCAGTTGATCGTCGCCGCAGTGCTGTCCCCGGCATTGGCGCTGGTTGCGCTGGCAGTGCTCGCTGCCGGCACGTTCGTCGCGCTCCGCTGGACCAAGCGAAGCGTCGCGACCGGGCTCCTGCTGACCGATCGCTCGAGCCAAAGCACCGATTCAGGATTTCGCCTCCACGCCGGTCTCAAGGCCGCCCTCGCCCAGGGCACGGTCGCGCAATTCCTCCGCGAATATGAGTCGAGCCTCGCTCGCCAGCGAGTCGAGGCCGTGCGGTTCGCGGTCGAGCTGACCGCAGCGCGCCAACTCATGGCCTTCGGCGCAGCGGCTGCCGCAGGGCTGATCGTCTTCGTCGGCTTCCGACTGCTTCACCTGCCGTTCGCGATCCTGATGCCCGCGCTGGTGCTGTTCGCGCGTATGGCCGGGCCGACGCAATTGCTCCAGCATTCCGCGCAATATGTCGGCGCTTGCTCCTCGGCCTTCGTCGCGATCCGCCAGCGGCTCGGCCATCTGATTAGAGAGCGTGTGGAGGCGGACGCCGTCGATCCCCTCGAGTGGCGCGAGCTGCGTCTGGAGTCCGTCTCGTTTCACCACGCCTCGGGCGGCGGTGTTGAGCCAGTCAACGCCGCCCTGAGTCGCGGTGAATGGCTCGGCATCCGTGGCCCGTCGGGCGGCGGCAAGACCACCCTGGTCGACCTCGTCGCCGGTTTAATCGAGCCGCAGTCCGGCCGGGTGCTGGTCGATGATGCGCCGCGCGCTTCGCTCGATCGCTGGCGCGCTGGTCTCGCCTATGTGCCGCAGGACGGCGCGCTGTTTGACGACAGCGTGCGCGGCAATCTCTGTGCCGACGGCGTGCAGGCCGACGACCCGGCTTTGTGGGACGTGTTGACCACGGTTGGCCTGGCGGAGCGCATTCGCGCCTTCCCCGCCGGGCTTGACCAACGGCTCGGCGACCGCGGCAGCCGACTTTCCGGCGGGGAGCGGCAGCGGCTGGCAATCGCGCGAGGGCTGCTGCGCAAGCCCTTCCTGCTCATCCTCGACGAGGCGACGGCGGCGCTCGACCCTGACAGTGAAGCCGCTCTGCTCGGCCGGCTTAGGGCGATTCAGCCGCGCCCGGCGGCGCTCGTGATCGCGCATCGCGATTCGACGCTAGCCCATTGCGATTCGGTGCTTTCGATCCAACATTGAACCCGACGAACCGAGCCTGTTCTAGGGACGGATCGTTGTCAGCCCGCGTTAACGTCGGCTGGACTACACAAGAGCGTGAGGAGTCGTGTGACAATGGCAACGGTTCGGAAAATGCTGATGTTCGGCGGCGCTGCGTTGCTCGCGGCGAGCGGCCTGTCGGCCGCCGCACCCGCGCAGCAGAACGCCCAGACGCCGAAGGGCTGGAACTACGAGATCAGGGACGGCAAGCGCGTCCCCAAGCCCACCAATCGGATCACCAACAAGGACGGCAGCTGGCGCGAGGAAGTCCGCCAGGGCAATTGCATCACCCTGAAGGAAATGTCGGCCGCGGGCGAGTATAAGGAAACGCGCCAGTGCAGCGGCGGCGGCGGCAACTGATCGTCAGATCGACCCGAAGGTCCCCTTCGGCCGCTTCTTGATGTCGCACTTGGGCAGGCCGCTCGCGTCGACGTCCTTGCAATCGCGAACCTGAGCGCTTCCATCGGGCCCGGCGAAGATCGCCCAGTCGCGCGTGCTTTTATCGTCGTAGGCGCAGCGCGCCACCCACATGTCGAGATTCTTCCATTCGCCGACAAAGCCGGCGTCGGTGACCCTCTTGCAGGTGTAGCCGGCGTCGTAGATCGCGCGCTTGAGGCCGATCGCGAGGTTCATTGCGTCGAGCTGGTGGAGCTGGTTCTGCTCCTGGCTGCGGACCTTGATCGCCTGGGTGTTGCTTGTCTGCTGCGGTTCTTCGCCGCAAGCGACCAGGGCCAAAGCGCAAGCGGCGGTGATCAGCAGTTTCATCGCATCCTCCGGTTCACGAATAGCGGATCTTAACGCGCGAAGCCGCGGCGACGGCCCGCGCGACCGCGTCGTCCACGTTCTCGCCTCGCGCCAAGGCAACGCCCATGCGCCGATTGGGCAGGGCCGTCGGCTTGGCGAAAATCCGAAGGTCGACCGGATGACGCGGAGCACCGACCGCCAGCGCTTCGGCGATTCCCTCATAAGCGACGGTTTCGCTCTCCTCGCTCGCCAGGATCACGGCCGAAGCGGCCGGCCCGATCAGCTCGATCGAAGGGATCGGCAGGCCGAGGATCGCGCGCAGGTGAAGCTCGAACTCATTGGGGAATTGCGACGCGAGCGTGACCAGGCCTGTATCGTGGGGGCGCGGGCTCAGCTCCGAGAAGATCGCCTGGTCGCCGCGGATGAAGAATTCGACGCCGAAAATGCCGTGGCCGCCGAGCGCGGTCACAACCTTGCGCGCCTGGTTGCGCGCGGAGAAGAGCGCCCCTTCAGACAATGCCGCCGGCTGCCAGCTCTCGCGGTAATCGCCCGCTTCCTGGCGATGCCCGATCGGCGCGCAGAACAGGATTCCGTCCTTGGTTGCGACGGTGAGCAAGGTGATCTCGCTGTCGAAGGCGATGAATTCCTCGACGATGATTCGCGGCCGGTCGCCCCGCATCTTGGCGACCGCATGGTCCCAGGCGGCGCCGACCTCATCCTCAGTGCGAGCCGTGCTCTGGCCCTTGCCCGAACTCGACATGACCGGCTTGATCACGCACGGCAGGCCGACCTCGCGCGCTGCGGAGACCGCCTCCTCGCGGCTCTCGGCGAAGCGATATTTGGAGGTGACGAGGTTGAGGTCGCGCGCCGCGAACTCGCGGATGCCGTCGCGGTTCATGGTCAGTTGCACGGCCTTGGCCGACGGCGCCACGCGCCAGCCCTCGGCGTCGAGCTCGGCGAGGGTTGAGGTGTCGATTGCCTCGAGCTCCGGGACGATGACGTCGGGCTTGTGCTTCTCGACCGCTGCCCGGAGCGCCGCGCCGTCGAGCATCGGGAACACCTCGAACGCGTCGGCGACCTGCATTGCTGGAGCATTGGCGTAGCGGTCGCAGGCGACGATTCGGCAGCCGAGCCGCTTGGCCGCGATCGCGAACTCGCGGCCGAGCTCGCCGGAGCCGAGCAGCATCAGTGTGGCGAGGTACATGCGGGCGGCGATAGCGGCGGCAAATCCACTCGTCATCCCCGCGCACGCGGGGACCCAGCCAAAGAAAAATCGGGGCTCCGGCTTTCGCCGGAATGACGAATCTGTTTCACTGCCGAAATGCGAACCATTCTCCTGTGCACCGCAGCGGCGCTGCTGATCGGCGCTGCTCCCGCAAAGAAGCTGCTCACGCCCACTGACGTCGTCAGCTCGGCCCCGGCCAGCGCGTGGAAGGCGATCCCGGCCGAAGACCTGGTCGTCATGGACCTGAAGAGTGGCGGCCGCGTGGTCCTCCAGCTCGCGCCGCAGTTCGCGCCGGTGCACGTCGCCAACATTCGGGCGCTCGCGCGTGGCCACTATTGGGATGGCGCGACGATCTATCGCGTCCAGGACGCCTACGTCGTCCAGTGGGGCCAGAACGACAGCGAAAAGGGCTTTCCCGCCGGCGTCATCGCCAAGCCGCCGGCGGAATATACCCGGCCGGTGAAGGGCCTCGCGATCAAGCCCCTCGGCTATGCCGACCCCTATGCGCCTGGCGCAGGCTTCGTGAATGGCTGGCCGATCGCTTATTCGCCAAAGGGTAATTGGGCGAACCTGGCGCATTGCTACGGCAGCGTCGGGGTCGGCCGCGACCTCTCGCCGGACACCGGCACCGGCGGCGAGCTCTACACCGCGATCAACCCGCTCCGGCATCTCGACCGCAACATCGCGGTGATCGGGCGGATCATCGACGGGATGGACAAGCTAAGCTCGCTGCCGCGGGGCACCGAGGCGCTCGGCTTCTACAAGGACAAGGCGCTGTACGTGCCGATCGCCGGCATCCGCCTCGCCAGCGACATGCCGGCGGCCGAACGGCCGTCATACGAATATATGGATACGCTGAGCCCGAGCTTCGCGCGCTACCTGCACCTGCGCGCCAATCGCCACGACGATTTCTACTTCCGCCCGGCCGGCGGAGTCGACCTGTGCAACGTCAACCCGCCGGTGCGAAAGAGGAGCGCGTAATGTCCGCTCTTCCTGAGTGGCCATTGAGCTTGTCGAAATGGCATATCGAAGGACAGTCCCTTCGATAAGGGCCTTCGACTTCGCTCAGTCCCTACTCAGGATGAGCGGGCTGGGTTCACGCGGCCCAGGCGTGGGAATCGCGGTTCTTGTGCTGGATGATCACCGGGCCCGCCTGGCGGCTCGCTTCGGCCAGCGGCAGCGCGGTCGCGCAGAAGGCGCATTCCGCGGAGACCCGACCGATGATCCAGTGCGTGCGGCCGCAACCGGGGCAGTGATTGACCTCATGCTCGCGGTACACGGCATGGTAGCCCCGCTCGAAGAGTTTCCAGCTTTCGCCGATTGCCGGATTGATCATTGCCGACTTCCTTTCGCGGGCCGACCAACGAGCGAAGCGCGGCGCGGTTGCACGGTGCCGCTGCGTTGGGCCGGTTTGTGAGAGGAATTGAGTCTTGAAACGAGACGGGCCGAGCCTCAGCCGCGGCGGCCGGCGGCTTTCAGCCCGGACAGCGTGATCGGCTCGGCGAACTCGGCGCCGAGCTTGTCACCGGCGATCCACTTGACCACCGCATTGGCCCGCTCGCGGCCCGGAAGGATCAACCACACCCGCGAGCCGACCTCGAACTCCGCCTCGGACTGGGCCATGAAGCCCTGCTCGGAAATGTTGAGGACGGTCGCCTCGATGCCGGTCGTGCCGAGCTCGCGCACGGTGGCGTCGAGGGTTACGCGATGGCGCGAATACTGCCGCCGCTCGCTATTGTCTTCGGCGATACGCGCCTTGATCATCGAAAAGTTCATCTCCATCGGCTGAGTCGCCCCCAACTACGCCGTGAAGGACAGGCCGATACGGCCGTCCTTGACCCACCGGACCTGGGCGAAGATCTGCCCCCGGTCGAGCAGCTGGAGTCTCAGCTTCTCTCCGATATGCGGCACGTGGGGAAAGATTACCATAGCGCCCGAAGCCGACAGGTTCATCAGCCGGACGACGTGGTTGCGCCCGCGATACTCGAGCACCGCGGTGCTCGAGACGGCTGGTGCGCGTGGTTCGCCGCGCTCGTCGATGCTGCGTTTTTCGCTGCGCGGGATCATTCCGCCGTCGAGACTGAAACCGGACGCCACTTCGATCATCCTCCCCACAAGGTGACCCGCACATTTACCCAAAGCGGGCTTAAGGATTGGTTGTCGGGAGCCGACAATGTCGGTTCGGCGATGATTGTGTCCTTCGCGTCACTGGCGAGCGCCGTTCATCGCGTGTATGTGTTTGATCAGCGATGGGGAATCCTTGTAAATGAAGGGGTTGGTCCTCCAGATGAAGGCCCGCATGATTAGTTCATGGTTGCTCAGCGTAACCGCTTTGCTGCCGCTCAGTCCTGCCGCGGCGCAGGTTCGCCCGGCTCCCCAGCCGATGCCCCAGGGGATGCCGATGCACCCCGCGGTGCCGCCGGCTGCCGCTCCCAACGCGGCCCAGCAGCCGCCCGCCGCGCAGCCGCTTCCGCCGCCGCCAGCGCCGCCCTTGCCGCCCCCGGTCTGGGACCTGCGCAACGCGTCGGACCTCGTCGCCTTCATCCGCCAGATCGGCAGCGAAGGCCTCAATCCCGCGGACTACGACGCCGACGGCCTGGCCGCAGCCATGGCGACGGGCGATCCCATCCGCATCTCGGCCGAGGCGACCGACCGCTTCGACCGCGTCTCATCCGACCTTGCGCTCGGGCACGTGAAGCGCTCGGCCCGCATCGACTGGCATCTCACCGACGCCGATCTCGACGCCGCGAAGCAAGACGCACTGCTGCGCACGGCGATCGCCGAGCATAACGTCGCCGGAGCGCTCCGCGGCCTGCTCCCGACCCACCCACAATATGCGGCGCTGAAGGCAGCGCTGGCGACCGCGACCGACCCGGCGCAAATCAAGCGCATCCGCTTGAACATGGACCGCTGGCGCTGGCTGCCGCGCGACCTCGGGCCGAAGTACATCATCGTCAACGTGCCGGGCTTCCACGCGACGTTGGTTGAGAATGGCGTGAACCGCTGGAAGCAGCGCGCGATCGCCGGAAAGCTCTCGACTCCCACACCGCAACTCAATGCGACCGCCGTGGGGGTCATGCTCAATCCGACGTGGGAAGTCCCGAAGAGCATCGCGCACGAAGCAGCGGGCAAGAAGGGGTTCGTCGCAGTCACCAACAAGGACGGCAAGTTCGACCACTGGCGCCAGCTGCCCGGTCCCAACAACGCGCTCGGGCAGCTCAAGTTCGTGATGTACAATCAGTACAACATCTATCTGCACGACACGAACGCGCGCAGCCGGTTCAACGACGACGTGCGCGCGCTGAGCCACGGCTGCGTCCGAACCCAGCACATCGTCGATCTCGCGACGCAGCTTCTCGGCGACGACGGCGGCGAATGGACCCCGGAGAAGATCCAGGCGCAGCTGGCCAGCGGGAAGACGAAGCAGGCGAACTTCGTGAAGCCGCTGCCGGTCTACATCGTCTATTTCAGCTCGGCCGCGCTGAACGATGGGCGGATCGTCCAGTATAAGGACCTGTACAACCGCGACGCCAAGGCGATGCAGGCCCTGCTGATGAAGGATGGCGGGGCGAGCCTCACGCCGCCCAAAGTCAAGCCCGAGCCCAAGGCCGACCAGGTCGCGACCAGATAGGGACTAGGTCGTCGCGAGCGAGCGCCGAGCCGCATCGGCGCCGGCCGCGAGAATGCGATCGGACAGGGGTGTTCCGGCGACCGCGCGGGACAACTGAAGCGTTCCAATAAGGGTCGCATAGACTCCAAGGATGACGGCTTCCGGATCGGTTGCATCGACGCGCATTGCCCCGGCCATCTCGCGCACGGTTTCGAGCAGCCGTTCCATGTAGACCGTCCGGGCCTCCGCCGGCTGGCGGGCGAGCTCGGGCAATAGCGCCGCCCAAGTGCAGCCGGTGTGGGGATTGTCCCGGTGCTCGGGCGACAAATAAGCCGCGATCACCGCCTCTAGGCCACCGGTCGTGACCATTGCCCGCAGCAATTTGGACTGATCGTCCATCGCCGCGGCAACGCTTTCTCGCACCAGGTCCGCCTTGGATTTGAAGTGCGGATAGAAGGCGCCGTTGGTGAGGCCCGCGTCGCTCATGATCGCCGCGAGCCCCGATGCCGCGATGCCGTCCGAGCGGAAGCGCTCCGAAGCGACATCCATGATCCGGCGCCGCGACGCGTCTTTATGGCCCTTGTCGTAGCGCATCGTCTCTCCCGGGAAATTCCGTTTGCATTACAGTCATAATATAACTAAGTGATCTTAATTCAATAGATCCCAATGTCTCATCGCACAAGGATTTCTCATGAAACTCACCGGTCGGACGATCCTCATTACCGGCGGTTCGGCCGGAATCGGACTCGCCTTTGCATTGAAGTTCCTCGAGCTCGGGAACACCGTCATCGTCACCGGCCGCCGCCAGGCTGTGCTCGACGCGGTCAAGGCGCAGCACCCCAACCTCCACACGATCCAGAGCGACATCGCCGATCCCGAGCAGATCGCGGCCCTCGCCGCGCGGGTGAAGGTCGAGTTTCCCGCGCTCGACGTGCTCATGAACAACGCCGGCGTCGGCGGCGCGATGAACCTCCGATTTTCGGCGAGCGACCTGGCCGCACTAACTAGCGAAGTCGACACCAATCTCAGCGGCGTGATCCGCATGACCTCCGCATTGATCGACGTTCTCACCACAAACCATGGCACGGTGATCAACGTCTCGTCCGGACTGGCGCTCGTCCCGTTGCCTTCGAACGCGATCTACAGCGCGACCAAGGCGGCGGTTCATTCCTACACCCAGTCGCTCCGCTTCCAGCTGGAGGACTCGGGCGTCGAGGTCATCGAGCTGATGCCGCCGGCGGTCCGGACCGACATGACCGACGAATTCGCTGAGCATGACTTCCCGATGATCAGCACGGAAGAGCTGGTGAGACTGACCTTCGCGGGACTGCGCGCGGGCAGGAGCGAGATCCGACCGGGGCAGTCGAACCAGCTCGCGTTCATGCGCCGCCTCGCGCCGAACTTCATCAACCGCCAGTTGTGGAAGGCGTCGCGGGTGCTCGTTCCCGCCGCCTCCTGACGCGAGCGCCGCGCCAACAAAACAGCCCGGGCGTTGCGGCCCGGGGTTTTGAATCTCTGATTGGCTGAGGCTTACGCGAGCTTGTCGGCGTAGATCATCCGGCCGCCGGCGAGCTTGCGCATCACGGCGTACTGGTGCTCGCGGCTCATCGCGAAGCAGCCTTCGGAGCGGCCGAGCTTGCCGTGGACCGGGATCATGTCGTCCTCGGCGTACCATGCGTTGTGGATGACGATCGCGCGCGATTCGGCGTTGTTGTTCGACCAGTCGAGCCCGCGCACCTTCATCGAGAGCCCGTACTTGCCGTCGTAATAATCGCCGGTGGTGTAGGCGCCGTTGGAGCTCGCGTACGAACCGAAATTGTTGCTGAAGCGCTCGACGAAGCCCGAGTGGTCGGGGTCGGAGCCGCGGCCGTGGGCGACTCGGTAGCTTTCAACCTCGCCGCTCGTCATGTTGACGACGTGGAACCGCGGCTCGCTCGACGGGAGCGAGAAGTCGACCACGCCGATCGTGTCGCGCGGCCAGACGCGGTGCGAATCGAGCGCGGCCTTGGCCTTGGCGAACAATTCGGGATTGATTCCGCCCGGCGCACTCGGCGTCACCAGCGAGGCCTGCGGCAGCGGCGCAAGCGGGTCCGGCGTCCGGTTGCCGAGCGAGAAATTGCTGGTCAGGATTTGCGAGCTCGCGGACGACGAAAGGATCGCTCCCCCCGCAGCCATGGCTCCGAAACGCAACAGCTCCCGACGATTCAAACTCACTGGATTCCCCTCCGGTCGAAGCAGCTGTCTTATCATTCAATGGGTTAATGGCCGATAACCCATTGGTTCATGTTGCTCCCTCCACCGTTCGCCGGGCTCGGTTCATCGCACGCCCCACTCGCCCGGCGCCGAATCGCTGGGTCCGGGTTACCGCAATTTGCACCGCCTCCGCTCCGCCCCGCCGTATAGCGCCCCGCTGCTCGGCGTGGCTGCAACATGCCGCGAAAGCGAACAACGGCTGCAAGGATTGGGAGAAGGCGAATGGCCGAAGATTGGCTTGCCGACGTGCTGAAATATGACGCGAACGCGAACCCTGACATCGTTGCTGGGATCGTCCGCTATTGCGGCATCGCGCTGCGCAAGCGGGATTCGTCCCTCGTCTCGTTCACCAGCCCCGACGAACTTGGCCGGGTGCGCGACAATTTCCTCAGGAAGAAGCTTGGCCGTCCGGAAGGGGACTCGGTGCTCAACGACGCGATCGCGGCGGTTGGCCAGGTGATGAAGGCCGACCGGACCAAGAACCGCGTCACGGTCTACTACCTGCTCGCCCGCGAATTCGATCAGCTCCATCTCTTCGAACGCTCGAGCGCTTCGAAGCGGGCGGACGGGGAGGCGGTTCAAGCCGCGGCCGCCGAATCGCCCGACGAGCATGAAAGCAAAGTGGTCGACATTTCCGCAGGTGCCGCTGCCCTGGCGGCTGGCGGAGCGGCCGTGGCTGCGCCGGCGCTCGCTGCGGCCAAATCATCCGACTCCATATCCGGTCAGGACAATTCCCCTGCTGCCGACCGTTCGCGCGCCTCATACGCCGGCGGCACCACCATCGGCTCGACCGGCACCGGCCGGCCGACCGATCTGCCCGAAGGTCGGGCTCCCAAATGGTGGTTGTGGCTGCTGCTCGCGCTTGCCGCAGTCCTTCTCGTCCTGTTCTTGCGCGGCTGCAGCCATGACCTGCGAGCGCCGGCTGGCGGCACGGCCGCTGGCTCGTCGGCAGTCGCGGCAAACGAGAATCCCGCAGCGACCGCGGCCGCCCCGGCTGCAGAATCGGCAACCGCCGCCCAGACCAATGCGCCGAACGGAGCGGGGGTCGTCAGCGAGACGCGCGACGGCCTGCCCGCGCTGAAAATCTATTTCGACGTCGGCAAGTCGGCCGTCAGCGCCGACCTCGCGAATGCATCGCAGGCGGTCCGGGCGTACCTTCACGCGCACCCGAACGCCCACCTCGTCGTTTCGGGCTACAATGACCCGACCGGAAACGCGGCCGCGAATGCCGCGCTTTCGAAGTCGCGGGCGCAGAACGTCGCGGCCGCGCTGGAGAAGGCAGGCGTTGCCGCGAGCGCGATCACGCTCGAAAAGCCGGCCGACTCGACCTCCTCGAGCACCGGCGCCGAATCCCGCCGGGTCGAAGTCGCGGTGCGGTCCTGACCTCCACCTTCGGGAGCGTGGCGCTCTTCGTCAGGGTTGAAGCGAGAGCGGCACACTGCTAATGGCCCGCGGCCGCCGAGGTCTCGCCTCTGACGGCCGCTAGCTATTTGATGGAACGGAACCGACTGGCCGTTTCGTCGTGAGACGGGCCGAGATCGGCCATGTTGAAAGGATTGTGACGGGCTATTTATGCAGATCATCGTTCGCGACAATAATGTCGAGCAGGCGCTGCGCGCGCTCAAGAAGAAGCTGCAGCGCGAGGGCGTCTACCGCGAGATGAAGCTG
>Ga0207674_10003677_pt1 | contig 18712 bp, 13 predicted proteins | sample KBSCornC72_FD_184303 | JGI IMG/M metagenome (GOLD analysis project Ga0207674, IMG submission 184303) | Corn rhizosphere microbial communities from Kellogg Biological Station, Michigan, USA - KBS Corn C7-2 (SPAdes) (version 2) | ecosystem: Host-associated > Plants > Roots > Rhizosphere > Soil ... | reverse complement strand
GCCTCCTGTGTCATGCTGTCGGTCGCGATCCCGATCGCGTGGCTGCTCACCATCGCCTTCTTCCTCCGCAAATCGTCGCGCGCCAAGGCCAGGCAAGTCGTCACCGACGCCCACGTCGAGGCCGCCCGCATCCTCGCCGAAGCCTCCGACAAGGCCATGGCCCTCTGTAGCCTCGACGGCGGCCGCTGCAACCAGTGCGGCAACCCGCGCACCGGCAAGTTCTGCCCCAAGTGCGGTGCCAGCGGCACCGGCAGCAGCGCCGCCGCCGCCGCCGCCGCGTAGCAGTCTTTATTGTCTTTGGTGGGGCGGACATTCTTGTCCGTCCGTCTTTGGGATTTCACCTGTTCACTACCGCGCCACCCCCCGTATCATCCGCCCCATGCCCTTCGACCAATACCACGAGCCCCCCGACGAACTCTCCTCCAAGACCCGAACCTTCGCCCGCATGATTGCCTCCCTCATCGAAGAGGCCGAGGCCATCGGCTGGTACGAGCAACGCATGGACGTCGAGAAGGACAAGGAGGCCAAGGCGATCATGAAGAACGCCCAGCAGGAAGAATTCAAGCACTTCGGAATGGACCTCGAATTCCTCCTCCGCCGCAAACCCGACTGGCGTGCCGAGCTAAAGGAAATCCTCTTCACCGAAGGGGACATCGTCGCCCGCGGCGAAGCGGGGGAAAAAAAGGTCGATTAGCAGGATTCCCGCCCCCCATTCCGCCGCTTGCGGCTTCGCGCGCCGGACATTTCCCCGGGAGTTCCCCCGCGCCCTTCCGCAACCCCACATCCGATAATCTCGGTGCACAACCCTCTTTCACTGTGGATAAAAGGTAGAAAACGCCGACATAGGTGGCGGAACCTTTCCCATGTTCACAGTCCTCATCATCGACGACGAAGCCCAGAATTGCGAGATCCTCGGCCGCCTCTTCGAACGCTCCGGCTGGACCGCCTACTGCCTCACCGACAGTACCCGCGCCCTGCTGGAACTCGGCCGCGTCCGCCCGGACGTCGTCATCCTCGACATGATGATGCCCAAGGTCGACGGCATGACCATCCTCCGCGGCATCCGCTCGGACATCGCCCTGGGCGACACGCCGGTGATCATGTATTCCGCCCTCTCCGACGACCGCACCCGCGCCCGCGCACTCGAGGCCGGCGCCGACGATTACATCGTCAAGACCACCCCCTTCGCCCAGATCCGCGACCGTGCCACCCGCATCGCCGCGTGATTGCGGGCCAGCAGCTTCCGCGGCTAGCTGAGAGTGGATTCAAGCATTTTCGTAGGGCTCGCTTCAGCGAGCGGAATCGTCGTCGAAGCGCCCCGGCGCCCCGCCTACGCCGTCCGCCGCGCCGGCAATCGATTCACCGGCGCGAACGTCTCGATCGCCAGCCGAAGATCCTTCACCCCGCAAGGCTTGCGCAGGCAGCAGTCGACCGACGACCGCTCGTACCGCCGGATGTCCGCCGGCATCACGTGCGCCGTCAACGCCACCGACCCCACCCCGTACCGCTGCTTCAATTCCTCCAGCAGCGCGATGCCGTCGCCGTCCGGCAACCCCACGTCGCTCACGATCACGTCCACCCCACCGTCCGCCTCCTGTAACGCCGCCCGCGCCAACGCGCACGTCGACGCCGTCCGCGTCAGGTACCCCAGCCGCCTGAACAAGTGTTCCAGGCACCGCAAGGTGTCCAGGTGATCCTCCACCAGCAGCACCCGCATCCGTTCGTTGTCACTCTCGTTACCCACGTTCATTCGTCCACCCACGTCCGTTGAAATCCGTTTCTCCAAAACCCGTTTCTTCCTTTTTCCTTAACCCGACCCCCAAACATCGTCCGCAAACGGCGCGCGTCATCAAAAAGTTTTGCGTGTGAAATTGGGCGCTTGCGACGCCCCCTCAGCGCGCCCCGCGCGGTAGTTTGGCGAGCATCGACGCGAGGCAAAATGTGACGCACAATCCCACGCCGATGAGCACGTCTGAATAGTTTGGGGAAAAAATCAGAATGAAGTGCCGATCCTTCACCAGCGCCGAAAAACTCGACACGCAAAACGGCATCATGAAGAACCGCACCGTCGGCCAAAAACCGATTCGCACCGGCGCCGGTCCCGACCGCGCCGCGTTTAAACAAAGCGCGGCGCCGACGATAAGACTCAGACCCAAACTCGTCAGCCACAACCGCGGGCTCGGCTCGAAGTACCGCACCAGCACCACCAGGTACCAGATAAAATAGCACCACAGAATCAACCGCCCCGCGTTCAGATTTCGAAAGTATCGCACCACCACGCCGCGGCATGATCGAGGCACGCCCAATTAATTTCAAATCGCGCGCCGCAGGCGAAGAAAAAAAGCGGGGCGCACCACAGAGGCGCAGAGAGCGCGGCGGAATTCGTTCAACTCAGATCCTTTCGGGTGGCACTGGCAAGCTCTCAGGCTTGCCAGTGGTTTTCGCCTGGCTCACTCACGCGCTTGCCACGCGCCGACGCGTGTCATACGCTCACGCCCTCCCCATGGACGGCGTCACCCAAGACAACTCCGCCGAAACCGCCACCACGACCAACGCCGTCGCACCCCCGCCGCCCTCCGCCGCATCAACGGCCACCACGCCCGCGATGAAGCAGTACCTCCAGTTCAAATCCCAATACCCCCAGTACGTCCTCTTCTTCCGGATGGGTGACTTCTACGAGATGTTCTGGGAGGACGCCAAGCTCTGTCACAAAGTCCTCGGCGTCACCCTCACCTCCCGCAGCAAGGGCGGGCCCGACGCCGCCGACGCCATCCCGATGGCCGGCGTCCCGTTCCATTCCGTCGACGGCTACCTCCGCAAGATGATCGCCGCCGGTTACAAGGTCGCCATCTGCGAACAGATGGAAGATCCCGCCACCGCCAAGGGCGTCATCCGCCGCGAGGTCGTGCGTTTGATGACGCCAGGCACGCTCACCGACGAGCCACTGCTCGATGGCCGCACTGACAATTACTTGGCCGCCGTCGCCTTCAACGTGACAAAGGCCGACGGATTTCGCACCGGCCTGGCGTGGGTCGAGCTCTCCACCGGCAACTGCGTCGCCACCAGCGCCGCCCAAAGCCAGGTGCTCGACGAGATCGCCCGCCTCCGCCCCGCCGAGATCCTCGTCCCCGAAAACCCCAGCGGCCAACCCCACGAGATCGCCAGGGTCATCGAAACGCTGGGCATCAAGACCGTCACCGCCCGCCCCGGCTGGCAGTTCACCCAGCACCACGCCCGCGAACAGGTGCAGAAGCAGTGGCAGGCCGCGACGACGGCTGGCTTCGGTTTCGCGGATGACGATCCCGGCGTCTTCGCCGCCGCCGCCGTCCTCTCTTATTTGGAGGAAACCCAGCGCGCCTCCCTCGCTCACCTCCGCACCCTCCGCCGCCATTGTGTCGACGATCACCTCATGATCGACCCCGCCTCCTGGCGAAGCCTCGAAATTGATCGCACCGTCCGCAGCGGCGGCACCGACGGCACCCTCCTCTCCGCCATCGACCGCACCCGCTCCGCCATGGGCGGCCGACTCCTCCGACAGTGGCTCCGCTCCCCGCTCCGCGACCTCGAACACATCGTCGCCCGCCAGGAAGCCATTGCCGCCCTCCTCGATTCGCCAGCCGATCTCAAGTTCGTCCTGTCGGAGATGGAGCGCGTCTGCGACATCGAGCGCATCATCGCCCGCCTCGCCGTCAATCGCGCCAACCCGCGTGACCTCGCCGGCCTCGCCAGATGCCTCACCGACCTCCCCCGCCCCGGTGGCCTCTTCGAACGCCTCGAAAAACTCCCCAGGTTCAATGACGTCGCCCCCGAGCTCCTCTCCCTCAAATCCCTCTGCGCCGACCAGGGCGAATACCTCGCGTCGGCCATCCTTCCCGAGCCCGCGCCGCATTTGCGCGAGGGCGGCGTCATCGCCGACCGGTTCGACCCCGAGCTCGACCGCCTTCGCGACATCGCCACCAATTCCCAGACCTGGCTCGCCAAGTACCAGGCCCAGCTCGCCCAGGAGACCGGCATCGACCGCCTGAAGGTCGCCTACAACAAGGTCTTCGGCTACTACATCGAGGCCTCCAACGCCCACCGGGAAAAAGTCCCCGCCACCTGGACCCGCAAGCAGACCACCACCAACGCCGAGCGCTACATCACCCCCGAGCTCAAGACCTTCGAAAGCGACGCGCTGGGGGCCCGCGACAAATCGATCGCCCTCGAACAAGCCCTCTTCGAAAAAGTCCGCCAAACGCTCTTGCCGCTCACCGGCCAGTTCCAGGAACTCGCCGCCGCCCTCGGCCGCCTCGACGTCCTCGCCGGCCTCGCCGTCCTCGCGCAAGAGCGCCGCTACTGCCGCCCCGAGATGACCACCACGCGCGTCCTCGAGGTCATCGACGGCCGGCACCCCGTCCTCGACCAGCAGCTCGGCGCCGAGTTCGTCGCCAACGACGTCCGCTTCGGCGAAGACGATTCCCTCCTCCTCATCACCGGCCCCAATATGGCCGGCAAGAGCACCTACATCCGACAGGTCGCCCTCTGCGTCCTCCTCGCGCAAGTAGGAGCCTACGTCCCCGCCAAGTCCGCCAAAGTCGGCGTCGTCGATCGCCTCTTCACCCGCATCGGCGCGGCCGACGAGCTCCACGCCGGCCAATCCACCTTCATGGTCGAGATGACCGAGACCGCCAACATCCTCAACAACGCCACCGACCGCAGCCTCGTCGTCCTCGACGAGATCGGTCGCGGCACCAGCACCCTCGACGGCCTCTCCCTCGCCTGGGCCATCGCCGAACACGTCGCCTCCACCGTCCGATCCAGAACCCTCTTCGCGACGCACTACCACGAGCTGACCGACCTCGCCCAGCGGTTCAAGGGTGTTCGCAACCTCAACGTCGCCGTCCGCGAATGGGAAGATCAGGTCGTCTTCCTCCACCGCATCGTCGAAGGCGGCACCGACCGCAGCTACGGCATACACGTCGCCCGACTCGCCGGCGTCCCCAAGTCGGTGCTGGAGCGCGCCCGCCAACTACTGAGCGAACTGGCCGTCCACCACGTGTCCTTAAAGAAGGGCCTGAAAAACCGAAAGACCGAAAACGACGCACAGATGCCCCTCTTCGAAGATCCCGCCGTGGAAATGCTCAAATCCCTCGTCGGACTGAATCTCGACGCCATGACGCCCCTCCAGGCGTTCGAACTATTACGCGACTGGAAAACCAAGTGGGGCACAAGGTAGCGGCACGATTCAAACCGCCGCGAAGCGGCGCCAGAAAACGGCCCCGGGCGCAAGCCGGTGGGGGTCTATTTGCCCGAACCGCGGCCCCCGGTTGATCCGCCGATTCCCCAAACCCGAATCGCGCCATCGCTCAAGATCTGCAAGTCGAACCACCGACTACCCCTTAAGGCAGTGGCAGGTCCTTGAACTCGAAGTTGATCGTCGTCTCGCGGGTCTCGACGGGGATCTCCCAGACCAGGCGGAAGGGTTCGCCGAGCTTTTCCTGGCGGCCGTTCCAGACGTTGCGGTTGAAGGTCCAGGTGTAGTTCATCTCGCGGTCGTTGCTCCCGCCGCCCCAGCCGCTGCTGGTGAGCTGGCGGCCGTCCTTGTCCAGGAGGTGCACGGTGTACCCGGGGTTCTGAAGCGCGAACCACTCCTGCTGGGGCATGTCGTCGCGGTAGAGCGTCATCGACAGCTCGTATTGCTCCCCGTTCTGCTTGACCTCCTTGATGAGCATGCGGCGCCTGGCGATCGTCTTGGTGACGTTCTTGACCTTCATGACGTCGGGCACGTCCAGCGTTTCGGCCTTGGTCTGGAGGAGGAACTTCATGTTCCCCTTGAAGCGCGCGATTTGTTTGCCGGCGTTCTCGGGGTAGTTCAGGCGGGCGCTGGCGTTCCACATCCACTGCTGGCCGGAGTTGATGCTGCCGTAGACGCGCTCGGAGTTGACCAGCGAATTCCCCTTCTCGTCGGCGGCCTCGTCCACGTTTACGTAATAGGACGACTGGATGACGCGCAGCTTGGGCTCGGAAAAGACCGTGAAGGCGATATTGAACTCGTGCTGGACGTTGGCCGGGTTGGCGAGGTCCACGGAGTTGGAGCGGTAGATGCGGTTGGCGACGATCAGGAATGGCCCGCTGATGACGCTCGGGCCGTTCCAGAAGGTGTTGCCGCCCCCGCCAATCTGCTGCAGGGTCATCCGGCGGTCGTTGTTCCCCTGCTGCGGGTAGATACCGGTCTTCTGGCAGATCTCTTTGAAGGCGGTCCAGAAGTTGACGCGCTCGAGGTCGAACGAGACCGCGGGGAGGGCGCCGTTCTGCCAGAGGTTGGACGGGGTGGTCAGGAACTCGGTGTGCGCCTGTCTGGCGATCGAGGCGAAGACGTCCTGCGGCTTGGCGTCCTTGAGCTTGAGGGTAACGGTCGACGGGCCGACCATGGCGTTCTCTTCGATCAATCGCAGGGCGGCGGCGGCGCGGGTGCGGACCTCCTCGTCGTCCGTCGCGCCGGCGGCGAGGCTCCGTAGGCGCGGCGCGGCTTCGTCACCGAAGGTGACGAGCAGTTCCTGGGCGGCCTGGCGATCTTTCCAACTGTCGGCCGAGAGCTGACGAATCGCCGCCTCGATCTTGGGGTTGGGCGGAAGGGGGGGCAGGGGGGCGGTGGTTGCCTGGGTGGTCGCGGCGAGTGCGGGTGCGGTGGTGGTCGTCGCCCGCGGTCGTGACGCCGGGCCGTCCGCGCCAAAACAGAACGCCGCCAGACCCATGCCGGCCAACGCCGCGGCGGCGCCCACCATTGTTGTTCGCAAACACGTCATGAACGACCTCCGACTCGATACGGGGCAGGACAGGCTACCAAGACTACCGGGCTTTCGACAGCGTATTCCCGTAGAGGTTCCCGCGAGTTTTATAACCCGCTTCACCCCCGAAGCGGCTCCCCGCCCGCCGGCTGCGCCGCAAGATTCCCCATTGAACGGGGGAGCGGGGCGGGCGTACAACGGTCGATTGTCTCGGGGGGCGGCAAGCGAAAGGAGCCGATCGATGGCGGAAATCCCTGATACGGGCGGTGGCGGCGGCATGACCCCCCCAGCAACGGGGCCGGCGGCGGGTCAGACGCAGACGCGGGTGAACCCCAGCGTCGAGGCGAGCCGCGTGGACGACGCCCTGATCGCCGAGCGCCGGAAGAACGCGATGGGGGTGGGCGCGGTCGGCGCCGCGGGCGCCGGTTGTCTCGGAATGGCCCTGCTCCCCTGGGCCGCCGTCGCCGTCGGCATCTGCGCCGCCGTCGTCATCATCGTGCTCGTCAAGGGGTGCCAGGGGAGTTAGACGCACTCGTGATTTCGAATTCAAAGCCCCGCGTGCACGTGCGCGGCTTCGCGTGGCACGGGGCTGATGTGCGTCAGCGGCCGTGGCGGTGACGGCGCTGGGTCGGCGGCTCGTCCGGGTTTTCGTCGTCGTCGTTGTCGTCGCCGCTGCCGTCGGGCGTTAGCGCCGCGACGCCCGCGACGGTCGCGCCGACGACCGCCGCCTTCGTCACCGTTTCGGCGATCCGGCCGACGTCCTTGTTGAATCTGCGTTTGGCGTCGAAGTCGTCGGGCAGGCGGTACCAGGCGGCGTATTGCGCGGTGACGGGGATGCGGCCCAGCGTGCGCTCCTGGCCGGCGGCGATGGCGACGAGCTTGCCGGCCTCGTCGCGGGTGAAGCCGATGTCGTCGCCCTTCTTGAGCGTCCGGCGGGAATCATGCGCCTGCCAGAGCTCGCCGGTCGCGCGCTCGCGGTAGACGACGACGTAGTCGCCGCCGTGTCGGACCTGTTCGAGGACCGGTTCGTCGTCGGCGTGGAACTTGAGCACCTTGTCCCCGCCGGCGAGGTCGGCGGCGGCGCACCCGCCGCAGAGCACGGGAAGGAACAAGGCCAGGCCCAGGCATCGGTACATGAGCGACTCCCTTGGTTTGAAATGATCGGCCGCGCGCGTCATCTTACCGCGCGGTCGGAGCTTTTTGGCCAGCAATTCGCGGATTGTCAGCGACTGTCCAATGTAAAGTCCGGCGCTTCGTCGAAATCGGGGAAATTGTGGGGTCCGCTCGTGTCGTAGACGGTAACGCGGACGTAGTGGCGGGCATCGAACGATCGCAGCGGGATGTGCAAGCGCTCAAGGGCGCGGCGCAGCACACTGGTCGGAACGCGGTCGTAGTTCAGCGAATACATTCCGGGACCTTCGCATCGGCGGACCCAGCCAAAGTAAGTAACGAAGTAGAGCGCGATCGGCAAGGCGCCCACCACCGAAATGCCGAGGCGTCGTGAAAGGCGCCGCTTCGAGCGGGTCGCGGGTCGATATGGGATGACTCTCGCGGGTGTCGATGGGGCTTTCTCGGAGTCCATTCGTCACCGCCCCTTGCGATCCCGGAACTCGCTGGGCGGCAGGCCGGTCTTCTTTTTGAACACGACGCTCATGTACTCGACGTGTTTGAAGCCGGTGCGTTCGGCGACGGTGTAGAGGGGGAGGTCGGTCTGGGTGAGCAGTTCCTTCACCTTCTGGATTCTCGTGCGGACGATCTCCTCGTGGGGCATGCGGCCGAAGAGCTTCTTGAACTCGGTCTCGAAGACGCGGCGGGACATGGAGACGTGCTGGAGGACGTCGGTGACGTTGATGCCGTCGCAGGCGTGGGCGCGAATGAAGCGGACGGCCTGCGACATCTCGGGGTCGCTAATGGCCAGTGTGTCGGTGGAGAGGCGGGGGACGACGCCGAGCGGCTTGAGCAGGTGGGCGGTCGCGGGGATCTGCTCGCCGGCCATCATGCGGTCGAGGAGCTGGGCGGCCATGTAACCCGTGGAATCGGTGTCGGGGGCGACGCTGGAGAGGGGGGGGACGGAGAGGTCACAGAGGAGCTCGTCGTTGTCGACGCCGATGACGGCGACCTCGTCGGGGACCTTTCGGTCGGCGGCGCGGCAGGCGGCGAGGACCTGGCGGCCGCGAATGTCGTAACAGGCCATGACGCCGACCGGGGTGGGGAGTTTTTTCACCCAGGCGGTGAGGGCCCGGAGCTCCTGTTCGTGGGTGAGTGTGGGTGAAGCGGGATGGGGTGGCGGGGAGGTGGGGTGATGGGGGGCCGGGAAGATGGCGCAGTCGCAGCCGGCGCCCTTGACGAGTTGGGCGAAGCGGTCGCGGCGCCAGGCGGACCAGTTGAAGTGGTCGTCGCCGCAGAAGGCGAAGTGGCGGAGGCCGCGCTCGTTGAGGTGCTCGAAGGCGAGGCGCGAGATCTCGGCGTCGTCGGTCTCGACCCAGGGGATGCCGGGCACCTGGCGGGCGGCGCTGACGTCCACGCAGGGGAGCTTGCAGTTGAGCACTTCGGCGGCGATGGCGGCGTTCTCGATGCGGGCGATGACGCCGTCGCCGCGCCAGTCGTCGAGCCAGGCGGTGGCCTCACCGCGGCGGCGCTCGTCGAGGTCGATGTCCCAGTGCTCGTGCTCGCGGATGTAGGCGCGGATGCCGTGGAGGAGGCCGCGGGCGTACTCGTTGGAGGTTTCGATGATGAGGGCGACGCGCTTGCGGCGCGGGCGGCGGCGGGCGGTGGCCGGTTCTGCGGCGGAGGGGACGGCGTGCCGCTTGGGTTTGGGTGTGCGCGTCATGGTCGCTTGGACGATCGTTGCACGTATTCTACACGCGGGGGCGCTGCGTGCTAAGAAAAAGACTCGAGAACCGCGCTGGGTTCCCGAGTCCCGAATCGGTCGAACTATCCAAACGGCATGGACACGGCCCGCAAGCGGGCCGGCTAAACTTGGTCAACGTGCGCCGCGACTAGGCCTTGCGGCGGCGGCGGCGCTTGGCGGCCAGGGCGCAGCCGGCGATCGCGGCGAGGGCGAGGGCCGACGGTTCGGGGACGCTGGCGAAGGCGCGGGCCATGTCGGCCTCGAAGACGGCGGACGCGCCGGGGATGCTGCCGGCGGCGGGGAGGGAGGTGTTGTAGTTCTGGGCGAGCTTTACGAGGTCGTTGAAATCGGTGATCCCGTCGTAGGTGAAGTCGCCGTGCGTCCACCAGGATTCGGTCGTGGTGGAGACGGTGGTGTTGTAGTTCTGCGCCAGCTTCACGAGGTCGTTGAAGTCGACGGTGCCGTCCACGGTGGCGTCGCCGAGCAGTGTCGTGCGGGCGACGACGGAGGTCTTGTCGACGGTCGCGCCGCGGAACGTGTCGGTGGTCGCGCCGTTGGCGAACGGCAGGACTTCGCTGGCGAGGGCGTATCCGATGCCCCGGCCGCCCGTGATGGTGGACGAGGCGATGCCCGGGCCGGCCCAGTCGCCGCCGTGGAAGCCGCTGACGATCTGCTGCCGGACGGACTTGAGCGAGGCGGTGTCGTTGCCGGCGCCGTGGTCGACGACCAGGGCGTTGCTCATCAGGTCGACCCTGCCGTTGCCGGCGGTGATCAGCGGGGTGGCGGTGGCGTTATTGCCGACCTTCAGCGTGCCGCCGGAGACGGTGGTCAGGCCGCCCGCGTTGACGGTGAGGGTCTTGACGGTCTGCGGGGCGGCGGCGTCGAAGGTTCCGGTGGTGTTGACGACCACGCCGCCCGCCAGCGAGCCGGTGACCTTGACGGCGCCGCCGTTGACGATGGTGTCGCCGGTGTAGGTGTTGGCGGCGGAGAGGGTGAGGACGCCGCTGCCGATCTTGGTGATGCCGCCCGACGCGTTGGCGCCGATGGCGACGGCGCCCGCGGCGGCGTTGGTGCCGCCCCCGCCCAGGATCTGGACGGTCGGCGCCGACGTGTAGCCGGTGCCGGGGTTGGTGACCTTGAAGCCGGTGAGGGTGCCGTTGCTGAGGATGGGGATGGCGCTGGCGCCGCTGCCACCGCCGCCGGTGATCCTGACGACGGGCGTACCGACGTAGGCGGTGCCGGCGTTGGCGACGGCGATGGAGGTGACGCCCGAGCCGGTGGGGGCCGCGAGCGCCTGGGCGATCGTGACGTCGTTGCCGTTGCTGTCGATCGTGCCGCCCTCGGGCCAGACCAATGCGCTGGTGGTGCTGACGAACGTGGCGGAGGCGGCCTTGGCCTGTAGCGTGCCGCCGTGGAAGTTGAGGGTGCCGACGGAGCCGGCGGCGGTGTCGACGGTGGCGGCGGCGATGGTGCCGCCCGAGCCGAGGTTGACCACGCCAGTGCCGCTGTTGGTGTGCCCGATGCGGAGGCGTGCGCCGGTGATGTCGACCAGGCCGCCGGAGCCGGCGCCGTTGCCGCCGACGTTGAGGATGCCGTAACCCTGTTCGCCGACGATCATGAACTGTCCGGCGCCGAGTTGGGAGAACGAGCCGCCGTTGACGGTGAGGACGCCGAACCCGCCCGCAAATCGTCCGACGACCGGGAAAGTGCCCGAGGACGCGGCGCCGGTGCCGGTGATGGTCATGCCGCCGGTGCCGAACGCGCCGATCTGGAAGTTGCCGGTGGTGGAGAAGGTGCCGGCGGAGAGGTCGTAGGTGCCGACGGAGGCGGCGTCGGCGGTGCCGCCGCCGCCGCCGATGCGCCAATCGCCGTTGCCGGTGAGGGAGGAGATGCTGCCGCCGGTCTGGACGCCCACGCCCTGGGTGCTGTTGAATTTACCGACGTAGAAGGTGGTGGCGTTGACCTGGGCGGTGTCCTTGATGACGAGGGTGCCCTTGGCGAAGTTGACGTCGCCGATGTTGAAGTCGCCGTTGACGGTGTACTGGGCGTTGTTCTGGAGGACCAGGGTGCCGTTGTCGTTGTTGATCTGGCCGATCGAGTTGTAGTTGCTGGAGGTGACGGTGGTGTCCTGGCCGACGGTCAGCGTGCCCTGGTTGACGAAGATGGAGTTGCTGCCGTTGTCGTTGTTGCCGGTGAGGGTCAGGTTGCCCAGGCCGGTCTTGAAGAAGGCGTTGTTGCCACCGGCGTTGGCGTTGGTGAAGCCACCGGTCAGGGTCGCGCCGGCGGCGTTGTCGACGCGGACGGTGCCCCCGCCCAGGCCGATGGTGAGGGGGCGGCTGAGGGTGAAGGGGGTGGTGCCGGTGATCTGGAGGATCCCGCCGTTGAAGGTGATGGGGTCCTGGCCGGTGCCGATGGAGGCGGGATTGCTGATGGAAAGGGCGGTGTTGTTGCGGATGGTGACGCTGCCGGTGAAATCGTTGGTTGACCCGAGCACGACGGCGCCACCGCCCGCCCCACCGGCGATGAGGCTGGCGCTACCGGTGATGGCGTTGGTGTTGGGGAGGGTGAGGGTGCCGCCGCCACCGCCGAGCATGTAGGTGTTGTTGGCGGGGGTGAAGATGCCGGTGTAGGTGACGTTGGTGCCGGCGCCGAAGGAGGCGGCGCCGAAGCCCAGGGCGCTGAAGTCGATGTTTTCGGCGGAATTGGCGGTGATCGCGAGCACGCCGGCCGAGTTGGGGTCGATCCGGTTGAAGAACGTCGTCATGAGGTTGGTGTAGGTCGGGCCCGCGGCGGCGACACCGCCCGAGTTGACCAGGACGCTCTGCCCGGTGCCGCCGATGGTGTTGGGGGCGGCGAAGAGGATGCCGCCGCCGTTGATTGTGGTGTTGCCGGAGTAGGTGTTGGCGGCGTTGAAAAAGGTCACGCCGCCGTTGTTCTTGATGATCGAGATGGTGCCGCCGTTGCCGTCGGAGATGCCGGCGGTGCTGACCGTGACGGTGCCGGCGTTGTTGAAGGTGAGTGTTTGTTCGCCGGCGTTGTTGGCCTTGATGCCGCCGGTGAACGCCAGACCGTTGGTGCCGGTGGTGGCGGCGGTGTTGATGGTCAGAGGCTGGTTCAGCAGGACTTGGCGTGGGATGCTGACGGCGGCGTTGGCGGAGACGTTGAGGGCGTAAACGCCACCGCTGCCGGCCGAGCCGACCGTCAGCGCCGACAAGAGTGTCGCCGGCGCGCTGAAGGCGAGGGTGGCGTTGTCCCCGCCGCCAAAGTTGGTATCGCCCAGTTGGAGGGTGGCCGACGCGGTGCCGAGGTTGCCGGCGGCGGAGAGCAGGCCGCCGCGGACCTGCACGTTCCCGACGAACCCGCCGGACTGGAGGATCAGTGAGCCGTTGCCCTGCTTGAAGAGGCTGGCGCCGGCGGCGGTCGGGGTCAGGGCGGTGCCCCAGGTGACGACGCTGTTGTTCTGGGTGTCGAAGGTCGCGCCCGCGGCGCCGACGGACGACGTCAGGTTGGTGCCGGCGAGGGTGAAGCTGCGGGTGCTGACGAGCGTGCCGCCGTTGAAGTTGACGGCCTTGGCGGCGGTGCCGCCGGTCGTGCCGTTGTCGACGGTGATCTGCCCGACGGAGAGGGTGCCGCCGTTCAGGTTGAGGGTCGCGGTGCCGGGACCGCTGGCGGGGGCGAGGTCGATGTTGCTGACGAGTGCGCCGCCGGCGGCGAAGGCGAGGGTGCCGTTGGTGATCTGCACGACGGCGTTGGTGCCCACGTCGGAGTTGACGTTGACCGTCGCGCCGTTGGGGATCGTCGCCTTCTCGGTCGACGTCGGGACGTGCGCCAGGCTCCAACTCGGGCTGTTGGAGAAGTTACCGGTGCCGGCGGTCTGCCAGACGTTGGTGCCGCTCGCCCCTAAGGAGTCGGGGCCGAAGCCGGCGTCGGCGCCGATCTGTCCGGCGGTCAGGGCGTTGTCGTAGATGCGGAATTCGTTGATCGACCCGTTGTAGAACGGGTCGCCCTGCCAGTTCGAACGCCCGAGCCACATGTTGACCTGGTCGATCGAGGTGATGTCCTTGGTCACGTTGGCCGTCTGCCCGACCAGCGACCCGTCGTAATACATGGACAGCGTCTTGGCGGTCGAGTCGTAAGTGAGGGCGAACATGTGCTCGCCGCTGTTGGCGCCGAAGTCGAACGCCTGGTTAGAGGCGTTGCGGGCATTGACGAAGGCCGAGCCGTTCTGATTGATTTCGCCGTTGTAGTTGTTGAGGCGGCCGTTGCCCGCGTCGTTGCCGCTGCGGGGGGTAAGGAGGAAGTAATTCGTGCCGGTGTAGCCGGTGGTCGTCGCGCCGGGTAGTTCTTCCCCGGAGGTGTTGGTGCCGAAGTCGAACAGGCGCTGCCAGTCGCCCCCCCCGCCCCATGTCGCCCATCCCTCGACGGTGAAGTTGGCGGTCTTGGCGATGTTGTTGGGCAGGTCAACGTAGTTGTTGGCCAGCACGTCGTTGCTCGTGCCGCTGTTACCGAAGTTTACCTGGCCGCCACTGATGCTGCCGTTGCCGTTCTGGTTGACCAGCGTCCCGTTGGCGCCGCCGACGGAGTCGTTGGCGGTGTCGTCGTTGAAACTGTAACGGTGCGTGAGTCCGGCGTTGGTGGAGTTGCCCGCCATGCCGATCGTCGCCGCGACGGCCGCCAGAAGTGCGCGACGCCCGCGCAAGGTGGCCGCGATCTTTTGTGAAATCTTACCCATCTTTATCCTCCGCTCGACATGGTGGGAACGATTGACCGTTGGCGATTAGAGGGAAAACCGCTGGGCTTGGCAATGAGTTTTTTCGTAGGCGGATTGAGATCCTTCACAAGAAACAAACGCCCGCGCGATCAGGCAATCTGCGCGGGTCGTATGGATCAGTTTGCTGCGCGAGCGGTGCGCGCTACATAAGGCTTCGACCGCGTCGCCGGCGGACCGAAAGACCGCAGAGTGTGGCCACACCAGCGATCCCCGCAAACGATGGCTCGGGCACGCTGGCAAACGCCCGGCCGAGATCCGACTCGAACGCGACAGTTGCGCCGGGAATCGCGGTCGCGGCGCCGAGGGACGTATTGTAATTCTGTGCCAACTTCACCAGGTCATTGAAATCATTCACGCCGTCGCCGGTGAAATCGCCGTGCGCCCACCAGCTATCCGTGGCCGTCGAAACCTGCGTGTTGTAGCTCTGGGCGAGTCGGACCAAGTCGTTGAAGTCCACGGCGCCGTCCAAATTGGCGTCGCCGGCCAGGGTCTGGCGGACGATGACGGCGCCGTCGTCGGCGCCCTGGCGCGAGGTGACCGGAACGTCGGTGGCCTCGGCGTAACCGATCGCGCTCCGGGAGGTCAGCGCGGATGACGTGATCGACTTGGCGAGCACGGCGGCGCGAACCGCCGGGAGGGGGGAGGCGCCCGCGTTGTAATCGACGATCAACGAGTTGTCGGCGAGGTCGATCTTGCCGCCGGCGTCGATTTGCAGGCTTTTCACCACGCTCGCGGTCGGCGTCGCCGACGCCAGGAGGTAGAGGCCGCCCCGGTCGGTGACGTGGAGCGATTGTTGTTTGACGTATGCCGTTGCCGCCGCGGCGCCGGCGCCGACGGTCAGGCTGCCCGCGCCGTCCACGCCGCCGGTCGTGACGAACGACGCCGACGACGGCGAGGCGGCATTCTGCGTGCCGGTGACGTTGATCGCGCCGTTGTTGGTCAGTCCGCCGTTGAACGACACGCTGCCGGCGGCGGCGATCGTGCCGTTATTGGTCACCTTGCCGCCGAACGTGGCGGTGTCGGCGACGTAGATGGTGCCCGTGGCGGCGTTGGCTACCGCGCCGGCGACTCCGACGCCGGCGAGGGTCACGCTCCCTGAGTTCTGCAGGCCTGCCTGAAACGTGACGAGGTTCGAGCCGACGACCGTGAGTGTTCCGCCGGCCTGGTTCACGAAGGCGTTGTGCGCGAGAAGCGTTCCGCGGATGACGTCGAGCGTGCCGGCGTTGGCGCTGACGTCGGTGGCGGCGGCGCCCACCTCGATCGTGCCGCCGCCGCCGACCGATAACCGGCGGTTGGCGCCGACGTTGAGTTGGCCGGAAACCTGGAGCGTTCCGGTGGCGGGAACGGCGAAGTCGGCGTTGACGGCGGACTGTCCGGTGACGGCGGCCGTGCCGATCGCCAGACCGGTCGAGCCGGTGACCTGGAGTGTGCCGGCGTTGAAGTGGATGGGGGTGGCGAGGTTGGTCACGGTGAGCGTGCCGCCGTTGAGGTTGGTGTTGGGGATCTGGTACTTGCCGGTTGCGCCGCCGCTGAGGGTGGCGGTGGCGCCGGCCTCGATGTTGACCTCGGCGTAGCCCGCACCTTGAGTGGCGTTGGTGACGACCAAGGAGGAGCCGGCGCCGCGGACCGTGACGACGCCGCGGGCGGTGGCGTCTTGGGCGATGGAGAGGATGCCGCCGGAGACGCGGGCGCCGTTGTCGATGTCGACCTCGCCGCGCCCGCTCAGGCCGACTCGCAGGAGGCGGGTGTTCCACTGCGTGCCGGTGCCGATGACGCTGAGCAGACCGTCGGCGCCGGAGTTGTAACCGAGCGTGGTGTCTTGCTCGGGGCCGGCGCCGCTGGTGACGACGGCCCCGCCGGACGCGGTAGCGACACCGGCGCCCCCCAGCCCGATCGTGACGATGCTGGCGTCGGCGGTGGCGTTGGCCCCGGAGACGACCAGGCTTCCCGTTGAGCCGTAGGCGCCTCCCAGTCCAATGAATCCGGCCTCCACGCGGGCGCCGGAATTAACCGTGAGCGACCCGTCGCCGCTGCTGCCCAGGTTCAGGGTGCTGGCCTTGAGTAAGGCGGAGGAATTGAGAGTGACACGTCCCTCGGATCGGGCAAACTGCCCGAGCGTCATGTAGCCGCCGTTCAAGGTGCCCGGGCCGACCAGGTCGAGTTGGCCGAGTTCGCCGGGGTTATAGCCGACCGAGGTGGAGTCCGAGACGACGTACGTGTGTCCGCTGAGGGAGAATTGCGGGTGTGCGTCGAGGACGGCGAGTTGGCTGGTCGCGGCGTCGCCGAGGGAGAAGCCGACGCTGTAGGCGGTTTGGCCGGTATCGAAGAGGGCGGTATCGGACGGGCCGGGCGACACACCCTCGGCCCAGAAGAAGCCCAGACCGAAGGCGCCATTGGACGGCAGCCAGGTCCTTTGAGCCGCCGACGCTCGCGGCGCTGTCATTGCAATTCCGGCGACGCACGCCAACGCCAATTGTCCTGGACGACGCCCTTCGCCACTACATAATCCGTTTCGCATGATTATCTCCATCTAATTTCCGGGCCGAAGGTAAACCGGCCACAAAAGATATCGCCCGTGGTGTTTCACCTCTTTTCAGCTACGCGATGAGCTCCCCCGCCTCTTCGCGTAACCTCGACAAAACGCGGGACTTAGCGATGCGGACGGCGACCGCCGTCATCCGTAAGTCCGCGGCGATCGCGCCCGTGTCGTGGCGGTCGATGGCGCTGCGCCAAAACGCGTCCCACGTGCGGGTTTCGAACTCCGGACGCACCAGGTCCAGGGCCCGGCGGTAAAGCCCGCCGACCTCGGTGGCTTCCTCGTCCGGGGTCGGCTCGGCGGGCAGTTCGTGAATGCGCTGCATGGCGTCGGTGCCGCCCGACGCGGTGGCGGGTTGACGCGCGCGCCGCCGATAGTGGTCCAGCAACTTGTGCCGTGCGATGCCGCGGAGCCAGGCGCGAAAGCTACCGGCACGCGCGCGCTCGAACGTCGCCAACCCGGTCGCCGCCGCCAGGAACACCTCTTGCGCGACGTCGTGCGCCTCCGCGCCGAGCGTGCCGCCGCGCCGGCACCATTGCAGGACGAGGGGCTCGTACAGCGAGACCAGCTTAGCCCAGGCGAGATCGTCGCGCACGCGGGCGCGCTGGAGGAGCGAAAGGGATGTCACCTGTTCGTCGGCTGCCATCGATGACGTGCGTGTGAAACCGCGGGGCCCAATTGAATCCCCGAAATGTCTTCGGCAGAATCGTAACAGAATTCGTTGCGGAGAGGGAAACTAACAGGGCGAGCCGAACACCAAGCGTCCGCGCGCCGGGTTGTCACAAGATTGTGAGAAGTACACATGACCGACCGGACGTGTGCCACCGACGACGAGCTGAGCGCATTTGCCGTCGGCGACATGCCCAGCCAGGCCGTGGCACGCATCGCGGCGCACCTGGAGGGATGCGCGGATTGCCAGCGCCGCCTGGCCGCGAGCGAGACAACCGAAGACGATCCGCTGCTATCGGCGCTGCACCTGGCGGCGGGCGCGGTAGCGCCGACGCCGGCGGGGGAAACCCGCGTGCTTCCGCCACCGGTCGCGATTCGCGTTCCCGCCGCCGCCGCCGCACCACCACCGCCGGCCGACACCTTGTCGCTCAACCCGCGATTATCCGGCGCGGGGTCGCGACTTCGCGAAGAGGTGCGCGACTTACTCTGGCGCCGGCTGCGCGCCGTGGCGTGGGTGGGGACGGTGACTTGGGCCTGGTTCCTGTTGATACAGGCTCGCGGGCTGAACGATTCGGTCACGGCACAGACGCAGGCGGTCGGGGCGCGCATCATGATCGCCGCGCTGGCGTTGTCCGTTGCCGCCGCCGTCCTGCTCTGGCGGCGGCGCGACTTGTCCGGCGGCGCGCTGCGGACGGTCGAGCTGATCCTCGTCGGCGTGATGGTGGCGTACGGCGGGTACTACCGGTACGCGGCCCTGAGCGCCGTGCCGACGGCGTCCGCTGATCCGGCGTACCTCCGCCTGCGCGTCGAACACGCGACCCTCCTGAGCAACTTGTACGTCCTGCTCACGATCATCTCCTACGGCGTGTACATCCCCAACACGTGGCGGCGGTGCGTCGGCGTGGTCGCGGCGATGTCGGCCGTGCCGCTGGCGATCAACCTCTACGTCGGCCTTCACCACGCCGGCGTCCGCTCGCAGCTTCCGGTCGTCATGGCCGTCACCACGATCGGGTTGCTCCTGGCTTGCTCGATCGCCGTCTTCGGGTCGTTCCGAATCAGCACCCTCCAGCGGCAGGCGGTGGAGGCGCGACAACTGGGACAATACCGGCTGACGCGGC
>Ga0207674_10003675_pt1 | contig 18720 bp, 17 predicted proteins | sample KBSCornC72_FD_184303 | JGI IMG/M metagenome (GOLD analysis project Ga0207674, IMG submission 184303) | Corn rhizosphere microbial communities from Kellogg Biological Station, Michigan, USA - KBS Corn C7-2 (SPAdes) (version 2) | ecosystem: Host-associated > Plants > Roots > Rhizosphere > Soil ... | reverse complement strand
ACCCAGCCCCGCGGCTCCCTCCCCGTCGGCCCCTTGGTCATCATGATCCACATGGCCAGCGTCTGGGTCCCCTTCACCAGCGAATCGAAGGAGGCCATCGCCGACTACGACGAGATCCGCAAGGAGATGAAGCTCGCCCTCATGGAGTGCGGCCGCAAGCTCGGCGCCTACCTCCGCAAGCGCCAGAAGATGCAGCGCGAAGCCGCCCGCCGCGACGTCTTCGAACGGTACATCGGCGAAATCAGCAAGGCCGTCAACGCCATCAACGGCACCGACACGAACAAGCTCTACGACGCCCTACTCGCCGAAGCCAGAAAACGCACCGCGATCGCCGACGCACAACTCGATGAAGAGGGCAGGACGATCAAAAAAGATGAGTCCGACGACCTCAAAAACGACGAGGGCGTGGTATTAGTCGAATCTCGCGCCGCTCACCTGGCGCAAAACGAACCCACCGAAGGAGGCTCGGGCACTTCAATGACCGAGTCATCCGACGAAAATGGTGACGTCGTCAAACTGTCGTCCAAACCCCGCAAAAACCGCAAGCCCGCACGAAACGGCGACTAAACCCGATTCCCCAAAATTCCCCAGAATCGACCAACGTTAAAAAACAGCCGAGATAAACCGCCCAGATTACCAAACACTCATGGCCAAGAAAGAATCCAAACCCGCCGCGTCCGACCGCGTCAACAAGCGAATCCGTGAACGCGACAAGACCACCCTCGCCAAGGTCGTTCACCTCGCCGACGACGTCGCCAAAAACGCGTTCAAAGGCGGTGACATCAACATCGCCATCCCCACCCGCACCCGCGCCAACACGCTCTGGAACAAGAAGCGCGGCATCCTCCAGATGGGGGACGGCAAGTCCACCCGCGAACTCTTCAATTTGAACCAGGCCAAGCAGTTCATGCAGACCGTCCTCCACGGCGACTCAATCAAGCAACTGATCGAAGCCGAGAAGACCCTCTCATTGCGCGGCATGTTCTACAAAGCCCTTCACACCATCCAGGGCACCAAGGGCGAAAAAACCTTTGCCAACCAGGACGAATCCGACGTCATCCTCGAAGACCTCGAGGTCGCGATGGGCGCCTTGCGCGAAGAGCTGCACGTCTACGCCAAAAAACGCGGCACCATGGTCGGCAACATCACGATCGTCGATACCGGCGACGAGATCGACTGCCGACGCATGGGCTCGGGCGGTTACGCCGTCCCCTCGATCACCGAACCCGACGTCATCCAATTCAAGAAGTGCGAAGCGAAGTTCGTCCTGCACGTCGAAAAGGACACCGTCTGGGGTCGCTTCAACGAAGACCGCTTCTGGGAAAAACACAACTGCATCCTTACCGAAGGCTCCGGCCAGCCCCCCCGCGGCATGCGCCGCCTCCTCCGCCGGCTCAACGAAGAACTTGGCCTGCCGATTTACTGCCTGCTCGACTGCGACCCGTGGGGGCACTACATCTACAGCGTCATCAAGCAGGGATCGATCAGCCTCGCCTACGAATCCGAGCGCCTCGCCATCCCCGATGCCAAATTCCTCGGCGTCCGCAGCAAGGACTACGAAGAGTGCGACCTCAGCGACGACGTGCAGATCGAATTGAACGACAACGACAGAAAACGCGCAAAGGAAATCGCCGCGTACCCGTGGTTTAAAGACCACAAGGGCTGGCAAAAGGAAATTGCCAAAATGACGTCCAACGGCTTCAAGATGGAAGTCGAATCCCTCATCACCAAGGACATCAGCTACGTCACCGAAGAATACGTTCCCCAGCGCCTGAAGAAGCGAGACTGGCTCGACTAACGAACCGCCCGCTTCCGCTTCATCATGGAACGCGCCGAGGAAGCCGACGAACTCGACGTCTGATCCCGCGACGTCGCGCGCCATACGATTTCTGTCGCCTTCTTGCCAATTGACGACCCCTGATTTCTATCGGAGGTTATCCCGACAAGGCACTTGCCGAGCCGGGAGGAAGTTTATGGCGTCCAATGAGAAGGTGACGGGCCGAAAGAAGCTTGACATTACGTCCCTGGCGCTGGTCGCAGCGGTGGTCGCCGGGGCGGGGGGCCTCGGGTGGGTGCTGTGGAATCAGCGAACTCCGATCCAGGGCGACCAGACCTCGGCCGCCGCCGCCGCCCCCGCGGCGGTCATCAGTCCGGACGCCATCGAACCGGAAGTCGCCGCGGACCCGAACAGCAAGGTCATGCGGATGTTAAGTGAATTGCAGTCCCGGTCGGTCGAACCGGCCGTCAATCCCCCGGCCGCGGTCCAAGCGGCGCGGCCGGATCCGTCCGCCGACGGCATCATTACGATCATCTCCAAAAGCGCGTCGTCTACGACCCGGGTGGCCGCAGGCGCCCCCGCCTCGTCGAACGTCGCACCGGACGTCGACTACGCCTCGCAGTCGAACAACAACGGCGGCGGTCCGAAGGTCTACACGACCCGAGATCCGAATCTGGACAAGCCGCCGGAACCCCGGCGGAGCGGCAAGCCACGGTATTACGACTTCGATCACAAGGACTCGTATTCGTCGCCGGACGACGACTCCCAATTTCAACGCCGCACGATCTACAAGAGCAGATAACGGGTACCACGATCAGGCGCGTCGCCCCTGCCAATCTGTCCGGTTTGACTGTGGCGGGCGTTCAATTGCATATCTCTCCATGTCCCGCGCGCGCGCCGCGCCGGGTCGTACCATGGGAGGAGGAATTGCGTGCGGTCAGAAACGAAGGCGGCAACATCGATCCTCTCGGCGATCGCGGCGTACGGACTCGGCATCGCCATCGTGGCCGCGGTCGGCTCGAGCCTGAACAGCCACCCCTCTCCGCCGCCCGTCGCCGTCCCGCCGATGGCGCCGGGCAGGTCCGCCGGCGCGGTTGCCGCCGCGCCGAGGGAATCGGCGGCGGCGGAGTGGCAACCCTACCAACTCGCCGGTGAGATCACGATCATCCGATCGGACGGCGAGACGACCAATGCCATCGCCCCGCCGACGGTTCTCGATCTCAACGCGCCACTGCAATCGCTCACGCTGGAACAGGCGGCCGTCGCGCCGCCGTCATCCGCGGCTTCGGCGAAATCCACGGGCCCGCGAGTCTTCACCGCGGACGGCGCCACGAGTTTCGGCGGCGCGGGTGGCGACTCCCCGGACCTCGTGGCCCCGCGGTATTACAGCTTCGACGGTCACGTGGTCGAGGCGATCACGCGGCTGAACCGCGGCGAAGAGGGGAACCCGAAATGGGCCAAGCGCACGACCGTGCGACCGCTTTACTAACGGTCGCACCGTCAGTCAGTGCGCGGCGTTCGAAGGCGGGCCGATTCCTAATGGGAATCCGCGCCCGACGCCTCGTCCTGGCTCACCTCGCCGGCGAACGAGTCGTCGAGTTGGTCCGGGTCGGGACGCGGCGGGCGTGACGCCGCCGCCGCCCCACGTCCCGAAGCGGTCGATTCGATGTCGCCACCCTCGTGATCCATCACGTCGCCTTCGACCTTTCCGGCCTTCTTCCCCCTGGCGTTTTTCGTGGGGGGCCCGGACGCGAACGCGCGGGCGGAGCCGTCCGTGTCGTCCGGTCCCGGCGCCTCCCCGCCGCCGGCGTTCTGTGCGACGCCGCTGCCACCGGTGCCGACGCCGACGATGTCCGTGTCGATGTCGCCTCCACTGCTGGCGCCCGCGCCCGACGCGTGACCGCCGACGCCCGCGACGCGGCCTTCGTCGTCGCCCGCGTGCGGATGAGCCGCGCCGCGGTCGCTCGCCCTGGTATTGGCCGAGGTGTAGGTGCGTCCGACCGTGTCCGTCTCGCGCACGCCAAAGTCTCCCTTGCCGCCGACCCCTTTGGCGGCGCGGCTGTCGCTGCCGACTTTCCCCTTGGGCTTTTCGCTGGATCCCTTTCGACCGCGGCTGCCGCCCTGTGACTGTTGCTTGGCCATCTGTGAAACTCCTTATCGCAGTATCGTGCGAGTTCCACCGTATCAACCGGCGTACCACCGGGGAGCGCCTAAAGAACCTGACGCGACGGGCATCTCATGTGGTGGGTAAAAAAGTGAATCAGCCTCCCCGACCCCAGGGAGGCTGATTCGCGTTTCACTTCTTCAGTTGTCGGACGCCCGGCTGGCCGTCCCTGAATTATTCGCGCTCTTCCAGCAGCGACACCGGAAGGCGTCCGGCGAAGCCGGCGGTGAGCTCGTGGAAGTAGGCGATCTTGTCCTCGCCCAGCTTCCAGCAGAGGTTCACTTCGCGCCCCTGGTGCTGGCCGATGAAATCGACCAGGCCGACCTGGAAATCCTTCAGCTCACACCCGATCTCGGTCAGTTCGTCGAGGTACGTGTGCAGCTTGTCGATCGCGACGTCGAGATCCGTCTGGATGCGTTTCTGTTCCTTGGAATTGGCGGCTTCCAGCGTCGATTGGAGCTGGGTCGCCTGGTCGCGCGTCTGGACAATGTCGCTGACCACGCGGCGCACGAGCGGTAGCGCGCGGTTAGCCTGCGCCAGCGTAAAACGCCGGCGCGGACGGGACGAGAAAACCGGTTGGGGGGAAAGGGACTGCGGACCGGCCATTGGACATGCCGCCTTTCTAACGACGACGCCGGGCCCGGCTAGTTGCACAACAAGCAAGCGCGCCCGGTGCCACTCCTGATACGCGATTATGACACCCTGCATAACGGTGTCAATCACCACCTTGGGGCGGATGACGCAAAGTGAATGCCGCCTCACAATGGGCGGCGAGATGTTCCTCCCAAACCCCACAAACGGCCTCTGCGGTGCGAAATTCCTGAGGCGCGCGGGAGGTCAGGCTGTCGCGTCGGGGTGGACAAGAACGCCGTCAAAACCGGCACGATTTGACGTGAGCTGGTGGAATGCGCAGTTGCTGCTAAGCCTGCAGCCCCTTGAGACGCCCGGTCGCGTCACCGACGCTGTCGACGTTGACCTGCATGCGGTCGAGCATCGACATCCAGAGGTTATTGAGCGGCGTGTCCTTCGCATAGCGGATGTGGCGGCCCGACGAGAGCGTCCCGCAGCCGCCGCCCGCGAGGAGGATCGGCAGGTCGTCGTGGTTATGGGCGTTGCCGTCGGAGTTGCCGCTGCCGTAGGCGATCATGCTGTGGTCGAGCAGTGTGCCGTCCCCTTCGGGGATCGACCGCAACTTCTGTAGCAGGTAGGCAAGCTGGGTGGTGTGGAAGGTGTTGATGTCGCGGATGCGGGACTTCTTGGTCGGGTCGTTGCCGTGGTGCGAGAGGTCGTGGTGACCGTCGCGGACGCCAATGAAGGAGTAGGGCCGGTTGCTTCCCTCGTTGGCGAGGACGAACGTGCAGACGCGCGTCACGTCCGCCTGGAACGCAAGGACGAGCATGTCGCACATGAGACGCAGGTGCTCGGGGTATTCGGCCGGGATGCCCTTGGGTTGGACGACGCCGGTGTCGGGCAGCTTGGGTTCGGGGAGTTTTTCGGCGCGCTGGATGCGGAGTTCGATGTCGCGGATGGCGGAGAAGTATTCGTCGAGCTTCCGCCGGTCATTGGTGCCGACGCGGTTCTGCAAATCGCCGGCGTCCTGGCGGACGAAGTCGAGGATGCTCTTGCGGCGGGCGTCGCGCTGGGCGCGGTCGCCGTTACGGCCGGAGCCGAACAGGCGTTCGAAAACGAGCTTGGGATTCACTTCCTTGGGTAGCGGCGTGGTCGCCGACCGCCAGGACATGGTGGAGGAATAGACGCACGAGTAACCGGAGTCGCAGTTGCCGGCCATCGAGCCCGGCTCGCAGCCGATTTCGAGCGACGGGAGGCGAGTCTGATCGGCGAGACGCGACGCCGCGACCTGGTCCACCGAAATGCCCGAGCGGATGTTGGTGCCGTCGGTCTTGCGGGGCTGGGCGCCGGTGAGGAAGGCGCCCATGGCGCGGGCGTGGTCGCCGCCACCGTCGCCATGCGGGCGGGCCTTATCGACGGTCAGGCCGGTCAGAACCATGAGCTGATCGCGGACGCCTTTGAGCGGTTGGAGGATGGCCGGAAGCTCGAAGCCCGCGCCTTCGGTGGCGGGGGTCCAGTCCTTCATGTTCTTTCCGTTGGGGACGTAGAGGAACGCCATGCGATTGGGCGCGGCCTTGCCGGCGGGCGTGGTCGCGCCGCGGGCCCAGTTGACCATCGGACCCATCGACTCGAGCCACGGGATGGCGACGGCGCAGCCGAGGCCTCGAAGCAGCGTCCGGCGGGAGAGCGGTGTGTGTTTCGCGTTCGTCATGGTGTGTTTTGCTCCGTGCCCCGTCGCAGGCGGAACGGATCGCTCTTGGCGATCTCGATCACCAGCCGCGAGAAGCGGTAGTCGTCCTTCTCCAGCGCCGCGCAGACCTTGTCGATCGCGCGGCGGTCGTAAAACTCCAGGCCCCGGCCCAGGGCGTACGTCGTCAGCTTTTCGGCGAGGCAGCGGGTGAACTGGCCTTTCTTCTCTTTCAGGATCGTCTTGAGCTCGGCCGGGCTTTTGAAAGATTGCCCGCCGGGCAGCGTGCCGGACGGGTCGATCGCAAATTCACCGTCCTTCTTCCGAAACGCGCCGACGGCGTCGAAATTCTCGAACGCGAAGCCGATCGGGTCCATTCGCGCGTGGCAGGCGGCGCACGAGGGGTTTTCGCGGTGCTGTTCCATGCGCTGGCGGAGCGTCCCGGTCAGTTGGGCCTTGGCGTCCTCCTTCAATTCCGGCACGTTCGGCGGGGGTGGGGGGGGCGGGGCGCCCAGGATCTGTTCGAGCACCCACTTGCCGCGCTTGACCGGCGACGTGCGGGTCGGGTTGGACGTGACGGTGAGAATGCTCGCCTGGGTGAGCAGCCCACCGCGCTGGCTATCGGGCGGGAGGCTAACTCGGACGAAATCGCGGTCGGGAATGAACGTCCCACCGGGTCTGGTCGCCTTTTCACCGACGCGGTTGCCGGCGGTATCGGCGATCCCATAGAACCGGGCGAGAGTCCGATTCAGGAACGTGAAATCGGCGCTGATCAAATCGAGCACGCTGCGATCTTCCTTGACGATGGCGTCGAGGAACATCTCCGTTTCCTTCGCCATCGACGAGCGCAGCCGCTCGTCGAACGCGGGGAACAGCTTGGTGTCCGGCGACACGATCCGCAGCCGCTTCAACTGCAGCCACTGCATCGCGAACTGATCGACCAGCGTCTTGGCGCGCGGGTCCTTCAGCATCCGCCGGCACTGGGCTTCGAGGTTCGCCGTAAGCTGGCCCTTGGCGGCAAGGTCGAAGAGCTCGTCGTCGGGCATCGTCGCCCAGAGGAAATAAGAGAGCCGCGACGCGAGGGCGTATTCGTCGATCGGATGGGCCGCCGCACTGTTCGACCGGTCGTCGAGCTCGACGCGGAAGAGGAACTTGGGCGAGACGAGGACCGCCTCCATGGCCATCTGCATCCCGGCTTCCCACTTCTGGCCGTGCGCCTCGCACTGCTCGACGAGCTGCGCGAGGTGTTCGACCTCCTGCGACGCCGCCGGACGGCGGTAGGCATGGGAGGCGAACTTACTCAGGATGTCGCGCGTCGCGGCCGACTTCGGTTTGCCGGGCGATAGGGCGAGCAGGCGCCGTTGGGTGGCCGGTCGCGTGTCGGCGGGGCCTTCCACCGAGATCGATTCGACGTATATGGTGCGGCGCGGCTGATCCTCGGCCGGGTTCAGGAACTGGACCGCGAAACGGTGCTCGCCGACGTCGGCGGCGAAGGGAGCCTCGTAAACCTTGGCCTGCTTTTCGTCGTCACCGGCGACTTCAAAGGTCTGGAGCGTCTTGCCGTCGATCGTCAGGGCGATGCGGAGCGTTTCTTCATCGACGGCCGGCCCGTAGGCGCGGACGCGCATGACGTACTGCCCGTCGTTCGAGAACGTCATCGGGGTATTGAGGTTGCCGACGGTCAGCGGGCGGAATTTCCCCTGCGGAACATTTCGACCCCCGGGTTCGAGGTTGCGCGCCGACGTGCGATGCACCGGCGGCTTGGGGGGATCGACGATGATCGCCCGCTGCATGATGCTCTCGGCCGCGGCCAGATACCGTTCCATCAGGATCGGCGAGATCGACAGGACGTCGGCGATGTTGTCGAAGCCGTTGCCGACGTCGTCGGCGGGGAAATCTTCGGCGGGCTGGAAGTCCACACCGACCAGGTCCCGGATGGTGTTGTTGTATTCGACGCGGTTCAGGCGGCGGATGGTCACGCGACCGGGGTCGGCGGGGCCGGCCTGGTCGGCCTTATCGAAAATCGCGTTGACCGTGTCGAGGAAACCGGCGATCTCCGCGTCGGACGGCCGGGGCCGCTTGGAGGGGGGCATTTCCCCCTCCTGTACCATCTGCAGGGCGTGCTGCCAGACCTTTCGATCCTTAAGTAGCGCCGCCGCATCGTGATAGACGTTCAGGACGAGGTCGGCCTTCTTCGCCTTGACGCCGTGGCATTCGACGCAATGGGCGGTCAAAAAGGTTTCGACGCGGGAAAACGAGGGGTCGCCCGCCGACGCGAGGGACGGAACGGCCACTACAAACAGAACCAGGAGGCGGCGTAAACTCATGAACTCCAATATTTTGAGCCTTCGCAGGCTCAGCATTCGCCTGTACATACACCGGGAATTGCCGCCCATTTAATCCGGTTGCAAAATGATGGCGAGGCACGGCGAATTGCGGGCGGTATTTTCCCGCAGGCCGTAACTATCCGTATACGTCGGCGAACGGCGACGCGTTGATCGGGGTTTCGCCGATAAGGCCCTGCCAGCCAATGTGATAGAAGTTGTTTTCCTTGACGCGCTAGACAGGACGAATAATCACCGGTGAATTCACGGCCAACGTCGGGCGGCAACCGGCGTTTGCGACAGGGGGTGACATGGAGCGCTAGTGCCGAGCAGACATCCGGGAAGCACAACACGCCCGAAGATTCCTGCGCCCGGGTGGATCGTGCGCCGCTACGGTGGTCTACGCGCGTTTACGCTCACCGAACTGCTGGTGGTTATCGGCATCATCGCCGTCCTGATCGCGATCCTGATTCCTGCGCTGTCCAAAGCTCGGGCGTCGAGCCAGACCGTTTCCTGCCTGTCGAACCTGCGCCAGATCATGATGGCGTTTCACCTGTATGCGGGGGACAACAAGCAGCGACTCCCGGACCCGGCGACGGCGGAACAATCGTGGGAGAGCCTTCTCCGGCCGTACCTCGTCGCGAACGACGCCTACCACTGCCAATCGGACGGAGGGTTGTTCGACAACCTGCATTCCAGTTACGACTGGCGCGACACCTCCAACCCGGCGACGACGATCGCGGGCAAGTTGCTCGTGGAAATCCGCCGGCCACAGATGATCTTCGCCTTCGACGCCCTGCCCGAATGGCACGGGCGCGGCAAGATCAACTCGGCGCGCGCGGACGGCTCGGCGGAGACGATCGAATATCAGAAATGCCTCGAGGACCTGGACGTGCCGATCAACCCGCAATGACGCGCACGCGCGCGAACCCTTAGCACTTTTTTACACGCCAATGCGAATCCTGGTTGCCGAAGATCACGCCTCACTCGCCCGCTCGATCGCGGACGGATTACGGGATGACGGGTACGCCGTCGACCTGACCTTCGACGGGAGCGAAGCGCTGCATCTAGCGTCGTCGAACCCGTACGACGCGATCGTGCTGGACGTCATGCTGCCCGGGCGAGACGGGTTTGCGATCATCCAGACGCTGCGCCGCCGCGACGTGCAGACGCCGATCCTCTGCCTGACGGCGCGCGACGGGGTGCTCGACCGGGTAAAGGGGTTGGACCTCGGGGCGGACGATTACCTGGTCAAGCCGTTCGCGTGGGAGGAATTGCTGGCGCGCGTGCGGTCGATGGTGCGCCGCAAGCACGGGCAGAAATCTTCGACCATCCTCGTGGGCGACCTGGAAATTGACTGCGCGCGGAAATCCGCCAAGCGCGGCGGCGTCGCGATCGAGCTCTCGGCGCGCGAGTACGCGCTGCTCGAGTACCTCGCCCACCGGCAGGGCGAGGTCGTGTCGCGCTCGGACATCTGGGAACACCTGTACGACCAGCACGACGAGAACACGAGCAACGTGGTGGACGTGTACATCGGTTACCTGCGGAACAAGATCGACAAGGATTTCCCGACGAAATTGATCCACACCCGCCGGGGGCAGGGTTACCTGCTGGGGGTCGAAAGGTAACGTCGGTCCACGACCATGACCAGGCGCATCGCCCTCGCCATTCTTGTGACGGTTTGGACGATCCTGATCGTCGGTTGCACGACCGCCTACGTGGCGATGCGGTGGGTGCTGATCGAGCAATTGGACCGATCGATCCAGGCGCGCGTGGCGTCGCTGACGGAGTTGGTGCGGCCCGGATTGGTCGCGACGGAATCGTCGGACGACGAATCGGCGCCGTCGCCGGCGGTGCGCAACCCGGCGGTGCCGCCGGTGGGGACGCGTCCCGACGCCGACCGGTACGTGATCAAGAACGCCACCGGCCGGACGATCTCACCGGCGACGGGCGGCTTGGGCGTGTCCGACGTAACGCCCCTGGCCGCGTCGTTCGCGGCGCTCGGTGACGGGGGGCGCGTTCGCACGGTCACGTTCGCCGCCGTCGCGCCGATCGGCGCGGGCGGGCTGCCGGCGCCGGTCAAGGTAACCTATCAGACGCCGGCGACGGATCTGGATCGTCAGCTCGACCGGCTCGCGTGGATGTTCACGCTCTTCGGCCTGGGCGCCGGGCTGGTGACGGCGCTGGTCGCGGTACGCGTGTCGCGCGCGGCGTTGAAACCGCTGCACGCCACCGCCGCCGCCATCGGCGCGATCGACCCGAAGAACCTGCACCGCCGCATCGAGGCCGGCGCGCTCCCGCCCGAGCTGATTCCGATGGCGAGCCGCCTGAACGAAATGCTCGCGCGGATCGAGGGGGCGTACGCGCAGCGGCATCAGTTCCTCGCCGACGCGTCGCACGAGTTGCGGACGCCCGTCGCGGCGCTGGTGACGACGGCGGAGGTGTCGCTGCGTCACCCGCGGGCGGCCGAATCATACCGGGCGACGCTCGAGACGTGTCTGGCCGACGCCCGCCTGCTCCGCCGGTTGGTCGAACGATTGATGGAGCAGTGCCGGGCGGACGAGTTGAGCCATGACGAACCGCCGCAGGAACTTGACCTCGCCCCCCTGCTGAACCAGTGTGCCGACCAGGCCGCCGCCCTGGCGCGGGAGCGCGACATTGAACTCGCCCGCGACCTCCCGGCCGAAATCCGCCTGGTGACGCAACCCGGGCGACTCCGGAGCGTCGTCATGAACCTGCTCGCCAACGCGGTCGAATACAACCGGCCCGGCGGGCGGGTCGAGCTGACGGCCAAGCCCAGCGGCACGCGGTTGTACCTGCAATTTCGCGATACCGGCCCCGGAATTGCCGCCGAACACCTGCCTCACCTCTTCGAGCCGTTCTATCGGGCCGATCGGGCCCGGTCGGCCGAGGCGGGGCACATGGGACTGGGTTTATCCCTGGTCCAATCGCATCTCGCGGCCCTGGGTGGGGTCGTCCGCGTGGAAAGCATGCCGGGCGTCGGCACGACCTTTGTTGTGGAACTACCGCTCAACGGGGATTGGGCACGATAATACAAGTGTTGAAGTCAGAGTGGCTTGGCCAGTGACACACCTCTCATAGCAGTCTCATAGTGGCCTGATATATTTCAAATTGGCAATGCTTCGGAACCTTGCCATCTTCGCCGTGCTTTGCCTCGTGACGGCGCTCCCGCTAGCCGCGCACGAGCGCAGCAAGCCGCGCCCGCGCGAAGGCGGGTACACCGTCTCGATCGCCGGTTATCTTCGCGGCGAGGGAACCGGCACGGTCACGGGCGACAAGATCAGCGTCCAGATCAGTGTGACGACTTCTGACGGGACAAAGGGCAATCTTTCGGCGCCGGCGCTCACGATCAAGGCGGGGCATTTTTCCGGCACGGGAACGTTTAACGGTCAGCCCGCGTTGTTCGAAGGCCGCGTGGACGCGCCGGATAACGATCTGGAGAAGGCGATCAAGGGCGTTCGCCTGGTTTCTACCGTTCGCGCGAACGGAAAGTATTCGCGGTTGGTCGGGTTCATACCGGCACTGGCGCAGGCGCCCGACGATCCGCCGCCGACACCGCCCGGCAATGGCAACCAAGGCGGCGGTGGCGGCAATTCGGGCGGTGGAAACAGGGATAACTGACCCGCCCCTCAAAATTGCAGGTGAGATGTGACTCGGGCAGGCCAGCGTGGCCTGCCCGATTTTGCTTTCACCACTCGTCGGATTCAGCGCGCGCGCTACCGGTCGCCGAGCTTCTCGCGCGTCGCCCACAAACCCGCGCTGGGCGTGCTGATGTAGAAGATCTCTTCCCCGTCCGGCATCGTGTTCCACCCTTCCTTGAGCTTGGCCGGATCGTAACGCTTCAGGACTTCCGTCAGGTCGGCCGACGCGAAGTTGACGCCTTCGATCTCTTCTTCCGTCAGGTGTCCCGGCGCGTAGCGGATGGTAAAGCGACCCTCACTGGACCCGTGCAGCAGGTGCGCCGTCGCGTGGGCGAGGTCCTGCATGTCGGCGTTGTCCTTGTACATCGACATGCACTTGGGCGTGCCGCAGTAGCCGTACTTGCGGATGAAGGCGTCGACGTCGTCCTGCTCGCCGAAGCGTTCGAGGCCCGGGGCGATGATCAGCAGTTCGCCGCCGTCGGCCATCGCCATGCGCGTGCGGTAGACGGCCTTGTTGGCGACCCAGGTCGAGCGGAACTCGTCGGCCTGCATGACGGCGACGATCTTCTTGATCGGCTTGTCGAAGACGGTGATGTTTTGCTTCTTGCTCCGCCGGGCGGCCATGAGATACGTCTCGAGGTCGTCGCCGACGTACACGCCGCTGTGCACCAGCTTATTGTTCGGGTCGCGCTGCATGACGACCTGGAGATAGCAGTCGGGCAGATGGCCGAGGAACTTGTCCTCCGCCCAGTTGAAGCAGGCGCGGGTGGGCGTGATCAGCTTACCGAGGTTGCTCTCGATGCCGTACGTCGCCGACGCCATGTGGGCGGCGCAGATCGTGTCCTTTCCGCCCAGCCCGATGAAGTAGTTCTTGTTGTGGTTCGCGAAGCCGAGCACTTCGTGCGGGACGACGTGACCGATGTTGATGATCAGGTCCCATTTTTCGGTCATCAGCATGGTGTTGAGATCGACCGGGATCTGCCAATCCGCCAGGCCGCCGGTTTCTTTCTTTACGATTTCCGCCGGGATGACGCCGACATGGGCCACGCCGTTTCGCCAGTCGTGCGGGTGGATGCGCTCGTGCGGAATGCTGCCGAACATCCAGGCGTTTTCTTCCCGGGTGTGCGGGCGGTGTTGGCCGAGGGTGGGGATGACGTGGGTGTCGCAGGTCTTGGGCAGGGCCTTGTAGATCGTCTCGGTAATCCAGCCGGCGCCGGAATGCGCGCGGGTGAGGTCGGGTGGGAGCAGGAGGACGCGCTTAAATTCCGAGATCTTGAGCCGGCGCTTCGCCTCGTCCAGCAGTTGCCGGCACATCTGTTCGACTTCGCTGCGATCGATCGACTCCGCCTCTCGGTGAAACCACGGCATGATCTGAGTGTCCTTTCAAAAGTTAACGAAAGGGACGATTGTACGCGCCGCGCCCGATTCGCCAACCGCCGGCGTTGCATTTGAAAAGTCGGCTCTTATCGTTGCCGCGTCTACCCCACGGAGATCGAATGCTTTGGACGATCGTGCTCCTGATCATCAGCAACGCCTTCATGACCGCCGCCTGGTACGGTCACCTGAAATTCGAAAACGTCCCCCTCTGGAAGGTGATTCTGGTCAGTTGGTCGATCGCCCTGCTGGAATACGTCTTCCAGGTTCCGGCCAACCGCATTGGAAACCTGCGCGGCTTTTCGGCCGGTCAACTGAAGATCACCCAGGAAGTGATCACCCTCATCGTCTTCGTGATTTTCGCCCGGATGTATCTGAAGGAACGGCTGGCGTGGAACTATTACGTCGCCTTCGGCTTTATCGTGGCGGCGGTCTTCATGGTCTTCTTTTTCAGACCCGCCAATTCCACCCTTCCGCCCGCCCATCAGACCGCCCCGCTTACCGCGACGGGCGTGCAATCGCCGGCTTGATCAGGCCATGACTTCGCCACCGCGGTCGTCGGTCCACCACCCGCCGACGCTCGCCCGTTGCATCCCGTCCCATTGCACGCCGAGCCATGTGGCGCAGGTCGCCACGGCGTGGCGGGCCTGGCTTGGGCTTTCAAAGATTTGCTCGATGCTCCGCTGGCTCTTGGGGTTGCGCCAGGCGTCGAGGAGGCTCCCGACGGTGTAGATGCGGAGCACGTGCTGGAGCGTCAGGGCGATTTCCGGACGCATGATGTCGGTCAGCGGCAGTTCTCGAATCGGATTCTTCATAATGGATGCCTCCATTCTTCCAACGCCCGGCTCCAGTTTTCGGCGCGGACCATCCCCGGGCCCACCGCCAACGGCTCAGGTTAACCTGGTCAACCCTCGATGAATTCAAGCTACGTTACCCAACATTAAAGTCAATCGGCCAGTTACCTTGACACCTCTTCCTGGCGCTCTTAATTTCGACCGCTTGGCTGAGGCCGTTGCTTTCACGGGTTATCGACCCGTCGTTCTCGCATCTAAACTCCCGATCCGGTAAGGTTTAGCCTTCTCAATCCAAGGAACTGCTGCTGTGACTCCGAGTTTTCTTCAGGGCAATACGGCCGTCGTCGGCCTCCAGTGGGGCGACGAGGGCAAGGGGAAGATCGTCGATTTCCTGACCGAACACGCCGACGTCGTCGTCCGTTACTGCGGAGGCGCCAACGCCGGTCACACCGTTCGCATCGGCAACGAGAAGTACGCGACCCACCTGCTGCCGGTCGGCATCTTTCGGCCGGACGTCGTCAACATCATCGGCAACGGTGTCGTGCTCGATCCGGAAGTGCTGCTGCGCGAGATCGACGAGTTCATCGGCCGCGGGATTGCCATCTCGCCGGTGAACCTGAAGGTGTCGTACAAGGCGCACGTGGTCATGCCCTGGCACAAGGCGGAGGACGAGTTCCGCGAGGCCGCCGCGGGAGACAAGGGGATCGGCACGACCAAGCGCGGGATCGGCCCGTGTTATGCGGACAAGATGCACCGCACGACCGCGATCCGGGTGGCCGACCTGATCCACGAGGACCAGCTCAAGGAGCGCATCCAGCGCATCCTGACGGACCGCAACAAGGTCTTCAAAGCCCTCTACGACGCGCCACCGCTGGAGTGGAAGCCGATCTTCGAGACGTATCGGGATTTCGGCCGGCGTATGCGGCCGTACATCGCCGACAGCACGAAGCTGTTGATCGACGCCGCCGGCGCGCAGAAGCGCGTGGTGTTCGAGGGCGCGCACGCGGTGCTGCTCGATGTGGATCACGGCACGTATCCGTACGTCACCAGCTCGAATTGCAGCGCGCTGGGGTTGTACACCGGCGCGGGCGTGCCGCCGCAGTACGTGCAGAACTTCTTCGGCATCATCAAGGCGTACAGCACGCGCGTCGGGGGCGGGCCGTTCCCGACCGAGCAATCGAACAACACGGGGGATTACATCCGCGAGCGCGGGAACGAGTACGGCACGACGACGCGCCGCCCGCGGCGGTGCGGGTGGTTCGACGCGGTCGCGGTCAAGTACGCCGCCGACCTCTGCGGCATCACCCACATCGCGATGACGCTGCTCGACGTCCTCTCCGGCTTGGATCACGTGCAGATCTGCACCGGCTACAAGTACCGCGGCGCCCGCCTCGACTACTTCCGCGCCGACATGGACGTGCTGGCGGAGGTCGAGCCGATCTACGAGACCCTGCCCGGCTGGCGCGGGAACATCTCCGGGGCGCGCAAGTACGAGGAGCTTCCCAAGGAAGCGCAGCAGTACGTCAAGCGGATCGAACAGCTCGTCGGCGCGCCGATCAAAATGGTGAGCGTCGGTCCCGAGCGCACCGCGACGTTGCTGCGGTGATCAGACGCGCAGGAAGATCTTGCGTCGGTAGAGGAACCAGACGAACCAGATTGCCAACCCAAGCCCGACGATCGCCACTATTAATTCCCCGAACCCGTCCCCGAATTTCCGGTTCAGCGCGCCTTCGACGTCACCTCCGACCAATCGCTGTGCGACTTTCTCGAAGCCGATGACGTTGCGCGCCAGGTAGACCGTGATCGCGTTCATGCCGATCCAGACGAAGGGTTTCGCCCAGGCGCGATAGTTCTTGATGTCGATGATCCAGTAGAACGCCGCCAGGAGGATGGCGCTGATGCCGGCGGTCAGGAGAACGAAGGACGACGTCCAGATCTTCTTGATGATCGGGAACTGCAAGCCCCAGAGCAGGCCGCAGGCGATGCCGGCGACGCCCCAGAGCAAGAGCAGGTTGACCTTGCGGCGTTGGGTCGGGATCGGGTTCTTGAGCAGCAGGCCGGCGAAGACGCCGAGCAGGCTGGACGCGATGGCGGGGAGGTTGCTGAGCAGGCCTTCGGGGTCGTGGTCGCCGTCCCATTTCCGCCAGGGGAGGTAGGTCTTGTCGATGTAGTTGGTGAGGTTCTTTCCCTCGGCGTAGTTCCCCGCGCCGACGCCCGGCACGGGGACGAACGTGAGCAGCGCCCAGTACCCGACGAGGATGCCGACACAGGCGATGAGCATCGCGCGCGGGCTGAGCCAGACGAAGGCGAGACCGGCGAAGCAGTAGCAGATGGCCAGACGTTGCAGGACGCCCATCAGGCGGATGTGGTCGATCGTGCCGGAGAAGCCGCCGTAGTAGAAGAGGCCCAGCAGGTAGAGGATGACCGATCGTTTGAGGATCTTGATGGTCGCGGCGCCCTTGCCGGCGGTGGCGATCGCCTTGCCGAGCGAGAAGACCAGCGTGGTGCCGATGATGAAGGCGAAGAGGGGGAAGATCAGGTCGTAGAAGTGGAAGCCGGCCCAGGGGGCGTGATCCAGTTGTTTCTCGATGTCGCGGTGGAGGTACTTGGAGAGGGCGGCGAAGATTTCCTCCATGCCGATGATCCAGAACATGTCGAAGCCGCGCAGGGCGTCGATCGACATGACGCGCGAGCCGGGCCGGCCGATGGCGGGGTCGTCGGCGCCGGCGAGGGGTCGATCGATGGCGGCGGGCGGGGGCGCGGTGGTGGCGGTCATTGCGTCATGGTATCGCGCGTGGGGCGTATCTCGAAGGACTTCCCGCTCCCGCGCCCTTGGCATCGTGAGGCCGGCACGCTACATAGCCAAGCCGTGCCAGTGACGCAGTACCTCTTCGATACTCATCACGCGACCGCGCTGTGGCGGCGTCACCAGGCCTTGGTGAACCGGGTGCAGATGACGCCGGAGGCGGAGTTCTTCCTTTGCGTTCCGTGCGTCGGGGAGCTTTGGTACCGGGTGCACGACAGCTCGCGGGCGTTGGAGGGGGGGAAGTCGCTGGGCGAGTTCATCACGCGGTTTCCGGTGCTGGAGTTCGACCTGGCGGCGGCGGTGGAGTTCGGGCGGATCAAGACGGCGTTGCGGCGGATCGGGCGGCCGATCTCGGAGGTGGACGCGCAGATCGCGTCGATCGCGCGGTCGCGGGACATGGTGGTGCTGACGGCCGAGCAGCACTTCTCGGTGGTCACGGGGCTGCGCGTCGAGCGGTGGCTGACGGTCAGCCCGTGACGGCTGATTCGGTTTCGAGCAATTTGCCAAAGAGCGTGAGGTTTCGGGCGTCGGTGACCTCGATGGTGACGAGTTTGCCTTTCAGGCTTCGGGGGCCGTCGAAGGCGAGGACCTGGTCACCCCGGGTGCGTCCGATGAGTTGGGTGTGGGTCTCCGAGTCACTGAAGTGACTCGGCCTTGTCCTGGTGTTCCATTTCAGTTCGACGGTGCCGGGGGCGCTGGGATACGTAGCCTGTTTGCTGGCGAGCTTGGATTCGCCTTCGACCATGACTTCGACGGTTTTGCCGATCATTTCGCGGTTGAGTTGCGCGCTGATCTGGCCCTGGAGGGTGAGGAGATCGTTGTTGCGCTTTCGCTTGACGTCTTCGGGGACGTCGTCGGGGTGTCGGTCGATGGCGATCGTGCCGGGGCGGGGGCTGTATTTGAAGATGAAGCTGTTTTTGAATCGGCAGTATTTGGTGAGCTCCATGGTCTTTTCGAAGTTTTCGTCGGTCTCGGTGGGGAAGCCGACGATGGCGTCGCTGGCGAGGCTGATGTCGGGCATGTGGGCGCGGGCGCGGTCGATGAAGTCGAGGTATTGTTGGGCGGTATAGCCGCGGTTCATCATTTTCAGGATGCGGTCGCTGCCGCTTTGGGCGGGGACGTGCAGGTAGCGGCAGATGCGGGGGCAGTCGCGCATGGCCTGGAGGGCGAGGTCGGTGAAGTCGCGCGGGAAGCTGGTGACGAAGCGGAGGCGGGGTAGTTCCGGGACGGCTTGGTGGATCAGGTAGAGGAGATCGGCGAAGGTGGTTTTTCTGCCATCGCCATGGACGTAGCAGTAGTGGTTGACGGTTTGGCCGAGGAGGGTGACTTCGAGGGTGCCGGCGTCGGTGAGCTTTTTGACTTCGTCGATGATGTTCTGCGGCGGGCGGTGGACTTCGGGGCCGCGGGTGTAGGGGACGACGCAGTAGGTGCAGAATTTGTTGCAGCCGCGGGTGATGCGGACGTAGGCCTGGGCGGGGGCGTCGGAGGCGGAGATGGCGCGGGAGAGGTCGAGGAGCTCGAGGGTGTCTTCGGCGGCGGCGAGGGTGGAACTGCGGCGAGTG
>Ga0207674_10003673_pt1 | contig 18726 bp, 16 predicted proteins | sample KBSCornC72_FD_184303 | JGI IMG/M metagenome (GOLD analysis project Ga0207674, IMG submission 184303) | Corn rhizosphere microbial communities from Kellogg Biological Station, Michigan, USA - KBS Corn C7-2 (SPAdes) (version 2) | ecosystem: Host-associated > Plants > Roots > Rhizosphere > Soil ... | reverse complement strand
CGCCCTTTTTTTTCTCCAACCAAAGGAGTGAAGAATAATTTGCCAGAGCTTCCAGCAGCCATTCGTCTTCGGTGTGCGCGGTCGAAATCACGCTACCCCACCATTGATGCGCCACTTCGTGCGGGACCATCAGATCGGAAAAGAATACTTGTTCCCGAGCGTCGCGCAGAGCGGCGGGCCGCGCCACCGGATCTATATAAGCGAAGGTGGACAGATACACCAGACCCGGGAACCCCTGCCCAAATCCTCCCGGGATGGGCGCCACGGTCAGAGTCTTCATCGCGGGAGGCCCGAACATTCCGCTGAAAAATTCGAGGGACGCCGCGACATCGCCGGCCACGGCGCGTAATCTCGCCAGGGGGTCCGGGGCGATTGGGATCACCATCGCCGGTGGGGGTACACGAGCGCCGCGTGTCCGGAACGGGGGCTGGGGTGCGGGGGGAGCGGGCGATGGGATCGTCAAAGGACGCAGCGATTCCTCCAGGTTGCGGTTGCCGTATACTTCGAAATTCACGCCCGCTGCTGTGCCGGCCACCTTTTCGTAGATCCCAAGATTAAAACCCGCGGCGCCCACGGCCACGTTCGTGCGACGGTGGGTAATGCGCCAGTCGCCGTCGGTGCGATCCTCCACCGGGTCGCCGGCTGCCACTAGCGTGAGCCGCCTGGGATAACGGAAAGTGAGGTCGTAGGTCGCAAACTCTCCCGGCATGTGGGGATACCACGAACCGCGGGCACTGACAAAATAGACCCCATTGCCGCGGGTGGCGATCACATTGCCACGATGTTCGAACTCGAACTCATGCGTGCTGCCGGGCACCAGGGCCGTGGCCGCTACCGCGAGGAACTCGGCTTCTTCCTGGCCATCGCCGATGCGGCCGCGCGGCGATTCGCCGCGCATGAGTTCGACCGGAGCCCCGTCGATGTGCACGGCAGTTACCTGCATGTTGCGGGCGATGTCGAAGGGAAAGGTGCGAACCGGATCCGCACCAATGAGCACGCTGACACGAGTAACTGCGTGCACGCCCAGATCATTCGCGATTTCGGCGTCGATGCGATACCGCGATAGCGTGAATTCCCGATCCGGCTGCACAGCCGGATCTCGAGCGATTGGATGCGGTGCGCTGGAAGGCTTGCCGGAAGAATTGGAGGATACCCGACGAGGTAAAAAATCCGTCCAGATATCCAACTCGTCATGCCCGTCACGAACCACGTTCTGCCGCATGATCATGCGATGATTGACGCGTGCATCGGCGATGATATCGAAGTTTCCCAGCGTGGCGCCGCTAACCGCGAAAAAGGCTAACCCGGTCTTTCCAGGCCGCGCCGACCACAAATCTGCCACCAGGCGCATCTGCATAGGTGTGGATATATTGGCCAGGACTGGATCCCAGCGCTCAGCCAGGAGCGCACCCACGGACGGAACCTTTTTGGCCGCGTCTTGCTGCTGCTCAAGTGCAGTACGCAGCAACACCATGGAGTCGTCCGTAAGGATCATCAGTATGGTCCTGACGTGTTCATCCAGATTGGGCGATTGCGTGAATGAGGCGAGCGATTGCCTCTCGCTTCGGGTCGGAGGTATCACAATCACTTCCCCGTCGCCGGCCTCGATATCAGTGGTGAAGAGCGCTGACAACCGCTGCCCCAGAACGGGCTTTGAGAAGATCAGGTAGCCTTCGTTGAGGTACAGCTTGATGTCGTCTTTGACGAAACTCAGGTCGCGGACATGGTAGCATTCCGCCGGGTCCATGCCCGATTCGCGAATGATGCGAGCCAAATCCGCAGCTGTAGATGGCGAGGAGGAAGACGGGCCTTGGAAAGCATTGGCCGCGCCGGTGAGCAACAGGAGTAACGCAAATCGAGACACGTGACTCCCAGTTTAATACCGCGCCCAATTAAGAAAGGTGACGCCAGAGATCCAGACGGAGCGATGTCCGGCTGTAGCCGCGGTCCTAACGGAACTTGAGCACGATTGCAGCAACGGCGGCAAGCAAAATGGCTCCCCCGCCGATTCGCAGGCAGATCGCAGTCAAGCTCGGCCAACGCGACCCCTTGTAAAACTGCAAACCGCAGTGTTCGCAAGTCGGAGCAGAAAAACTACTGAGAGTCCTGCAATTGGGACATTGTCTCATACTAACCCCCCTCCAAAAGGGCGGCCGCCAGCCCCACATATCGGCCTAGATTCACTCCGATCAACCAGATTGTCCGATCAGGTCAACCGGAATCCTCTTACGTGCAATAGCTTACATCGGGATCAGGCGAATTGCAAGACAATTTGAGATTATTACCTATCTTTCGATAGGGTCTTTGTCCTAGGACTAACTGACGCAGACTTCCCTCGTTATTACAATGACTTACATAAACGCTGAAAAGCGGGGTTGTCACTATGGTCTGAAGCGTTGGTACTTAATGTGCATGATAAGGCGACGCATGGCGGGCATGGCTGAAACGCTGGGGATGAGATTTTCAGGTCCTGATGCAACGATTATTTTCGGCCAAGGTTCAAAAGGATTATACTAATCAGAGTGTGAACGTTGAGCGTGGCGAGGCACGCGTCTCAAGCTCTCGGCCTTCCAGCAATAAGTCTTTTGTTTTGTTTCCTTATGGGCCCGTAGCTCAGTTGGTTAGAGCGCCTGCTTGACACGCAGGAGGTCACAGATTCGAGTTCTGTCGGGCCCACCATTCGCCCCAGCAGCGAGCAATTCCCGAAAGAGTCCATGTCAAACCGAGGCTGCGCCCGGTGATGCTCGTATTCAAAGTTGGCGAGGTAGAGGAAGAAACCGGATGCTGCTGCGTTCAGTTCGGTGATAGACTTCGGGGCATGGCCCCGAAGATTCGCAAACGCGATTACGCTCTATGCCAATGGCCGCATGGCCGAAATCCTAGGGACGACAGTCGACGACTTGATAGGAAAGCCATCCTTCGACTTTGTGTTCCCGGAAGATCTGGGAGCGGCTCAGGAGTTATTCGATCGCAAAAAAGCGGGCGATAACGAACCGTTCGACTTTACCCTGCGGCGCAGAGGTGGATCGTCGCTTCGTGTTACCGTTTGGGGCCGTCCGATGTTCGCCCCCGCAGGAGAGTTCATCGGCATCCATGGCACGTTTCATGTCTCCGGTTCCGCTGATCCAATAGGGCGCCAATGAAAAATACGGCCAGCCTCTAGGTTGGTCCGCCGCGCTCGAGTTCCTAGTGTCAGGCTCTGGTCTGCACTGCGTCCGGGTCGATCGTCAGCATGCCGCCGCGCACTTCCACCGGAAACGTACGCACCTGTGGGGTTCCCTCGATGCATGGTTTGACTACCAGGCCGGTCTCCAGGCAAATGCGCCAATGATGCAACCCGCAGGTGACGGTGGTGTCGACTACCATCCCCCCGGCTAGGGGATCGCCCGAATGAGGACAGCGATTCTCGATCGCCAAAAAGCGGTCACCAATATTGAATACCGCGATCGACAAATCTCCAATACGCACTTCACGGGCCTGGCCAGCCGGAATAGTCTCGGCGGGCGCCACTGGAATCCACTGCATAGTGCTCCATCTCTTCCTGCCTGCATCGGCTGTTTTCCCTAAACTGCAAGACGCGCTTGCGCCGCGCCTGAATCGCGCACTGCGCGCGTCACCACCGGCGGTATCGCCCCGCGGAATCACAGGAGAGCCGATTCCGTAATCTGTCGAACACACTTCTGCCAGATGGCTCACTAACGGCCTTGGTCTAACAACGTGGTTTACGACGTTGGTTAACGGCTCGGGTTAACGACGCAGTTTAAAACCAGCTCTGCGAAAGCGAAGCAGGATCGCCGTTGGGGTCGCATTCGGACAGGGAATCGGCTCGTTTTTCACCCAACGACACAAGAAGAATAGCAGGATTCATGTGGTCTTCTAACAATGACTTTGAAATAGGACCGATAAATCTTTTTTTGGACTAGGCAAGATATTGACCTTCCATATACGGCTTCGAACTGGCCCATACAGTCTGGCTCATCATCCAACCGCGCAGGTTCACGCATCAGCGAGGCCGCGTTAAGGCCACGGCATGCCTATGCGCCAGCCCGGCCTCGAGCCGCCCGTTCTAGCGAGAATAAATGACGCGCGTTTCGCAAATTCGATCGTGCAAGGCACGTTTCTCAGGGTCGAATCCAGCCATGATGTAGCCGATCATCAGAATAAATGCGCTGACCCACATCGCAAAATGCCGCCCCAGAGCCAGCATCGGCGATATCGGTCCTCCGTCTGCGCGGATCACGCGCAGTCCCAGCGCCATCTTCCCAGGGGTCGCGCCATTGGTCGAAAGAAAATAGACTTCATAGGCCGCCCCAAGCGCGACCCCGATCAGCGCCGACAGGCCCAGCACGCCCATCATCGCCGGCGCAAAAATCAAGCCGGCGCCCGAACCTCGCCCCAGGCCTCGCATGCCCATCGTCCCAATGCCGAACATCAGCATGAGTGGAATTCGTACGACCGCATTGATCACGCCCAATAGGATGCCGTCGATTACACGCGCCAGAAAGCGGATCCAGAATCCACCGTAGTGGCGGCCCGCGATAACGGCCGCTGCGGGATGCATACCGCGCACCACGCCAAGTGGCTGCCAGGAGGGCAGTCCCTCATGCCATACCAGCGTATCGGAGCGGACCGCGCCGAGAGTCACCAGCCGGTTGAGTTCGGTTTCTTCAATCGGTCCTACTTGCTTTGCGCCATCGGAGTAATACCAATTCATGCGTATCCCTCGGCTTTCGTTGGCCGGAGGCGGTTTTCTCGTGGCCGCCGGCCATTGAGCCTCAGTGTAGCAATGCACAGGTAAGCGCGGAGAAGTGCGAGGTTGAAAACGGGTCGTTAGCGCCTGGCCCAAAAAATTCTCCCCGAAACAGAACCCATTCTGTCCGGGGAGAGAGATGACCTGGAGACTCTATGAAGCCTCTAGTTTTGCGCGACGATGTGGGCTCGCCGGTTCTTCTGCCAGCAATCCTCGGTCTGATCAGTGCAGACGGGCCTGTCCTTGCCGTAGCTGATGACGGTCAACTGAGCCGGCGAAATTCCCATGGTCTCGAAAAACTCCGTCACCGTGCGGGCGCGCTTGTCGCCCAGCGCCACGTTATATTCGTCCGAGCCGCGCTCGTCGCGATGGCATTCAATACGCAGCTTCTCAGCGGAGTGATTCGCCAAGATGGCGCGATCACTCCCACATCGTCCTGCAAGGCGTTAGCGGCGTCCGTACGAATCGAGCTCTTGTCGTAGTCGAATAGCGCGTCTGCAAGATGGGCCAGCCGGTCATTTAGAACCTTTCGCTCCTGTGAACTCATGCCGGAGCGTAGATTCTGGTTGACCGGCCGGCTCGCCGGCGCTGCCGCGCCTGAGGACGGGGACGCGACAGACGTTTTCGGAGCGGCCGCCACCTGAACTGGTTCAGGCGTCCGGGCCGCAACCGGAGCGGTTTTGTGGCACGCTCCCGTAAAACTTACGCCGATCAAGCTAAAGACTCCAAAAAGTCTCAGTTTCATGTTCTGCTTTCCGCTGCATGGAAGCAATGAGATCATTTTCAGTAGGCGTCAGCGCAGGGTCGGCTGGCAATCCTGTCGCGACAGTATTCCTCCAATCCGTGTGTCGGGTAGACTGAGAAGGGAATGTTGCGCAACTCACTGCAGCGTGGCCGCCGCCTGCTACTGGCAGGCTTCGGGGGCCTGTTGGCGCTGATGCTGGCAGGCGGTCTGGATTCCTTGATCAGGCTGCGTGAGGTAAAGAGGATCGAAGCCGATTTGCGCGAGAACTATCTGCATCGCGCTCAGTCGCTCGAACAGATTCGCTCCGGAATTTATCAATCCTCCATCATTCTTCGCGATTACCTGTTATCCAGCGATCCGGCTTCGGCCAGCGATCAGGTGCAAAAGTGGGACACCGTCCGCGTCACGACCGACCAGGCAATCGCGCAAGGCGTCGCCGCCGCGGAGGGGGAAGAGACTCCCCTGTTTCAAAATCTGCGTAACGAAGTGCAGGACTATTGGAAGCTGCGGCAGTCGGTAGTTCTCACGGCGGGCGGCGGAAAAAACAATCCTTACTCCTCAGGTGACTTGGTGCGGCGGCGCACCGCGCTACTGGTGTTGATCGACCGCATCGACCAAATCAATCAAGTTCAGCTAACCTCGGCCAATACCAAAGCGAACGCGGCATTTGAAGCCCTTCGCTGGCGGACTCTGTGGCTGCTCGCGATCACCATGGGCGTGGGCATCGGCCTGGCAGCTTTCACCGCGCGCCGCACGCTGCTGATGGAAGGCGAACTCCAGCAGCGCTATGAGGAAGGGGTACGCGCCCGGCAGGAATTGCAGGAGCTTTCGGCCCGTCTGGTTTCGGCTCAGGAGGAAGAACGCCGCAGCATTTCGCGCGAACTGCACGATGAGGTGGGACAATCCCTCTCTGCTCTTCTGATGGAAGCCGGCAACGCGGCGGCGCGGGTATCGCCCGATTCCACCGACATTCGCCGCCATGTGGAATCGATCAAGCGCCTGGCCGAGGCCAGCGTGCAGGTGATCCGCAATATGAGCCTGCTGCTACGTCCTTCCATGCTGGACGATCTCGGTCTGGTGCCGGCCCTCGAATGGCAGGCACGCGAAGTTTCCAAGCGCACCGGACTGCGGGTCCAGGTGACGGCCGATGAAAATGCGAGCGAGCTGCCGGATGAGCACAAGACTTGCATTTACCGCGTAGTGCAGGAAGCCCTTCACAACTGCGCCCGCCACGCGCAGGCCCGCAACGTGAAAGTGGAAGTGCAGCAGCAGGCGGCCCAGATTGTGCTTTCCGTCGAGGACGACGGGCGCGGCTTCGACGCACGGCGGGTGCGCGGCCTGGGCTTGGTAGGCATGGAGGAACGGGTCCATCATCTGGGCGGCGCGCTGCGCGTGAACTCCAAGCCAGGTTCCGGAACGACGATCGCGGTGGTGCTGCCGCTGGCCAGTTAAATGACAAATACGACCAAATCCACGACAGGGGTGGTTCGGATTCTACTCGCCGACGACCATACAGTCATGCGCGCCGGTTTGCGTTTGCTGCTGGAGCGCCACGAAGCTTTTGAAGTGATCGGCGAAGCTGCCGACGGGCGCGAAGCGGTGCAGATCGCCGCCGAGCAGAAGCCCGCCGTGGTGGTAATGGACGTGGCCATGCCGCATCTCAATGGGGTGGAAGCAGCGCGCCAGATTCTGAGCCGCGCTCCGGATACCGCCATTGTAATGCTCAGCATGCACAGCGATGAGAGTTATGTGCTGCGCTCCCTCAAAGCCGGGGCTCGCGCCTACCTGCTGAAGGATTCGGCCGAAGCAGACCTCATTGCCGCCATACAGGCCATCATCGAAGGCAGATCCTTCTTCAGCCCCGGCGTGCGGGCCCTGCTCAAAGAAGACTACATCTATCGCCTGCAGAAATTCGGCTCCGACGATACCTATGAATTGCTGACCGCCCGCGAGCGCGAAGTGCTGCAACTGGTCGCGGAAGGCCGCAGTAACAAGGAAGTCGCCAGCCTGCTGGGCCTGAGCCTTTACACGGTGGAAACTCACCGCACCCACATTCTGCAAAAACTGAACCTGCACAGTGTCCCGGAACTGATTTTGTACGCCGTGCGCAAGGGCATCATCAGTTAGGTCCCGCACAATTGCTCATTTCAGCGCTCTCATTGCGTCGTTTCTGATTGCGCCTGCGCCCGGTTTCGAGTACATTTGATTGACGGAGGACGAACCGAATGGCGTTTTGTTCGAATTGTGGTGCTGAGGTTCAAGGAAGATTCTGCGCAAAGTGTGGTACCCCGATGGCAGCCGCGGCGGCTCCAGGGCCGTCCGCGCCGCCGCCTGATGCTGCTGGTGCTTACGCCGCTCCACCACCCCCGCCGCCAGCTTCGGCTCCTTTGCCGCCCCCGGGCACTGCGGTACAGGCTGCGGGCCTCGAGGAAAACATGGCTTGTGCCCTGTGTTACCTGGTGGGACTGCTCACCGGGGTCCTGTTCCTGGTGCTGGCGCCCTATAACCAGAACCGGCTCATCCGCTTTCACGCATTCCAATCGATATTTGTCCATATCGCATCGTTTTTTGTATTCATCGGGCTCATGATTGTCGTGAGCTTCCTGCATTTCATCCCCTTCCTGGGAACCATCCTTGCACTCATGTTGTATCCCATCGTGGGATTGGGTTTTTTCATCCTCTGGCTGATGCTGATGTATAAGGCATATAACCGTGAGCGCTGGGTACTGCCTATCGTCGGGCCGCTGGCTGAAAAGCAGGCGTAGCCGGAATGGGCGGCCGCACGTCTAAAGTCTGCATGCGGCTGCTGCTAACGGCGTCATTATCACTTATAGCGCTGATCCGCCTTGGGGCGGCACAAGTCCCGGCAGCCGTCCACGTGGGAACCGCGCAAACGCCGGCGGCGGTGCGAGTCTCCTCCTCCCCGACGCCCACCGTCGGCGTCATCGATTTTTACGGGCTGAACAAGGTTACCCGGGAGCGCATTCTGAAAACTCTCGGCTTCAAGGAAGGTGATCCCTTCCCGCCCTCGAAAGCCAATATCGAGGAGCGCCTGGACGAAATCCCCGGCGTGGTCGAGTCGCACCTCGAAGCCGTGTGCTGCGACGAAGGCAAAATCGTGCTGTACATCGGCGTCGAAGAGCGCGGCGCGGTGCACTTCGATCTGCGCGAAGCTCCCGAAGGCGAAGTTACGCTGGCCCCCGAAATTACGGCGCTCTACCGGCGCTACTTCGATGCGTTTCAGGATGCGGTGCGCCGCGGCTCGGCCGCTGAAGACCTTACCCGCGGCCACTCGCTGATGGCCGATCCGCTGGTTCGCGAAATTCAATTGCAGTTTCCAGATGTCGCTGAGACGCACCTGGGCGAACTGCGCAACGTCCTGCGCAACTCCGCCGACGACGAGCAGCGTGCGATTGCGACCTTTCTGATTGGCTATGCCCCGAAAAAAGATCAGGTGGCCGAAGATCTGCAATTTGCGCTGCGCGACACCGATCCCGGAGTCCGCGCCAATGCGGCGCGCGCCATCGTCGCGCTGGCGGTGTATGCGCGACTGCACGCTGATTCCGGAATCAAGCTGGAGCCGACGTGGTTCATAGAGATGCTGAACTCGCTTTCCTGGTCCGACCGCGAGCGCTCCTTGAAGGCTCTGCAGATTTTGACCGACCGCCGCGACGTTCCCATGCTGGAGCAGTTGCGCAACCGCGCTCTGCCGGCACTGGTGGAAATGTCACGCTGGAAAACACTGGAGCATGCGCTGCCGGCCTTCGTCCTCACCGGCCGCATCGCCGGCCTGAGCGAGCAGCAGATTCAGGATGCCTGGACTCGCGGGGACCGCGAATCCGTGATCGCGGCCGCGATGGGCAGCGGCAAGAAAGCCCGTTAAACGGCACTATCGCGCTCCCCCTTTTGGGCCGCCCGTTGCACTCGAGGCTGCCGCAGATTAAGATCATCCGATAAGTATGAGCAAAATAAACCTGGCTCGCGTAATTCTCGGCGGAGTGATTGCCGGCATCGTCATCGACGTCTGTGAAGGAATTTTGAACGGAGTGATCCTGAAGCAGCAGTGGGCCGACGCATTTATCGCCCTCGGTAAAACGTCGGACACAATGTCCGTGAAGCAGATCGTCGCGTTCAACCTGTGGGGAATCGCGGCCGGCATCATTACGGTGTGGCTCTACGCCGGGCTTCGGCCGCGCTTCGGCGCGGGTCCGCGCACCGCGATCGTCGCCGGCTTGACCGTATGGGCGCTGGCGTTTGCTCTGGCCACCGCTGTTCCGGTGTTTTTCCACCTTTATCCGGTGGGATTGGGATTAACCTCGGTCGCGCTGGAGGCCTTTGAAATGATCCTTGCCGGGTTGGCGGGCGGAGCACTCTACAAAGAGAGCGCGGCTGAAAGCGCCAGGTCCATGACCGCCCGCGCCTAGCGGCCCGGTTCGTCACATCACGCGGAATAGATCCCGCCTGCCTGTGCTCCACAGGTCGGTATAACCCTTCGCTTTCTCGCGAATCTGCGGGTCCGAGGTGTACTTCTTGAACATCTCTTCGAATCCCGTCACCGACTCCACTTCGTACTCCATCACGACTTGGTTGAATTCACCAGTCACGTCTGTCAGAACGCGATGATTCTTGAGTTGCCCGGCGGCTGCCATCTCTTTGAGTTGAGCAGCCAGCTTGCTCGCCTGCCCTGGCTTGGCAATGAAACTGTTACGCACGACGATCATAAAGTGAAAGTTCTCCTGGCAACAAATCTTATCATCCACACGGGCCGGCTTGCCGGCCCCGCAACTTCAGAACGGAGGGGAAACCAGGGAGTTCTGGACGCGCCGTTCCGTCGTATAGAATGGACCCTATGCCCGAAACTACTGATCGTAACTTTGGATTTAATACCCGCGCTCTGCATCACGGTTATCAGCCGGATCCCACTACCGGCGCCCGCGCGGTTCCCATATACCAGACCACGTCGTTTGTGTTCAAGGATTCGGCGCACGCCACCAATTTATTCGCGCTGCAGGAGTTCGGCAACATCTATACGCGCATTATGAACCCGACGACCGACGTGCTGGAGCAGCGCGTGGCGTCGCTCGAAAACGGAGTGGCGGGTCTCGCCATGTCCTCCGGCCAGTCCGCTCAATTTATCACCATTAATAGCCTGCTGGAATCGGGCGATGAAATGGTGGCGGCCAGCACGCTCTACGGCGGCACCTACACTCAGTTCGAAGTCAGCTTCCGCAAGATGGGCTATAACGTCACCTTCGTCGACCCCGACAATCCCGAAAACTTTCGCAAAGCCATTACGCCCAAAACGAAATGCCTCTACGGCGAGACGATTTCCAATCCGCGCGGAGGCGTGCTGGATATCGAGGCCGTCGCCAAAATTGCGCATGAGCACAATCTGCCGCTGGTTGTGGATAACACCTTCGCCACGCCTTATCTGTGCCGTCCCATTGATTTCGGAGCGGATATTGTGGTGCATTCGCTCACCAAGTTCATGGGCGGACACGGCAACTCCATCGGCGGCATGATTGTCGACGGCGGCAAGTTCGATTGGACCAAGGGCGCCTTCCCGCAGATCAATCAGCCGTCGCGCGCGTATCACGGCATGAACTTCAGCGAAGTGTTCGGGCCCATCGCGTTCATTATCCGGGCTCGCGTGGAAGGCTTGCGCGATATAGGGTCCTGCCTGAGCCCTTTCAATTCGTTTTTGTTCCTGCAGGGGATCGAAACGCTAGGGATGCGCATGGAACGGCATGTCGCGAACACCATGGCGGTGGCGAAATATCTCACCGGCCACAGGAACGTCACCTGGGTGAATTATCCGGGCCTCCCAGGCAACCAGTATCACGACCTGGCGAAAAAATATTTACCGAAGGGCGCGGGCGCGGTATTCTGCTTCGGCGTCAAGGGAGGGCATGAGGCCGGGCGCAAGCTGGTCGACAGTGCCAAACTGCTATCGCATCTGGCCAACGTTGGCGACGCGCGCAGCCTGGTGATCCATCCGGCTTCGACCACCCATCAGCAGTTGAGCGCCGAGGAGCAGCGGGCCGCCGGCGTCGAGCCGGACATGATCCGCCTGTCGATTGGCCTGGAAGATCTCGACGACATTCTGTGGGATCTGGACCAGGCGTTGACCGCTAGCCAGAAGTAGCGCCGCGGCTCAGCTTCTTTACTGCTTCAAACCAGACTCCGCCCGCGACGCCCGCGCCAAAGCACAGAGCAATATCGCCCGGGTGCAGGGTGCTGAAGTGAAACAAAGACCGCAGCCAGGGAACATACAACACCAGCGCCAGCAGCAACAGCGCGGACCCCGTCACCCACCACATGGCCGGGTTCGGCCTTCTCAGGTTCTTCCAAACACTGAGCGACCGCGAGCGGTCGGTTGCGATCAGCGCCAGATTCATCAGCACCAGCGAAGTGAACGTCAGCGCGCGTGCGTCGGTTTCGCCCTGCCCGCGCGAATACGCCACCGCGAAAATCGCCAGCGAGACCGCCAGCATCCCGGCACCCTGTAGGAGGCTGGTCCATATGAAGCGTCGCTGGAACAGGCTTTCGGACGAGGAACGCGGGCGCCGCCGCATGATGTCTGCCTCCTCTTCTTCTGCTTCGAAGACGATGGAACAGGACGGATCGATAATCAACTCGAGAAACGCAATGTGCACTGGCCCCAGGATCAGCGGCCAGCCCAACAGCACCGGCAGGAACGAAAGTCCGGCGATGGGAACGTGGATCGCGAGAATATATTCCATAGCGTTCTTCAAATTGTCGAAGATACGCCGGCCCATGCGGACCGCCTTCACGATGGAGGAAAAATCGTCGTCGAGCAGCACCAGATCGGCGGCCTCGCGCGCTACGTCGGTGCCGCGTGCCCCCATGGCGATGCCGATATTCGCCGCCTGCAGCGCGGGGGCGTCGTTGACACCATCGCCGGTCATGGCGACGATCTCGCCATTGGCCTTCAGCGCCTCCACCAGCCGCAGCTTCTGCTCCGGCACGGCGCGCGCGAAGATGCCGGTGTCGCGAATCCGTTCGCGCAGAGTCGCGGGGTCCATCGCGTTCATTTCCGGCCCGGTGATGGTTCCGGCCGATAGGTCCAATCCCGCCTGGCGTGCAATACTCCTCGCCGTCTCCACGTAATCGCCGGTGATCATCACCACGCGAATGCCCGCTTCACGGCATTCACGCACCGCGTCCGGAACCGTAGGCCGCACCGGATCGGCCAGCGCAATCAGGCCCAGCAGTTCAAAAGTGAAATCGTGCTGATCGCCCGGCAGATTCTGCGAGCTGAAGTGCGACTTGGCCACGCCTAGCACGCGCAGGCCTTCGGAGGCCAGCTTGGTCGCTGCGGCCAGGACCGCGGTCACTGCGGCATCCGGCAGATGACACAGATCGGCGATAGCCTCCGGCGCGCCCTTGGCGGCAATGATGGAGTCGGCGCCATCGGGGGAACGCCAGACCTGCGATATCGCCAGCAGGTGTTGTGCCAGTGGATACTGCCGCACCAGTGACCAATCCTCGTGCAGATGCTCGGTTCCCGACAGCGTGCGCTCGCCCAATCGCTGGATAGCCCGATCCATGGGATCGTGCGCCTCGACCTGCGTCGCCAGCATCGCGAATTCCAGCAGGTCGTGCCATCGCTCCGGCAGCGCGGCGGGCGTGGCCGCCTCGGAAACATCCAGCAATTCCCCGCCCGCGAAAAGCCGCGTGACTTCCATCTGATTCCGCGTCAGCGTTCCGGTCTTATCCACGCACAGTACCGTGGCCGCGCCCAGCATCTCGATGGCTGGCATATTACGGGTCAGCACCCGCACACGGGACATGCGCCACGCCCCCAGCGCCATGAATACCGTAAGCACCACCGGCAGTTCTTCCGGCAGCACCGACATTGCCATGGTGAGTGCAGCCAGGAATCCGCGCAGCCAGTCCCCGCGCGTGATGCCGTAAATCAACGCCAGCAGCGTGCACAACGAGAGCCCCGCCGTTGCCATGATGCGTACCACACGGCGCGTGTCGCGCTGAACCAGACTTGGCTCGGAAACTACGGTTTGCAGCGTCTTGCCGATCTTGCCCAACTCGGTCCGTAACCCCGTGGCCAGCACGCGAGCCATCCCCGCGCCGCGAACCATCAGTGTTCCCGAATATACAAAGGGCAGGTCGTCGCCGCCGGGAACTTCCATGCCGGACCCGGTTTCCGAGCCGCCATCGGCGGCGGCTCGTTTGCGCACCGGCACCGACTCGCCCGTTAGCAAGGATTCATCCACTGACAAATTTGTCGCTGAGAACAACGTTGCATCCGCCGGGACCCGGTCGCCTTCGGACAGCACCAAAATGTCGCCGGGCACCACCTCGCGTCCGGCGATCCGCTGGCGCTGACCGTCCCGAATCACCAGTGCCCGAGGGCTCGCCAGATCCCGCAAGGCCTCCAGAGCTCGCTCCGTTTTCTGCTGCTGATAGATCTCAATGCCAATCACCAGGTTCACGAACGCGAATAGAACCAGGGCCTCGCGGACATCTCCCAGAAGAAAATAGATCACCGAGCAGGAAACCAGCAGCAGCAGCATGGGCTCGCGCAGCATATCGCCCGCGATGCGCAGCAAGCTCTTGGGCTTGGAGGAAGGCAGCTCGTTAAATCCGGCTTCGCGCAGCCGCCGGGCAGCTTCTGCTCCTGAAAGACCGGCGGTGGTGTCTGGCACGAGGCTCACACGCGCCAGTCTACATTACTTAAGGCGGGTCGCCAGCAGAAGATTAGAAGTGATCCGCCGGAAGCCGTAACCCACGTGCATGGGCAGCGGCCTGGCACCGCCGGTCCGATACGCTTCCCGCAAATCCGCCTGCTCTTCCCAGCGGAAGCTGCCGTAGGGCCGAGTGTATTCTCCGTACAGTTGAAGCTTCCATTGGTCCTTCGCGAAGTATTTGAAGGGCAGCCCGGAGTCGTCCTGCAAAATCGCGCGGCTGTTGCGAAGCAGCGCGTCGCGAATCATGGAGAATCCCGGCTGATGTGGCATGTAAGAGGTCGCCTTCAGCATCGAAACCGCTCCCGTGAGGTTCGAAAGATACAACTGGAATGGTGTGTTCTCGCGCAGCCTGTCGTTAGAAAGATTCACCGAGAAATAGAACAGATGATGAACCGACGAATCGGCGTCGTTCTGGAATTCGATTTCGATGCCCTTGTTTCCATAGCGCGTGGACGCGTGGTAGGCCGCCGCCCGATCAATCACTTGGCCCGTCTCGTCCAGGCGCACATAGCGAAAGCCGACGATGGTGTGGCCCGAGCGCACCAGCAATTGCAGGATGGGCACCAGCAGGCCATCGGTAACCTGGCCGCGGAATTGGCGGTCCATTTGCCGCGTAATAAAAAAGCTTCGGCCCAGTTCCGACGCCATGGTTTCGCGGATGGCGCTCAGATATTGGGGCGTCTGCTTCGCGGCGATCTGACGGGGCGTAGGCAAAGTGCCGGCCGGCTCCAACGCCACCATTACGTAAAGCGGATTATGCGGGAAGTAGAGCGTGGTGGTCAGGGAGTCGGGTCCGCTGAAGGGATAGAACACGGTGGCTGTCTGGAGCGCCGGATCGCTCAGCTCATCCATCTGAAACTTGCGCAATCCGGAGAACTGTTCGCTCGCCGCTTCGAGCCAGGCTGCATCGACGATGCGCCGATGCTCCTTCCAGACATCGCGTTCCTCCAGAGCCGCGTAGGGACTGCCGGGTGTTCCCGGCATGCCGGCCAGATATCGGGCCACGTCATTGGCCTCACGCGCGTGCGGAACGCTATCAATCTGCTGCTCCTTCGGAAGGCTTTCCGCGGCAACGCGGCGGGGCGCACTGCAGCCGCTGAAAAGGACTGCCAGAGGAAATAAAGCCAGGAGCGAACGGCGGCGCAACATAGAGGAAGAATCGGCAGGATAGCAGATTTTGAACAGGAACTGGCGGATAAAGAACTAATCTTAATAAAAGACGGGAGCGCACCAAGGCCAGCTTGCAAGCCGACCGTTGCCGGCTCCGTCGGCGCCCCCCCGCGCGTGGCGCGCCGACGGATCTTGCGCAGGGATCCTATTTCACTTCAGCTGGAGTGGAGGCGGCAGGGCCGTCACCCATGATCAACAATACGGTATCGCCTTCCTTTGCGCCGTCGTAGTGGATCTGTTTGCCGAAGTGTTTCACGAAGCTGCCGGCCGGAACAGGAGTCGTGTGATCCGGGTCGTACTTGGCTCCGGTACCCACCCACCAGGTTCCCGAAAGAACTTGTATGTAGCGGTCATTTTGATGGAAGTGCGGACGGCTGGAGTGATTCGCGTGCCACTTGGTCAGGACCGCGTAAAACCCCGGCTTGCTGGGGTCGCCGGCCACGACATAGGTGGCGGAACCGGATTCGCTCTCTTTCCACTTGATATCTTTCGGCAGTTGGATGTTGATCGCCGCAGGGTTCAATGGCGCGGGAGTCATTTCGGCGGCAATAACCGATCCGATCCAAACGAAGGTGGCCCCTAAGAGCGCGGTCAATACAAGTCTTCGCAACATGACGGAACTGGACATGTTTCTCTCCTCTTTTTTCAAAACCTCAAGCTCAAAGTAATGTATCACATTGCGTAGCCACACGCAGCCGAAGGTAGTGCGTTATAGATGGATTACTGCTTTCTTGGCGGCCGTGAGGGAAGACGGAGGCTGTCGCCCGCCTATCGCCCCTTGACACGCGGAACTGCTTACGATAGTTTCGTTTCGCGGGCCGCGAAGTTATCAGGAGAATAGAACATGTTTCGAAGAACAGGGAAGGCTGTGTTCGTTGCCGGCCTATTGGGTGGCGCGGTGGTGCTTTCCGCTCAGGCGCGTTTCAAAGACACCGAGTGGCCCACACACGGTGCGGATCTTGCCGGATCGCGGTACCGCCCGCTGGATCAGATCAACGCGTCGAACTTCAACAAGCTTGAGATCGCGTGGCACTTCCGGACCGAGAGCATCGGCAATCGTCCGGAGTTCAAGCTGGAGGGAACGCCGCTGATGATCAACGGCGTGTTGTATGCCACCGCGGGATCGCGGCGCGCGGCCATCGCGCTCGACGCGGCCACCGGCGAATTGCTGTGGGTGCATGGGGAACACGAAGGTGCGCGGGGCGCCGCCGCTCCCCGGCAACTCTCGGGGCGCGGACTCGCCTACTGGACCGACGGCAAGGAAGAGCGCATCCTTTACGTCACACCGGGTTATCGGCTCATCTGTCTGGACGCCAAGACCGGCGGGCTGGTGAAGAGCTTCGGCAAGGACGGTGTGGTCGATCTCAAACTGGATGACGATCAGACCATCGCGCTGATCGACGGCGAGATCGGCCTGCAATCGGCACCCGTCGTGGCGAAGGACACAATCATCATCGGCGCGGCCTTTCGCGAAGGTATGACGGCCAAGAGCATGCACAACAACAAAGGCTACGTGCGCGGCTTCGATGTCCGCACCGGCAAGCGCTTGTGGATTTTCCACACCATTCCGCTGAAAGGTGAGCCGGGTTATGAGACGTGGGAGAAGGGTTCCGCCGAATACACCGGCAACACCGGCGTGTGGACGCAGGTCACTGTCGACGAGCAGTTGGGCCTGGTATATCTGCCTGTGGAATCGCCGACCGGAGATTACTACGGCGGGCACAGGCCCGGCAATAACCTGTACGGCGAGAGCCTGGTCTGCGTGGATCTGAAGACGGGCCAGCGCAAGTGGTTTTACCAGCTGGTGCATCATCCGCTGTGGGACATGGACATTTCCTCGGCGCCTCTGCTGGCCGACATCAACGTCAATGGCCGCGCGATCAAGGCCGTAGCTCAGCCAACCAAGCAAGGAATCCTCTACGTATTCGACCGCGTGACCGGACAACCGGTGTGGCCAATCGAAGAACGCCCGGTGGAAAAGGGTAATGTCGAGGGTGAATGGTACGCACCAACGCAGCCCTTTCCGACTAAGCCTCCACCCTATAGCCGTAATGGCGTGACGCCCGACATCCTGGTCGACTTCACGCCCGCCCTCCACGATCAGGCCATGACGATCGCCGCGAAATACAAGCTGGGTCCGATCTTTACGCCGCCGACGGCAAGCAAGGCGAGCGGTCTGCTGGCGACTCTTACGCTAGGCACGGCCGGGGGCGGCAGCAATTGGTGGGGCGGTTCCTACGATCCCGAGACGCATACCGTATTCGTGTCCGCAAGTAACGCGAGCCTGACGCCTATCGGGTTAGTTCACGCGCCGAAGGATGTCTCCGACATGAACTATATTTTGGGAACCGACGGGCAGGAGATCCGCATCGCCCGAGGACCGGGAGAGAATGCCGGCGCGGATGCAGCGCCGCTGCCGCGTACGACTGCTCCGGCTCCTGCGCCTGCGAATCCGTTAAATGTTCAAGGCCTGCCGCTGGTTAAGCCGCCCTATGGGACGCTGTCCGCGATTAACCTCGATAAGGGCGAGATCACCTGGCAAGTGGCGCACGGCGAGACGCCCGATGCCATCCGCAATCATCCGCTGCTCAAAGGAATGAACCTGCCGCGCACCGGACAGACGGGCGGGGTGGTGACGGCGGTAACCAAATCGCTGGTGCTGGCAGGCGATCCGCAAGTGACCACCACGGCCGATCATCCGCGCGGCGCGATGCTGCGGGCCTACGACAAACTCACCGGCAAAGAGGTGGGCGCAGTCTACATGCCGGCACAGCAGAGCGGCGGCATCATGACCTACATGGTGAACGGGAAGCAGTACATCGTGGTGGCCGTGAGCGGGGGGGCTTACTCCGGCGAATACATCGCCTACAGCCTGCCGTCGGCGGACTGATTGCCGATGAAGAGTTTGGGTGCGGTGGCTCTGCTGAGCGTGGTGGCAATCGTCTTCGTGTATGCACAAGACGCGCCGTCGCGCTCGGTATGGGACGGCGTCTATACCCAGGAGCAGGCGCAACGCGGGCAGTCGTTATATAACCAATATTGCATGGCGTGCCATGGAGGTTCGCTGTCGGGCGGCGAGCAGGCGCCGCCACTTGCGGGCGGTGAGTTTCTGGCCAACTGGAACGGCCTGACGGTTGGCGATTTGTTCGACCGTATTCGCACCAGCATGCCGTTGAACAATCCGCAATCGTTGAATCGCGAGACGAATGCGGCGATTCTCTCCTACATCCTGAGCGTCAATCGATTCCCCACTGGCCAGACCGAACTTCCCAGCCGCAGCGAAGTGCTGAAGCTGATTCGTCTCGAAGCCGAACGGCCGAGCGCTAAGTAAG
>Ga0207674_10003671_pt1 | contig 18729 bp, 12 predicted proteins | sample KBSCornC72_FD_184303 | JGI IMG/M metagenome (GOLD analysis project Ga0207674, IMG submission 184303) | Corn rhizosphere microbial communities from Kellogg Biological Station, Michigan, USA - KBS Corn C7-2 (SPAdes) (version 2) | ecosystem: Host-associated > Plants > Roots > Rhizosphere > Soil ... | reverse complement strand
GCCCGCCGCCGACAAATCCCTCGACGACGCCGCCACGATCATGGTCATTTCCGACGGCCGCGACGGCGACAAATTCTCCGAAGCCCTCCACCTCGAATCGCCCCAGCGCGTCGCCCGCGTCCAAAAGCTGATGGACAACGGCGCCGGCCTGGTCCTCCTCCACTTCTCCACCTTCGCCCCCGACCAGTACGCCAAACAGTGCTTCGACTGGACCGGCGGCTACTTCGACTGGGAAGAGAACGGTCAGCGAAAGTGGTACTCGAACATCGCGACCCTCGACAACGCCGACGTCGAGCTCGCCGCCCCGGATCACCCGATCGCCCGCGGCGTCAAGCCGTTCAAGCTGCACGAAGAGTTCTACTACAACATCCGCTTCGACCCCGCCGACAAGGCACTGACGCCCATCCTGAAAGCCCCCGCGCTGCCCAACGCGCGGGCGGATAACGGCGACGTCGTCGCCTGGTGCCGCGAGCGCGCCGTCGGCAACGGCCGCGGCTTCGCCACCACCTGCGGCCACTACTACGACAACTGGAAGAACGACGACTTCCGCAAACTGATCCTCAACGCCCTCGCCTGGACCGCCCACGCGGACGTGCCCGCGGAAGGCGTCACCTCGCGCTATCCCGAGCGTGAGGAACTCGCTGCGGGCGAGCGACGCTGAGCCACGGAACATCCGGCCGCCGTCAACGTCTAACGCGGCGGCCGTCATGACGCTCCTCCGCCGCTCGCTGATCGAATCCATCACCCTCCTGTCGCTGGGTCTCTGCATCGGCGTCGCAGTGCTCTGGGTGCGCAGTTACGGTGGCGCCGATTCGATCAGCCGGCGAACGCCCGCCTCCGCCGACGCCTTCCAAATCACCCACGAATCGCAGGAACTGCAAGTCTCGCGCGGGTGCGCCCGATACTTGGCCAGACACGACACCTACTACCACCACGGGGCCGTCGACCTCGCCACGCTCCCCGTCGCACACCTTCCGACCTGGTCATACTTCCGCTACGGCCCCGGCTTCGCGGGCGAACAAACGCCCCAGCCGCGCTCGACTTGGAACCGCCTTGGCTTCGCCACGTGGCGGGACGGCTGGATGTCGTCGTTCGCCGACAATACTCGCCAGGTCTGGGCGATGCCTCTCTGGCCGCTGGCCGCGCTCTTTGCCGCCGTGCCCGTCGCCCGCGTCATGATTGTCCTGCGACGCCGCGCCAGGGTCCGGCAAGGCCTCTGCCGTCGTTGCGGATATGACCTGCGCGCCAGTCCCACCCGTTGTCCCGAGTGCGGCGCGACGGCCTGACGTGGGCGCGTTCAACTATTTCCCGCTGAGTTCCCGCGCCACCTTCGCCGCCTCGGGCGTGCCGATCACGCGCAGCAACCGCATCGCGATCGCGTGGCGGCGCATCTGCGGGTCGGCCGGTGGCGTCGTCCCCATCCCGCGCAGGATCGATTCCAGCCGCAACTTTACCTCCGCCGATTCCGCCCGGTCGGCCGCGTCGTGCAGCAGCGCCTCGATCGGCGGCCCCATCGCCTTGAGCGCCTCGGTCGCGCACTCGCGGGCCTGGAAATCGCCTCCGTCGAGTTGTGCGACCAGCGCGTCGAACCGCTTGCGATCCACACCGCCGCGCGGCACGCGGTCGCGCAGGAAGTCGGCCGCCGCGTCGCCCCCCGCCGCCAGCCCCCAGAACGCCACCGTCTCCGCGACCGGGTCGTGCCCGCCGACCGCCTCCCACAACCGACGCATCTCCGCGACGTCCGGCCGCTTCACGTCGGCGTCGTCGAGCACTTCCACCTTCACGTTGTCCAAACCCCACGATTCGCCGTCCGCCGCCTGCAGGCCGTCGCCGCCCTGGAAGTCGAACGCGACCCGCGTCCCGTCGTGCCGGATCACGAACGACATCGGGTAAACCGTGTCCACCTGCCGGCTCACGCCGTCCTCGAATCCCTCCCACTCGACGCCCAGCGTGTTGCTCTCCGCCGCCCCCGTCCGCGCGGGATACGCCTCGCCCGGCAGAACCGACGGATAACTCTGCAGCGTCGCATCCCGCGGCACCGAGCGGCTGATGAAATCCATGTTGCTGAAGGACGCGTCTACCAGCGTCACCCCGCCGTCGACACCCATCCGCCAGTAGTTCGGCCCGATCCGCGCCCCCGCGAGCGTCACCGTGCCGTTGCCGTACCACGTGCCCATGACGTACACGTCCAGCGTGACCCGCACGTACGCGTGCTTCGGCAACTTTTCCAGCGTCAGCGTCACCTTGTCGGTCGTGAACCCGCCGAGGAAATGCCGGTTGCCCGCGGGCGTCGTCTCGACGTTATTCGACGACCATTCCGGCCCCGCCGCGTTCTCGAAATCGTTCGAATAAACCACGCTCCCCGCCCGCGCGTCGCAAGTGGCGCACGCGACCAGCGCCGCCAGCCACCAAGCCCACCACCCGCGTCGCGCGATCCGATCCGTCATCGCAGCAACCTCCGACATCCCAGCGGTTCCCGCCAATGGTTCTACCCGCCGGCGAAAAACACGCCAACACAAAATCCGCGCTTGATTGACCCCCTCCCCGCGACGCCCGACAATCCGCCGCCATGCGGATCGGAATTCTGCTGATCGCCTCCGTCGCCACCGCCCTGCTCGCCCACGCCGTTCGCGGCCAGGCCTCCGTTCAGATCCCCCGCATCGACAACATTACGGTAGACGCCGACCCCGGCGACTGGCACGACGGCGGCCTCCGCATCAACGCCCTCGCCCCCACCGACGGCAAGATCCTTGCCCCCGCCGAGTTCGACGCCTCCATCCGTCTAGGCTGGAATGACAAGGGCCTGCTCCTCTTCGCCAACATCACCACCGCCAGGGAAGACCCCAACGACTCCATCGACGTGATCTTTGGCGAGCCGGGCAACGACAGACCCACACACCGCTTGATTCGCGGCGACGACAAACACACCGTCATCAAGAACAACCCGACGGGTTTCGCGATCGAGGCGCTCATCCCCCGGCCTGAGAGCCGCGTCACGGCGCTGCAACTGATTGTCAACACCACCGGCCACCGACACGTCTGGAACGCCCATGCCCTTACCTTCGCCCAAAATCCAAGTCCACCCATCACCACCGCCCTGATCTGCCTCCCCCAGCGTCTCCGCCGCCAGCAGATCACCGTCCTCACCGACGCCAGCGCCCTCGACAAGCGTATCGAAGTTTCCACCGGCCCGTCGCTCAAGGAAATCGCCGCGACGAACGCCGCGCAGCTTCCGCTCGCCGTCGACACCGTTCGCACCATCAACGGCCGCCCCGGCGCGTACCTCACCGTCCCGCTCCGCCCGCTGGGAAAGCCCGACGCGCCCTTGAACATTTACATCGATTCGCAACTCGCGGGGAGCATCATGCCCATCGACATCGACGCCCTGCGCCGCCACGCTCTTGCGCAAATCGACGTCAAGTTCAAGCCCGGCGTCTTCACCGGTGGCGAATTCCCCCGCTGCGACTTCGCCGACCCGGCCTACGCCCGCGATCTCATCGGCTGCCCCTATACGTCCAAGGCCACCTTCTATAACCCCGACCGTCAGGTCGTCGAGAAGCCCGACAAGCCCGGCCGCTACGGCGCCGTCGTGACCATCACCACCGAAAGCGGCATGACACTGCCGCCGCGCCTGGTCACGCTCTTTCGGCCCCGTGACTCCGACGGCTGGCGCGAGAACGATCTCGACCTCCACACCGCCCTGCCGGCGCAACTCGGCATCGACCCGCAGGTCGTGCGACAACAACAACCCGCACTCGCCGAGCACCTCAGCGAACGATTCTTCGACGGCCTGTCTACCGAGCCCGACGCGCCCCTGCTCCTCGCCGCCCTCTTCGACGCCAGGCCCGACGGCCCGCTCCTCGCCGGCCGCCATTCCATCTGGGCCACCGACCAGCGCTGGTGGTACCCGATCAAGCGACAGCTTGGCCTCGACCGTTATCAGTACCTCGTCGACCTGCCACCCGGCTACGACAAGGGCGACGACCACTACCCCCTGCTCCTCTTCCTCCACGGCTCGGGCGAGTGCGGCGACGACGTCAACCAGGTCCGACTGCACGGCCCGCCCAAGACCTTCCCGGCGAACAACCCCGGCTTCATCCTCGTCGCGCCACAATGCCCGTCCGGCCAGTGGTGGTGCGCCGAGCAACTCAAGACGCTGCTCGACCAAGTCCAGCGCAAGTACCGCGTCGATCCCGATCGCGTCTGCATCACCGGCCTCTCCATGGGCGGCTATGGCGCGTGGGAACTGGCGGCCGAATATCCCGACCGCTTCGCCGCCGTCGCCGTCTGCTGCGGCGCCGGCAGCCCGCAAGACGCCGACCGCCTCAAAGGCCTGCCCGCGTGGATCTTCCACGGCCGCAAGGACACCGTCGTCCCCTTCGCCCGCGCCCGGCAGATGGCCGACGCCCTCAAGCAAGCCGGCGGTGTCGTCCGGTTCACGCCCTACCCCGACCTAGGCCACGACTGCTGGACCACCACCTACGCGGACCCGGGGTTGTACGAGTGGCTCTTGCGGCAGAAGCGCGGCGCGGGTTCGCCGGGGATTTGACTTTTGACATATGGCGTTTGACATTGGCCCGCCATGAAGCCGATCGTGCAGATCTCTCTCGACCTGACCGACGTGGACGAGGCGCTCGCGACGGCGGAAATGGCGCTGCGGGCGGGCGTCGACTGGCTCGAAGCCGGAACGCCCCTCATCATCGCCCACGGCATGCTGGGCGTGCGGCGGCTGCGCGAGCGGTTCCCCACCACACCGATCGTCGCCGACCTCAAGACGATGGATGGGGGGTGGCTGGAGGCCAGGATGATGGCGGAGGCGGGGGCGACGCACGTGGTCGTGATGGACCGGGCGCACGAGGAGACGATCCGGGTGGTCGTCAAGGCGGGTCGGGACTACAACGTCAAGGTCATGGGGGACAACCTGGCCTGCCCGGACATGGTCGCCGGCGCGCGGCACCTCGAAGACCTGGGGTGCGACTACGTGGTGCACCACATCGGGTACGACGAGCGCCGCGGCATCGCCGCCGCCGGGCGGCGCATGCCCAGCCCACTGGACGAGCTCCGCGAGGTCGTCGCCGCCGTCCGCGTGCCGGTGCAGGCGGTGGGCGGGCTGACGATCGAGCAGGCGATCCGCACGCCCGAGTACGGCGCGCCGCTGGTGGTGCTGGGGGCGCCGCTGACGATCGACGCCGACGCGTTCAAGACGGCCAGCGGCGACGTCGAGTCGTCGCTCCGTCTGATCTGCGACCGCGTGCACGCGTACGGCGACGTCAAGGTCGGAGGGTGACGCGTCATGCGGCTCAAGGACAAGGTCGTTATCGTCACCGGTTCGACGCAGGGCGTTGGGGAGGGGATCGCGCGGCGGTTCGTGGCGGAGGGGGCGCGCGTGGTCGTGCACGGGCTGGAGCGCGAGCTGGGCGAGCACGTCGTGGCGGATCTGGGTGAGCGGGCGGTGCTCCACGTCAGCGACCTCTCGAAGGCCGAGGCGGCGGCGGAGCTGATCGACGTGGCGGTGCGCGCGTTCGGCGGGCGGCTCGACGGGCTGGTCAACAACGCCGCCAAGCCGCTGCGGGCGACGCTCGAGCAGACGGACGCGGCGACGTTCGACTTCGTGATGAACCTGAACCTGCGGGCCCCCCTGCTGCTGATCCGCGCGGCCATGCCGCACCTACTGGCATCCAAGGGGGCGGTGCTGAACGTCGGGTCGGTCAACGCCTACTGCGGCGCCGCCAACCTCGTGCCGTACAGCGTCTCCAAGGGCGGGCTGATGACGCTGACGCGCAACGTGGCCGACGCGTACTGCACGACGGGCGTGCGCGTGAACCAGGTGAACCTGGGGTGGGTGCTGACGGAAAACGAGAAGCGGATCATGGAGGCCGGGGGGTTGCCGGCGGAGTGGTGGCGGGACCCGCCGCGGGACGGCGCGCCGACGGGCAGGCTGATGTCGCCCGAGGAGGTGGCGACGGCGGCGGTCTACTGGATCGGGGACGAGTCGCGGCCGGTGACGGGGTCGGTGCTGGAGCTGAACCAGTTCCCGATCATCGGCCGCAATTCGGTAAAAGAGAAGGATGAAGGATGAAGGCAGAAGGATGAAACAGATGTGCTCAACGCACTGGTCTGATTCATCCTTCATCCTTCCTCCTTCTGCCTTCATTTATCCGTGGGCTTGCCGAGGATGATGATCTGGCCGCCGCCCATCGCCGGCATCTGGATGTGCGGGGCGTTGAGGGTGCGGTCGATCTGGCTCTTGGTCTGGGAGAGGTGGGCGCGGGTGGCGAAGTCCACGGTGTCACCGGCCTTGAGCGTGTCCCCGATCTGGTTCGACAGCTCCTGCATGGTGAACGCGACCATGCTCTGCAGGTCGGCCGAGACGAGCGCGCCGGGCTTGGACTCGGCGATCGCCAGCATGTAGCTGACGTACTGCCGCTGCAGGTTGCGGCGGAGGCTGGAGATCATCGGCTTGGCGTCGGTGAACTTCGTGCCGCCGTCCACGCTGATGTCGCCCCAGATCACCTTGCGCACGCGCGAGATCAGTTCGGCGGCGGTGAACTTGTCCTCTGACTTGCTCTTGAGCTCGGCGTCGTAGACCCGCTGCAATACCTGCGGCGACACCAGCGCCAGCAGCGCGAACGACTGCGCGTTCTGCACCGTCTGGTGCACCGGGAAGTCGATGCGGGTCAGCGGCGTGCTGTACCAGTCCATCCAGCGCGCCGGCGGCAACTCGTTGAGCAGCTCGGCCTCGGTGGCGAAGAAGTCGTCCTTAAAGATCGTCTGCGCCAGGCAGTCAAGCGCCTCCCGCTGCTTCTTCGGATCCAGGAGTTGCAGCGCGGGCTTGGCGCCGGCGTCGCCCGACCGGTTGCGGTTGAAGAACTGCCCGCCGACCACGCGGCTGACGTAGGTCATCTCGGACGTCTTGTGGGAGAGGACGGTCAGGAACTCGGTCCGCAGGTAGTGGTTGGGCTCGTTCCCCTTGACCGCCCACTTGCGGAAGTCCTTCATCAGGTTGTCGCAGAGGGCGATGCGGGACTTGGCCCAGGCGACCGGGTCGTCCGACAGGTCGAAGCGGTTCACGCTCGGGTCCACGCTGGAGAGGCCCATGGTGTCCTCGTCGGTGGCATAGGCGTACTCGCGCTTGGGGGACTGCCCGGCGATCTGTTGCAGCATCGCCTTCTCGTCGCCGCCCTTGTCGGCCGGCTTGTAGCCGTACTCGATCGCCCAGTAGTCGTAGGGGCCGATGCACGGGGTTTGCAGGTGACGGATCTTGCTGATGTCGTCGCCGGCGAAGTACATGATGGGGTTGTAGTCCATCACGGAGGCGACCAGCGGCTCGTCGGTGGTGTCGCGGCGGCGCTTGATCTCCGCCTCACTGAGCCACGAGCTGGCCTTGAAGTTGTGGCGGAGCCCGAGCGTGTGGCCGACCTCGTGCGCCACGATCTCGCGGATGATGTCGCCCATGAATTTGTCTGGGATCTTTTTCCCGCCGGCGGCGGCGACCGCGAGGTTGGCCATCGCCAATTCCTGGCGGAGCCCGACGGCGTAATTGCACTCGGTGCGGGCGGGATTCAGGCGGTGCGCGAGCGGGGAGAAGTCGGTGATCGCGCCGCCGCCGGTATTGCCGCCGTTGGTGACGGCCGTGTCGTGCACCAGCTCGTTCGACGTCCCGAGCATCTTGGCCGTCTGGTTGATGTCATCCACCGTCATCCCTTGCGGGATGAACTCGGGGTGCTGCTGGAGGAACTGGGTGAACTCCGGCCCCATGATGGCGGCGACCGGGGCGGGGCCGAAGGTGTCGAAGTCGCGGAAGTAGTACCGCAACATCGAGTCGTCGAAGATGATGTCGGCGTCGAGGATCTGACCGGTGCGCGGGTCGGCGCGGCTGGGGCCCATCGCAAAGCCGCGGCCCGTCACGATCCAGCGGATGAAGTTGTAACGGGAATCTTCGGGATCGACGTTGGCGAACTCGTTGTCGTCGGTTTGCTGCTGCACGACGATGGCGCCGACGATGCCGAGCTTTTCGTACGCCTTGTTCCATTCGGCGATGCCCTGGGCGACGTAGTTGCGCCACTGGAGCGGCACGGTCTTCTCGATGACGAAGACGATCGGCTTTTCGGGGGGGGACATCTCGAGGCTGGGGTCCTTCTTCTTGACGTCCCAGCGGTTGACGTAGCGGATGACGTTCTCGCGCTCGGTGTACTTGATGGCCCAGTCCTGGCGGACGGTGGTGAAGTAACCCACGCGCTCGTCGGCGATGCGCGGCTGGAACGAACCCAGCGCCGGCAGGCGGCGGAACGAATAGGTCAGGCCGACCGAGTTGCCGGCGCCGGTGCGGCCGGCGAGGGCGATGTCGGCGTCGATCAGGACGTTATCGGGGAAGACCTTGACCTTGGCGAAGCTGGACATCTCGCGGCGCGGCGCGAAGGCGGCGCCCGGCCCGGAGGGGGCGGGGAGGTTGACGATGGGGGCGAGGAGCGGGCCACCGATCTCGACGACGGGGTCGCCACCGGGCGCGTAGGTGACGATCGGCATGGCCGTCAGGAAGCTGTCGTTATAGGTTCGCGAGACTGCGTCGTTCACGGCCTGCGACGGATTGCTGACGAACCGCGCGTCCGGCACGCTGATGATGACGTGCTTGCCCTGGATCTCGAAGCGGATCAGGTAATCGTCCCACTGGAACCCGGCCTGGGCGCCGCGCGAGATGCTCGTCGCCAGCAGCAGATCCTGCTTGAGGAGGCTCTTGGGGATCTGGCAGAGGAGGCGCGTCGGATCCTTCGAGTTGTCCTCGGCCTTGTAGCGGTAAATGGTGAAGAGCCCGGGCATCGGGGTCATGTCTTTGACGACCGTGTTGAAGTCCGGCCACTTGGGGGGCTCGGGCGTGGCGGGGGCGGCGGCGGGTTGCGGCGCCGTGGCCGGGGTCTGGGCGAGCGCCGGCAATGCGGTCGATGCGAGCAGGGAAGCGGCGACCGCGGCGTATAGCGAACGCCTGGCGCGAAGCAGTCCGTTCATAGAAAATCTCCGTAAATTGTGCTGAGAGGACGAGCCCGGACGAACCATTCTAACTCAATGTCAACGGTGGAAAAGCGTAAAGTATTACGACGGGGCGGCCGGGACGTTTTGCGGGATGCGAGGAAAGCGGGGGAGGTTGGGGGTGGAACTGGGTGGGAAAAATATTTTTGGGTGATTGGTGCAGCGGGAATTCCGTAAATGGATGGGATAGCGTTGGTTGTGGGTGAATAGGCGCGATGCACGGAGGGGGAATACCGACCAAAAGCGACCCTAAAACGACCAGAAACGACATGGAAACGACATGGAAACGACCGAAACCGACGGGTGATGAGTCGGGCAATACCCTGGTCGGGGCGCGAGGGATGTACGCCACTAATTGGGAGGGGTCTGGTGCTTGGGCGACACAGATTATGATCATGAAGGGCCCCCTTGCGCGGTGTTTCTCTTCAAGGCATTTTACCAGGGGCTTGAGGGTTGGGTCAATGCAAAAGTTTTATATTTGTTAGGTTTTGCGCGAGAGGGCGCCGTTGGCAAAGTGGTCGCAAAGAAGCAAAGGGGCAAAGAAGCAGAGGGGAGCGAGGGGATGGTGTCCGGGGTGGTCGATCAGATGCGGAATGTGAAGGGCCCAAGTTGGCTCGCGGGGTACCGCGAGTCCACGGGTGGGGCGGAGCGTGATACGGGATCGTGTGATGGGTCGGGTGCTTAAAGCATGGTCACGGGAGGTGACTATGCCGCGCGGATTGTGCACGAACGAATCCGGCGCTGCGCTTGGTCGGGTTGCTCCCTGCGCTTTGCCCCGGGGTGGTTTGGGTTTGGTTAGACCGTCAGGCCTTCGAGGCGTCCGGTGCTGTCCCCGAAGCGGTCGGTTTTGACGTTCATGCCGTCGAGCATGCGGAGGTAGAGGTTGCAGAGGGGGGTGTTGCGGGGGTACTTGAGGTGTCGGCCGGGGGTGACCATGCCGCTGCCCTTGCCGACGGTGATGATCGGGAGGTCGTCGTGGTTGTGGCGGTCGCCGTCGCCGATGCCGCTGCCCATCATGACCAGGGTGTGGTCGAGCATGTTGCCGTCGCCTTCGGGGGTGTTCTTCAGCTTCTCAATGAAGTAGGCGAACATCTGCATGTGGAAGTGGTCGATCTTCTTGATCGCGTCGATCTTGGCCTGGTCGCGGCCGTGGTGGGAGCAGGAGTGGTGGCCTTCCTTGATGCCGAGCCAGGGGTAGGTGCGGTTGCTGCCGTCGCGGGCGACCATGACGGTACTGACGCGGGTCATGTCGGTGCGCCAGGCGAGCCAGAGGAGGTCGCACATGAGCTTCATGTGCTCGGCCATGTCGGTGGGGACGCCGTCGGGGCGGGGTATGGTGGGCTTGGGGAGGTTCTGTTCGTCGAGGCGGGCGCGTTCGACGCGGCGTTCGATCTCGCGGATGGACGATTGGTATTCGTCGAGTTTGTCCTGGTCACTCTTGCCGAGCTGGTTGGCGAGGCGCTTGGAGTCGTCGGCGACGAAGTCGAGGATGGATTTGCGGTACTTGAGGTGGCGCTGGCGGGAGGCGGCGTCGCCGGCGCCGAACATGCGGTCGAAGAGGGCGGCGGGGTTCATCTCCTTGGGCATGGGGGTGGTGGGGGTGCGCCAGGCGATGTTGGAGACGTAGGCGCAGGCGTAGCCGGAATCGCAGTTGCCGGCGTGGTCGCCGCGGTCGAGTCCGAGCTCGAGTGAGGGGAAGCGGGTGTCGAGGTTGGATTTCTGTGCGATCATTTGATCGACGGAGACGCCGAGGTGGATGTTGGCGCCGGCGGTCTTGAAGGGGTGCGCGCCGGTGAGGAAGGCGGCGGCGGAGCGGGCGTGGTCGCCGGGGCCGTCGCCCTTGCCGCGGGCGTTGTCCTGGGTGAGGCCGCTGAAGACGGTGAGGTAGTCCTTAACGGACTGGAGCGGGGCGAGGGTGGGCGGGAGTTCGAATCCGGCGCCCGTCGTGGTCGGTTGCCAGTTGGGCATGTTGACGCCGTTGGGGATGAAGAACCAGGCGACGCGCGTGGGGGCGGCGGGGTTGGCGGGATGGGCGGTGAGGGCGGTGGTGGCGGCGCGGGTGACGGCGCCGCCGGTCATGACGTCAAGAAATGGCAGCGCCATGGCGGTGCCGAAACCACGGAGCATCGTTCGACGGGAGAGGGGGGAGCGGGTCATGATCGTCCTTGGTTGGTCAGCCAAGATGGTGTGATAAATCACACCCTACAAAACTGCTACTCATTCGGTCGTTTGCTGCGGCGCTTTTGGAAGGCGTCGGAGTGGATGATGCCGCCGATCAGGCTTGAAAAGCGGTAACCATCCTTCGCGACGTTTTGGGTGATTTCCTTCACGGTGGCGCGGTCGTAATCCTGCATACCGCGGCCCAGGGCGTACGTTAACATCTTTTCGGTTAAACATTTGACGAAATCGGACTTGCGCGAATCCAAGAGTTCGCGGAGGCCCTTGGGGCCGTCGATCTTCTTGCCGCCGGCGAGTTCACCGGTGGAGTCGATGTCGAACTTGCCTTCCTTGTCGCGCCAGGCGCCTAAGGGGCCGAAGTTTTCGAGGGCGAAGCCGATGCCGTCCATGCGCATGTGGCAGACGGCGCAGTTGGGGTCGGCGCGGTGCTGGGCGAGGCGCTGGCGGAGCGGCGCGCTGGCTTCATCGCGGGGGCGGTCGGCGAGGGAGGGGACGGCGGGGGGCGGCGGGGGCGGCGGGGTGCCGAGGATGTTCTCGAGGACGTAGACGCCGCGCTTGACGGGGCTGGTGCGGGTGGGCATGGCGGTGATGGTGAGGACACTGGCCATGGTCATGACGCCGCCGCGATGGGTGCCGGTGAGGCTGACTTTGCGGAAGTCGTCGCCTTTGACGTCCTTGATGCCGTAGAGCTTGGCGAGGCGCTGGTCGACGAAGGTGTAGTCGGAGTCGAGGAGGTCGAGAATGCTCGCGTTGTCCTTGACGACGTGTTCGAAGAAGGTTTCGGTTTCGCGTTTCATGGATTCGCGGAGCTTGTCGTCGAACTCGGGGAAGCGCTGGGAATCGACGGAGTGGCTGTCGAGGTTGCGGAGTTCGAGCCATTGGCCGGTGAAGTTGCGGACGAATTCCTTCGCCTTGGGGTCGGCGAGCATGCGCTTGACTTGGGCGTCGAGGGTGGCGGGCGCGCGGAGCTTGCCTTGGGCGGCGAGCGTGAGGAGCTCGTCGTCGGGCATGGTGCTCCAAAGGAAGTAGCTGAGGCGGGAGGCGAGCTCGAAGTCGTTGAGGGGGTGGGGGACGCCGGGCTTGTCCTTGGGGTCGAGCTCGGCGCGGTAGATGAATTGTGGGGAGACGAGGACGGCGGTGAGGGGGACGCGGACGGCGGGGATGAAGGATTCGCCGTCGGACTTGGCGGCGAAGTACAGTTTCATGAGGCGGTCGATCTCGTCGATTTTGGCGGGTCGGCGGAAGGCGCGGGTGGCGAAGCGGGTGACGATCTGACGCGCGGCGGCGTCGGGGGTGAGGCCGGGGCCGGGGGTGGCGAAGAGGAGGCGCTTGTGGCTTTCGGACGGGACGGGGGGTTTGGCGTTGAAGGGGCCTTCGATTTCGACGCGGTCGATGATGAGGTTGCGGTCGCCGCGTTTTTTCGGGTCGGGGTTGGTTTTATCGACGAGGTTGTTGAGGTAGGCGGTGGCGAGCTTGTGGTTGCCGGCGGTGAAGACCTGGCGGACGCGGTAGACGCCGGGCTTTTCGCGGAGGGCGGGGACGTCGACGGTTTTGACGTCCTTGTTGTCGATGCGGATCGTCATCCTGGCGGGTTCGTTGCCGAAGGGTTCCTGCCAGGCGTGGACGCGGATTTCGTATTCGCCTTCGGCGGGGAAATCGTGTCGGCGGGTGATTTGGCCGTTGGTGCCGATGTTCCAAGAGGCGCCTTCGCCGGGCGAGCCGGTTTCGCCGCGGAACTGGGCGCCGGCGTACTTGACGGTGGAGACGCGGACGGGGCGTAGATCGGTTATGGCCTTGTCGAGGATCTCGTCGGCGGCGGCGAGGTATTTTTCGGCGAGGAGCGGGGACATGGTCAGGACGTCGGCGATGTTGTCGAAGCCGTAGCCGGTGTCGTCGGCGGGGAAATCGGCGGCGGGCTGGAAATCGACGCCGACGAGGTCGCGGATGGTGTTGTTGTACTCGTTGCGGTTGAGGCGGTGGATGGCGACGTAGCCGGGGTCGCGCGGGGCGGTGAGGTCGATCTGGTTGACGGCGTCGTCGATCCAGGTGAGGAGGAGGTTGTACTGCGCTTCGGTGGGCTGGGGTTTGTTGTCGGGCGGCATGGAGCGCTGGGCGAGCATGTCGGCGAGGTCGTTCCAGACTTTGCGTTCGGCCTGGATGGATTGGAGGGTGGTGAAGCGGTCGAGGGAGAGGTCGCCCTTGTGCTTGCCGTTGGCGTGGCAGGCGGAACAGTATTGGTTGAGGAGGGGGAGAACTTTGGAGGAGAGGCGGGTGGCGAGGAGCTGGTTGTGGGCGAGTTGGGCGGGGGTGAGGGGGGCTGGTGGGGCGGTGGGCTGAGGTGGTGTCGTACCCGCGGGGGATTCGGCGAATACGAATACAGCGACGAACGTGCATACGCAGAGGACGGCGACGGCTTGGGTGAGGCGAGTCACTGGGTTGCGATTCTCCAACGGGGCGTCCACCTTGCTAAATCCTTTGGCACTCACCCTTTCAAACTGTGGAAGGGCTGGACTATTGTCGTGGAGTGCTACTTGGTTAATAGCTTGGGGGCCTGTGGCGTGTTGAAGCGGCGGGCGGACGGGGCATCGAATTCTCAGGCGGTCCCAATCTTCGATTACGAGGTTTGGTATGCGCTTGAAATCTGAAACGTTTCGGGTGAGCAGGACGGCGGAATTGGCGAGGGCGATGGCACCGATCTTCAAGTCCATTGTGCCAATCCCGAGCCGAAGGGATCTGAGTTGCTGGTATTCGATGGCCGCACGCTCATCGAAATCGAGCACGTCAATGGAGCGATAGTTTTCCAGATGACGGCGGAGGCGTCGATAAACGCCTATTTGGGCGGCCACCGATCGGGCTTTTGCCATTAGCGCGAACCAGCCGCGTGTTTGCTCCTCGTAGGTGACGATGGTCGTGACGACATCTTCGGTGGCTTGATCAAGACGCGATTGCAACCGCTGCGCGTGACGCCCTTCGGGGTATTCGAGCAAACTGAGTAGATCCGTATCGAGAACATACATCCCCCTACCTCCGCTTCCCGCGCTTACCGCCGGGACGTTGCGCTTCGCGATACTGACGGCCAAGGCGCATAGCTTTGGTGTGAAGCGGATCGCCGGCGAAACTTCCGACGATTTGCTTCCAACCCTTCTTAGGGGTGCGACCGCCCAGACGGAGTTGCGATTTCAGGTCGGCGAGTTCGGCCTCAAGTGCCTTGAGTCGTCGCTCGATTTGGGCGGTGCTCATGGTTGAAATCTACCATATTCTCAGCGGCCCAGAAAGTTCACGAAATTGTCGTGCAGGAGGAGCTTTACGTCGCGCTGGACGTCTTGGTCAGTGAGGGGCCAATTGGTGCGGGCGAGGTCGGTGTATTTGTCGGTCAGGACTTTGGCGATCAGGTCGCGGCTGTGGTCCCATTTGTAGATTAACTGGTCGATGATTCTCGCGTCGCTGTGTTGGGGGATCATGGAGAGGCCGAGGAGTTCGACGCGCATGCGGGTGATCTCGTCGATGAGAGTTGGGTTGTTGAGGAACCACCAGCAGCCGAAGATCATGAGGTTGCCGAATTTTCTGGCGGCGACGGCGAGCTCGTGCTGGTTTTCGCGGGCGAGCATGGTGCAGAAGAACTTGTTTCGCGGGAAGTCGCGGCAGAGCTTGACGACGGAGGGGACGTCGGCGAGGCCGCCCATGTCGCCGGCGTCGCGGAGGGGCGGGTTCACGGCGCGGCGGCTGCCGATCATCATGGCGAAGGGGAGGTTGCGCTCGGCGCAGACGGGGAGGATGATTTTCTCGAAAACCTGGTCGCTGGTCGCGCCGGCGCCGTAACGGAAGGAGGGGTCTAAGCTCACGGCGAGGTAGATGGCCTTCTGGTAGTCGATCCAGTGGCGAAGGAATTTGCGCGCGGATTCGACGGACTTGTCGTCGATGGGGGGGGAGCAGGGGAAGCCCAGTTCGGTCATCTTCTTCGCGGCGGTGGGCCAGTCGCCGAGGAACTGGTCGATGCGGAGGACGGCCTTGAAGCGGGGGTCGTCGCCGATGCGGGGGTTGGCGAGCCACTTGTTGCGCTCGAGGTCGTCGAAGACGGGGTTGGTCATGGTGATCGAACTGACGTTGGCGATCTGCATGACCTTGTCGACGTATTGGCTGGGGTCCTGCTGGGCGAACCATTTGCGTGCCGGGGCGAGGGATTTGTCGGCGCCGACGTCGAGGCCGAGCTTGTGCAGGGTGGTGAGGACGCCGCGGCAGGATTCGGAGACGGGGGAGCGCTCGACGAAGAGGTGCCGCCAGATGTGGTCGGCCTGCTCGGTCTTGGACATGCGGTAGAAGTCGTCGTACGAGAGCCTGGTGGCGGGGACGACGCGGAAGACCTCGGCGATGAGGTAGTGGTAGGTGATGAGCTCGTCGATACCCCAGAGCATGAGGCCGGCCGGATCGGTCTTGCCGCTGGCGTTGGGGACGGGGGTGCCGAAGCTCGGGGGGTAGAGGTGGGTGTGCATGTCGCAGACGGGCTGGTCGGCGAGGGCGCGGGTGACGGCGGCTTCGATGGCGGGGCGGGTGGTGAGCGCGGACATGGCGATAAGTTCTTTCTACTGCAATTGCATTTCGGGACTTGGGTGATCGTCGCGCGAGAGTAGCAGGGACTAAGGCGGCGCGATGACTTGCAACCCTTCGATGAAATCGAAGTGCCCATCGGCAGTCGCCAAGGGAATGCCGTGCTCGCGGCAAATCGCGCCGATCCATATATCGTTGGGCGGTATGGGTCGGCCGGCCAGTTTCAGCTTTTGCCGCACCCTCGCGTATTCAGAGGCAGTGACTCGCGTGACATCCAGAACCTGGCACCGTGCGACCAATCGGTCGATATTGGCAAGGTTCTCGGTAATCCGTTTTGAATTCAAGGCGCCGAACGCGAGCTCGCCCAGGACGGGCGCGGGAAGGAACAACGTTTGAAAAGACGAATAAAAGGCGACGGCGCGGGGGTCGTCGTTCAACAGGGCGACGGCCTGGTTAGTGTCCAAGGCGACTTCATTTCCAGTCATCGGGATTCACCTGTCCGAACTCTTCATCGATGACTCGGCGCATCGTGTCTGCGTCTTCGTCGCTGATCCCCCCTATCCAGCCGTTGAGGGGGCGGGATTGATCGGGTGCGGTGACCGTGACGGTGACGCGATGGTTTTCCTCGAGCCAATCCAGAGGCTGGACGGGACGAAGAACGCCGTTCTCATAGATGGCTTCGATCGTTTTTTGCATCGCACACCTCGTAGACTACTCCGGCTTGTAATCGATCCTAGCAAGGAACTCGTCTTCCGTCAGCACGGGGATGCCGAGTTCTTTGGCTTTGTCTAGTTTGCTGCCGGCCTTGTCGCCGGCGACGACGAAGGCGGTTTTTTTGCTGACGCTGCCGCTGGCCTTGCCGCCCAGCCGGACGATGAGGCGTTCGATTTCGTCGCGCTGAAGTTTCTGGAGGGTGCCGGTGACGACGATGGTTTGGCCGGCGAGAGGGAGGTCGGCGCTGGACGCGGCCGTGGGTTTTTCCATCGTCGGGTTGATGCCGGCCTTCTTGAGTTCTTCGATGGCCTTTTTGCCGGCGGGGTTGTGGAAGAAATCGTGGACCGATTCGGCGATGACCGGCCCGATCTCGTTGACGGCGGAGAGTTCTTCGGCGGACTTACTGGCGATGACGTCGAGCGAGCCGAGCTGGGAGGCGAGGACGTAGGCGACGCGGTTGCCGACGTGGTGGATGCCCAGGCCGGCGAGGAGGCGATCGAGGCCGTTGGCGCGGCTTTTCTCGACGTTCTGCACGACCTTGCTGGCGACCTTTTCGCCGACGGTGCGGGTGACGGTCTTGCCGTCCTGTTCGACTTGGGAGGTGATGTTGGCGATGTCGTCGGGCTTGAGCTTGTAGAGGTCGGCGAAGGTGGTGACCAGGCCGCGCTCGACGAGCTGGTCGATGAGGACGTCGCCGATGCCTTCGATGTCCATCTGGGTTCGGCCGCAGAACCAGCGCAGGCGCTCTTTCACCTGGGCGGGGCAGGCGGGGTTGGGGCAGTAGATGTCGATGCCGGCGTCGAGGACTTCGATTCTCTTTGCGCAGACGGGGCAGGCGTCGGGGAGCTTGGCGCGCTTGACCTTCTTGCGGCGGTAGAACTCATCGCACTCGGTGTTGACGCAGCGATACGCGGCCGTTTCCTCGGGCAGGGCTTCGCGCTCGACTTTCGTGTGGCAGACGGGGCATTTCTTGGGGGCTTCGATCGGCTTGGCGCCCTTGGGGCGTTTTTCCTTGACGACCTCGGCGACGTAGGGGATGACTTCGCCGGCGCGTTCGACGACGACGGTGTCGCCGAGGTGGATGTCGAGGCGCTGAATCTGGTCGATGTTGTGGAGGGTGGCGTGGGTGACGGTGACGCCGGTGACGAAGACGGGTTCGAGGTCGGCGACGGGGGTGAGGGTGCCCCCCTTTCCGACCTGCCAGCGGACGTCGTGGAGGACGGTGGGCTGCTGCTCGGTCTCATACTTGTAGGCGATGACCCAGCGCGGGGCTTTGCTGGTGGCGCCGAGGCGCTGGCGCTGTTGGAAGTCGTCCACCTTCATCACCATGCCGTCGGTCTGATAGGGGAGCTTGGGGCGGATCTTCTCGAATTCGTGGAGGCACTTGATGGCGTCGTCGATGTTCTCGACGCGCCAGACTTCCCTGGGCAGCGGGAAGCCCCACTTGCGGAGGAGCTGCGTCCACTCCCAGTAGCTGACCTTGGGCAAGGGATCGACCTGGCCTAGGCCGTGGGCGAGAAAGCGGAGGCGGCGCTTGGCGACGATCTTGGGGTCGAGGCGGCGGAGGGTGCCGGAGGTGAGGTTGCGCGGGTTGGCGTAGGGTTCTTCGCCGGCGTCGGCGATCTCCTTGTTGACGCGCTGGAAGTCGTCGTTGTCCATGTAGACTTCGCCGCGGACTTCGAGGATTTTGGGGATGGAAAAGGTCCCCGACCCCTTTTTTTCGTCTCGGAGGGTGAGGGGGATGGATTTGATGGTGCGGGCGTTGACGGTGATGTCGTCGCCGATGTTTCCTCGGCCGCGCGTTGCTGCTAATACCAGGTTGCCGTTTTCGTAGCGCAGGGAGATGGAGGCGCCGTCGATTTTAGGTTCGAGGACATAGGTGATTTCGGACGCGTCGCCCTTAGGGCGACCGCTAAACAGGGTGGGGTCGTCTTCGCGTTTGGCGAGTCCGAGGGTTTTGCGGACGCGGTCGTCGAAGGCGCGGACTTCGTCTTCGCTGTAGGTGTTGTCGATGCTCATCATGGGAACGGCGTGGCGGACGGGTTTGAGTTCCGTCTGGACGTCGCCGCCGACGCGAAGGGTGGGGCTGTCGGGGGTGATGAGGTCGGGGTGCTCCTTTTCGAGGTCGACGAGCTCCTGCATCAGCTTGTCGTATTCGCGGTCGGAGATCTCGGGTCGGGCTTCGATGTAGTAGAGGTGGTTGGCGCGGTTGAGCTGGTCGCGGAGCTTGGCGGCGCGGCGCATTTCGGGCGAGTCGGGCATGCCTGA
>Ga0207674_10003670_pt1 | contig 18732 bp, 17 predicted proteins | sample KBSCornC72_FD_184303 | JGI IMG/M metagenome (GOLD analysis project Ga0207674, IMG submission 184303) | Corn rhizosphere microbial communities from Kellogg Biological Station, Michigan, USA - KBS Corn C7-2 (SPAdes) (version 2) | ecosystem: Host-associated > Plants > Roots > Rhizosphere > Soil ... | reverse complement strand
GCTGGCACAACGCGGTCAACAAGGCGCTGTAGCGCAAGTCTAGGGATAAGTCCCGGGTAGATGAATTGTTTGGGGCGCACGCGTACCTCGGCCACTTGCCACGTTAGCGTTGGGGAGTCCACGACCGAGCGAGCGCTGACGGGCACCGCTCCCGAGATCGCTGCACAGCTCGCGGAGATCGGACAACCACTGAACGACACACCGAAGGCAAATCCGATCGCCGCAGCCGGTGTTAACTTGCGGGATGTGTTGCGCGCCTGCTCTATGTTTCCCTATGAAAGTCGGACCGGTTCGGTTCCGACGCCCGCCTCGAAACGGACAGCTACATCGGGCTAATGAGTAACCCCTTGACCAAATGTCCATCAAGCGCGGGCAAGTTCATTCGACCCGAGCGGACATATGCGCTGATGAAAAGGTCATTCAAAAGCAGTTCGCGGCGGCACTTAGAAGGACGATCGTTTCAGATGGCGTGCTTGATGGTGAACGTCGTTTCGATCGCCTGCGCGCCCGGCCGCAGCGTAATCATCGCGCGGATCGAATACGCTCCTGGCGAGGTGAATCTAAAGAGCTCGCTGTAATCCGCAAACCCGCCTGCCTCCGTATGCAGCAACGGCTTCTTCTCCTTGTGGCCGTTGGGATCGGTGACTTCGATTAATACCTCGGCGTCACCGATTCGCTTGCCGCTCTTCTCCTCGTCGAGCGTGATGAGCAGATGCTGCGAGCCAAAGGGCGGATTTGCGGGATGCGATTCACGGTGGCCTTCTGCGCGCAACGCGACCGCAGCAGGCACAACGCCTAAGCTGACAATGAGCCCACCGACGGCTTTGGTCTGCTGCGCGGCTACCGGCATCGACGCAAGCGCGATGCCCACGAAAGCCGCTGCAATCACACGCAAACACCGCGCGAAATATCTCATATACGCACGGTATGCCTTTTCACGCTTTGGCACTTGATCTGGGTCAAACAGCTAGCAGCAACCCAGAGCAACACGTGCTGCGTCAGGAAGTGGACATCACGGTCTCCATCGCGGCCGCGTCGCCGTCTCCACGGGGCTTTTCGTCACATGACGTTGCACGGGCCCAGGCCGGAAAAACGCACGTTGCTTGACGCTCATCAATGCGCGCGGCACCAAGCCGCCTATATTGACAATGATCGCTTCGCCCGGATCCGGAGGATCCGGGTCGCCCGACTGTCAGAACCGCAAAAGCCAGTGAAGGAAGGCGAAAAGGTCCTAGGCAATGAGGCTGGCATGGGTCAGTGTTCCGGATGTTGACATTGCCATTCGACGTCAATGCGGCAAAGGCGGAAGCTTGTCCGAAGGAGGGGTGCTGACGCAAATGCTGCCAAAGGCCTCCGGTGTCGAAGCCGATCGGCGTGCCGTCCACTAGTCCATTCATTCCCGTAGGTTTGGAATCGCTGAAGGTACGAAGGCGTCCGTGCGTGAAAGCGGGCGCCTCGTTTTCTTGCACAATCCTACGCTGCCGTAAATTTCATGGTCGGTACGTTTAGCAAACGAAATGCGGCATGCGGGAGGTAACCATGCAATACACGATCATGCTGTGGCACGCCGATCACGTCAACTTCGCTCGGCTCCTGAACCTACTCGAGGGCGAGCTGGATTTGCTGCACGATGCTGGCTCGCCGCACTACCAGCTGATGCTCGACATCATGTACTACATGACGCACTACTCGGATGTGTTGCACCATCCCAAGGAGGATCTTGTGTTTGCGCGCTTGAACGCGCGCGACGAGAACGTTGGCCGGATGGTCCGCGAGCTGACGATTCAGCACACGCAACTTGGCGAGATGGGCGCGGCGATGGTCCACGCGCTGGACGATGTTATAAACGGCTCGATCACCTCGCGTCAACGCATTGAAGCAATGGCGCGCGAATACGTGTCGGCGCTCCGTGCTCACATGCGCACGGAGGAAACCGAGATCATGCCTCGCGCCGCGCAAGTTTTAAGCGAAAGCGATTGGACGGAGATCGATGCGGCGATCGCAAACTTCGCGGATCCGCTGTTCGGATCGGAAGTGCAGGAACGCTACGCCGGGCTTCGGGAACAGATCAACCGGCAGGCACAAGCCGACAGAGCGACTGCGCGCTAGCATTGCAACTCGGGCCTCGCGCACTGCGGGAGGCTCAATAAGGCGGTCGGTCGCGGGTGCGTTCAGCCCCGTGCCGCAGGGCTTGATGAAGGGCGCGGCGGCGCTTGCGTGCTGCTTCTGCTGCTTCATGTTCTTCTTTCCGTCGGCGTGTGCTGCGCCTTTTTATTGCCTTCCTTCGGGGGCTGGTCGGACATGGTTCGCTCCCATGGATGGATAAACGTTGGCGCTCTGACGATCTACACGGCTCTAGCCGAGAACAGTTAGATTGCTGTGCCACGTCAAGTCCTAACGAACTGCAGCTAATCCGGAGTCTGCTAGCCTCGCCACGGTCGCGTAACGCTTGATGCCACCGAGCTCGGTGTAGTTGGGATTGTCGGGGAAGATCGGCCCTGTGAACCTTCCCTCAACGAGATTGTGCAGAAGGATTGCTCCAATGCTAGCCGGTCCAATCTTGAGCAGGCGCCGTGGACCATGAAGAGATCAAGAAGAAGGCTTTCCTTACTCGACCGCCCTTCACCTTGACCCTCGTCAACTCGCCCCAAGGAGGCAAAACGTATGATGAATCCAGGGGCATACGTCATGAGGCTGGGTCTGAAAAGTTCCGTCCGCTCGCGCGTTCCAATACGGAAGGCTTGGGAGGGCATGCGCGTTTCGCGTGGAATGGAGCGCCGTTTTGAAGACTAACCTTGAGCTCGCAGACGCCTGCCATGCGCCAGCGGAATCTATTCGGTCATGTGCGCAGTGCGAATTGGAGTTGGATCCGAAGCTCCAGGTAGGACTTATTGCTGCCCTCCGCAACCCGGCGCATTTCGGCGGACAGTGTAAGGGGATCAAGCTGCTTGAGACGCACATATCGTTCGTGCTGCTGACGGGGACCTACGCCTACAAGATCAAGAAGGTGATTCGACTCGGCTTCCTGGACTTCATTAGCCTTGCCGCGCGTCGGTTCTACTGCGAGCAGGAACTGCGCCTCAATCGCCGGTTCGCGCCCGCGCTCTACCTCGACGTTGTGGCAATCACGGGAAGCGTCGAGCAACCGCAGATCGGCGGATCCGGCCCGGTCTTGGACTATGCGGTGAAGATGCGCGAGTTTCCGCAAGAGGCGCTACTCTCCAACGTACTCGAGCGGAATGCGCTCACAACGGATCATATCGATCAGCTAGCCGCCATCGTCGCGCATTTCCACCGCGACATCGATGTGGCGCCGGCCGACGGCCCATTTGCCGCTCCCGATGATGTGCTTCAGCTTGCATTGGCCAACTTCGCTGAAATTCGAGCTGTGACCGCGGATGCCGAAGAGCGCCCCGACCTCGACCAGCTCGAAATGTGGACCCGCAGCGAGTATGCGTTGCGCCGCGAGATGATTGCTGCGCGGCGTCAAGGCGGCTTCGTGCGCGAATGTCACGGCGACCTCCATCTCGGCAATATCGCGCTCGTTGATGGCGCCCTCACGATCTTCGATTGCATCGAGTTCAACGACCGGATGCGATGGATCGATGTGATGAGCGAAGTCGCCTTCACGGTGATGGATTTGGAGCACCGCGGTCGTCGTGCCTATGCCCAGCGGTTTATCAACGCGTATCTTGAGCAGGCCGGGGATTACGGTGGTGTCGCCGTGCTGCGCTTCTACGTCGTCTACCGGGCGATGGTGCGCGCCAAGGTCGCCTTTCTGCGCGCCGCGCAGCTCGCGGACGGCGACGCTAAAGCAGCGTCGCAACGTGACTATAACGACCATCTGCGGCTCGCCACGGAATATGCCATGGACGCGCGGCCTGCGGTCGTCATCACGCACGGATTCGCGGGTTGTGGCAAAACCACGCTTTCGCAGATATTGCTCGAACGTATCGCCGCAATCCGCATCCGTACCGATGTCGAACGCAAGCGACTGCGTGGCCTTGGCGCGCGCGACAGCAGCCGCTCGAGCATCGACAGCGCGTTGTATGCGCCCGAGGTCACGCGCATGACCTATGATCATCTATCGCGGCTTGCCCGGACAGTTGTCGAGAGTGGTTTCACTGCGCTCATTGACGGCACGTTTCTGCGTCGATGGCAGCGCGACATGTTTCGCGACCTCGCAGCAGGCTTACGCGTACCGCTTGTCATCGTCGACGTTTCCGCCACCGAAGCAACGTTGCGCGAGCGGGTGCGGCAACGGGCTATTGCGGCGACCGATGCTTCGGAAGCAGGAGTCGCCGTGCTCGAGCATCAGCTGCGCTCGCATGATCCCCTTGGATCGGACGAACGTGGCGCCGTCGTCACCTACGATGGCGAGCTGCCGCTTTCGCATCCCCAACTGAAGATGCCTAGCGCGGCGTCGTGGACAAACTTGGCCCCGCCGCAGTCACCGTCGCTTCACGATCCACTGGAAACGACGCAGATTCCAATCTGCAGAAACGGCTCTAAAAAAGGTACTGCCGAGCTTTGTTGATTCAATGAGCCAGGACCTGTGGTGATCACCGAGCGGTACCGAAGCTGAGTGGGCAGTGATCCAAGCGCTCGTAGGTTGACCGGCCATCAACCAGATCGGTGATCGCTACGGTGCCGTGTCCTAGGCGTTTCCGCTGGATCCCAGTGATCCTCGTGCTCGTGGCCTTCATCTACGGGCCCGGCGGAGCGGAAACGCGGGTCTACTGCAGCGTCCCGGATTTCGACCGGCAGCTACACGAGACGCTCGGCCTGGGACAATCGTCGTATTGGTCACGCTGAGGCCTTTCTGGCGGATGCTCGACCGGCAGCCGGAACCGCCCAAGATACCCGCTGGATAGGCTTGGCAGCGAAAATCGTATAACGCCTGCTCTACGTTCTGCTGTTCGCGCTGCCGATTACCGCCGTGACGGGCGCATGGCTTCGAGCTTACGGTATCGTCATCGGCGTCGGTGGAAGCGGGCGGATCGAACGAGCATCATCCCGGCCAATACCACGACTGCCGGCAGCGCGCTCATCCAGAGCGCGCTGCCTGACAAAAACTCGAAGCGGAAAATCTCGCGGAACGGTGCGACGTAAAGAACGATCGCGAGCGCCATGAGAGTGCCTGCAATTAACCCCCATAGCGCCGGGTTGGGCCGAAGCAATTCGCGAACACTCGGTTCGTGCGTGCGGTTGCCGATGATGAGCGCGATGTTGGCGAAGACGATTGCCGAAAAGGCCATCGCACGCGCGGTTCCCTCCGACTCGCCAGTGCGAAGCGCCAAGGCGTAGAGGAGCGCGACGGTTACCAGGACTCCCGCACCCTGCGCGACGCTGCCGGCGATCATCCGTGTATCGAACAGCTTGGCCGTAGTGGGCCGCGGCGGCCGCTGCATGACATTCCGGTCAGCGGATTCGGCTTCGAACGCGATCGAACAGGCCGGATCGATCACGAACTCGAGGAACACGATGTGCACCGGATACAGGAGCAGCGGCCAGCCGACCAGCAACGGCAGCAACGCCATGCCGGCAGTCGGCACGTGAACGGCGACGATATAGCACATGGCCTTTCGGACATTGTCGTAGATGCGTCGCCCCAGTCGAACGGCTGCAACGAGCGACGAGAAATCGTCTTCAAGAAGGACCAGCGCGGCCGCTTCACGCGCGACATCCGAGCCGCGCGCACCCATTGCAACTCCGATGTGTGCCGCCTTGAGTGCAGGCGCGTCATTCACGCCATCACCGGTCATCGCGACGACCTGGCCTTTCATCTTGAACGCCTCGACCAGACGCAGCTTGTGCTCGGGCATCACGCGCGCAAAAACGTTGACGCGCGTAACGCACTCGGCGAGTTCCGCGTCCGTCATCGCCTCAATTTCCGCCCCCGTCACACTCCGGCCGGGATCAGCGAGGCCGATCTGCAGCGCGATCGCGCGGGCGGTTCCCGCATGATCGCCAGTAATCATCACAGTGCGAATCCCGGCGCGGTAGCACTCGGCGATTGCCGCGGCAACGGTCGGCCGTACCGGGTCGATCAACCCGATCAGCCCGATAAAGCGAAGGCGAAAGTCGCGTCGCGATGCGGGCCACTCAGCCTCGCCGATGTGTGGACTCTCCCACTCGCCTTCGGCGGCTGCCAGCACACGCAGGCCATCCCGCGTCATTCTTCTGACCGCTTCTTGTACTGACGCCCGCTCCGCGGCTTCGAGCGAGCACAGTTCCGCTATCGCCTCCGGCGCACCTTTAGCGGCTACGACGTATGCCTCCATTCCTGTCGTCTGCCACAGTCGCACGACCGAAAGCTGCTTCGGCGTGAGGGGATAGCCGTGAACGAGCGTCCACGACGCCGTCTTCGTCGCCAACAGTGGAAATCGCTGATGTGCAAGTCGCTTGAACGCTTGCTCCATCGGATCAAACGGCTCGCGCTCGCTCGCGAGCATGCAATATTCGATCAGCCTTTCAGCAAGTTCGTCACCGGGTTCCAGAGTTTCGCCACGTATCCAGACACGGCCCACCTCCATGCGGTTCTGCGTGAGGGTTCCCGTCTTGTCCACACAAAGCACCTGCGTCGCGCCGAGCGTCTCGATCGCGGGGGCACGCCGGGTTAGCACGCCCTTTTGCGATATGCGCCACGCGCCGAGCGCCATGAATACGGTCAGGACGACCGGGAACTCTTCCGGAAGGTTTGCCATCGCGAGCGTGATTCCCGCGAGCAAGCCATTCAGCCAATCACCGCGCGTAACCCGATACAGAAGCGCAACGAGCACGCAAAGTGTTATGCCGATCGCCGCGAAGATCAGCACCGCACGTCGCGTCTCCCGTTGAAGAGAACTCGGCTCGGGCTCGATCGTTTGCAGCGCCTTGCCGATCTTGCCCATCTCCGTTCGATGGCCGGTCGCCGCAACGCAGGCGATGCCCTGCCCGCTTGTCAGCAGCGTGCCGGAGTAGATATGGGGCAAATCGTCGCCGCCCGGACGCGCCCACTCGGAAGGGCGATCCGATGTGCGCTTGCGAACAGGTGCCGACTCCCCGGTAAGCAACGACTCGTCGGCCATCAGGTCGGTCGCCGACAGGACCGTCGCGTCGGCGGGCACCCGATCCCCTTCCTTCACGCGTAGCAGATCGCCTACGACGACTTCACGCCCGGCAACCGTTCGCCATTCACCATCGCGCAGCACCTTCGCCCGAGGGCTGGCGAGCTCGCGCAGCGCGTCGAGCGCACGCTCGGTCTTGCGCTCCTGATAGAAAGTGATGCCGATCATCACCAAAACCGAGGCGAGCAGCGCCAACGCTTCGCTGAGATCGCCTAGTGCGAGATAGATCGCCGCTGCCACGATCAGCAGCACGAACATCGGCTCGCGGATCACCTCCCATGCGATCGCCCAAGGCCGCCGTGGCCTGGCGGAAGGCAATTCGTTGTAGCCGTCGCGCGCGAGCCGCGCCGCAGCCTCCCCGCTCGTCAGTGCTGTCCCCGGCGACGTCATCGGCGCGCTGGCGCAAGACGCGCGTAGAAGATTCGCTTGGCCGCTTCGGCGATCGCCAAGTAGGCAACGACGAGCGCGGCGAGAATTCCGTAGAACGCAGGCGGCGGCGGCCGCATCGCAAAGTACCGGCCGAGTTCCGTAAACGGCAGCACCAGAGCCACGATCACCACGGCGAGCGAGCTCGCGACGAGTGCTGGGTGCGGCCGGCTCGCGAGCGGGTTGCCGCGCGTTCGGATGACGAAGATCACCAGCACCTGTGTGGCGAGCGACTCGACGAACCAGCCCGTCTGGAACAACGCCTCGTCCGCGTGCAGCACAACGAGCAGCACGTAGAACGTCGCGAAATCGAACAGCGAGCTTATGGGTCCCATCACCCACATGAAATTGCGGATGAACGCCATGTCGAACCCCGTCGGGCGGCGCAATTCGGAGTCGTCGACGTCGTCGAGCGGGATCGCGGTTTCCGACAGGTCGTACAGGATGTTGTTCAGCAGGATCTGCGTCGGAAGCATCGGCAGGAACGGCAGGAACAGCGACGCGCCCGCCATGCTGAACATGTTGCCGAAGCTGGAGCTCGTCCCCATCATGATGTACTTGCGGATGTTGGCGAAGGTTCGCCGGCCCTCCACGACGCCATCGTGCAGCACGTGAAGGTCCCGTTTCAGCAGAATCAGGTCGGCCGCTTCCCGCGCCACGTCGGTTGCCGTGTTGACGGAAATGCTCACGTCCGCGGAATGCAGCGCGGGCGCGTCGTTGACGCCGTCGCCGAGGAAGCCGACGACGTCCCCGCGGCGCCGGAGCGCCTGGATAATCCTGTTCTTCTGCGCGGGATTGACGCGGCAGAACAGATTCGCCCTCTCGGCGCGCGCCGCAAGGGCAACGTCATCGAGGGCGGCGATCTCGCTGCCCTTCATGACCCCTTCGATGGGCAAGCCGAGCTTCGTGCAGACATGCTGCGTGACGAGCTCGTCGTCGCCAGTAACGATCTTCACGGCTACCCCCAGCAGCCGAAGCGCCGCGATCGCCTTGGCTGCACTTGCCTTCGGCGGATCGACGAATGTCACGAAGCCTGCGAATGTCAGATCTTGCTCATCGCGGACGTCGACGTGGCCACCATCCTTGGCGAACACTTTGGTCGCGATTGCAAGCACACGCAGGCCCGCCTTGCATTGCGCCTGCAGCAGTGCGGTCGCGCGTGTGCGCGATTGCGCGTCGAACGGCCGAACCGCCTGTGCGTCACCTGCGTCGTAGGCGGCTGACAAGCGGAGAATGTCCTCCGGGGCGCCTTTCACGATCAGCAGACGTGCATCGCCGGCATCCGCCAGCACCGACACGCGCCGGCGCTCGAAATCGAAGGGCGCCTCGTCGACTTTCGTCCAACGCGATTGGTCGCCCGCGTTATGCGCAAGGATTGCTGCGTCGAGCGGACTCTTGAGACCGGTCTCGAAACGGCTGTTGACTTGCGCCAGCGTCAATACACGCGTGCTCGGACGACCGTCGATGTCGACATGCGATTCGAGTGTGATATTCGCTTCGGTGAGCGTTCCCGTCTTGTCGGTGCACAGCACGTCCATCGACCCGAGATCCTCGATCGCAGCGAGGCGCTTGACGATCACGTGCTTCGCCGCCATCCGGATTGCCCCGCGGGCGAGTGTCACCGAAACGATCATCGGCAGAAGCTCTGGCGTCAGGCCCACGGCCAGCGCGATGGCGAACAGGAACGAGTCGAGCCATGGCTTGTGGGTCAGCGTGTTGGTCATCAGCACGAACAGGACGAGCAACACCGTCATGCGCATGATCAGCATGCCGAAGCGCCGCGTGCCGACGTCAAAGGCGGTGGGTGGCGGCTCGCGGTTCAGCGTTGCCGCGATCTGGCCAATCGCCGTTCGGTTACCGGTGCGATAGACGAAAAGGCGCGCTGTTCCGCTGACGACGGACGTGCCCATGAACAGCGCGTTCGACGCGTCGGCAACGTCCGTGCCGCCGGCCACCGGCGCTTGCGCTCGTCGCTCGACGGGAAACGCCTCGCCGGTCAGCAGCGCCTGATCAACATGGAGGTCGCGAGCCTCCAGCACGATTCCGTCACCCGGAACTAGATTGCCGGCCTGGAGCAGCACGATGTCGCCAGGCACCACCTGCATCACGGGAACGCTCTTGGGAACGCCGTCGCGGACGACCGTCGCCCGAACCTGCACCGATCCGCGAAGCTTCTGCGCTGCCTTGCCCGCGCGGTACTCCTGCGCGAAGTCGAGCGTGACGCTCAGTATCACGATGACCACGATGATGACGAAGCTGGCACCTTCACCGGTAAGCGCCGCAACGATGCTGGCCGCGATCAGGATCAGCACCAGCGGATTGCGAAACCGGCGCAGGAACTGGATTAATACGGGACGTTCCGCACGGTCGCGAAACTGGTTCGGTCCGTAGCGCTTCCGTTGCCCGCGCGCCTCCGCCGTCGACAGCCCCGGCGCGTTCGCGCCGACGTCGCGCAGCAGTTCTGCGGGCGGCCGCAGCCACCACGCGGACGCGTCAGGCGAAATCTGCGGCAATTACTTCGCGGAACTTGCCGCTTCGCGGGTCCGTGACTGGCGGATGGCTGTCGAGCGTCACGCGCACGCTATCGAGCGACTGGTTTGCGAGGTAGGCGTGCAATGCGCGCTCCGCCGCATGCCATCGGGCGTTGCGCTCGCTCGTAGCGCCCGTCTCCAGCCGCAACGCAATGTGGTCCGGACCGGTCTGTACCAGCTGGAACCGGTGACCTGGGCTCGCATCCTCCATGACGGTCGTCAGCGCGAGCGGCGACAGATGGACAATGCTGCCGTCCGTGGCGCGCAACGCAAGAACATCGTCGCGCCGCCCTTCCGCTCGTATCGCCGGCAGCGGACTGCCGCACCCGCACGGATCAGGATTCTCGATGACACTGTCTCCAAGATCGTAGCGAATCACGGGCTGAATCCGATTGGCGAGATTCGTCAGCAGCACGGTGTGCGACCTTGCTCCCGGCGCGATCGGCCGAAACTCGGCGTCGACCGCTTCGAGGACGACCCAATCGGCGTTCACATGAAGCCATCCTCGGGAGCACGAGAAACCGATGCTCATGCACTCGGATGCCCCATACTCGTTGACGAGGACGCTTCCGAACGCTCGCTCGATCGCCGCCGCGCCAGCGGGCACAAGGCACTCGCCACCTGACCATACGCAGGAGGGTGCGATCCGCAACCGCCCCGCGCGTTGCTCCGACGCCAGCATCATCAGCGTGGTCGGGTAGCTCGCGAGGAAAGCGGGCTGGTATTCGTTCAACGCCGCGACGAGCTTCGGGAGCGGGTCCATCACGGAAAATGCACGTGCCGCGGGCCATACGCGGCCGCGGCAGACGCGCTGCCATGACGCAATGCTCGCGAAGTGGTCACCCGTCGCTGCAATAAGCGCTGCGCGACCGCCTTGCGTGACGAAACCCCACGCGTAGCGGCCGGCGAGCGGCGGGGACTGCAGCTGCACCGCCAGCAGCGCGTCATAGACCGCGAGCGCGTCCGCATCCTGCACGAAAATTCCGGGTTCGCCTGTACTGCCCGAGCTCTTCCAGACGACGAACCGGCCCAGATATTCGTCGCCGATGTGGGTGCGATCGCGAAGAAACGCCTCGATGCCGCGCCGATGAACGCTCTGTTCGGTCACCCAGTCATCGAATCGCGCCATCAGGTCCCGCTTGTGGACGACGGGCAGCGCGGCCAGCGGGAGATCACCAGCAGGCAGCGAGTCCCATGCGTCACGGTAGAAGCGCGAACGGGCGCGAACGAATCTGATGAGCTCGGCGCTGCGTTTCGTGGCGGCGGTCCGTACGGCTGCTCGACCGCCGAGCCGCGTCAAGCCGATTTCGCAGGTTCTCGAGAACGCACTCCACCATTCCAACGATGCACGCGCAGCTTCGCCAGCAGACCTGTCGTTCGTTTTCACCACCGCTCCGGTTGCGCGCTCGCGTCCTCGTTCGTGCGCCGCTCCAACAGTCAATGCTACAGCGACGCCTTGACCTTGGCTTGACGTACGTCAATGGACTCGCCGCTGCGGCGACCTAGAATTTTCGAGCCGCATGCCTTGGCCCAGCCGCTCCAACGTCAACACGCGCAGTGTGCGGCAGCCTTCGGCGAACGAGCAGACGTGTCCAATCGGTTCTGTACAGAGTGCATAAGATGGCCAATATCACTCGCTTCGAGCGCAGCTACCGCATACAGTTGCGCGCGTTCAGGCTGCTGCATGAGATCGATCAAGCGCGCGCCGAAGCGAAGTACAGCGATGGCGTGCTCGAGCCCACGTTGCCAAGAAGATTGCCTCTTCAACAATCAAGCTGACCGTTTCCTCATAGATCCCGTGCGTCTGAGAAAAACCTGCGCGTTCATCGCCTTCATTGCCGCGGCGAACCCGCTCGCAACCGCCGCGGGCAAGGAGCCGGTGGACCCGCAGGCGCTGCTGACGCATTACAAATGCTACATCTGCCATGCGGACCGCGAGACGAAAGCCGGGCCTGCCTACGCCGACGTCGCTACGCATTATCGGAGAACGCCGGACGCGGTTTCGGTGATCGCACTGGAAATTCGCCGGGGGCTGCGTCACGGGGGTCCCTGGCACATGCCGCCGCATCCGCAAGTTTCCGTGGCAGAGGCGCGCGTGATGGCCCGTTACATCATGTCACTGCGACCATGAAGGCACAGCGCGCGCACGAACCCTATCGGAGCCTGTCGCACGCCGCGCAAACACAACGCTAATGCGACATGAATACCGGAACGGTCATCGTGCCGAAGATCGACCGCGTCGTCCCGCCGAGCACCACCTCGCGGGTGCGCGCATGCCCGTAACCGCCCATCACGAGCAGATCGACATCTGCATTGGCCACCTCCGTGAGCACTCGCTCCACCACCTCGTCGGCCGCACCTTCGACGTCGCTGAATTGCACGTGGATCCCATGCGCGGCAAGGTACGCGTCCAGCGTCGCATGCGACGGTGGGTCGTAGTCGTTTCCACGGTACGCCGGGGTCACCCGGACGACCGTCACGACGGCAGCTTCGGCAAGAATCGGCAACGCGTCACGGACCGTCCGTGCAGCTTCCTTGCCACCGTCCCAGGCGATCATCACGTGCCGGCCGAGCTCCCTGCCTGCTCCTATATAGGGCACGATCAGCATCGGAGCGCCGCTTTCGAGCAAAACGTGTTCCGTCAGGCGTCGCGCGAAGAACGCATTGCGGTCCTCGGGATCCGGCTGACCGACGATCGTCAGATCGGCACATCGCGCGTGCGCAATTGCCGCGTCCATCGGATCGCCAGCGGGCGCGCGAAAGGCAATATCGAAATCGGGCCGGGCAGCGATGCGTCTGAATTGCTGCTCCGCCTTGCGCTGCGCCCCGCCCGATTCCAGCAGACGCTGCTCGAGAACGTCTGGCGGCAGCAGCGCTGCGATCGACGGCGTTACTTCGGCCGTCGGAACCAGATAGACGCCAGCCAGGGCGCTGCCGAAGTGCCTCGCCGCTCGGGCCGCGACCTGAACGCGCAGATCACAAACGGCACTGTCGTCGAGGTGGACGATCATTGTCTTGAATGCCATGTGCTCTCCTCGATCGTTGTATCGTATCGCTGCGCTACGCAGTCATTCTAAGGCGCGACGGAGTAACGCGGGCTTGCGGCGGATCAATGCGCATCAAGATTTCGCGGGCTAACATTGCCTGCGCTTGTCTACCGGGAGATGAACATGGCAACGGGAATCGGCAGCTTCTGCGTGCGTGACGTCGTGACGGTTACGCGGGAGACGTCCGTCGTCGAGGCCGCAGCGCTCATGCGCCGGAGACATGTGGGCGCTGTCGTGATCGTGGAGGGTGGCGGCGATCGCAAGGTGCCGGTAGGGATGCTGACCGATCGCGACATCGTCGTCGAGATCGTCGCTGTCGGGCTCGACGGCACGGCGATGAAGGTCGGCGAAGTGCTGCAGCGCCCGATCACGTCGATCGACGAGGATGCGGGCTATGCGGAAACGGTACGGCTGATGTCGGTCAACGGCGTGCGCCGGATGCCCGTCGTCGACAAGCGGGGCACGCTCGTCGGCATCATCACGGTGGACGACATTCTGAGGCAGCTTGCGGGGCCGTTGGTCGCGCTGAGCGACCTCGCCACGCGCGAGAGGCAATACGAAGCGGAGGTGCGCCGCTGACCCGTCATCCGGCGAACGGACGGACTTGGCGACCTGCCTTTGCCGCGGAGCGGGTTCGCGCGTCAATTCGCCGTGATCAACTGCTGCAATGCCATCCGGTCGATCAGCGTGATGATCCGGCCGCGCACCTGGATGAGCCCTTCGTCGTGGAAGCGCGAGAAGAGCCGACTGACCGTCTCGAGCTTCAACCCGAGCTGACTGCCGATTTCCTCGCGGGTCATCCGCAGCACGAATTCCGTCGACGAATAGCCGCGCGCGTGGTAGCGGCTCGACAGGTCGAGCAGGAACCACGACAGCCGCTGCTCGGCGCGCATCGTGCCGAGCATGAGCGCGGCACTCCGCTCGCGACCAATCTCCTTCGACATCATCCGGTGCAGATTGCGCTGGAAATCCGGGTCGACATGCGCGAGCGCCTCGATCTGATCGAACGGCAGCGTGCAGACCTCGCTGTCCTCGAGCGCGATCGCCCGGCAGCCGTGGCTCTGGGTCGCAATGGCCTCGGTGCCGATGATTTCGCCGGGCAGGTGATTGCCGACCACTTGCTCACTGCCGTCGTCGGTCAGCACCACGGTTTTGCACGACCCCGTGCGGATCGCATAGAGCGCGGTGAACCGGTCGCCGACGCGGAACAGCACGTCACCCTTCTGCAGGCGCACGCGCGTGCCGACGAGTCGGTCGAGCGCAGCGGCGATGTCATCATTGAGCTTGGGCGACACGCAGAACTTGCCCACAGTGCACGTCGAGCAAGCCAGCGCATTCACGTCGCGCAGCGGGGTCCGCGCGCAAGGCGCGGGCCTTGGCTGTGACCGGAACGAGGACTCACTACGAGCGGCGGTGGCAGCGTACATGGTTGGTCTCCCTGTCATGCGGTGGGTCTGCGCGGTTCCGCAAGCACGCGGCGCGAATCGATCTGGGCGATCGCAGTCCTGATGGATCCGAACTCGGAACTCTTGTCGAAAAAGAAACGCGCGCCTGCATCCAGGCACGCACGCCGATGCTGATCGGTCGCATGATTCGTCAGAACGATGAATTCGATCTGCGGCAATTGCGGTCGCACGGCGCGCAACACGTCGACGCCGGTGCCGCCCTGGATCTGGTAGTCGAGCAACACGCAGTCGGGGTGCGTGCGCAGAATGCCGGCGGTCGCATCGTCAACGCTGCCCGCGTCACCGACAACCTCGACGTCTTCGATGTCGTCTAGCAGTTCACGCAGCCGGTCGCGCATCGACGGCGTGTCGTCGACGACGAACACTGCGATGCTTTGCGCGCTGTTCATGGGATGCCATTATTTGGCAGTCCCACCGGCGGGTTGTATCAGCCGACGGCTCGTCGAGCCTGTCGGGCGGTTCCGGTTCAGGGGATCGGCCGCGGCCCAGCCGCTGTAGGGCGTTCCCTACCCGCGGCCAGTCAGTCGGGAGCGTTGGGGTCGGCGAGCAGCCGGTGCTTGAGTGCGTAATGCACGAGGTCTGCGTTGTTCGCCACACGCAGCTTCTCCATCAGCCGGGCCTTGTGCGTGCTAATCGTTTTCGCCGAGAGGTGCAGCGCCAGCGCGATCTCCGAAACGCTTTCGCCGCTGACCAGCCGCGTGAACACCTGATATTCACGATCGGAAAGCGCCGCGTGGAGCGGGCGGTCCGCGGAATGCGGCATCGCCTCGTGCGCGAGATGCTCCGCGACTTCGGCGCTGATGAAGGCGCCACCGCCCGCGACCTTGCGAATTGCGGCGACGAGCAGCGACGACGCGCTCTCCTTCGTCAGGTAGCCCGAAGCGCCGGCACGGATCGCCCGTATGGCGTATTGATGCTCCTCGTGCATGCTGAGCACCAGAATGCGCAGCTTCGGGCGTTCCGCCTTGATTTGCCGAATCAGCTCCATGCCGCTCTTCCCCGGCATCGACATGTCGAGCAGCAGCACGTCGATGTCGTGCGCGCGGATCTTGTCCAGCACCTGATGGCCATCGGCCGCCTCGTCGATGACGTCGAGATCGCCTGCGCCGAGCAGCAATTGCTTCAGCCCCTCGCGCAGGATCTGGTGGTCGTCGGCGATGATGACGCGGATCATGGCGCCACCGCGGTGTGGCCGAGCGCCAATCGGGCCTCGACCATGGTCCCCCGACCCGGCGTGCTGACGATCGTCGTCTCGCCGCCAAGCAATTGCGCGCGCTCGCGAAGGCCAAACAGACCCAGCGAGTTGGGCTTGCGGGGACCGGTGGGAAGAAACCCCACGCCGTCGTCCTCGACTCGGACGACGAGCCAGCCATTGTCCTGCTCGATCGCGATGTCCGCGTGCGACGCGTGCGCGTGCTTCGCGATATTCGTCAGCGACTCCTGCACGATACGGAACACGGCGGTCGCCTGCTCATGCGACGGCTCGACCGACAGGTCGCCCACGGCGAGATCGCACGCGATGCCCGTGCGCTGCCCGAAGTTCTCGACAAGCCATTCGATCGACGGAATGAGACCCAGGTCATCGAGCATCAGCGGGCGAAGGTCGGACGCGATGCGCCGCGTCGCGGCGATCGTGCTCTTCAGCAGCGTCGACATCCGATCGAGCTTGGCCGCGAACGCGGGCTCGCCGGCACGTGCCTTTTCCCTGCACCACGCGACGTCCATCTGCAGCATCGTCAGCATCTGGCCGAGCTCGTCGTGCAACTCGCGCGCAATCCGGCTCTTCTCCTGCTCGCGCGTCAAGTGGGCCGCGGCACCGAGCTCCTGCAGCTCCTGCTTGGACCGGCGCAGCGCCTCGATTGCCTGGAACCGCGCGGTGACGTCGCGCAGGATCACCGTGTAGAACCGCGCGTCCGTCGTATCGATCTGCGAAATCGACGCATCGATCGGGAATTCCTCGCGGTTGCGGCGCAGGCCCATGACCACGCGCAGAGAGCCGCCCATCCGGCGCGATGTCGCGCCCGTCGCGCCGAAGAGCTCGACATGCGACGAATGCACGTCACGAAACCGCTCGGGAATGAATGTCGACAGCGGCACGCCGATCGCCTCTCCCCGCGACCAGCCGAACATCGCTTCGGCGGCATCGTTGTACAGGATCACGCGTTGCTTCTCGTCGACGGTAATGATCGCGTCCATCGCCGAATCGAGGATGCCGCGCAGCCGTTCTTCGCTGCGTTGCAGCAACGCCGCATTGCGGATGCGCTCGCTGACATCGCGCAGGATCACCGTGAAAAACTTGCCATCACCGTCGACGTGCTGGGAGATCGATGCCTCGATCGGGAACTCGCCGCCGCCATTGCGCAGCGCGACGACCACCGCCTGCGCGCCCATCCGCCGCGACGTCCCGCCCGTGGTTCCGAAGCGAGCGATGTGGTCGTGGTACGCCGTGCGAAACCGCTCGGGAAGCAACATCTCGAGCGGCCGGCCGATAACGTCGTCCTTCGCATAGCCGAATGCCTGCTCGGCGGCGGGATTAAAAACGACGACGCGCTGAGCTTCGTCGACGGTGATGATCGGATCCATTGCTGCGTCGACGACGTTGCTGAACCGGTCCTGCCACCGGTGCAGTTCGCGGTCGGCGCGTTCCCATCCGCGCGTCTCGCGATGCAGGTAGAAGATCGCGAGCCCACCGGCGACCGAGCCGCTCGCCGCCGCCACGATCAGCAGGTGGGTGTGGAGTGGCGTGTAGAGCCATGCCGCCAGCGCCGCCAGCGCCGCCAGCGCCAGCAGCGCTGCGAGCGGCGTGAGAGTGGTCGCCAGCTGGTCAGGGGGCGGTCCGGAGGACGGGGCCGACAACGCCGATCTATGCCGGGCCATTGACGCGAGGTTTCGCAAGGCGTTACGTTCCTGGGCAAGTCGACGTGCAGGTTGAGAGCCAAACCTTCATCGAGGCGTGGATTGTGCCATCGTTGCGCAACCGGATAGACGCACGCTAAGCCACCGTCAGCACCGCCGTTGCTGCGAGCTTTCCCTCGCGCAGCGCTGCCAGCGCCTGGTTTGCATGCCCGAGAGGAAACGTGACGACGCGGGTCCTTATCGGAATGCGTCGGGCGATTGCGATGAACTCGTCGCCGTCGCGTCGCGTGAGATTCGCGACCGAGCACACGCGCCGCTCGCCCCATAGTATTTTATAGGGGAACGCGGGGATGTCGCTCATGTGGATTCCGGCACATACGACGGTGCCGCCCTTCGCCACGTCACGTAACGCCTTGGGCACCAGCGAACCCACCGGCGCGAACAGGATGGCCGCGTCCAGCTCCGACGGCGCCCGTTCGTCGCTTCCGCCGGTCCAGACCGCGCCAAAGGAGGCTGCCTGGACCTGAGCCGCGTCATCGCCGGGGCGGGTGAACGCGAAAACCTTCCGACCCTGATGTCGAGCGAGCTGCGCCACGATCTGGGCGGACGCACCGAACCCGTAGATCCCCAGGCGAGCAGCATCACCCGCGATCCGCAATGCGCGATGGCCGATGAAGCCGGCACATAGCCACGGCGCAAGCTCTTCGTCGGTGAAGCCGTCGGGCAATCCGAAACAAAAGCGAGCATTGGCCACTACGTATTCCGCGTAGCCGCCATCGACGGTATACCCGGTGAATTGGGCGTTGTCGCACAGATTTTCCCGCGATGTCGTGCAGTATCGGCAGAGGCCGCATGTAGATGCCAACCACGGGATGCCGACCCGATCGCCGATATGCAGGTCCTCGACGTCCGGACCGCGCTCGATCACGGTGCCGACCGCCTCGTGGCCGGGCACGATGGGATACCGGGTACCAACGAGGTCGCCGTCAACGACGTGCAAGTCCGTCCGGCACACACCACAAACGTGCACCTGAACGAGCACCTGACCGGCGCGGGGCTTGGGAGTATCCACAGCGCTGGGCCGCAGCAAACTTCCGGGGGCGGTGAGGACCATTGCACGCATATCGGTTCTCCAAACAGCATGGCTGCTGCAAGGCTCGCTCACGATACGAGGCGTCGTCGATCGACACTTCGAAGAACTTGCCGTCGGCGTCGAAGCGTGACGGATCGTCGAAGTGCCAGCCGACACGCAGCCGCGCCGGGATCGTGTAGCCGCCTAACGTCGCTTCCTGGTCGA
>Ga0207674_10003669_pt1 | contig 18735 bp, 6 predicted proteins | sample KBSCornC72_FD_184303 | JGI IMG/M metagenome (GOLD analysis project Ga0207674, IMG submission 184303) | Corn rhizosphere microbial communities from Kellogg Biological Station, Michigan, USA - KBS Corn C7-2 (SPAdes) (version 2) | ecosystem: Host-associated > Plants > Roots > Rhizosphere > Soil ... | reverse complement strand
GGAGGGGAGTGTCTTTGGGTTTGATTTGCCGATGTTCTATTAGTCTGCAATTGAACAACACCCACGAAAGAACATCGTGGAAAAATATGTTGCACGCGAAAAAGTTTTTGCTGCTCAAATTCCTGTTAATGGTGATTCTGTAGAACTTCATTTCTACGATAATGGACAAGTTGACGGAGATTCTATTTCTCTTTTCCTGAATGATAAATTGATTTTTGAACATATCCGGCTAACCGACAAAGCTTATTCAATTAAGCTATCAGTCAGGAATTAAACTCGTCCAATGAACTCATTATGGTAGCAGAGAATCTGGGTTCTATTCCTCCGAACACCTCTTATATGGTGGCGACCGTTGTGGTGATAAAATGTACAAGGCAAGACTGGAAGCTTTAGTAACCAAATCAAGTTTATACGTTTTACCCCTGAAGTTCATTACAAGGTAGTTATAAGGGGTGCCAGTTAGACTCTTCAAAGTCTCCTCTGGCAGGAACTATCAACACTCCGTCATGGAGCCCTGAAATAAAAAATTGCCTTTGTGAGTTATTCACTTAAATCGTAAGACGGTTTTGACGCTGTGACGACAGGAAGGGAACTAAGTATTTTGAAGGCATAACCAAAACACACCATATTTCAAAAAACATCCATTCCTTCCTGAATAAAAATTTTTTCACTAGTTCTATCAAAAGGGGAGTACATTACTTTATTTTGTCAGAAAAACAGCAGGAATAAAGATTAAACATGAAGGTTACTACGAGTGCCGTGTCGGATATTTTGTCGCGATTGCGCTTCAATTTTCTAAGCGACAATACAATGCGTAAATATGATGAAGAGCCCTTTCGTTCAGAACTCTACAGCTCCGATCAACTGGATCGTCACGGTAAACTGTTAGCGAAGTCTCATAAACTTCAAAAAGGCCATTCTTTTGATAAGCTTCTGAAAAGGCTGGAGGATAACGAGAAAACATTGCTGGAAGTACGCAATCTTCTTGTTGAAAGTATAGGTGACGATAAAACAATTACTCCTGCTTCAGAATGGTTGCTTGATAATTTCTACCTGGTAGAAGAACAAGTGGTTATTGCCAGGAGACATTTACCCAAAGGATACAGTGAAGCCCTACCTTATCTCTCTGAAGGTATTTCGGCAGGCATGCCCAGGGTGTATGATATTGTTTTAGAAATTATATCACATAGTGATGGGCGGGTTGATGTAAACAGCTTAACCAGTTTTATTGCCAACTACCAGCTCGAAACTATACTTACGCTGGGAGAATTATGGGCGATACCCATTATGTTGCGCCTGGCCGTGATTGAAAATCTTCGCAGGATTGCCGGTAAGATAGCACTTGACGTGATCGATCATAACCTGGCCAACCACTGGGGGGATAAAATGATCGACACTGTAAAAGACGATCCCGGAGATCTGATCCTTGTGATTGCAGATATGGCCCGCTCAAAACCGGTGCTTGACAGTCATTTTGTTGCCAGTTTTACACGCATGTTGCAGGGAAGGGGGCCTGCACTTGCCCTACCACTCAACTGGATGGAACAGCAATTGTCTGCATTAGGAACCAGCAGCAACGATCTTGTATTGCAGGAAAATCAAAAGCAGGCAACCGACCAGGTATCCGTGCGCAACAGTATCAGCACACTACGCTTCATTGGAGCTACCGACTGGCGGGAATTTGTTGAAACACTTAGCAGCGTGGAGCAGGTGTTGAGACAAGATAGCACCGGAACCTATCCATTAATGGATTTTGATACAAGGGATAGTTATCGTCATGTGGTTGAAAGAATTTCAAAATCATGCGATCTATCTGAAACAGAAGTGGCACAAAAAGCAATTGAGTTAACGCAGCAACATAGAATCGATGATCCCGGATCCAAAAGAAAAGAACATGTCGGCTATTATTTAGTTGATAAGGGTTTGGAAGAACTTGAACATGCCACTTGCATGCATTATACGTTACGTCTGAAAATCAACCGGGCTGCAGCTAAAATGCCTGTGTTCATTTACATTTTCTCTATTTTTTTCTTAGCGATCATATTTGCTGCTGGTTTATTTTATATAGCATACAGTTTTGTTCATTATAGCTGGGGATTTTTGACCGTTGTTGGATTACTTGCTTTCCTGGGTTGTCTTCAGTTGGCCGTTTCATTGGTCAACTGGTTTTCCACCATTTGGGTGTTCCCGCAACTTCTCCCCCGGATGGATTACTCCGAGGGTATTCCTGCCGACTGTTGTAGCCTGGTCATTATTCCCACTCTTCTTTCAAGTGAAGCGTATATTGAGCAACTGGTTGAAGGGTTGGAGATACGATACCTGGCTAATAGGGAGGAGAATCTGCATTTTGGCCTGTTGACGGATTTTATGGATGCAGATGCGGCTACGATGCCAGGAGATGATGATTTACTGACATTGGCGAAGAAAAGAATAGAGGAATTAAATGAAAAGCATACAACTCCTGAGTCTAATACTTTTTACCTCTTTCATCGTCCCAGGACCTGGAATCCACGGGAAAAAAGATGGATGGGCTATGAGCGCAAGAGAGGAAAGTTATCTGCACTGAATGCTTTTCTAAGAGAACGTGGTCGAAGTGATTTTTCATTGGTTGTTGGTGACCAGGGCATACTGTCCAATGTAAAATATGTAATTACTCTTGACTCGGATACACAACTGCCGAGAGAATCTGTTTGGAAGTTTGTAGCGACTATGGCGCATCCCTTAAACCAGCCTGTTTATGATCCAAAGAAAAAAAGGGTAACTATTGGATATGGAATTTTACAACCCCGCGTAGAACCAAGCATGCCAAAAACAGCTGTTTCATTGTATCTAAAGATGCAGGGGAATTTATCTGGCATCGATCCCTACACAAAGGTTTCGTCGGATGTGTACCAGGATCTTTTCGGAGAAGGCTCTTTTATTGGGAAAGGAATTTACGATGTTGATGTATTCGAAAAGGCATTGGATGGCAGGCTTCCCGAGAACCGTATACTAAGTCATGATTTGCTGGAAGGATGTTATGCACGCTCCGGTCTTATAAGTGATGTTCACTTGTACGAAGAAAGTCCTTCGCAATATCAAATCGATGTAAAACGACATCATCGATGGATCCGGGGAGACTGGCAAATTGGTGCATGGATGCTTCCTTTTATTCCAGATAGCAGAGGACATTTAATAAAAAACAGGTTATCTGGATTATCAAGATGGAAAATATTTGACAACCTCAGGCGAAGTGTGACGCCACTTGCGCTGACCTCACTACTTTTAGTGGGATGGTTTGTGCTGCCATTTTCATGGTTCTGGACTGCAGTAGTCACGATCATTGTTCTGTCGCCTCTGATGGCTGCAGCGGTATGGCAACTGATTAACAAACCCGAGGACATTAGCCTCAAATTACACGCTATTGAAGTAGGTATTTCTGTAAGAAATTTTTTGATTCGTTTTGTTTTCGGTTTGGCCGTTCTCCCGTATGAGGCATATAAAAATGCGGATGCGATTGTGCGTACGAACTGGCGGATGGTTATCTCACACAAAAAATTATTGCAATGGACTCCTTCGGCGGCTGCAACCCGCACTTATAAAAACGATCTCCGGCATGTTTATGCAGATATGTGGATTGCACCCTTTTTATCTGTCGCCACTGTGGCAGTTTTAGCATACTTAGATGCTGCAGCTCTGTATGTCGCGGGTCCGATACTGTTATTGTGGTTATTTGCACCGGCAATAGCATGGCGCTTGAGCAGAGAAGAAACAGAAAAAAAGGCAAACCTCTCTGAAGCCCAGAATTTGTTTCTTCATAAATCTGCACGCAGAACATGGTCCTTCTTTGAACAATTCGTCACTGCAGAAGAAAATTGGTTACCCCCGGATAATTTCCAGGAACAGCCAACACCGGTGGTCGCACATCGCACCTCTCCCACTAATATAGGTTTCGCATTGCTGGCAAATGTTGCAGCCTATGATTTTGGATACATCACGGGAAGGGAAATGGCTGAAAGATGTAACAATACCATACAAACAATGCAAAAGCTGGAGCGGTTTAATGGGCATTTTTACAATTGGTATAATACTCTATCATTATTACCGCTTCATCCCAGGTATGTGTCTACTGTGGACAGCGGTAATCTTGTTGGCTTCCTGCTTACATTGCGGCAAGGTCTATTATCGCAGGCAAACGAACCCCTTTTTAAAAAAAGTTTCTATGAAGGATTAATAACAAACGTAAATATCATCCGGGAAATTTCAAGGACGCATGGTGAGAAAGAAACGGGAAAAATTATTGCTGTATTGAGTGCTGCGTATAATGAAGACAGTAGTTCATTAAGTAGGGTAAAATCATATATCGATGAAGTTAGCCTGCTGATTAATAATTTATCATTAACTCCTGCTGATGCCGAGTTGAAGAAATGGATATCCAAGTTGTCCGTTCAATTAGGTAGCATTCATGATGACCTGCTTCAGATCGTGCCGTGGATAAACTTATTGCCCGTGCCTGAAAATTTTGAAAGGCTGCATGCACTGGATAATATTCCTTCCCTGCACACGATCGTTAATCATTCACAGTTTTTGGAGACGATCACCTTTTATCAGCAAAGTGAGAACAATATTGCAGACAACGAATGGTTGACTAAAATACGGGAATGCATTGTAAGAGCAAGTACAATAGCTTCTGAAAGAATTAATTTATTGAATCACCTGGCCCAACAATGCGAAGAACTAAGTGACATGGAATATGATTTTCTTTATGAAAGATCAACTAAGCTGTTAAGGATCGGGTATAATGCAGAAGAGCAAAGAAAGGACAATAGTTATTATGATTTGTTGGCTTCTGAAGCAAGGTTAGGGATTTTTGTTGCCATCGCTCAGGGGAAATTGCCACAGGAAAGTTGGTTCGCGTTAGGAAGATTATTAACCACGTCCGGGGGAGACCAGATCTTGCTTTCATGGAGTGGTTCCATGTTTGAATACCTCATGCCGCAGCTCTTAATGCCGTCTTACGAAAATACATTGTTATATCAAACCAACATTGCGACAGTCAAACGGCAAATAGAATATGGCGCACAACGCGATGTACCATGGGGAATTTCTGAATCGGGGTACAATTCAGTTGATGCCAACTTGAATTATCAATACCGTGCATTTGGAGTACCCGGACTGGGATTAAAACGCGGCCTTGAAGAAGACATCGTTATCGCTCCGTATGCCTCGATGCTAGCATTAATGATAGCACCCCTGAAAGCATGTAACAACCTGCAGGTGTTATCCAAAGACGGCTTCGAAGGAGAATATGGTTTTTATGAGGCGATTGATTATACGCCGAGTCGCGTTCCAAGAGGAAGTACCAATAGTGTTGTGTATTCCTACATGGTACACCACCAGGGTATGAGTTTTCTCTCATTAGCTTATGCATTGCTTAATAAACCGATGCAGCATCGGTTTGAATCGGAGCTTCGTTTTAATGCCACACTTTTACTTCTGCAGGAACGCATTCCCAGGACCACAGTTTTCTACGCACATACTGCCGACATCATTGAGACAAATGTGAGGACCGCAGACGTGGAGGTAAGAAGCATCAATACTCCGAATACCAGGTTGCCGGAAATACAACTTTTAAGCAATGGACATTACCATGTAATGGTCACCAATTCCGGTGGTGGTTATAGCCGCTGGAAAAATATCGCGGTTACACGTTGGCGGGAGGATGCCACGAAAGACAACTTGGGAATATTTTGTTATATAAAAGATGTCGTTAGCGGAAAGTTCTGGTCCAATACTCATCAGCCCACTTTGCGAACAGCGAAAAATTATGAAGCCATATTTTCACAGGGGCATGTTGAGTTTCAGAGGAGTGATTTCGGTATCAACACGAAAACAGAGATTGTTATTTCTCCTGAAGACGATACCGAATTAAGAAGGATAAGAATTACTAACAAAACTCAGTCTGTAAGAGTACTAGAGGCTACGAGCTATGCAGAAGTGGTGATCGCTACCCAGGCGTCGGACGAAGCACATCCTGCTTTCAGCAACCTGTTTGTTCAGACACAGGTCATACGTGAACACAATACGATTTATTGTACGCGGCGGCCGCGTTCCGAAGAAGAAAAACCGCCCTGGATGTTTCATCTAATGCATGTTCATGGCAGTGAGGTTGGAGAAGTATCCTACGAAACGGACCGCAGACAGTTTATCGGGAGAGGAAGAACCTTGCAATATCCCCAGGCAATGGAAGATGATGTTCTTTCAGGCAGCGAAGGCTCGGTACTTGATCCTGTTATGTCTATACGTTATCGCATCCATATCAAACCCGGTCAAACTGCTACTATTGATCTTGTTTACGGTATCGCCGATAATAAAGAGGCCTGCGAAAACCTGATGTTTAAATACCAGGACCGTTTTTTAAAAAACCGTGCTTTCGAGCTCGCCTGGACACACAGCCAGGTATTGCTGCGTCAGATCAATGCCTCAGAATCAGATGCACAATTGTTCAATCGCCTCGCGGCTTCCGTCATTTATTCCAATTCAAACTTGCGTGCCGATGGAGCGGTGATCCAAAATAATTATCGCGGGCAATCGGGTCTGTGGAGTCATTCTGTTTCCGGTGACCTGCCCATTGTATTGCTTCATGTGTATGAACAGGAAAGTGTGGAATTGGTAAAACGAATGATACAGGCACATGCCTATTGGCGATTAAAAGGGCTGTCAGTTGATCTTGTCGTCTGGAATGAGGATCATGGCTCCTACCGGCAATTCTTACATGAACAGATCCTTGGATTGATCACCGCAGAAGCAAACATACCGGGACAACAAAGACCAGGGAGTATTTACGTAAAATCCTCAGATCAATTGTCTTCGGAAGACCGCTTGCTTTTTGAAAGTGTTGCCCGCATCATCATTTCTGATAACAAAGGCAGTTTACTGGAACAGGTTACCATGCAAATTCCTGAAAGGCCGTTGTCTGCATTGTTAGAACCAAAGACCGTTTCATCACAAGTACAACAACCTGGTATCACATTGCCCAATGACCTTCTATTCTTTAATGGAACCGGTGGCTTTACCCGAAATGGAAAAGAATATAAAATTATCACTGACAAAAACAAAACTACTCCGCTGCCCTGGGTTAATGTAATAGCGAATCCGCAGTTTGGATCTGTAGTATCTGAAAGTGGATCTGCCTATACATGGGCCATCAATGCACATGAATACCGGATTACGCCATGGAGCAATGATCCTGTTAGTGATGTCGGTGGGGAAGCTTTTTATTTACGGGATGAAGAAACAGGTAATTTCTGGTGCCCTTCCCCTTTTCCCAAAAAAGGCAATGGTCCTTACATCACAACGCATGGATTCGGATACAGCATTTTCGAACATGCAGAGGACGGCATTCATTCAGAAATGACTGTGTTCGTTGACAAAGATCTTCCCGTAAAATTCATTGTGCTGAAATTGAAAAACCAATCGGCGCGGGAACGTAAACTCTCAGCCATGGGATTTATTGAAATAATCCTTGGCGATACACGATCTAAAACCAACACGCATGTATTCTCCGAACAGGATAAAGACACGGGTGCCTTACTGTTACGCAACCGGTACAATTCAGCGTTTTCGGAACGCGTTAGTTATTTTAAAGTGGAGGGCGGTTACAATTTTAGTTACAGTGCCGACCGTTCGGAATTTATTGGGAGGAACAGGCGTCTCGACAATCCGCAGGCTTTGTATAGAAAAAAACTTTCCGGAAGAACAGGTGCGGCCATGGATCCTTGTGCTGCGTTGCATATAAAATTTGACTTATTGAGTGGTGGCGAAAAAGAAATCATATTCCAAATCGGAAATGAAAAGAATGCACAGGAAGCAAATGCTTTGATCCAAAAATTTATCGATAGAAATCGCGTCATTCAATCTTTACAAAAAGTAAAGGAATACTGGCAGGAAATTGTAAGTGCTGTACAGATAACAACTCCCGATCTATCATTGAACATATTGGCGAATGGATGGCTTACGTATCAAACGATTGCCTCCCGGATGTTTGCCCGTAGCGGTTTTTATCAATCGGGTGGGGCGTTTGGATTCAGAGATCAGTTGCAGGATGTGCTGGCTTTATTACACACCCAACCTGCAATGGCAAGGGAACAAATACTGTTAAGTGCATCAAGGCAATTTACAGAAGGTGATGTACAACATTGGTGGCATCCGCCTGAAGGCAGAGGTGTTCGTACACGATGTTCGGATGACCTGCTCTGGCTTCCATTTGCCGTGTCACGATATATTACCGTTACCGGTGATTCAGATATTTTGCAGGTACAGGTTGGCTTTCTTGACAGTCGCGCATTATATGAGGGCGAAGACTCACTTTATGATCTGCCCGTCACTTTGAATGCTTCCGGCAATTTGTACGAACACTGTGTTCGTGCTATAAAGTATAGCCACCGTTATGGTGAACACGGTCTGCCACTGATCGGTACTGGTGACTGGAATGATGGAATGGATCGTGTAGGTTATAAAGGCAAGGGAGAAAGTGTGTGGCTGGCGTTTTTTTATTATGACGTACTTACCAGATTTTCCGTTATTGCCACGAATAGTAGAGATATTTTGTTTGCGGATGCTTGCAAAAAAGAAGCCGAAACACTTCGATCCAATATTGAGAAATCAGGCTGGGATGGTGAATGGTATCGCCGTGCTTATTTTGATGATGGCACTCCTTTAGGTTCAAAAGAGAATACGGAATGCCGTATTGATGCTATTGCGCAAAGTTGGTCAGTATTATCAGGTGCCGGCGGTAATGAAAGACAAAAGATAGCAATGAATTCTCTTGACAAATACCTTGTTAAAAGAGATTTGAAAATAATTCAATTGCTCGATCCGCCATTTGATGCCAATGGTCCTAACCCCGGTTATATACGAGGATATGTACCGGGAGTAAGAGAGAATGGAGGACAATACTCGCATGCTGCCATTTGGGCTCTGATCGCCTTTGCAGCGTTAAGGGATCGTGAAAAAGTTTGGGAATTGCTTAGCATGATAGAGCCTTTACATCATGCATCAGATATGAACTCCATGCAAGTGTACAAGGTAGAACCCTATGTGATGGCTGCCGATGTGTATGCAAATGAATCGCATAAAGGAAGAGGAGGATGGACGTGGTATACCGGTTCTGCAGGATGGATGTATCAATTTATCATCAGTTCTTTAGTTGGAATTGAATTGAAAAAAGATCAATTAATATTCAATCCCTGTTTCCCTTTCGAATGGACGTCCATTGCCATACAATACCGGTTTGGCAAATCGAACTACCATATTACCGTTTACCAGTTAACAACAAACGAAGAATCGTGGTGGAAAAGTGAAGCAAGCGAAGGAAAAGGAAATACAATACAACTTTCTGATGATGGACTGGAACATAGGTTTGATGTGCATGTATCGGCAAGTGAACAATGAGCGAGAGATCGTGCTCGTGCTTCTGACGCTAAACCTCACCCTTTCAATTCACAATCACCTCGTCCACAAAAAACCAACCGGTCTTTCCTTTGCCCGAATGCCAGGGGGGAAGTTTTCGGACTGGATTGGCGATCAGTTTCAGGTAATGAACGGTAGTCGGTTTAAAACTCAGGTCATAGAGTTTCAAATATGCCGGTTGACGTTCCCCCGGCTTTGAAGGTTTTGGTTTTGGCGGCTGCAGAGGTGTGATGCGGCTTAAGAGTTTCAGGTGAGCGGAATCATTTCCTCCCCATAGTTCCAGTGATAGTGGTGGCATTACATAACTTGCCGTATCAACCTGGGAACTCACAGTTACAGTTGACACTAATGAGGGCTGATTGAATATCATTAATGCTTCCATGTTATTATTCCTGAACCCGATCCATTTGCCGTTGCCTAAATTCACATCTCCTTTCACACCATCGATCAATGTTTTTCCTTTTTCATCTCTATAATAATTATCCGGTGGTAATAAATGAATCAGTGAATCGGGCCTGTATTTGGTTCCATAAAAATCAGTCCTCGTTGTATCGCTGCTATACCAACCAGGTTTATAGGCAATCGCCTTTAAATGCTCATTACCGCTGACCATCACCTCTTTTGTGTATACAGCAGATCGTACACTGTCAGGATCTGTTCCATCCAGCGTATAACGGATCGTGACGCCATTTATATAATGTTTCAATTTTAAAGGTTGCGGCTGAAGTAGAACCTGTTCGGTGTTTTCCAAAATAGGAGGCGTCAACTTTAGTATCATCGTGTCAGTGCGGAAACCCGTTTCAATAACAAGGTTCTTATTTTTTAAGCTCACATCTTCTCTTTTCAAGCCGGTGTTCCAGATAAAAAGTTTTGTTAGCTGATCAAGCGAAGAGAGCCCATTTAATGTTGTTGCAGCTATTTTCGTTCCGGACAAAGACAAATGTTTTAATTCCTTCAACCCTTTCAATTCATTGAGCGTGGCGCCGGTGATGTTTGTAAACGAAAGATTCAGTTTTCTCAGGTTAGTAAATTGGCCGATCGTTTTCAGGTCTTCGTCAGTGATGGGCATCTTAGCGAGGTTCAGTGAGACCAGTTGCTCTTTTATTGTCAGCAGATCTTTTAAACTTTCCGGTTTGAATTGCGAGACGCTAAAGAATTCGGCAGACAGGGCCGGTGAATTTTTCGCAAGTGGATAAACAACTCTGTAATCATTATTCAATGATTTTATCTTGCTTTCATCTGCTGCTGCAAAATCATATACATCTGTTTCAATAGTGGTGAAGATGTTGGTGGCGAGTGTTCTTAGCTCACTTTTTGGATCAAGGTCCAGCATTTTAACTTTAAAATCACTCCCGCTCTTTATCCACTGAGTAAGGATTGAAATTTCTTCTTCGCTCAACTGCGGTTTTCCTTGTGGTGGCATATGTTTTTTTGCTTCAAGAGGAAGATGGATCCTTTTTAGCAATAACCCGAAATCAGCTTCGGTAGTGTCCCACAATTTTCCATCCTTGCCACCTTTGAGCAGAAGCTCGGGAGTCTCCATCACGAGTTCGCCTTTTGCCTTCTTACTGTTATGACAACCCATACATTTTGTCTCCAGGATTGGCCGCACCATATCTTTGAATACTTCAGCATCTTCCAGTAAAACCTGTTGTTGTTTTTTCTCTGGCAGGAGGGGAGCAAGCAAAAAATTTTGTCCATGTGTAATACCTGCACCCTGGTGACCAGTAAAAATGATGACTGCAAAAGAAATTATTGCGGCGATGGATGTTCCTGCTTTTGTCGCGGATAGCCGATCACGAAAATTATACCATAGCAACAATAATATCGAAACGGAAACTCCTCCCCATTTATGCCACATCAGTGCTTCGGGATCGTAGCCTTGTTCCCTTGATAAGAACAGACCCATGATTGCTGTGATGGCCGCAGTGAATGCCGCAAGAAGCAAGAGCCATTCACCGATTTGAATAGCGACGTCCTTTGGTGCGATTTTATTCTGGAGGAACAAAACATATAATACATAGAACACACTCAGTACAATCGGGAAGTGAAGTATCATGGGGTGCATACGACCCGCTACCTGCAACCATCCCGGCAAATGGATCCTGTTTTCAAATAGCAGCAGAAATACCAGCATGCAGTTGATCGCAAAGCTGATGTTGAATAGTATGTTCTTGATTTTATTCAGAAGCTAAATATAGGGATTCAACACATAGGCACATAAGAAACATAGGGGCACATAGTAAAATTCTATGTGTCCCGATGGCTATCGGGACTAGGATCCTATGATCCTATGTGATGAAATTCATTTTTGGGAAACAGCTATACTACTGGTTCAAGTTTATAAGGATATTCCTTGCCCGAGTTCCATTGCGCCACGTACATGTTCTCTTCGTCATCAATACAAACATCATGGGGATACTGGAAAATTTTATCGGTCTGAAACATCTCATCCGGTTTACCATCTTTATAGACCGGCTCACTGCCGGCAAGATTGGAGATACATTTATTATTCTTGTCGAGGATCGTTACAAATCCAGATTGCTTCCATAGATTATTCTGGCTTTGTAAAACAGCCGCGTATAAGTAGTCACCTTTAATAACCGGCCGACAGACCCAGGCACCAGGCAGTGAAATCGTATTGATAAATTCACCTTCCATTGTATAACGTTTAAAAGCATTCTGCTGCCTTGAGGTAACGATTAACACGGGGTTGCCATTTCGTGTATCAATACAAACACCGTGAGCATTCAGCAGAAATTTTTCTTCAGTTCCCCGTCCGCCAAAATGCCGGATATACTCTCCTTTATGATTGTACTGAATAATAAAGTCTTTCCCGTAACCGTCTGCCACGTAAATATCCCCGTTGGCTGCAATAGCTGTCTCTGTGGGAATGTATTCTTCAGGCTTTGTGTATTCTCCTGTTTCTTTGGGATAATCCAACTTCATCAACACCTTTCCATCGATCGTTGTTTTGATCACCTGGTGCAGGTTATTATCACAAATAAATAATACTTCTTCGCCGTTCTCATTAAATAGGGTCAACCCGTGTGCACCCGGATATTCCGTACCCCAATAGCTTAATAATTTTCCCGACCTGTCATAAATAAGAACATTGTTTTTTGTTTCATTGGTCAATAAAAGAATTCTTCCTTTTTTATCCTGTATCATCTCATGGCAGTCTTTAACGGGGTATTGCATCGTATCCGCTTTACTCCATTTGGTATTGATGCGGTAGCGTTTATTGCCCTGTCCCAAAATGGTAGCGTCCTTCTTTGCTCCTGTAAGAATAGACGGGGCGAAGAACATCGCTGTTGCAGCGAGTGATGACTGGCGGATAAAATGGTTTCTTTTCATACTTTACTTTTTGTCAAAGCGATAAACTTAGTTATATTTTCCCGGGTGTTTGTAGTATTCCCGTTGTGTTCTTTGTGCTTGCTTCGTGGCCTTTGTGACCAAATCCTCTCCTGGAATTGAGAAGTGGATCACCAAGGACACTAAGAACCACAAAGAACACAAAGCGATTTTTTACGCCATTAATCCTTTCACCACTTCACCTGAGACATCTGTCAACCTGTATCTGCGACCAAGATGTTTGAAAGTTAATTGCTCATGGTTCAATCCCATCAGGTGCAGGATCGTTGCATGAAAGTCATGAACATGAACAGGATCTCGTGCAATGTTGTAGCCAAACTCATCGGTCTCGCCATAAACACCTGGCCTTACTCCGCCGCCTGCCATCCACACCGTAAAACATCTTGGATGATGATCTCTTCCATAATTATCTTTTTCCAATTTACCCTGGCAATAATTGGTGCGTCCAAACTCGCCGCCCCAAATCACCAATGTTTCGTCCAGTAAGCCCCGTTGTTTAAGATCCCTGATCAATCCGGCACTTGCACGGTCGGTATCCATGCATTGTCCGCGGATCTCTCCAGGTAAATTGCCATGACCATCCCAACCCTGGTGATACAATTGAACAAAGCGAACACCTTTCTCAGAGAGTTTGCGGGCCAGTAAACAATTGGCCGCATAAGTGCCCGGTATTAAACAATCAGGTCCATATAATTTGATGGTGTCTTCCGGTTCCTTGCTTAGGTCTGTTATTTCCGGAAGGGCTGTTTGCATGCGGTAAGCCATTTCATATTGTTGGATCTTTGTGTGGATCTCGGGATCACCAAATTCTTTATACGATTCTTCATTCAATGCCGACAGATCATCCAACATCCTTCTTCTATCTGCTTTGTCGACTCCATCGGGATTATTCAGATACAGAACAGGATTTTCTCCGCTGCTGAATTGAACTCCCTGGTGAACGGAATCTAAAAATCCATTTGTCCAGAGTTTTGAATAAACACCCTGCCCATTTCCTTTTCCTTTCGACAACAGTACACAAAATGCCGGTAAATTTTTGTTTTCACTTCCCAGGCCATAACTGAGCCATGCACCCATACTCGGTCGATTACCAACTTGTGCACCGGTTTGAAAAAAGGTCAGCGCGGGGTCATGATTTATCGCTTCCGTGTGCAACGTTTTGATCACGCAAAGTTCATCGGCTATTGACGCGATGTTCGGTAGCAGTTCACTGAACCACATGCGATGCTCACCATATTGATCGAATTTAAAATAGGAACCAGCGAGCGGAAATTTTTTCTGATCGGCCGTCATGCCGGTGAGCCGCTGTCCCATCCTGACGGATGCCGGCAATTCTTCACCAAACATTTCATTGAGCTTAGGTTTGTAATCAAAAAGATCAAGTTGCGAAGGCGCTCCATTCTGGAATAGATAAATAATCCTTTTTGCTTTTGGAGGAAAATGTGGAAGTCCCGTCACAATCGTTTCCTCTTCACTGCTACTGCCAAATAGATCAGGGATCAACAAGGAACCTAGTGCTGCACTTCCGATACCTAAACTCAATCTCGACAAAAACCGTCGCCGGTTTATATTCAGACTATGTTCCAGAATTTCTTTTTGCATAAAAGTTTGTTTTTACGTGAAACGTGAAACGTCAATCGTGAATCGTGAATATCTATCCTGACGATCGGAGTTCCATTCACCACTCACCACTCACTATTCACCCTTTCACAATCGCTTCTTCCATATTGTAGATCATATCGACAGTTTTCATCATTGCAGCCGAAATATCCTCATCTATTTTTTTATTCAATGGATACTCACCCACGCTCAATGTAGTCAGCGCATCCAGCTTTTTTTGTCGAAACAACTGCAGTTGTTCAATATAATAGTTCTTTAAAATAACTAACTCTTTGTCCGATGTGTTGCGGCAAATAATGAGTCGGAATGCTTTGTTAATCTTTTGTTCGGCGGACGAATTTTCATTGACCAGCTTTTGCGCCAGGACCCTTGACGCTTCTAATACTGTTGGATCATTCATCATCATCAGCGCTTGCAATGGTGTATTTGTTTTGAGACGTTTCACTTCACATTGATCGCGGTTACTTGCATCGAATATTGCCATCGATGGTGGAGGCACGGTAAGCTTGATAAATGTGTACATACCCCTTCGATATAATGAGCCACCTTCATCTTGTTTATAAGTTTTCAATACACCGCGACCGGAGGTGGCGGCTTCCCATAACCCTTTCGGCTGGTAAGGTTTTACACTCGGACCGCCTATCGTTGTGTTTAGCAAACCGCTACTGCTCAAAACAAGATCACGAACCAGTTCGGCTGCGAGTCTTACCCTCGGGGCATGTGATAAATAAATATTTTCCGGATCCGTCTTCAATTTGTCGTTAGTAGCCTGTGCAGACTGCCGATATGTGGCGGATAACAAGATCTTTTTCATCAATCGCTTAATGTTCCATCCATTTTCCATAAAGTCCACAGCCAGCCAATCGAGTAATTCAGGATGAGAAGGAAGTTCACCTTGCATACCAAAATCTCCGGCCGTTTTTACAATACCCCTTCCAAAGATCTCCTGCCAGACCTGGTTCACAAATACCCTTGCGGTTAATGGATTCCTTTTATCGACTGTCCATCGTGCGAGGCCCAGCCTGTTGCGTGGAAATTTGCTTTCATCAAACTTCATCACCGCAGGGATCGGTTCCGGTTGTACTTCCGTTGTGGGCATATTATACACACCACGACTAAGCACAAATGTTTTGCGCAACGTGTCCTCAGCCATAACTGAAACCGTTAGATCACCTGTATCTTTTTTATTAATGAATGTCAAATCGTTTTTTACATCCGTGTCGCTAATATGGATCAACGGATTTTTAGCCGGCTTTGACACTGACACATCCCCTTCATAACCTTTTTCCTTTGTGTTATTGAAAAAGGCCAGCAACGAATAATAATCTTTTTGTTTAAAGGGATCATATTTGTGATCGTGGCACTGCGCGCATTCGATGGTAAGACCTAATATTCCTTTACCGAAAGTTTTTGTTTTATCAATTAAGTATTCGATTCTGTATTCCTCGTCGATCACGCCACCCTCTTCTGTGTATTTGTGATTACGGAAAAAACCCGTTGCGAGTATTTGCTCTTTGGTAGCCTGGGGCAACATATCACCGGCGATCTGCCACACAAGAAACTGATCGTAAGGAAGATTTTCATTGAACGCGTGGATCACCCAATCTCGCCAGGGCCATTGAGTGCGTATGTTATCATCCTGGTACCCGTAGCTATCAGCATAGCGTGCCACATCCAGCCAATGCACTGCCATTTTCTCGCCGTACTGTGGCATGGCCATTAGCTCATCGATGATTTTCTCGTAAGCATTTGGCGACTGATCACGACGAAACCTATCCATCATGTCCAACGAAGGTGGCAAGCCGGTAAGATCCAGCGATGCGCGTTTTAATAATCGTTCTTTGTCTGCCTCGCCGTTGGGAGTGAGATTTTTTTCATCGAGTTTCTGTAATATAAAATAGTCGATCTCATTCCTTACCCAATCTTTATTGCGAATGTTTGGCAGCGGAGCTTTTTTGGGTGGCATGAATGCCCAGTGCGTTTCATAATGAGCTCCCTGTTCGATCCATTTTTTGAACAATTTGATCTCATACTCGGTCAGTGCACCCAAATGTGAATCCGGGTCCGGCATCATATAACTTGTATCATGAGAGGAGATACGCTTATAAAGTTCTGATTGGTCGGGTTTGCCCGGCACTAATGCAAAAGCTCCCTTTGTTTCCTTCAATGGAGCAAAAGCGCTATCAGGAATGTCAAGCCTCAGTTGTGCCTGTCTTTTGTTGGCATCGGGACCATGACATTTAAAACATTTATCAGAAAGGATGGGGCGGATGTTGAAGTTGTAGCTGACCTTATCGGGTAATTTATCTCCGCTGTTTTTGGTGAAACAGGAACTGATAACAACAACCGTTGTAACAATGAAACACAGTAATGTGGTGAGCTTCCATCCCATTAGCGATGAAAGTTACAAAATGTTTCTCTAGATGGTGGCTGGGGGTGTCCTTCTTTTCAGCAAGATGTGAGAAGAAGATCGGAACACACACAAACCCTTTTGATGAATTGTTGCGGTAAGTTTGGCCAAACTTATTTAGGTAAGCTGCCTTGATCGCTACGTGTGTTTTTTGCCTGGTTGATCATATCGATCCTGGCAAGTTCAGCGAGATTTTTCTCATTGGCCCTTTCAAAAGGCACTGATCTTTGACCCGGTTCGCAATGCAGTTTTTTTGTTGTCCGTGAGGCGTCCAGCCTGTAAACTTCAGAAAGTTTCTTTTGATCATGATCCCGGGAAGCGGGAGTCGCCGACAACCTACTTACAACAAAGGCAAACCAACCAGATGCAAAAAGAACAGTGAGCAATAGCATATGAGCCACCGATAAGGACCTCCTGATTTTGTTGCTCCCGATAAATGCAGATTCATGGCCTTCTGTTGCTATTCCATTAAAGACGTATCCTTTCTTGGGAATTGTCAAAAGGAGCTCTTTGTTTGTGTCGAGAAGAATTTTCCGTAAAAATGAAATAGCCTGGTTGAGACTTTCATTAGCACCAGGGTAGTCATTCCAGATTTCATGAATAATGCGCGACCTGGTCATTACCGTTTTAGGGTTGCCTGCCAGCATGCAAAGCAATTTGATCAAACGGGGTTCCACCCGGGTCTTTTGCCTGGACTCTTTGTCAAAGACTTCATGCCTGGTTTTATTTATAACAAACCGGCGGTTGATTGTAATTAGGCCATCACTCATAATTTTTACGGTTCTTAAAACAAATCTAAAGCTTTCTTAAGCTATTCCAAAGGTTCCCGCTGGTCTTCGAAATGAGCCCCCCACTAATTTTACCCGAAATCACTAGCCATGAAATTCATATTTATTTTTTTCCCGATAACATTGATTAGCACTGCATCTTATTCGCAGGAAGCCAGGAGAGACAGATTGGATAGTTTTTTTCAGTCATTGCAATCCTATGGTTTGATGAATGGAAATATCCTGGTTGCTGAGAAAGACAAGATTGTTTATCAAAGATCATTTGGCTTTGCAGACCTTAAAGCGAAGCTGGCAAACAGCGACAGCTCGGAATTTACGCTTGGTTCAGTTTCAAAAACACTCACGTCAACGGCCATTCTGCAATTGAAAGAGAAGAAGAAACTAAAGTTGGATGACCCTTTCATAAAATATTTTCCAGGATTTCCATATCCTCAAATTTTGATCCGGCATTTGCTTTCACACACATCCGGCCTGCCGGATTATGAATTGTACCAGGAAGAAATGACCGCAAATCCCGGCAAGATCTTTACCATTTCCGATATCTTGCCATCGTTAAAAAGATGGAAAGAGCCACTTCATTTTAAGCCGGGAGAGAAATGGCAATATGTAAATACGAATTTCTGCTTGCTGGCACTGCTTGTGGAAAAATTATCGGGGCTTAGTTTTCAGAAATATATGGAGAAATATGTCTTTAGCCCCATTGGAATGAGCCACACATATTTTCAATCTGATCCGGGAAAAACAGGTGAAAGAAACCGGACCGTCAACTACGAATATCCATGGTTATTTTCTACAGAAATGCAACCGGCCGACAGCATCAAAAGGAATCATTGGCGCTCATATAACGCAAGTGGATTTGTAGGCCAGGGCAATATCATGACAACAACCGGAGATCTATTAAAATTTGATGAAGCACTTTATTCCAATAAGATTTTGAAACTTGAAACACTGGCTGAGGCATTTACACCAACTAAATTAAACAATGGGCAAAATGTAAATGCCGAAAGCGGTGTTGGCAAATCCTCTTATGGGTTGGGTTGGTTTATACTTGACGATACTTCTGCCGGAAAAATTGTGTGGCACAGTGGTGGT
>Ga0207674_10003668_pt1 | contig 18735 bp, 12 predicted proteins | sample KBSCornC72_FD_184303 | JGI IMG/M metagenome (GOLD analysis project Ga0207674, IMG submission 184303) | Corn rhizosphere microbial communities from Kellogg Biological Station, Michigan, USA - KBS Corn C7-2 (SPAdes) (version 2) | ecosystem: Host-associated > Plants > Roots > Rhizosphere > Soil ... | reverse complement strand
AACGCTCTGGCAGATCCTCCTTATCTCAATTACATCCGCGCTCATTACAACCGCAGCGCCCAAATTGATCCGCCGTTTTTCAGCGAATTTTGCCGCCGGATAGCTAAAGATAACGATTATGAGACCAACCTGATCGCCCGCGCGTTTATTCCCGTTGATCGCGGTCTGGCTTCTTTTGGCGATGCCATTGAGAAACGTCGCCGCGTTGGCACATCCTGGTTCACAGAAAAAGACTTTGCGGCGCCATTCACGTTCGCCGCAAAACTGAATCCCACCCCTGCCCAAGACACTCTCTCCAAATATTTGTATGAACATCTCAGCGCGCCAACACAACACCTCGTCTGCGCTCAGGAAGATCGGGGGCTCTTAAGCTGGGGACTGGCCAAAGATTTAAACCAGCTTCTGGAAAGCAAGAGCACATCGCTTTATGAGCTGGATCGCTTCTCTAAGGCCGTTCTTTCTGAGCAGTTGACCGACTTTCTGAAGCAAAACCCGCAAGGCCACACACGTATTCGCCTCAATCGCCTACTCCTCGAAGCAGCCTACCCGGATGACATCGCCAAAAGCGCTGGCGGCCTGTATCCCGACCGGGAGATCTACACCCCCACACTTGAAGATCAACAACGCGCGGTGCAGGAATACACTCTCGATGCAGATCGCCGCTACCGACTCAACCAACTAAGGCCCGGAGAAGAGGTTCGGGTGATTGACAATCGCATTCAGATCTCCGGGCAGGTTGCCGTTATGAGCATCAACGCGCTTATTGCAAAGGTCATTTTTGACAAGAATCCCGACCACGAATTTTTCGTGGAAGAAAGCATGCCGCTCGAATGGATGTATCCCCATCTCTCACCCCATGGCGTCATTATGAAGGTCAATCGACAGCCGCTCACGTCAATTCCCGATGACATCCTCGATCGCGATCACCAATTTTGGAAGCAATATTCGCGACGACTCACTGGAGACATCTTCGATTACGATAGTTCGGTGCAGGAAGTTGCCCACTGGATCGAAAAAACTTATGTCCGATATGACTTCAACAACTTCACTGGCAATCGCAAATTTATTCATGACATCGATGCACAGAAATCTTTTTCAAAACTCCGCAGTGCCATTGCCGGTGTCTATCTGTGGCGGCTAAGTCCGCAGTGTCCTCCCGAATATCGCCCCAAAACTAATTTGGAAGTTCAACGTCTGCTGAAAGAAGCAAACTTCGCTTGCCTCCAGGCATTCGCTTTCAGCCCGTGGAGTCCCGAAGCCGTTTTTCATTACGTGAATCTTCTCCTACAAACGAATCGCCTCGATGATGCCTTCCTGGTCGCGGAAACTTGCTTAAAACTCGATCCTTATAACGAATCCGTCCGCAGCCTTGCCAACAATCTGCTCGCACTCAGGAAACATTAAAACTCCGAATACCATTGAAACGCGCGAGGCTCATTGCTTTGACTCCTTCGGGGGGTAAATTCGTGCGGATTCATGTCACTTCAGCAGATGTTTTTGCATGACCGTCAAATGCTAATTTGTTACTGTTGGTTTTGTGCCGCAACTGACAGAAGGCTACAAAGATCTCCTCTTCGCGCTGTCCGTTCCCGGGCTTTATTGCCTATTGGTTCTGGGCGGGCGCCGCCTTAAGCGCAAGCATGGCGTTCGGCTCGGCATCCTCTATCACCTGCTGGCGATTTGTCTGGCGGTATATGCTCCCGCGCTCTACCTCGATTTGCCCTGGCGCTTCCTTCATCATCTGGGCGCCGCAGTTGTCATTCTTGGAGCGACGTTCTTCATCGCCCTGATCGACCGCTATATCTTCGAGCTTTACCTCCAGAAAAGCCATGGTGTTACGGTTCCGAAATTTCTCACCGAAGTTGTACATGCGGCAATCATACTGATTGCCGTCTTTCTCGTGCTCGACATCGGCTACGATCAGACAATCAAAGGTTTGCTCATCGCTCCGGGCATTGCAGCGGTCATCCTGGGCCTGGCGATGCAAGATCTGGTCGGGAACGTCATTGCCGGCATCGCTCTGCAAGCAGGCAAATCTTTTGTTCATGGCGATTGGCTGATCATCGAAAACCGGCATGCGGAAGTCATAGAGATCAATTGGCGCTCGACTCGCCTGCGAACACTCGAAGACATTTCCATCGAGGTTCCGAACCGCGAAATCGCGCGGCAAACCATCGTCAATCTCAACCGGCCGACGCGTAAGCATGCGGTGCGAATACCGATCGTTCTCGATTACGCTGCGCCGCCCACGCGTGCGAAAGATGTACTGCTCCACGCGGTTTCGAATGCCAAGGGCGTTTGCGCCGAACCGAGGCCCAAAGTCTTCCTCAAGAATTTTGGAGACTCCGGCATCGAGTACGACATAAAATTTTACATCGAAGACCACGGTCAATCCTCCGAAGTTGGCGACGCGATCCGCACCAACATTTGGTACGGCCTTCATCGTCACGGCATCAAGATTCCGTATCCTACTCGGACACTCCAGATCGAACGCCACGGCCGCGACAAACAGCAGGAGGTCCAAACGGCCGCCCGCATCATCCTTCGTCAGCAACCGCTCTTCAAGTGTTTGAGTGATGAGCAGTTGGACACGCTGCTGCCGAGGGGCCGGGCCATCCACTTCGGCAAGGACGAAAAAATTATTCGCCAGGGCGACGGTGGAGATTCCATGTTCATCCTTGTCGAAGGCGAAGCCAACGTAGTCTTCGAGCGCAACGGCAGTTCGAAATTCGTCGCGTCGCTGGGTTCAGGAGATTGCTTTGGCGAAATGTCGCTGCTCACCGGCGAAAAACGAAGCGCCACTGTGGTTGCCAATACAGACTGTGAAGTGGTGGAAATCGCGCGCCCCGTGCTCGCGAAAAGTCTCAAACAAAATCCCGAACTGCTGAAAGAACTCAGTCAGTTACTTGCGAAACGTCAAATGGAGAACGATGGCGCCCTGGCGGCTGAGATGTCTGAAACCGGATTGAAGGCGCGAGAAACGAGATACGCAGCCACCTTCCTGCATAAGCTGCGCTCGTTTTTTGAGCTATGAAATCAAGGATTTCTTAGCCGATAAAACCGATTTCCCACCGGTGGCGCTACTATCACCTGATTTTCGCTTCCGACAACATTGACCGTGTTCGTCACACCGGCCCAGGTGATCGTTTTGAGATCCGAGTTTTGCTCCAGCGAGAATCCCGTCGAAGGGGCTGGCCATGCCACAACCACAGTGTTGGTTGAAGTATGGACAACCCGCAACAACGGCGAACCGGGGCTTTGAATGGCTGCAATGATTCCCCAGAAACCGCCATCAATCGTAAAATTGCCGCCGCTCATGTGACCGGCATCCGGTTGACCAATAGTGCCACTGACCGAATAAACGCCTCCCGTACTCGTACCGCCCCCGCCATCAATCGTGAACCAGTCTATCGAATAGTTTTGTGCGAAAAGAGAAGCGGACGAAATACTGAGAAGTAAAACTGCCGCACCAAAGACTTTCCCGAGCTTGCGAATTGGAATTTGCATAGCGTTCTTTGCTCTCATGGTTCCTCACTCAATTCAGGCGATGAGAGCGATTCTTAACGGCTCGCCTCTGTTCGTCAAGCTTTCTGTGACACGTTTTCCGTATTACGCGGAAAGGATTTCCGTGAGCTACTGCGTTGCCGCAAGCGAATGAATTTCATCGCAACCGCGGATGAAACTGCCGACATACAATTTCCGAGGAACCCATGCAGCGTGACCGTCGGCAAAGACCACGTTGCCGCCCTCAGCACCGTGGTTGTCACCCGGGTCCGGAAAGTCCTCGTTGGGACGATCGACTGTTCCTCCGGCATCGTCGGCGTCGTAAATGAGCCAGGTATCGGTCGCGCTCGAGTGTTGACCAATAAAATTGTACTTAGTGCCGGATTGTGCCGTGGAATAGACGTGACTCATGACGGACGTTTGGGTCTTCCGGACATTCGAGGTGTCGTCTATTGTGGTTGTACTGTTACCACAAAAAAACCCCGCAACTTCGTAGCTTGTGCAGCCGGCGTGGGCGGGAGATAAAGCAGCTTCACTTGCCAACGTCGCAATTCGACCCTGTCTTGCATTATCGAGCAGGCTTTTGCAATAACGGGCGTTATCGTGAAGACGATCCTGGTAAAGAAACACTCCGGTATTATTCGGCGGCTGGTTTGGTGACGGTCCCTGAAAATTAGGCAGAATATTAACGAAATCATTCGTCGTTTCATTTCTCGTTCCCGGACAAACAAAGCTTTTTAGCCCTGGAATGTAAGTCGGGAAGAGCCAATTCATGTCGTCATCCGCATAATTTGCAACTCCAGTGAGCGCATGCCTTGAATCGTCGTCGGCGTATTGTTGCGAACCAAGGGCCATTTGCTTCTCGTTATTGAGGCAGGAGATGCGCTGCGCTCGTACCTTGGCTCGGCTGAGCGCCGGAAGGAGCATCGCTGCCAGTATCGCAATGATCGCAATAACTACCAACAATTCAATCAACGTAAATCCGGGATTCCGGCATCCGCGTTTGCTGGATGCTCCCGCGGGAGTCTTTACTTTCACAGTTTTAGTTTCGTTCCAAAATACCCGCTCTGCAAACTCCAAACTGATTAATAAGGACGGCGAATACGATAGAACACCGCGGGCGCATTCGGGTCAAACAGCTTCGTCGCCCTGAAGCTTCCACCACCGAGCGAGGTAATCGTCGCCGTTGTGTCGGCGTAAGGGCCTGTCACAACCGACGCCGATTGAAGTGCGAATTGTCCAGGCACATCGGCCGCCCCAGCAGTAAAGTCGATCTGAACATTCCCGCCAACGCGGCTGATAGATGTTACGACTGGACCGGCCAGGCTGACGACGCGCACGTTGTCATACACGACGTAGTTATCAATGGGGCCGGTGGAATCGAACGCATCCTCATAACCCAGCATGATATTGCCGGAGTTGTAAGGCGTTGTATTTGTGTAGCTGAAGATGGTCGTCTTGTTAATCCGCAACGTGACGATGTCGTTCACTTTGCTTAATTCGACATCCGACCAAACGGGAGTCGAAGGGGAGTTGGTGATAACATTTACCGGGCTGCCAGCCACTCCCCACGGCGGAGCCTTGAAAGCTGTCGCAAATGCAGAAGAGTTCACCCCGGCGGTAAGGGCTGTTGGATTATTGTTTGCGGTGGGCGAACTATAATTCACAAAATTTGGCGCGTTTTGCGCGTCGGTTTCGACGGCGTAAAAGATGCCGTCAAAGGTCCAGCCGGCGGGTACGCCTCCACTGCGCCACCAATTGGTTTTCGTGCCGCTATGATTGATCCCAAAGAGCGCGTATTCGGTGCTGCTGCCGCCTAAGTCAATATCGAGAAACATGTCAAATCTCAGCGCAAAGTTGCCGCTGAAATTCTGGCCTATGGGATACAGGTTCAACGCAGCGGCAGTGGGTGTGGGATCTTTGTTGACGGTCAGGAAAAGCCCGTGTGTATCGCCCCCACCATGAGGAGATGCTGGAATTCCTTGGCTACTATAATCAAATGCGAAGAACGCCGAATAGTCCAAAAGGGGTGGAGTATTTGTGTCCGCGAAAAACAGGTTCCAATTAGCTGAGCTGTCGGTGTTGAAATTGTCGGAGAAGAGCACGGTTTCCGGTGGATTGTCCGCATCCACAATCGTAATTGAGGCGGAACCTGCTGAACCGACTGAGTATTCACCACCACTTGGGGGGGCGATGTTGACGAAAGCTGTTTCGTCGCCTTCGTAGATGCCATCCTCTATCGGGTAGATACTGATATTGGTCGTTGAAACCCCGGGCTCGAAGGTCAAAGCGGTGTTTGTGTAGAAATCCGTGCCGAATGTCGCGGTACCGCCAGTGAACGAAAGGTTGATCGGGAAGGAAGCTGTGTTGGTCGAGCCCAGCCGGGTGATTTGAAATGTGGCTAAGTCATTTGTCCGTTCGTACATTTGCGAGTTAAGGTTTGTAATTGCCAATTGCGGCGGTTCGTTGTCGATAATCCGGATGGTTGCATTACCGGCCCCGGTGTAATCTGGGCTTGGGTTGATATTGAGAACGATGCTTTCAGTCGTCTCTGGAATCGAGTCATCGACCGCGAAGACCTGGATATTTGTGGAAGTGGCGTTCGCGGAAAATGTAACTGAACCAGAGAGCGGGCCACCGGCAGCATTTGTGTAATCGATACCATTCTCGGCTGTGCCGGTCATAGAATAATTGACGGTAAGGGGGATTCCTGAAGAGGTACGGGTTATGACAAAGGTACCGGGTGTCGCGTTCCCTTCAGCAATACTTGGCACAGTGTTGCTTACGCTGACCACGTTAGGAAAGTTGGTAATTCTGATATTGTCAACCAGGGTGAAGATTAGATTCGTACGATTCGGATCGGTCGATGCCCCGGTATTGATATCATAATGATTAAACAGGATGTTTGTCCCACCAAGCGGGCCAGCGTCCACAACATCGACTGTTGCAATTAGAACGCCATCAATTCGATAGGTGATCACATTGGCAATCTTTTCCAGCGAAACGTCGTGCCATTTGAAACACAAGGCCCCTGGCTTGGCGAAGCCAGGCGCGCCCGGCAGAGTTCCGTTCGAATTGGTCTGTTGATGGTAAAGCAAAAACTGATTGGTCGGACATTGCTGCGCCGGAAAATTTGTTTCGTAATACCCGGTGGCGCCGCCGACATCGCTATCTCGCGAGCCCCCGTCGCCAGCATACACGAAACCAGAACTCGGATCGCCGAGAGTAGTGGCATTGGTGCCGTCACTCCCGATCCTGTAAGAGAGGTTTTGGTAACTAATCGGGTGATAAGTCGAATAGACACGAAAATCGGACGTGGTATTTCCGTCTGTGGAGCCGCCGATGTACACACTGTCTGCGACGCCGGCCACCTGCGCAGTCGTCCCGGCGGTCCCATAACCTGCCCCTCCGATTTGTGTTGAACCGCTGCCGCCTCCCGTGAATGGACCATTATAATTCCACCAGCCGTCCCAATGCATGACGAAATTCTCGGTGATGCCGAAGCCAGCGGGCGAAACGCTAACTCCGCTTGGAAATATCTGAATGCTGGAATCAAGATTAGCGCATAACTTCAGCGCGTGAGTCCCTTGGCCAGTGGAATGAGGCGACTGCGGAATACCCGCTGTGCTGTAGTCGAAATACAAATTTGCCAGGTTGGCCCCGCCACTCGTGAAATTGGTGATGTAGGCGCCGTCGATGGAATGATCCGTCTCCCAATCTTCAGAGAAAACTTGCGTTTGGGCGTGGCAGATTTCGCCGGCGCCGACAAGCAATCCAGAAAACGCCAGGAATGAGATAACGTTGCGAGGGAACTTTTGGTGGAACTTCATAGATCTTAATTTCTACAGATTCGCGTTGACAGACTTTCTGTGCAAATGTCCGTGCGCTTACTAACGGTATTCTTCTCGGGTAAGAGTACTGAGAGCCATTTTATGCTCCCTACATGTTTATGCAATGAGAAAATGCGAAAATTGTCTTGAAAATTTGCCATCTTCCGTTTGCCAAAAGCAAAACGGCGGTTGCTTTGACAGCGACCGCCGCAAACTTAAATAAGTTGACTCGAATATCTAACTTAATTCAGGTGAGTTTCGAACGTCGACAGAGGTGATTCTACGATTTCAGAGAAGCCGATATTTCTGAGATTACATTTTCAGCCTGATCGCGGGTGAGATGCGGGCCGATAGGAAGGCTCAGAACAGTGTCGGCGAGTTGCTCCGCGATCGGAAAGGTTCCGCGCGGCCAAACACCGTTGGCGTAAGCGCCGGACAGATGTGGAGGAACAGGATAATGAATCAGTGTCCCGATGCCGCGCTCGGTTAGCTGTTGTTGGAAGGAGTCGCGTTGGGGGGTCTTAACAACATAGAGATGCCAAACCGGCTCAGCCCACGTCGGAACGTGAGGCAGAGTGAGATCTTGCGATTTCGGTAGCGCGTTTTGATAACGCTCAGCGACCACCTTCCGACGCTGGTTCCATTCGTCGAGTTTCTTAAGTTTCGCCCGCAGGAACGCGGCTTGCAACTCGTCGAGGCGCGAGTTGTAGCCTTTCATATCATTGTAGTATTTCTTCTTCGACCCGTAGTTGCGCAGTGTACGAACGCGATCGGCCAACGCCGGATCGTCAGTAGTGACAGCGCCAGCATCGCCGAGGGCGCCGAGATTTTTGCCCGGATAAAAGCTATGGCCGGCTGAATGGCCAAGTGAACCGGTGCGGCGGCCTTTATAGCGAGCGCCCTGGGCTTGCGCATTATCTTCAATGACTTTCAGGCCGTGCTTTTCAGCAATGGTCATGATGGGGTCCATCTCGGCGGGTTGGCCGTAGAGATGGACGGGCATGATCGCTTTGGTTTTCGTAGTAAGAGCAGCTTCAATGCGCGCAGGATCAATATTGGATGTGCGAGGGTCCGGTTCTACCGGCACAGGTGTCGCGTCAGCGTATGAGACAGCTAGCCAGGTTGCGATGTAAGTGTTGGAAGGGACGATCACTTCGTCGCCCGCACCGATGCCGTAAGCGCGGAGTATCAGGTGCAATGCTTCGAGCCCATTGGCGACTCCGATACAATGTTTGGAACCACAATATTGCGCGTATTCCTGCTCGAAGGCCTCGACTTCCTTGCCGAGAATGTACCAGGCGGAACGCATGAAGCGGAAGTACGCTTCGTCAAGCTCAGGTTTCAGCTCTTCGTAAGGACCGACAAAATCAAGAAACGGGACTTTCATTGAAGACGTAATGCGTGAGAAAGCAAGGCCTTATGCTGCTCCAACGGCGCGCAAATATTCTTTATACTCACGATAGTAGTCCTTTTCATCGTAGCATTCTGAAGCGAGGGCAAGGCAAACTGAGCCGGATGAAAAGTTGTCGATTTCGCGCCAAAACATCGGCGGCAGATGCAAGCCATAGTAAGATCGATTGAGATGGAAACGCTCTTTGTCCTTTCCGTTATAGGCGATCACGTCGAAGCTGCCAGACATCGCGATCAAAAACTGATGGCACTTCTTCAGGGCGTGACCCGCGCGATCAGCGCCGCCAGGAACGTCATAAAGATAAAAGACGCGCTTGACTTGAAACGGGATATGGCGGTCGCCTTCAAGAAAAGTCAGATTGCCTCGCGGGTCTTGAATTTTGGGCAGCTGGATAAGCTGACATTGGCTAAGTTTCAGTTCCATAAAATTGTGTTGGTGATTTCAATCCTGATTGACTCATTTAACCAGATTGGCGGCTTCCCATTCAAGTATTTGCCGTTCGGCCAGACGCGCGAGCGGCAAAAGACGGTCACGGGCGGGCGGCCAATCTTTCTTTTCGAGCAAAAAGTGAACCAAATCGACAGGCGTGCCGCCAATAATTTGCGCAGACTTCTCGATATGGGTTCGGCGAAAGCCGAACTTCGCATTTACCGACAGGGCTGGATGATTGGTTGAAACCGTCGACCCGCGAATTTGAGCCAGGTTGAGAACGCCAAAGGCTATTTCATCAAAGGCCACGAGCAAGGAAGGAATGGCCGCGCGTACTTCCGGGCGAATGACCCATCTTCCAGATTCGGCGATCGAACCCTCATGATTGTAAATGCCATAGGTGCCGACAGGGATTTTTCCAGGCGTTTCGACGATGAAATAATAGTCGCCGTCGCGCTGAAAATATCGCTTCAACCAGGCCTCCTGGTCCGCGGCGTCAGCAGCCGAATCCCCTATCCTGCCCCGCGCATGTTCGAGATTGCGAAGCCAGACGATGAAAGCCGAATCCTCAATTCGGACCGGGCGCAAACGGATACCATAGCCTTCTGCCTGGATCGTGTGGTTCATGCCTATTCCGGCGAAATCATCTTGTGCGCGTGGGTGCTAGTCGCATTCCGGAGATTTGTTCCGAAATGTAATTCATAATTTCGCGCCGCTTTGCCGAAGCAAACTTTCGATGGTCTGCAGGTTCTTGAAATTCTCTGGCACGATGTCCGTGCCGTGTATCGAGATGCCGAAATTTTTGTCGAGCGCGGACACCAGGCTCATCATGTCAAACGAATCCAGCATGCCGTCCATAATGAAATCATTTGAAGTGGTAAAATCAAACTCTGGTCGTATTTCCTTCAATATCTCGGGTACAGTCTTCATACTCTGAAATCATTTCATTGCTGGCTCGCGCACCAGCACATGGTCCACCAGTCCGTCTGGCGCATAGCCGTAATGCTGATATTTTTGAATCGCATTATCATTTGTGGCGGTCACCCATAGAACAAATCGGCGAACGGCCGGTTGATTTGAAAAGTAATGTCGAATAAGAGCCGATCCGAAGCCGCGAGCATGGAACGGAGCAGCAACAAGCCAATAACGAATCGTGGAGGTGAGCCCCTGCGTCTCGTAATAAAGTAGAGCGGCAATTTCGGAATTCTGTCTGATGACGAAAATTTGCTTCGCGGCTATTGCCGCTTCTATTTCATATGCCAGCGGCAATTGATCGGCGTAACGGTCAAATAATTCACCAATTAGGGAGAGAATTGCCGGGGCGTCGCCTTCGGCCGCCAGCTCAATAGCAACTCCAGTCCGAACTGATGTAAGAGTAGTTGCCGCGCGAGCTAGACGCACAAGTCGTGAATAACGGCTAAAACCGCCCTGCTCTGTCAGTTTGAGCAGTTCAGTCAACGAAGCTTCTTGCCCAACAAGATCGATGGAAAGTTTATCGCTGGTGAGCGCGGGCAGCTGGTTGAGTTGCCGCCCAAATGCGGCGGGTTCGCTTGCACAAAAGTAGAGATGCGCAAAATCGCGGTCCTTTTTCAAAAAAAAAGTTACACCATCACACGAATGGCTACTCAATTCCTGATGTGCAACCCAATTCTCGAGTTTGGATTGCACCGGAAAGAAGTTAGTGCAAAACGCCGTTGCCCCGGTTTTAACCTTCTGAATCGCTTCAAACACTTCTCCTGCCGTGCGTACGGGAGTCATGCAGCTTCGTTAGCGGAGGCAACCAATCTGGCGCGGTCGATCTTGCCATTAGGGTTGCGAGGCATCTGTTGCATCCAATTGAACACACTTGGAAACATGTATTTCGGGACTAGCGGAGTCAGCTTTTCGCGAATGAACCCTGGTGTAAGCTCCTTGTCGCACTCGTAAAAGAGCGCAATTTCCTTTTTGTTTTGGTTATAGGCGACGCAACAGTTGCGAATTCCGTCCACCTGTAGCACGGCGTGCTCGATTTCACCGAGTTCGATGCGATATCCCATGTGCTTGATTTGAAAATCCTTTCGGCCCAGGAACATGATTTCGCCGCGACTATTCCAATAACCGGAGTCGCCTGTGCGATAGATCAAATCCGGATAATGTGGATTGAGCGGATTTTGGACGAATCCTTTGGCTGTACGTTCGGCATTGTTGTAGTAGCCGAGCGCGAGGGAACTGCCGCGAACGCAAATTTCCCCATGCTCGTCCACTTTCGCCAGTTGGTTTTGATCATTGACAATGAGAATCTCTGTATTGCGGCACGGAAAGCCGACCGGAAGCTTGTCGTCATCAGAGAATTCGCGATCGACGATGAAATAAGTGCATGCAACGGTGATTTCGATTGGACCGTAGAGATTGACGAACATCGCTTTTGGCAAATGACGCCGCCAGTAATTGAGATGCTTCGTCGGAAACACTTCGCCGATGAAGAAAACTTTCGTGATCCGGTCCAACTTGATTTTGGCGAGCAAATCGAGATTCGCGATGTTCACCATGATCGTGGGCACCCAGAAAATAAAGTTAATCGGTTGAGTGGCGACAAACTCGACGAGCTTCGGTGGGAACATTGCCAATTGTTCGGGGACAACTACCCAGGTGGCGCCTTTCGCAAGCATCGTGCAGAACTCGAGCGTATAGGCGTCAAAATAGATCGGCGCAAGGCTACCCATGACCTCGGAGCCGTCCAGGCCGAGTCGCTCGAAGGCCCAATCGACGAAGTCGATGGTGCTGCGATGATTCAGCGCAACTCCTTTGGGTATACCGGTCGAACCGGAAGTATGAATGATGCAGTAAGGGTCCGTGTCGATGATCGCTTCTAATCGTTTGAGTAATAACGAATTGTCGTAGAGCGTGTCGGGCACCATCGCCTCTTCGATCAGCAACAATTTGTCCTCGGGAATGTCGAGTGCCTTCAGAGTCGCAACGAGCGCAGTCGATGTGATGATAAGCGCCGGATTCAGATTCTGGAGCATGCCCTTGAGTCGCTGCGCCGGAGATTTGATATCGAGATTGGCATAGGCATTGGCGCTGTAAAGGATGCCGATATCGGCGACGATATTCTGTGCGCTCTTTGGAAGAAAGACAGGAATCGGTTGCCTGGAAGCCGAAGCGCGTTTAAGAATGAGGGCGGCGCAATTCTTCGCGAAGCGCTCTATTTCACCGAAAGTGTAGTCGCGTCCTTGCTCGCGGACGGCAACTTTATCTTTCGAAGTGCGAAGCGCGCCTTTTTCGAAATACTCGATGACATTTATCTGCATGTTAGAAAACGTAAGCTGTTACAAATGGAGGCAGGGGTTGTCAAGCGGTGTACCGTGGTCAAAAGAATTTACCCCTTGTCTCATCTCCATCCGCCAACAGCTCGTCTAAGGCAACTGGAGAACTCGGTAAAATCGGCTTTGAGTCGTCCCAACGACATTTGTCGCTGAAATTTTGTCCCCGGTCGCGATGATATCCAGAGCACCATTGTTCCAATCCGGATCGGTTAGAGTGTCTTTAGCTTGTAATCTATAGGTCCTCCCCACAGCCGTGCTCCATGTGATAACTGCCTCGCCACCATCAACCGTGATGCCTTCGATGATGGGTGGCATGCCTGGCGGAAGAACAGTAACGGTAAAGGCGTTAGTGGTGCTCAAATGCTGGGAATTTACCGCGAACGGATTGAAATCAGTCACCATGACTTCGAACAAATTTGTGCTGGGCACTTGCTCCACAGTAGGTATCCAGACTATCAACCCTTTCGAATCGATCGACGCGTTGGTCGGAGAAGTCAGAAGTTGGTAGGAAAGCGTATTTGTAGGTATGTCCGTATCGATTGCGATTTCAAGGCGGCTAAAGATCTGCCCGCCGCTGATGATAGCGTCGGGGCGCTCCAGGAACATGGGCGGAGTGTTCACTTCATTTACTGTGACTCGGAAGCTGTTGGTCGCGCTGTACAAACTATCATTGTCGGTGACGACAGAAGTGATCAAATAGGAGTTTGGCCCTGCCTCTTCGGTTGGAGTCCAACGGATGATACCGTTCGCGTCAATCGTCATATATGGCGCTACGCTGAGAAATTTGTAGCTGACGTTCAACGGAAGAATATTGTTTTCCGTGGCGGTATTGGTGACGATAAGCAGCGTCAATTCATTGACTGTTCGGTCCGGCTGCTGCGACAGAAGCGGCGCGCTGGCAATATCACGAACGAAAACAAAAAAGCTGTTGGTCGCACTAAGAGCCGGTTGGCCATCATCGCGCACAACGGTCGTAATCACGTTGGTGCTGGGCCCCTGTATTGCAGAGGGCATCCATCTGATGACGCCATTGGCATCAATTTCCGCGCCATCGGGTGGACCAATGAGACTGTAAATCAAGTTGTCCGGAGGCGAATCGATTTCTGTCGCGGTATTCGTAACCACAAGGGTGGCCAATTCTGCAATTGTGCGATTAGGTTGTGGTGGCAACAAAGGCGCATGATTGACTGGGTTGATATCAATCTTAACGACAGCGCTTCCAAGATCCGTTTCGCCATTGATCACATGATAAATGAAGCTGTCTGTGCCGCTGTAGTTTGTGAATGGGCAGTAAGTGAATCCACCGTCAGGGTTTAGATTTAAGACACCATTCAAAGGGCCGCTTACAAGTTCAGCCACCAAATTTGTCCCGAACACCTCACTGTCGTTAGCCAGAACGCCTGGACCCGGAACGGTTAAAGTGGTGTCCTCATCAACTGAGTAATTGTCTTCCGCAACGAGCGGACTCACAATTACATCGTCAGCCGACACGATGTACGGCGTTTGATAGGTTAACATGTCGATGCTGATTCCGCCGCCCGGATATGAGGGTGACGCATCTGTAAAGCTTATCAGTTCCGCGCCGTCATAGCCGACAGAAACTGTATCGCCATAGAAACTCAGCTTCACTGTATGCCAATTTGTGCCAACCGAAGGCAAATTCGTCTCTTGTAAAACGGAAAAAGTAGTCCAACTCAGAAATTTAATTAGTTTGAGGACATTTGAACCTCCGGCGGAGGCGTCCGGATAAATCCAAGCGGCATAGCGTTTGCCCGTTGGCGGATCAACTCGACCGCCCAAACCCCCGCCAAATGCTCCCGCTGGAAACTGAATTCGAGCCTGCACGGAATAGTTAGTCCAACTATTGGTGATGTAGGCAAATGAATATGTGGAAAGGACGTTTGTGCCACACTGCAGAGTCCCATTGGTGATGGACCAGTTTCCGGACTGAACAACCCACGGCGCAACTGAAGTTGAGTTAGTCAACCGGCCAAAATCGTCCGTAAAGAGAATGTCGGTTGGTGATATGACAATTGAGACAGTCGCTGTGCTGGCATTTCCCAATGAGTCCACCGCTTTATACGCGAAAAAATCCATCCCGGCGAACTCGGGCGCTGGTGCATACTCAAATCCCCCATTTGTTGCCAGCTTCAAGCTGCCATTTGTCGGTCCGCTGACAAGGATGGCAGAGAGATTGGTCGCGAATCCGAGCAGATCATTCGCGAGGACTCCAGGGGCCAATACTGTAAGATTAGTTCCCACCCGCATCGTGTAACCATCATCTTGAGCTTTTGCCCCAAGAACATAACGGAGTTGCACGTTGGTGACGGAAGTGCCAACACGGATTTTGAAACCTTGATTATTCGTTCGATAAACGTTCGAGCCGGCGAGAACGTTGTTTGTAAAAACCTGAACGCCGTAAGCCGAGCCGAAGCCGGGCACAATGGCCTCCACAGATATGTTGGTGTGCGTGGAACCACTGATGAAAAAATTAGCGAGGGATTGATTTCCGTTGGTCGCATAACTCGTACTGATTTGGGCGTTCGAACGAGCCAGCCACCATTGATAAACGTTGACCGCGTTCGCGGATGTCCAGAGCCTTGGATGCAGATTGGTATTCGCACCATAGGTGATATATTCGGCTGTCATTTGGCCGGCAGCACCAAGCCCAGTGGTCAGGGTGTGAGAGTAGATATTTATCAGCGCGCCGAGATTGTAATAAAAATCGACCGCATCATGCAAAGCCCTGACGTTGTAAATAGCAGGTGGAGGCCACGGTTCCAACGAGGGGGCCACGAGACCCCCAATAAACCAATCGCTGACCGGCTCACTGAGAAAGGGATAACGCAAACCTGGTGTGCGCATTGATAGTGTCCAATGGGGAAACGGCGTGAGTTTCTGTTCTCCGGAAATCTTTACTCCCAGCTGAGATTCCACATCGTACGAATCCTCTCGAGTTGAATTGAAATAGCATGCAACCCACGCCCGAGTGCCATTGGTAATGCCAGAAAGCCAGAATTCAACATCATTGAAAGCGTTGGAAAGCGATACCTTGGCGTACGCCTTGCCGGAGGCATAATTCGTAGGAGTGACGTCAAGGGCTTCGTCCAGGCCCCAGTGCCACCAATCGTAATCGCCGCGATTGAGTGCAAAATTACGAGGGTTACGAAGCCCGCCATTATGCGGTCCAATGGTAGCGCCATAATTCGTCACCGCCTGGCGAAGTCCGGCGATGATGGCATTGGTTTGCGCGGGCGGAGCGTCTTCCCGTAGAGCCCCCGTACAGAAGTAATAGTCACCCCGCACACCATTCGTAAACTCTATTTGGGCGGAAGCGGCAACCCCGGCAATTTCAGGTATAAAATTTTCAAGATCGTGACGAACCATGAATGCAGCATCATAGGGATAGGGCCACGGACTCAGTTTCATGACAGGCAGATTTTGCGATTCAAAGGCCCACTCGATGGCTCGTCGCAAGACGAGGTAAGAGTACATCCCCGGCGCGAAGCTGCCATTCCCAATCAGCGGCTGCATCTGCGCCCAATAGATAATCCATCCTTTGCCATATTTCTTAATCAACAAATTAGGAAGAAAGTCGCCCGTTGCCAAAACGGTTGCGTCTCCGGATGCAACGCGCCATACGTCATGAGGTGCATGAAAAATGTGATCCGGAGAGATTCCCTGGGGGATTTCCTCGGATTTTGATGGGATGCGCCAGGTAAGTTCGCCGCCGGGAATATCGCGGATGAGGCGATGCTCGAGTTGCTTGGTAAACGTACTGTTGAGAATCCAGTTCGTGACTCCCGGAAGAGCCATATGGATGCCCATTTCATTCGCAAAAGCAAAATCTCCTCGGGTCGTCCCATTAGTATTTCGCGTAAAGGCCGAAGACCCAATCAACAGGAATCCACCCGCAGCCACATAATTCGTGAGCGGAGCGATTTCATCGTCCCGAATCGCCTCGCTTGCCAGGCTGATAAGAATGGGGTACCTGGGGATCCCATTGGAAACGAGAATTCCCGCGGTAATGTTCGAGTCTCCCACAACCGTAAAAGCAGTGCCATCGGAGCGCATTGCTTCTTTGACCGATTCTGGCATAACAAAATAATGCCAGTCTGGAATCCACCATTGAAGGCCAGTGGTATTGGTGCCGGTGGGGGTGGGGCTCACCGCAGGCGCATTGCTGGAATCGAGATAACGGGTCAATTCAGAGTCGTGAATGGCAACGACCGGTTGAATTTGGCCGCCAACATTGAAAACCATTGCTCCGAAAAGCAAACCGCCGATCGCAGCAAGTTTGAGCAAAAGAAAGCGCCTCGCTAGAAAGCCTGCCCAGTGTGCCAGCACTAAATTCATGCCTAAGGACGCGTGCTACCGCAGATATGAATTACAACAAGCGGCTTTGCGTTCTCTACGAATGCATTGTCACTTCAATACCGGATACAAGTTTAAACCAAAATCATCTTCGCGCCACTCGTTAATTCTGATCGGTATGACGCGACTGCGTGTCCCGGCCAGAACTGGCTGGAGCAAGGCAGATTAATAAAAATTCCTGGACCGAAGCTTTGCGCCAATTCAATCGCAACGGTGCAACAACGATGAGATGCCTGAGCACATCCCAGGTTCCAGGCTATGTTCTGACGCTAGAATAATTTTGCGCAACTATACAGCACGTTCAGTACGGGCATTTCCTCCGTTGGATTACGGAGGACGTCCAGAGAATAAATGTCAGCGAACTCCAGCAATCTGGAAGTCGCTGACGATGTGTGACGGCAACGTTCGAGTGTTCGACAAAAGCTACGCCGATCGATTGAATGCGGTTGCGGCGTAGGCGCGGGCTAACATGAACCGCAAGAGCACACCGCGCGGCGGCAAACGCTTAATAAGATCGTATCGTTCCTGACTGCTCAACCCTTCCCGCCAAAGCTTCGACAAAATTTTGCATTTCGAAACGAAACCGCTTTCCAGGAATTTGCCCATCAAAGACAAGCGCTCTTCCAGGCGAGCAGCTTCTTTGGTCATTTGCTCGAATTCCGTATTTGCCACCAGCGCACGTTCCCGCGCTGTCTTCAGGTCCACCTGAAACGTTCGATACATGATTTCACGATAGCGATATGCCCGGCGCACCCGCTCTTCCTGGCTCTCTAGAGTTTTCAGATTCATCCGTGCTTTGTAACTGCGGATGTAAACGTTGTTTCCGTGAATGCGATATTTAACAAGCGGCTCGTTAATGAACAAAACCTTGCCAGCGAGAATACTGCGAAAACCCAAAGCGTTGTCCTCATGGATTACTTCATCGGGCAGGTTGCCAAACACCTGGTAGAGCTTGCGTGAAAACGCATGCGCACAGCCATAGATAAGCGGTTCGAGCGTTTGGACATAGTGCATCGGTTTTGCCGGCTGTTCTACGAGCCTGTCGGTGCAAGCGATAACCTCATTTTTGAAGATTTCGTCGATAGAATTCCCGTCCTCGTCGATTTGAAAGATTTTCGAATGAATCGAGGTCGCTTTTCTGCCGGTCGATTCCCATGCTTCGTAAGTCGCCCGCGTGCGTTGCGGCAGCGAAATGTCATCCCCCGCGGCAGCCAGAATCAATTCACCCTGAGAGACTTCCATGACCCGATTGACATGTCCGCCGATCGAACGTCGAACTGGATTGCGATTCAGCACGATTCGATGAGGGCCGCGATAGGCCTTCGCCATCTCGCACATGATTTCGAAAGTCTTATCCTGCGAACAATCATCGGACAGAATAATTTCGAGCGGTGAATAGGTTTGGGCCAAGGCTGCTTCGACGGCTTCGCGAATGAATCGCTCCTGATTCATCGCCACGACTGCAAAGGTAAGAAGGGGTTTTTCCTTTACTTCAAGCTGCATGGTTCGAGTTCCGGTTTTGCATGCTGAAAAGCGCTCTGTCCCAGGCCTCAAGAAGACCGGCTTTGAAACGGTTACCCTGAATTTGCAGGTTCTTGGCCGCCTGCCAGCCAAACATCTTTTGAATCATTGCATATTTCCAAGGCAATATTGGCAACTGGAGTTCACCTCCTAATGAACGCGCTATCTCCTCCGCTTCCTTCACGAGGTCTGGTCGATTTGGATAGAAGAGAATCATGTACGACTGCATGTACTTGATGATGGCCGCTTTCATTTTCTCGTCTGCGGAACGCAGATATTCCGCTTGCAAGCGAATTGAGAGCAACTGCGATTCCAGCTTCTTGTCTGAATAACCAACCACGCTCAGGCTGTTAACACCTTT
>Ga0207674_10003665_pt1 | contig 18738 bp, 15 predicted proteins | sample KBSCornC72_FD_184303 | JGI IMG/M metagenome (GOLD analysis project Ga0207674, IMG submission 184303) | Corn rhizosphere microbial communities from Kellogg Biological Station, Michigan, USA - KBS Corn C7-2 (SPAdes) (version 2) | ecosystem: Host-associated > Plants > Roots > Rhizosphere > Soil ... | reverse complement strand
CTCGCCGTCCAGCATGCAATCACCAACAACCTCTCCGCTGAAGTCGCCTACGCCGGATCGCACATCGTCCACGTCGGCATTCCCGATTCCAATCTCAACCAGCTCTCTGCCGACCAGCTCACCCAGGGGGCACCACTACTCCAGACCGTTCCCAATCCCTACTACGGTCAGATTCCCTCCTCCAGCTCCCTCGGCGGAAAGACCATCACGCGTGCTCAGCTTTTCAAGCCCTATCCGCGATTCCTCAACGTCGCGACCTATCGCCACAACAGCGGTCAGACCAAGTACAACGCCCTAGAAGCCAAAGTCGAACAGCGCCTCTCCCACGGCGTCTCACTACTCTTCGCGTACACCCACTCCAAGCTCATCGACGACGCCTCGGCGGTCTTCTCCACAACCGTGCTGTCCTCGCCGAATTCAAGCAGCCTCATTGCCGCCGACACTTATCGTCCTTGGCTCGAGCGCGACTCCTCAAGTGGCGACATGCCCAATGTCACCTCGTTCAGCGGCACCTGGGAATTGCCCGCCGGCCAAGGACACCAATTCGCATCCGGCGGCCTTCTCGACGCCCTACTCGGCGGCTGGCAGCTCAATGCCATCCTGTCTCTGCAATCGGGAATGCCCGTCACTGTGACGCAAGCGACAAACTTCAACTCCTTCGCCGGCTTCTCCATCCAGCGTCCCAATCTTGTTGGCAAGCCTTCACTCTCACCCGCTGACCGATCTTCATACCACTTCTTCAATACCGCCGCATTCGGCACCGCACCTCAGTTCACCATCGGCTCCGCATCGCGCAATCCAGTTCGCGGACCGGCCTATCGCGATCTCGACCTCGCCCTCGTGAAGCACACAACCCTCTTTCACGAGACCGGACTAGAATTTCGCGCAGAGCTCTTCAATGTAACCAATACCCCTGCATTCGCTCAGCCCAACGGCAGCTTCGGCTCAGCCGCCTTCGGCACAATCACCAGCACCACCACCGACCCGCGTGTCATGCAATTAGCGATTCGTCTCAGCCGCTAAGCTGGCCGGGCGCCCAGGTCTCGATTCTGAGACCTGGGATAAGGTGTCAGAGCCCACATCTGAATGGATGTTCTACTCGCCGTTATTCGCCTGGAGGCTGCCAGAGTTCCACGCGATTCCCCTCTGGATCCGTTACCCAGCCGAACTTCCCAAAGTCGTAGCTCTCGCGCTTCGGATCGACCGTCACACCCTCGCTCGTCAACCGATCCAGCAATGCATCAAGATCATCCACAATCAGATTCAGCATCGCTTTCTGCGCCTGAGGGAGGTATTGGTCTTCTTGCTTGAAAAGGCAGAAAAGGACCTCATTGCGCTGCTTCGGAGTAGGAAACGAGTACGCTCCCTGGCCCTTCACCAGCCCCAGGTGCTTCTCATACCACTGATACAGCGCCTTTGAATCATTCGCGCGCAAGAAGACCCCACCAATTCCGGTCACTGAGCCCATCTAATATCTCCTCTGAGTATTCCTTTTCCTGCTCTTGAAGCGTTAAGCCTTGCTACGAAGCTTCGGCACTCGCCGCACCAGGTACTCCACTCTCGGATTTCCTGCGCAGCACGCCCGCCGTCACCAGCGCCATCACAATGCCTACCGGCAATGGTTCCAGCAATGTCATCCCCATCCTGTAAACAGGATTAGAGTATGTCGCTTCAAACTTGCGGATTTCCGCAATCCTCGCCTCGAGAGCTGCCCCTTGCAGCCCGGAGTTCTGCGCCCGCTTCACCATACCCTCTGTGTAGTCGTGCGCAAAGTTCTTTTCCACCGTGGCTACCAGAACCTCCCACATGGCCACGTAGCACGCGCACGAGATCAGCATCATCAGCACACCTGCCCCAAAAGCGCGGCCAAAACTGATCGTGCCTCCGCACTCCACGTCCCGGTAGCGCTTCACGCCCACAAAGACAATCAGGAAGCTGAGCACCATGATGGTGTACCCCACCACCATGCCAAATCGCGCGCTCGTGTGATGCTCAAATGGCACCGTCAGCGCCAACAGTACCGCCAGCACCAGCCCGCTCAGCAACCCGTATTTCCAAACCGCCCTCTTCATCCCGTCCCCCACCAGTCGACGCGTGCTCCCCAGCCGCCAACGCCCTCAGCCTCCCCTATCTGCCAGCCGTCGCGCGTCATTCTTTCGTATGATTTTGTCCGAAACTATCAGAATTCATGCGAAAGAACGATCTCCTCACCCGATCAGGCCAAGTTCTTTGCCACGCCTCACTGCCTCTGTCCGCCGTCGTGCGCCGAGTTTGTCGAAGGCCCGGCTGCAATGAGTCTTCACCGTGCTCTCACTCACGAACAGCGTTTCCCCAATCTCGCGATTGCTCAGTCCCCGCGCCACCAGTTGCAGCACTTCCAGTTCACGAGGCGTGATACCCAGTCGCTCCCTTGCACGATCGTCGGGAATCGAATCCGCTTTGCTCGGCCCTGGGACAGCAACTTCCCCGATCCGCTCCCGGGGAGCCAGCAGCCTCGTCCCCAGCCAAATCCCCGCGCCCGCAAACAGAATCGCAATCAGCACCCCGTATATCGCCACGGAATGCTCCAGCACAATAAAGTGAAACTCGGTCCATTGCAGCAGAGTGATCAGCACTCCACCTACCAGACCGAATATCAGCACCTGTTTCCGCATACGAATCTATCCGCCAAGGCTGTTGTCTATCGTATCGCTCAGTTCGCACGCCCGTAGCTTCAGACTCACCTTTCGCTCCCGGCTACGGGCCACCGGCTACAGGCCCAACCCCTGCTATCGTTATTTTGGAGCTCTTCGCCATGTCTCACCCCGATGCCGCCCCTGCCGTCAGCTTGGAGAAGATCGGCCAGATCGCCATCACCGTCGACGACCTTCCCCGCGCACGCGACTTCTACCAGAACACCTTCGGCATGAAGTTCCTCTTCGACGCGGGCAATCTCGCCTTTTTCAAATGCGGCGACATCCGCCTCATGCTCTCCACATCCGACAAGCCCGGACCCCGCGGCGGCACTATCCTCTACTTTCAGGTCTCCGACATCCACTCCACCTTCGACACACTCAAACGGCGCGGCGTCAACTTCATCGACGTGCCCCACCTGGTCGCCAAAATGCCCGACCACGACCTCTGGATGGTCTTCGTCAACGACACCGAGTCCAACACCATCGGCATTATGTGTGAGTTCCCCAGAAACGACGTTGAGTTTCTCCCCGATAACAAGTGATTTCTCAGTTCGGGCCCGGTGCCTTCCCCGTTAACCCGCATCCTCGTTATACACAGCCGGCGGCGGTATGCTCATACCATGGTCCGGTTCACCGTGCTCGCGTCAGGTTCCAAGGGCAACAGCACAGTTGTCACCGGAGGCAAAACGCGCATCCTCGTCGATGCAGGCCTTAGCTGTCGCGAACTCTTCCGCCGCATGAAGCTCGCCGGTGAAGACGCAGCAACCCTCGACGCCATCATCATCACCCACGAGCACTCCGATCACGTCTCAGGGCTCGCGGTCACCGCCCGCAAGCTCGGCATCCCTGTCTACTTCACGCAGGCCACCCATCGGGCCTGGGTCCGTTGGCTCTCCCCTCGTAAGCAGATGACCTACGCGCAGTGGCTTGAGCAGTGCCGCCAACAGGCCGCCGCGCGCATGGCTGAAGCCGACGCACCCACCGCCGACGATTGCGACCCCGAAGAGTCCGACACCACCGTCGACGACCTCGCAGCCAGCGCTGACAACACCTCATCCTCCGCTCCTGCTCCAAAGAAGAAAAAGACCGCCGCCGAAAAAGATCCCACCGCGCTTCCCTCCATCCAGTACTTCGAAGCCGGCAAGCCCATCCAGATCGGCGACATCTCCATCAGCCCTTTCACCATTCCCCACGATGCCGCCGACCCCGTTGGGTTCGTGTTTCAGGCGGAAGGCGTTCGCATGGCCTTCGCTACCGACCTCGGCTACATCCCGCCCAACGTGAAGGCACAGCTCAAGTCCGTCGACCTCCTCTACATCGAATCCAATCACGACCTCGAAATGCTCCGCGACGGGCCTTACCCTTGGTCCGTTAAGCAACGCGTGCTTTCCCGCGTTGGGCACCTCTCCAACGAGGCCTGCGCTACTTACCTCGAAGCCGAGTATGACGGCCAAGCCACATATGTCGTCCTGGGACATCTCTCTGAGAGCAACAATCTTCCCGAGCTTGCCCGCATTTCTGCCGAACGAGCCCTCAACGGCCGCGCAAGCCTCTTGGCCAACCGGCTGTTGCTCGCCCCGCAACATGAACCGTTGTCAGCCATCTGTTTTTGAACAAACTCGGTTACAATCATAAATAGGATTGACTGCCCAGATGGACGTCAGCACGCGATCCCTGACGTCGAAGTGTTGATGAATCAGGCGCTTGGATAAGAAGTTGCATCACCCGCAAACAGCGGGGCATCCAAGGGGAAAGAGCCGGTAACCCATTGAGTTCAGGGCCAATGACCTGTAGGGTTCGGGCAGATTAATCACAAGGTGAGTACATCCGTATGGCGAAAACCGATTGTACCGACCGTGTAGTAGGCGCAATTCTTGCAAGCTGGCGGTATGACATCTCGGGAATATCGCCCGAGATGCGTAAGGACTATGAGCAACACTTCGCCGATTGCACCCGCTGCAGCTCCCGCCTGAAATTCCATCGTGGCCTCGACGTCGCGCTCGTCGTCCTCACCTCTTTGTCAGTGTTCTTCTCTCTCTTTGCTCTGGCGGCCCTTCGCCACGTCAAGCCGCTCGAACACGTTGCCTTCAATGTCCTGGGGCTCGACGTCGCTGACGCATATCACATGCTCGTCTCTGCCGCCGTTGCCGGAGTTCTTTTCTCTGTAATTGCGTTCGTCCTCGTGCTGACGGCGACGCCTGTTCCGTCCTACCTCGGCGGAATCGCTGCCGAACGAGCGCGCCTCCTCGAAGAGCGCTTCCCCGAAGCCATGGAACGCCTCCCGAACGCCATCAAGTCTCTGCGCCCGCGTTGATTCAGCCATCATCAAGCCCAAAGGATCCTCTCGTTGGAGACCTATGGCCTTGTCAGCTCTAACCCGTTCGGCATTATTTAAGTCGGCGATTGCGCTATCTTGCAGTGTGAAAGCGATGACGTAGCAGGAAGTACTCATTGATCGGTTCGTCGTCCGTAACCGGAGGGACAGTCGGATCCAGATCAATCAAGCTCTGCAGTGAGATCTCGCGAGAAAGCACCAGATCGAATTCCTTTTGAACGCTGGACTCAGGTCCCCACTCCAGAAAATCAGTCGCCGCTTTGGCTGGCACGCGCGAGGCGAGGACATCAGCCGTTTCAACCGGAATAGGCCTGAGGCTTGCCAAAAAATGAATGCCGAAATTATTGTCGTATGACCTGAATGCTCGGACATACGGGAAAGACTCCTTCAGCGCTTTTGTAATCGATGCCGTTGAAGCGTCGTCCCCATCAACCTGTGGGTACCAGTTCTGGAATATGCCACCCTCCGCAAGGTGTCGCTTGACAACCTGGTAGAACTCCTTCGAGTAGAGAAGACTGGATCCAGCAGCGGCGACCGGCGGCGGCGGATCGACAACAATTACGTCATAACTTTCACTGGACCCGTCCAGAAATCGCCTGCCGTCATCAATCACAATCGAAGCCAGTTTCGATCCTGCAACTTTGTCCGCATCTGCGTGGAAATAGGAAAATGTCTTCGGCACGCTCGGGATCAAGTCCACAGCCGTTGTCGGAATATCCCATGACAGCATCGAACGGAAACTGGTTCCCATACCGAAGCAGATAACCAGGCCGTTTCTCGGCTTCTGTTTCATCGAAGCCAGCGGCAAGTGAGATATGTACTTCGTGATTGGAGTGAGGATGGTCATTCCAGTTCCATTGACCATCAGCAGTCTTTGAAATCCGGTGCCGGTTGCAATCACGGTAGCTGCATAGTCTCGATGGAGTTGCCGGTTCTTGAAACGTGCCCCGTAGTCTTGGCTGAAATACAACAAGACTGCGGACGCAGCAATTGCGACAAAGAAACTAGTTCGCGCCTTCCGGGCCATCGTGGCAGGTACCTCGGCGCTTGCCGATCCAAATGATAGGACTCCAGCAACAGCGAAAATTGGTAGAGAAAGTGCCAGCAGAGTCCACTTCTCACCAATCCACGGTTCAAGACCGAACGAAGCGATCAATGGCCCGACGATGCAGCCGGAAACATTGAACGCATATGCTACGCCTGCTTGATCCGGTTCTCCTTTGCACCAATCGTCCACAAGCATGGGAGTTACGAATCCCGTCAACGCACAGAATAGAAAAATCGCAATCAACCGAATTCCGCTCAAACCAGGAAAGTCAAACGGAAGAAGAGGGTTGGCCCCAAAAGCCGGTAGCAGGGTCGCGAACGCAAGAATGCTCCAGACACTTGCCGATTGAACCGGATCCGCTGAGACTGCAGTTTTACGATAATCACGAGCGCCTCGGCTTGTTGCAATTAGATAGATCGCGACAATCAGAGCAAAACCATAAACAAAGTTGCCTAGATAGGGAGTGTATTCCCGCATCCAGACGACTTCAGATCCCATGCTGACCATGCCCGTCACGAAAAGCATGGAAGCCAATGCCCACCGCGGAAGGGAGGACCTCGCCTGCCCCTTCCTCGTTCCGACGGCGGATTTCTTCGCACTTGATATCCGAATCCGGCGCCGAATAATCACCACAATGAACGCCAGTATCCCGTTCAAGAATCCAGCCGTCCACAAAGTGCGGCGGAAACCAATCAGTTCGATCAATACAAAAGCCGAGACAAGGGTGCCAATGAGCGCCCCAATTACATTCGCTAAGTAGAGAAAGCTGAATGAGCGTTGTGCAGCTTCGGGATTAGTTTGCCTGATTACCGACATTAGCAGCGGATATGTGGCTCCCAGACAGGAACACCATGGCAACAAAGCAATGAGCAGCCATGTCGCGGACAAAAGATAGTACTGCCACGTCTGCCACCCACCAAACCCAACAGCTTTGAGCATCAGGTTTCGTCCCAACTTGAGTTCAAGCGGGACAATTACCGCTGAGCACCCGATAAGCAACTCAACAATCGCGTAAAGCGAGAGCGATCGGTATGCGTTTCTTCCTCCAGATCCTCGCATAGCCAGACCAGCGACCCACGACCCCAGGCCAAGCCCCGCCATGAAGATGGAAAGAACAATCGAAACCAGCGCAGTCGTCACGCCAAAGCTGGCCATTGCTAGTCGTACCCAGATCACCTCGTAAACTAGTCCACAGAAACCTGAGATGATGAAGAACGCAAAGTACCAGGGAAGCAACCTATCGCCTGTGATCTCGGGACGCTGCTCCGCTGCAATTTGTGAGGATGACATTTACATTCCTTGGGGATCTTCCACAGTTTATTTCGGAATAGGCCTCTCCCGTGCGGAAATCGGTCCCCGTGGCTCAAGATGTAACCTGCCCAGATCTGCGCGTGGAGCCCGGCTTCGGCCTGAACGGCGCTCTACCTCGCTCGCTTCGCGAGCACCGCAATGTACAAGCCCGCCGCAACAATCAGCGTTCCCCCCATCAACATCCAGATCGTCGGCAGTTCCCGCCAGACCAGAAAAGTCACCAACGCTCCAGTGATCAATTGTGTGTAGTGATACTGCGACACCGTTGAGGCCGACGTGTGCTTGACGGCCACAAAGAAGCAAATCGCGCCCGCCGAGCAGAACGCTCCCATCGCCGCCAGTCCCCCAACCGCCATCCAGTTCAGCGGAACGGCATGAAACAGCATCCCCACCCCTCCAGCGATGACCATCACGACTCCTGAGAAGAACACCAGGCTTTCGGGTGACTCGGTTCGCGTCAGCACCCGCGACCACACCATATTCACCGAAAAACAGCACACGCATACCATGCACGCCGCAAACCCAATCCAGTCTCCCTGTCGTGAAGTTCCAAACGGATTGACCGCGATCACCACACCGGTAAATCCCGCGACGATAGCCATGCCTTTCCTGACGCCGATCTTCTCGTGCAGAAAAACAGCCGCAAGAAACGTAATACACATCGGCGAGAGGAACACGAGGATGTAAAACAGCGTTAGACTCACATGCCTCAGCGCCACGACTACGCACAGGTTGTTTGTCAGGTCCAGGCATGAGCGAACCATTTGCCTTTTCGGCTGTGTCGGCCACAACACTGCCAGCTCGTGCCGAACTTGCGCATATAGCGCCAGGAACCCGCAGACAAAGAGGCCGAGAAACCCGATGATCTCGTATGCCGGCAACACTGAACGGCCGACGATTTTCATCACCGTATCGGTCAGCACCCAGAATGTGAAGCCGCAGATTGCAAAGCCAACCGCCGCCGCTTCCGAATGCCTCGGCTTCGGCTCATGCTCGAGCCCAATACCGCTCTCGGGAAACTCGAAATTTGCGCTTGTACTCAGACAGACACAACCATCATGGGATCAGTCTAAGACTACCAAGATTGAGCTCCTGAAGATCGGATCCACTCCGGATTGACCAGCATCTCGTCACTCTCCCCTTGACAATCGACAAGAGCGAATTCATCCTGTTGTCGAACCTCGAGGGGAAGATGCCGCCATCCACAGATCTACTTCAGGGAACTCTGGACATGCTCATTCTCAAAGCCATCGCCGGCGAACCCCAGCACGGCTGGGCCATCGCGCAAAGAATTCAACAGGTTTCGCACGACGTTTTACAGGTCGGTCAGGGCTCACTGTATCCAGCTCTCCACCGCCTCGAATATAGGGGCTGGATCCGCGCACACTGGGGAAATTCCGAAAACAACCGCAAAGCCCGCTTCTACTCCCTCACCGCCGCCGGTCGCAAGCAACTTGAGGCCGAACTTGAAAACTGGCAACGCCTCACTTCAGCCGTCAATCTCGTCCTCGAAGGCATCTAGCAGGAGACACTTCGATGATTCATGAATGGCTCTCCCGTGTCCGCTTCTTCTGCACCGGCAAATCGCGCCGCGACGTCGACGATGAAATCCAATTTCACCTCGAACGTCAGATTGAGGCCAATCTCGCCGATGGCATGTCGCTCCACGAAGCTCGACGCCAAGCCGCCATCTCCTTCGGAAGCCGGCAGAGTACCCGTGAAGAGTGCCGCGAACTGCGTCCCTCTTTTCCGTTCGAGGCCCTCGTGCGGGACCTGCGGTATGGCATTCGCGGTCTCGTTAAAAATCCCGGCTTCACCTTCGTCACTGTACTCACTATTGCGCTCGCCATCGGCGCAAACTCCGCTGTCTTCAGCCTCCTCAATCAGGCCCTTATCCGCGCTCTTCCGGTTCATGATCCGGATAAGCTTGTCGTGCTCAGCTATGCGGGTAGCCACCCAGGGCACACGCACTCCAGCGGCGGAAATACCCCAGGACATGCTCACGAATTTTCCTATCCGATGTACCGCGACCTGCGCGAGAAGAACGTCGCATTCGACGGACTCATCGCCGCAGCTCCGGCGACCGTGGGCGTGGTCTGGGAGAAACGCGCCGAAGCTGTAGGTGCCGCAATGGTCAGCGGAAACTATTTCGAAACTCTGGGAGTGCCACCCGCCGTAGGACGCCTGTTTCTCGCAAGCGATGAAACAGCTGAAGGTGCCAATCCGGTTGCTGTACTTAGCTTCGATTTTTGGAAAACGCACCTGGGCGAAGCACCTGTCGTCGGCAAGGAACTCCTGATCAATGGCACTGCTTTTACCGTTATCGGAGTTTCAGCTCCGGGGTTCCATAGCACCGTCTGGGGACAAATGCCCGACGTCTTCATACCCATCACCATGCAGCGCGTAGTTCAGCCCGACAGAACTTACCTCAAGGATCATCAAAGTTACTGGCTCAACCTCGTCGGCAGATTAAAACCAGGAATCTCGCCTTCTCTCGCCGCTGCTTCTTTGAATGCCCTCTTCAGCGACCTGCGCAGGTCCGAATTTCCAAACTTGCGCGATCATTCCGAGCGAGAGCGCAAGAGCTTCATCGATAGTGCCCACCTCAACCTGGAGACCGGTGCGCAGGGCTTTTCGCCATTGCGCGATCAGGTTCAGACACCGCTCAAAATCATCATGGGCATGGCTCTGCTCGTAATCGCCATGGCCGTCGTAAACGTCGCCAGCCTACTACTCGTTCGAGCCGCCACCCGAACGCGCGAGTTCTCCATGCGCTATGCCTTGGGCGCCACCAACGCTCAGATTTGCCGTCAATTGCTCGCGGAAGGACTTCTTCTCGGCATCACAGGGGCTGCGATCGGTCTGGCGATCGCCCCACAGGCGCTGAAGCTTCTCATCCACTGGATGTCCGGGCGATCCGCCGCTCAACCCGCATTCTCTGCATCGCTCGATTACAGGGTTGTGCTGTTCACCATCGCAGCCACGTTAGTAGCCAGTCTTCTATTCAGCCTTGCTCCTGCCCTGCAGTTCTGGAATCCACGCCTCTCAGACTCGCTCAAACAGCAATCTGGCACAGGCGTCGGCGGCCTTCTGCGTTTCCGCCGGACCTGCGTTGCCCTCCAGATCGGCTTCAGTCTCCTCTTGATCGTAGCCGCCGGGCTGTTCGTGCAGACGATCCGAAATCTCCGCGAAGTCGATCCAGGATTCGAAACTGACAATCTGCTTTCGTTCAGCATTGCGCCGCAAATGGCCGGATACGCGCAGTCCGCGATCGCGCCAGTTGAACAACGTATCCTCGATTCCCTTGCTGCCCTTCCAGGCATTCGCTCCGTAGGCGCGACGAACGATCCTGAACTGGTCGATGACGACATAAATGGCGACGTAATTGTTACCGGTTATACTCCGAAGCCTGATGAGGAATTCGACGTAGAGTTGCCTTGGATCAGCAATGGCTATCTTCAGACTCAAGGCGTTCCGCTCGTTACGGGCCGGCTCTTCAACCTATCCGATACTGCCAACTCCCAGAAGGTCGCGATCGTGAATGAAAGCTTCGCGAAACATTTCTTTGGAACGCCGCAGGCAGCTCTTGGGCACCACCTCAGCCGTCCTCATCGGCCATCTACTGATGCAGTGATTGTGGGAGTGGTTAAAGATGTAAAGCACGTAACAGTGCGCTTTCCGGCGATCCCAATGGCGTACACTTTGTATTCTCAAGCCGAGAAGCCGACCGGCCTAACTTACTACGTACGCACATGGCAAAATCCGCTTGCAGCGGAGAACGAGATTCGGTCGGCAATCGCCAACATAGATTCCAGGCTGATCGTTGATGCTCTCAGTACCCTTGATGACGACATCGATAACAACATCCTGGCGGAGCGCACCATCGCGCTCCTCGCCACTACGTTCGGTGCTCTTGCCGCTGTCCTCGCAGGCATCGGCCTTTACGGTATCCTTGCCTACTCCACCGCGCAGCGTACGCGCGAAATCGGTATCCGCATGGCTCTGGGCGCCAATCGCAACAGTGTGATCGGCCTCATCCTTCGCGAAGTGCTAATCCTCGCTGCATGGGCGATTGGCGTCAGTATTCCAATCGCACTACTTGCCGCACGCGCCATTCGCAGCCAGCTTTTCGGTGTCTCTGCGGCCGAACCTCTCGTCTACACTTTTGCGATACTCGTAATCGCACTCGTCGCCACGATTGCTGGAGTCATTCCTTCTCATCGCGCCGCAACCGTCGACCCGGCACGCGCCCTCCGCACCGACTAGGGCACGGTTTCCAGTTCGGTTAGAAGTCTGAGGAGAGGCGTTCCAGCCTCGCCTTCACGCATACTACCCGAAGCTACTTCGTGATCGGGACGCGCAGATCGCCGCCCGTCATCTCCTTCGGCAGTCCAAGGTTCAACAGCGCCAGCAGCGTCGGCGAAATATCCCGCAGCGATCCATCCGGCCGCAACCGATAGTGGCTCGCATCTTCCGCGATGTAGAACAGGGGAACCGGATTCGTCGTATGCGCCGTGTGTGGCCCGCCCGTCACAGGATCCACCATCATCTCCGCATTCCCGTGATCCGCCGTAATCAGCCAGCTTCCGTTACGCTCTTTTATTGCTTTGTAGATCCGGCCAAGTTGAGCGTCCACAGTCTCAATCGCCTTAATCGTCGGCTCCAATTTCCCCGAGTGCCCCACCATGTCCGCGTTCGCAAAGTTCGCGACCACCAGGTCGAAAGCCGTGTCGCTCACGGCCTTCACAATCGTGTCGCCAATCGCTTCCGCCTTCATCTCCGGCGCAAGATCATACGTCGCCACCTTCAGCGAGGGAATCAGCGTACGGTCCTCGCCCGGAAACGGCTTTTCGATTCCGCCGTTGAAGAAGTAAGTCACGTGAGCAAACTTCTCCGTCTCAGCCACGCGGAGATTGCGCAGATGATTTTGCGTCAGGATATTCGCCAGGATGTTATCCATCGACTCCGGCAGGATGATCATCGGCAGCTCGTACAGCTTGTCATACTGCGTCATGCACAGGTAGTGCAGGTTCTTCGGAATTTCGTTACGCGGAATCGTCTCATCCAGCGACTCCCATCCTTCCAGATTCCGCCCGCCGTCCTTATTCAATCCGCTCTCGCGCGCCAGCACACGCGTGATCTGCCGGGCACGGTCCGCGCGGAAGTTGAAGTTGATGCAGACATCCTCATCGCGAATCTGCCCGACGGGCTTCCCTGCTGCATCCACCACAACGAACGGAACCACAAACTCATCGGTCACACCGTTGTTGTAGCTCTCCTTCAATCGCGCAACTGGATCTGGGTAAGCTCCCCCCTCCGCCTTGCCATTCACCATTGCGTCGAACGCCTTGCGCTCGCGCTCCCACCGACGGTCACGATCCATAGCGTAGTACCGCCCATTGATTGACGCGATCTTCCCCACGCCATACTCGCGCATCTTCTGCTCGAGTTTTGCGATGAACCCCGCGCCCGAATCCGGTGCCGTGTCGCGTCCATCCATGAACGCATGTACAAACACGTGCTGCAGTCCGTTCTCGCGCGCCGTCCGCAGCAGAGCATAAAGATGCTCCTGGTGCGAGTGCACGCCGCCGTCCGAAACCAGCCCGAATAGATGCAGTTGCTTTCGCCCATCCCGCGCCTTCTGCATCGCCTGCACGATCTGAGGCTCTTTCTGAAACTGCCCTGAAGCAATCAGCGCATCAATGCGTGTGATGTCCATTTGCACGATGCGGCCCGCCCCGATGTTCAGGTGACCCACTTCGCTATTTCCCATCTGTCCGTCGGGTAGCCCAACAAAATGGTCCGACGCCTGAATCAGCGAATTCGGAAATTCACGCAGCAGTTTGTCGTAGTTTGGTTTGCGCGCCAGTGCGATCGCATTGTTGGACGTTTCGGCCCGATAACCCCATCCATCCAGGACGGTCAGAACAATAGGACGTTTCGTTGAAGCCACGAAGAGAACACCTCGTAGTAGTTCGATGTACTACAAGGATAAATGCTGAGATTGTCCTATCCGGGTGGTAATCATCACATCGAGAGACTTTCAACGGAGTTCTGTGAAGCTCATTAGTGAGTGTGCGTCGTAAGCTCAGTTACCGCCCACTCCCGGTTGCGTCAACATCGCTCTCCGTCGCCGTCGTCCCGGCACTTTCCCGCGAGCTTTCATTGTCGTTGCCGCTCGCGCAACGTGTCGCGATCTCATCCTATGGCTCGGCCGGTCGGGAAACGGCGGCAGCCCCGCGAGCGCCAGCAGTCCATTGTTCGATGCCTTGAACAGATTGAACCCCGGCGTCCTGTCTCGCCAGTTTCCCTCCGTCATCGCCACAAAGAGCGCCGTGTGGCTCGCCGGATGAATCGCAATGTACGTCGTGAACCCCGCTCCACCCCCGGTCTTCTCAATCACGTGATTGACGTCATCGCTTCCACCCAAATGCATCCATCCCAGTCCGATTCCGCTCGGGCGTCCCGCATGATCGAGCCCGTACTGCCCTTTCAAGCTCGACGGCAACAGATACACGCGACGCGCGTTCTCCGCCTGCGCATTGCTGCCGGCGCCAACCAGGTATCTCAAAAACTTCTCCATGTCGGCCGGCGTTGAATACAGTCCGCTGCTGCCCTCGGTGTCCTCCGTGATCGTGCACGGACCCTCATCATGCGAGCCGGTCATCAGTTTCTCGCATTGCTTTGGAGTCGGAAAGAACGTCGTCTGCCACATCTCCAGCGGGGCAAGCGTCCGTTTGTAGAGCAGCGTTGCATAGCGCGTCTGCGCCGCTGCGGCCAGCGCATCGCTCAGCAGATCGAAACCCACGTTGGAGTAATGCGCCTGCGTCCCCGGCGTGAACTTCAGTCGCGCACTCGCCAGCCAGTTCCACCGCGTGTCGTAGTTCGGATACGTGAAGTGCGGCGTATGCCTCGGCGCGGTCCCAATCTCGCGCTCCAGTCCAGCGGTGTGCGTTGCCAGATCCTCCAGCGTGATCGGCGCTTCGCGCTCCGGCACAGTCGCTGCCTCGGGCGCATACTTCTTCAGCGGATCGTCCAGTCGAACCGTTCCATCCGAAACCAGCTTCGCCAGAAGGTCCGTCGTGAAAATCTTCGTCAGCGAGCAGATCCGGATTACCGACTCCCGTGTCGGAGCCGCATGTGACCCGGGCACCGCCTCGCCGTAGCCATGGAAGAATGCCCGATCGCCGCGCACCACCACGAGTACCAGGCCCGTCGCCCCTGAATTCGTATAGAGATCCGCCCCAAGCTGTTCCGCCTCCTTCAGATCACGCAGGGACATAACAGGGGCGGTCTGCGCTGCGGCAGTCACAAAACTCAGCAGAAGAAAAAAAGCTGTCAGGAGGCGCATTTGTTTTCAGTGTAGGATGATTCGACCTGTTCCAGCACCGAATGTCAACACTGGGGTACCACGAAAGTTTCATCCTTTCGCGCACCACCAGACGCGGATGCGGAAGGAGCATCGCCCCTTCCGCATCCATACAGCCTTCGCTTTCCGGTTTGCCTAGTCTTCGTAATTCAGTGATTCCAGTCCCAGGTACACCGCTCCGGCACCGAGTTCTTCCTCAATCCGCAGCAGCTGATTGTACTTCGCAATACGATCCGTACGGCTCACCGAACCCGTCTTGATCTGCCCCACGCCCGTCGCCACCGCGAGATCCGCAATGAACGTATCCTCGCTTTCACCCGAGCGGTGCGACATCACCGAGGTGTATCCATAACGCCGTCCCAGTTCGATCGCCTCCAATGTTTCTGTCAGCGTGCCAATCTGGTTCACTTTGATCAGAATCGAGTTGGCGACTCCCTCTTCGATTCCCTTTTGCAGGCGCTTCACGTTCGTCACGAACAGATCGTCGCCGACGAGCTGAATCTTCTCCCCAAGCTCATCCGTAATCTTCTTCCAGCCATCCCAGTCGTCTTCTGCCAGGCCGTCCTCAATCGACACGATCGGATACTGCCGCGCCCAGTCCGCCCAGAAGTCGACCATCTGTTCGCTGGTCAGCTCGCGCTTATCGCTCTTCTTGAAGACATACTTGTTCTTTTCCTTGTCGTAGAACTCGCTCGAGGCTGGATCCAGCGCAATCGAGATCTGCTCACCCGGCTTGTACCCTGCCTGATGAATCGCCTCGAGAATCAGGTCCACCGCCTCTGTGTTCGACTTCAGCGAAGGCGCAAATCCGCCCTCGTCACCGACCGCAGTGTTGTACCCCTTCTTCTTCAACACGCCCTTCAGTGTGTGAAACGTCTCCGCCGACCAGCGAAGCGCATCGCTGAACCGCTCCGCCCCCACCGGCATGATCATGAATTCCTGAAAGTCGACGTTCGAGTCCGCATGTGCGCCGCCGTTCAGCACGTTCAGCATAGGTGTTGGCAGCACGCTCGCATTCACGCCTCCAAGGTAACGGTAGAGCGGAACCTCCAGCGTCTGCGCAACCGCTCGAGCTGAAGCCAGCGAAACCGCCAGGATCGCATTCGCGCCAAGCTTCCCCTTGTTCGGCGTCCCGTCCAGCGCGATCATCGTCTGGTCGATCAGCCGCTGGTTTGCCGCATCCATGCCTTCCAGCTCCGGCGCAATCACCGTCTCTACATTCGCGACTGCCTGCAGAACACCCTTGCCCAGGTAGTGACTCTTATCCCCGTCGCGCAGCTCCACCGCCTCGTGCTCGCCCGTAGAAGCGCCCGAAGGCACAATCGCGCGGCCAAGCTGCCCGCTCTCCAGAATTACATCGGCCTCGACGGTCGGATTTCCCCGCGAATCCAATACCTCGCGTGCCCGAATTGCAATAATCTCAGTCATTTCAGTCCTCGCTATGCGATGCAGCAGCCGGTCGTTCAGTTTCGGACGGCGATCCACGGCAACGGCCTCACCGGCAGCGCTCTGAATTATTTCCAGAAGCTGATGCGCGTGCTTCAAACCTTCTCCGTCCGCACAGATTTGTGTGAAAGAAATTAGGAAGTAGTTCCATTCGAATTTTATCAGCCCAGCCGTCGTCTTCCCCTGTGGCAGCGGTCACACCCACAATTGCGGAGCGACTACGATCGCACCACAAGAACGACCGTAACGGGAGCCCGACGGGGACCTGCAGTTGCTTTTCGTCAGGTCAGCCGGGTGCCCCCGGTCTCTCGCACTTGGGGACCGGGGATCGGATGAAAAAGTGGGTGCCCCATTTCTGAATTGGTCGTCAGACCAATTCAGGGGGATACGAAGGTGCTTGACGGGACGCTGGAACGTACTAGTCGAACAGTTATCTTTCTTGATTCGTATTGCCCAAGGCACGCCTCCGACCCCGCCATTTTCGCCGCCAAACACGTCAAGCTAGCATTGAAATGAAGGGTCCTCCCGCAATCGTCAATTTCACCTTGCGCCACAGAACAATTTCGCGCAGGCTGGGTCTAAGCAGACAAGGGGAGTACCGCCTGACATCTCAACTGGGGAGACTTCGGATGAATCGGCCACTTCTTGCATGTGCCTTCTTCGCATTGGCCACCACTGCGCTCGTGGCTCAGGACGCCACCCAATCGCAATACGAGGGAACCTCAAATCCGCCACCGGACGACTCCATCATCACCACGGAGCAGCAGGCTCCGATCGCCAAGCCCTCCCCTGCTCATCCCATGCAGCAGGCCATTCCCGCTCCCGTTCAGACTGCTCCAGCACCCATGAACTCTACTCCGCGCACCGGACTGAACGACAGCACAGATCAAGGTATCGTCAACGTCGCCCCTTCCGCTCCCGCACTGAACACGCGCGTGGGCAATTACGATCCCGACAGCGATATCGTCCACCCCGCTCCCCTACCTCCCGGAACCCTCGGTGAAGGCACCCTCATTCGGATAAAACTCCTCGACGAGCTCTCGAGCAATCTCTCCGAAAAAGGTCAGCCCTTCCGCAGCCGCGTTGCCACTGACGTACTTCAGAATGGACAGGTCGTTATTCCCGCCGGCGCTGAGATCGACGGCCGCGTCGCAGACCTCTCCACCGGCCACTTCGGCGGACACGGCTCCATCCTCCTCGAACCCGAAACAGTCACTCTCGAAAATGGAAGCAAGTTCAAGCTTCACGCCATGGTCGCGTCCACACCCGGAACTAATGCCCGCGTCAACTCCGAAGGCCTCATCACTCCTGGCTCACGCCTGAAACGCGACGGGATTGAATACGCCGGCGTTGGCGGTGGCGGCATGGTTGTCGGCGCTGCACTTGGAGGACCCGTGGGAATGCTGGCTGGAGGCCTCGTCGGTGCCGGTGTGGTGACCACTCACCTGCTTCAAAGCCATCCGCAAACGACTCTCGAGGCAGGCTCGTACCTCATGCTCACCGTCACAGAGCAGGTGCAGCTAGTTCCCGCAACTCCTCAAGGAAACTAAACAGATCGCTTGATTGAATGCGGCGCGGCTTCGGCCGCGCTTTTATTTTTCTATTTTCATTGAACACCGAAAACAATCCGTCAGTTCGATAATGCCTGCATCACGTCAACGAACTGTCATCCTGGATCGCGGCTCAGGCAGTCGAAGAAGGCCCGGGGTCGTGCTTCCATTTCCCCTCTGCCAGATCAGACCCCGTCGGAAGCCAAATCGAAAACGCCGTCCCGCTCTTCTCTGCCAACTGCCTGCTCCGCACCCGCAGAGTGGCCTGATGCTTTCGCAGAATCTCGCGACTCACCCACAACCCCAGCCCAGTCCCCTTCTCGCCCTTGGTCGTAAAGAATGGTTCGAACAGCCGCCGCTTCGTTGCTTCATCCATCCCTGATCCGCTGTCTGCGATTGAGACCAGCACCCCTCGCTCCCCCGTTCGCGGATTCACCTGCTCGCGCGTTCTGAGCAGTAATCGGCCGCCCGGGCGCAAGGCATCGAACGAGTTCCCGATCAAATTTGCAAATACCTGCCGGATCTCCGAACCGAAGCACAGCACCGGCTCCTTGTCCCGGTAATCGCGAATAATCTCCACTCCAAGGCTCTTCATGCGCGGCGTGTAGATCGCCGCCGAAGAATCCAGTAGATTCGATACCTTCTCCCTCGCCGCACCATGCGGCTGCCGGTTAAAACGCAGCGTGTGCGTCACAATGTGTGACACGCGCGCTAGCTCCTGCTGCGCCGACTCGCTGAATGCCTTCACCGTATCGTCATTCGAGTTCAGATTTATTAGGTAAAGAAGATTGATCACCGCTTCGAGCGGATTATTGATTTCGTGCGAAATCGAAGTCGCCAGTCTGCCCACCAGCGCAAGCTTCTCGCTTCGAATCAGCGCTTCCCGCGTCTGCTTCAGTGCGGTCACATCCTGAGTGATGCCATCGAACCGAATCGGCTTCCCATTGTCGTCGTAAGCCGTTCGCCCCCACGCCCGAATCCACTTCTGCTTCCCTTCCAGCGAA
>Ga0207674_10003664_pt1 | contig 18742 bp, 14 predicted proteins | sample KBSCornC72_FD_184303 | JGI IMG/M metagenome (GOLD analysis project Ga0207674, IMG submission 184303) | Corn rhizosphere microbial communities from Kellogg Biological Station, Michigan, USA - KBS Corn C7-2 (SPAdes) (version 2) | ecosystem: Host-associated > Plants > Roots > Rhizosphere > Soil ... | reverse complement strand
ACCGAAATCCCAATGACCCGGGGCTATGTGAGCGCTTGGCGAACTTTCTTCAGCAGAACCAGCTAGGCGCGCAGCAGGAACAGGTTTATCAGAAGGCTATCCAGCAGTTCCTGGATAAGGGTTGGTACCACAAGCTGGCTCGATTCTATCTGCGCGAGAAGCGCAAGGCGGATTTTGAGCGGCTAAGCAAGCAGGTCATCGGAATCTTCTCCGGGACTGAGCTTGAGGGATATTTTCAGAACGTCGGGATTGGCAATGACTACTACCGACAGTTGAATGAGTACGCGCACCAGCGTTTTCCGCACGACCTGTTTTTCACGCGAAGCCTGATCGATACCTATCGATGGAACGATACCCGCCGCGAGCAACTACTGCGAGAGAGCTGGTGGAGATCAGAGGATCTGCGGAATCAGTACTTCGAACTGTTGTCACGACTGGGCAGGCTCGATGCGGAGCTTGCAGAGCTGAAACAGGGGGAATCGCTTGCGGAAACCGGCAGATGGCAGGAGATGGCTAGCGCTAATCCACTGGCTTCGCGCTTCCTGGCAGAAGCGGATATGTGGCGCTCGCACTTCGAGCAGGCTGCTCCTGCGATGGGCGCTTTGGCAGAGCAGTATCCGGCGGACCCGGAGCTCGGACATCGTGCAGCTTCGCTCTTCCGCTCGCTGGCAGCATTCGATCCGAAGAACACCAACATGGCTGTGAAGATCGAGGAAGCGCTTTACAAGGCCGAGCCTACGGATCGTGATGGGCTTGCGCGAATTGGCGACATCCTTTCGGATCGCGAACTCTTCAGCCGTGCTGCGCCTTACTGGGAGCGAATGACCACGGTTCGACCGGGCGAGGCGAAGGCGTATCTCGACCCGGCGACCGTCTATTGGGACTACTACAACTTCGATCGCGCGCTCGCGCTGCTCAACGAGGGCCGGACGAAGCTCAAGGATCCCGCGCTGTTCAGCTATGAAGAAGGCGCGATTTACGAGAATCGTCGCGAGTATCCCGCGGCGGTCGCCGAGTACGTGAAGGGCGCGCTGAAGGAAACCGATGGGGGGAAATCATACGAGCGACTGCTGCAACTCGCTCCGCGAAAGAATCTGCGGGAGACGGTGGACCAAGCGACTGTTTCGCTGACGGCGGGAGACTCACCGAAATTGGAATCGGTGAAGCTGAGAAACGCGGTGCTGGAAGCGCAGAATCGCCCGAAGGATGTCGAACAACTGCTCTTCGACATCGCTGGACGCACAAGTTCGCTCGAACTACTAGAGTGGCTGGAGGAGACCTCGAGAGGGAAGTCGCTAAGTGGCGTGCAACAAAAGGTGCTGGAGCGGCAGGCTGCAGTCACAACGGATCCGATACGCCGGCTGGAATTGCGTTACTCCCTGGTGGAATTTTACGAGGCGAAGAAGGATCTCGATGCCGCACAACGCAACCTGGAGCAACTCTATCGCGAGAATCCGAAGATTCTCGGCGTAGTGCGTTCAACGGTTGATTTCTACTGGCGCAACAAGGAAAGGCAACAGGCGATCAATGTCCTGCTGCAGGCCTCGAAGGACGCGTATCCGGAGCTGAACAAGCAGTTTCTGTTCGAGGCTGCCCGGAAAGAGACCGATGCTGGACAGTATGTCTCGGCGCGGAAAATTGTGGAGGAGTTAGCCGCACGGGATCCATATAACACCGAGTACCTGGCGGCGATCGCGGATAGCTATGGGAAGTCCGGTGAAGACCAGGGGCTGAAGGCGTTTTATCTGCAGAAAATTGAGCTCTTCAACAAGGCTCCGATGGCGCAGGATGCTCGAACCCGTGAGATCGCGGCTTTGCGGCGCGCGTTGATTCCGGCATTAACCCGACTGAAAGATTATCCGGGTGCGGTCGACCAATACGTCGAGGTTATTAACAAGTTTTCTGACGATGACTCTCTGATCGCCGAGGCGGCGTTGTATGTGCAGAAATACGGCCGCGATCAGCAACTGGTCAACTACTACGTGAACACGATCAAGCAGTCTCCCAGGGATTACCGCTGGCCGATGGTGCTGGCGAAGACGCAGACGCAGCTGGAAAACTACCCGGCAGCGATCGATGCATATGGACAGGCAGTTGCAATCCGTCCGGATCGAGTAGACCTGAGGCAGGCTCGCGCGGAACTGCTGGAACGTACCATGCGCTTCGATGAAGCTGTCGCGGATTATCAGCGGCTCTTCGATCTCAACTATCACGACTCGCGGTGGATGGAGAAAGTGGCGGAAGTGCGGGCCCGTCAAGGGAAGGTCAAGGAAACCATCGCCGGTTTGCAGATCGCTTTAATCGATAACCGTCCGGAGAAGCCCTCGAACTATTTCGAAGTTGCGCGTCGACTGGAGTCTTGGGGAATGCTGGGCGAGGCGAGAGACTTTGCGCAAAAAGGAGTGGAATCCGCTGGGCGCGACTTGCTGGCTGTGCCCGAGAATCGGTCAGGAGCGGAGTTGTATACCAGGATCATGACGCGGCTTCGACAGCAGGATGCCGCCTACCAGAGGCTTTGGCAGGCTGTTGCCGACGGGAATTCAACCGCCGCGACGTTTGATTCTACGTTGAAGCAAGTGGAAAAAGGCGGGATCGGTTCCGTGACGGATCGGCAGTGGCGAGACCGAGAAGTGAGGTTACGCCAGGCGTTCGCTAAAGGAGGAATGATTGTGTCCCTGTCGGCGATGGCTCAGACGGCGGGCAAGTACTTTACACCGGAAGAGAAGGGCACGTTCGCCACGTGGCTCGAAGCGAAGGGTCAGGTTGCAAGCACTGACGATTTGATCGATTACTTCCTCCCGATGGCCGCGCCTGCGGGTTTGCCGGAGATCGAGTCCAAGTGGGATGACCGCTTGATGCTGGCGCACGCGAGGGAAAGCGGAGCGATGTTCAAGGCGCGTCTCGTCACCCTTCAGACATCGAGGGGCCGCTTCGCGGAACTCGGCGGGCAATTGGAGCGCTATGCAAATACGCTATCCATCAGGGACGGCAAGTATTCAGTTCTCCTGGAGGCAGCGGATGCATACAGGAAAGGTGCCGAATACGACCACGAATTGACAGTGCTGACTGCGGTTGATCAGCGGCTGAGCGGAGAGAACCAGCAACGTTTCTTCAGCCTGCTGTTGCAGAAGCGACCGCAAGAACTCGTCAACATTTCGGGGAATTCAGCCGACGCCTGGGGCTTCGCTGCGCTGCAGTATGTGATGAGGCATGGCGACGAGAAGCTCACGCAGCAAGCGATCGCAGCCCGCGGACATCACCAGCCGCCAGTCTGGACGTCGGCTTACTCGGCTCTAGCCGGACTTTATGATGGGGATCGATCGCCTTCCATCAACACTGCGTTTCAGTCTGCATTGGGAGACGCCACGATTGGCGAGCGAGTCTCACGACCGGTGGATCGCACGCTGCAGATCGCCGGCACCACCTGGTTCTATTACGGGTCGCGTTATGGAGAATGGCAGGGCGCATTTGGGAATCGCGATCCGGAAGAGTTCCTGCCGGCGATCCTCGAGCAGTCTCCTGCGTCGTCGTCTGGATATGTGACAACAGCGCAGTACTACGCCGACGCAGGGAAGTTCGATCGTGCATTGACCGACTACGCGCATGTGCTGGAGCTAGCGCCGAGTCGTCCGGATATCTACGATCGCCGGGCAGTGCTCTTGTGGCGACAGAAGAAGCCTGCGGAAGCAACGGCGGAATGGAAGCAGGCGCTTGAGGTTTTGGGCTCGCAGGTGAATCAGCGCAGCATCCCTTCAACCTTCTGGGAGAATCTGCGCTATACGCTGAATCACATTGGAAATCGCCACCTGCTCGGAGAGCTGCGTCCCCAGGTGAATACGGTGCTGCGCGACTACGTCCGTCACAACGGCACCTACGAATCCGATCAGATTCTTCGTGAGGCATTCGGAGCCGTTGGAGATCCGCAAGCTGGCGTGACCTGGATGCTGGAACTCGCAGCGATAGCTCCTGAACAAGGACAGTTCCTGCAGCAGTTGATCCATGCGAAATGGATTCCGGCTGGATACAAAGACGTGATCTACCAGAAATACCTGGCTCAACTGCAGGCACAAATTCAAAAGAGTGATGCGTTGGCGAGGACGTATGCGGAAAGTGACCTGCGCACGTGGCAGCTCACCTATGCCAGGTTCCTGCTCGACCAGGGGCAAACGGATCGTGCGGCCGAACTGGTTGATTCCGCCGTGAAGGTTGCGACTGAGGGTAATCAGGGCGCGCAAGAACAGTCCACGAACGAAAATGTGCAGGCACCTCTCTTGGAATTGCAGATGCGAGTTGCGATCGAGCGAAAGCAGTTCGACACACTGATCGAGCAATATCGCAGTCACCCAGACTCAGCACCCAATCTCGAGGTTCTCCGCGAGGTTGCATTGGCGTTCCAGAGAAATGGTCAGAGACCGGCAGCACGAAAATTGTTCGAGTACGTTTACGCCCAAGAGATTGCGGAGCACAGGTTGAGTGCTGCGAACATCCTGGGCTTAGCAGAGATTCGTTTGCAGGATGGTGACACACGCGGCGCACTTCAGCTGCTTCGCCGTCTTGCACTGGTGGTCGGAGTGCCGTTCGAGAACCTGGAGCCGGCTGCATCGCTGTTATCGAAAACCGGACATCATGCCGAGGCAGTGGAGTTCCTTTCGCAACTGGTGAAGGCCACGCCGTGGGATGAGCGCATTCGGCTGAAACTCGCGCAAGAACAATTGGCGGCGGGAGTCGATGCGGACTCCGCTAAGAACGAAGCCGTGAAGGTCGCAAGCGACCCACAGTCAACCTACACGGATCGCGAGGATGCGGCTTCGTTGCTGCGCGGTCGAGCGGTTGGATCACTTGGAAGCGAAGAACTCAATGCGCTCGCCAGCGGAGATGTACGGCCAGAAAACAGCGACAAACCACACTTCTACTCAGTACGTTTGAGAGCCGCGGAAGGAGCCGCACAAGTGGAAGTCAAAGAAAGGCTGCTGCGGAATGCCCTGAACGATAATCCGGCTCGCGAACCTGCAAGAGTTCAATTGTTTACGCTGATGGCGAATTCCGGGAAGTCCCAGTTGGCGGTTTCGACGATTCAACCGATGCTGAACACGGGATTCCTCACCATTTCTCGCGACGAGCGAAACGAGCTGGTTATGTCCAACGACGAAGAAGAGACCACACCGGAATCACCGGAAACGGATACCGGCACACCGGTTCAGTTGGTGAGCGAGATGGAACGAGTCAAAGTCGCGGAGAAAGCAAAAATCGCATATGCACTCGCGAATTCGTTCGAAGCAATGCAGGAGTACCAGAAAGCGCTGGATTACTTCCGGACGGCGAGGACACTGGAGTTGTCGAAATCCACGAAAGCGACGATCGACAAGAACATCGCGAACGTGAGGGCGACACTGCGACGGAATGCGACGAACGATCAGCGGGTCCCAATGGTGCATGTCGATCTGGAGCAGGAGAACACGGTGAGGCCACGACTGGTGGCCTCTGCCAAGACTCCTCCGAAGTCGCCGCCAGGCGCGACGAAGGCACCTAAAGGGGGTGCGCAATGAAACGCCTACTCCTGATATCAGTGATCATCTCGGCGTTGTGTGTGATCGGGTGGTCGACGTACCAGGCTGTCGCGCCAGCTCCGGAGCGATCCATGGCAAGCCTGATGCCTCAAGGAGCCATGATTTACCTGGAGGCGAAGGACTTCTCTGGATTGTTGCGCGAATGGAACGCCTCGCCGGAAAAAGCCGCATGGCTGAAGAGTGACAACTACGAGGTGTTTAGCCGATCGCGTCTGCTGCTGCGATTACAACAGGCGCAAACGCAATTCGCTGCCGCGGCAGGAGTGCCGCCGGACTACAAGTTCCTGGGCGAAGTTGCCGGTGAAAGGTCGGGGCTTGGGATCTACGATATCGGAAAGCTGGAGCTTCTCTATGTAACTCGGTTGCCGTCTTCAAGCGGAATGAAGAGCGCGCTTTGGCAGCAACGTGCGAAGTTCGAGCCGCGACAATCGGCAGGAAAACAGTTCTACGTTCGTACTGAGTCTGAGTCGGGCCGAGTCGTCGCGTTTGCGGTCGATGGCGATTACCTCGTACTTGGGACACGCGAAGACCTGGTAGCAGGGGCGCTGTCGTTGTTGTCCGGACAGAAGTTGGGAACGCTGGATCAGCAGAGCTGGTATGTGAACGTCCTCAAGGCCGCGAAAGACCCGGGCGAGCTGCGCCTGCTAGTGCACCTCGGAGAGGTTTCAAAGACTCCACAATTCAGGACGTATTGGGTTCAGCAGAACATTACAGAGTTGCGGCAGTATGAAAGCTCGGTATCGGATCTCTATCGGAGCGGAACGGAGTATCGCGAAGAGCGTGCGCTGTTGTGGAAGGCTCCCGAAGCGGCAGTTGCGAATGCGGATGGGATGAAGGCTGCCGGTGAACTCGCTCAACTCGCACCTGCCGATGCTGGAGTATTTCGGAGCACGGCGAATCCGAAGGTGGACGATGTGCTCGGGGAACTTGAGCAGAAGGTGCTGACTCCGCGACTGGGGCCGGCGCCTCCGGAAAAAATGGCGCCTACGGTTACCCTGGGCGAGGGCACCGTTGGGAGTTCATCAAGTCTCGAAACCCGGATCGATGCTGCTCCACCCTCGGATTCCGGAGGTCAAGGGCGAGGAGACGATGTCCTGAAAGCATTGCTCACGAAGGCAAATATTCGCGCGGCGATGCAGGCGCATCGGTCGGAAGTCGCGCCAGACGGGGTGTTCGTGCGACTGCATTCTGTGGTTGTTCTCTCGGCGTCGGAAGACTGGAACGAGCCTGAGGTGTTAAAGGCGATTCAGCAGACGATCGCGCCGGGAATTACAACGAGTTCCCTCGGAGCAGGTTGGAAGAAATCCGCTGGGGCCCAAGACATTTCAGAATTCGACGGATTGTCTCGTATTGCTGTTTCGGTGAGAGGCAAAATGCTAGTGGTAGGGACGGATGCAGCTATTGTTCAGGCTGTGACTGCTCGAACTTCTGAAAGAAGTACGTCAGAACCTGCGAACTATGTTGCCGGATTCCGGCATGACACGGAGCGCGAGAGGTTCTACAAGATGACGTCTGTACTGGATCGCGCCAGCCGCAACAATTACACCGGGCAGAGCAACCAACAGCCGGAATTCTTCTCGCAGAACATTGGGAGCCTGAGCCGGACCCTGAGCGGAGTGAAGTCGGAGTCGATCACGGTTCGGCGCAAGGACGGTATCGATCTGCAGACCGTCCGCTACGAGTGGGTGCAGTGAAGAGGATGGGGATTGTGTTGTTGTTGTTGGCCGCTACGGCGGCCGTAGCCCAGAGTCCGATTCTGCGCGCTGCGCATTCGAGATCAGAGGGGGCCGAGTCGGAAGAATTGTTTCGCAAAACCGCGTCTGAGGTGCTTGCCCGCGATTTTCCTTCGGCGGACCTATCGTACCTCCTGCTCGACCTGAGGACGCGCACGTTCATCGCAACGCGCTGGCAGGACAGCAATAAGGAGATCCCGGTCGGATCGTTGGTTAAGCCATTTACCGCGATTGCCTATGCACAGACGCATGCTTTTCGATTCCCCGAGTTCACATGTACGCCAGGGGCCTGCTGGTATCCGCATGGACATGGGAAGCTGGACATCGTTCACGCGATAGCACTCTCCTGCAATGCGTACTTCATTAATCTGGCATCCGATGTCGAACCGGGGCAGGTGATCACACTTGCGAGGAGTTTCGGCCTGAGCGGGCCGGGGATGTCCACCAGTCCTGATGCGCTGGCAGGTCGGTATGGAGTGTGGCAGGAGTCGCCGGAAGCCTTGGCCCGAGCCTATGCGGAGTTGTTATCACGTCGCGATCAGCCGGGAGTTCGAGAGATCGTGAGGGGAATGGCGATGTCCGCGCGCGAGGGCACCGCTGCGGGAATCACAAGTCAGAAGTCTAAAGTTTCGGCGCTGGCCAAGACCGGTACTGCTCCTTGTACGCACACTAACCACGAACCCGGCGACGGCTTCGTAGCGATGGCCTGGCCGGCTGAGTCCCCGCAATATCTTCTTCTGCTGCGATATCACGGAAACGCCGGGGCGCACGCGGCCATTGTGGCCGGAAAGATGCTGAAAGCGCTGCAGCCGTGAGACGCGCACCGCAGAGCATGTATTCTGATTCAGACTGACCGTGAAACACTCCTACGACGTAATCATCCTGGGCGCTGGGGCTGCCGGCCTGATGTGCGCCATCGAAGCCGGAAAACGAGGCCGTCGCGTCGCCCTGCTCGACCATGCGGAGCGGATCGGAAAGAAGATCCTGATCTCCGGCGGTGGTCGATGCAACTTCACGAACATCCATTGCCGCCCTGAAAACTTCCTTTCCGCGAATCCTCATTTCTGCAAATCCGCGCTGGCGAGGTACACACCGGCAGATTTCATCAAGCTCGTTGAGAAGCACCGCATCTCCTATCACGAGAAGACGCTTGGGCAGCTGTTCTGTGATCGGACCGCGCAGGACATTCTCGGGATGCTGGAAGAAGAATGTCGTCGTGCAGGAGTCAGGATACTTCCACACACGAAGGTCTCGGAGATTACGCGTGCAGACAAGTTCGTGCTGCGCACTAAGGATGATGAGTTTCAAGCGGCGGCTGTGGTTGTCGCGACCGGCGGGCTTTCGATTCCGAAGATGGGAGCGACTGCTTTCGGGTATGAGATCGCGAGGCAGTTTGGGATACGCATCGTGGAAACCAGGCCTGCACTGGTGCCGCTGTCGTTCGGTTCACACGATGCCAACAAGTATCGGGAACTCGCAGGTGTTTCGGCGGAAGTGGTGGCGTCAACGACGGGTCAATTTTCTCGTTCGAAGAAGGGTAAAGCACCGCAATTCAGGGAGAAGATGCTGTTCACACATCGCGGGCTGAGCGGTCCGGCGATCCTGCAGATCTCGTCTTATTGGAAGAAGGGCGATGCGATCGCGATCGATCTGGCGCCTTCGAAGAATGTAATGGAGCCGCTGTTGCAATCGAACTCCGGGCGGGACATGTCCTGCGCGAAGACAGCTCTGCACCAGGTGTTGCCGACCCGGTTCGCGGAGCGCTGGCTGGAACATCATGCGCCAGCGCGGTGGACAAACCAGGGAATTGAAGACCTCGAGAGATCGGTGCACCAGTGGGAGATCACTCCAGAGGGTACCGAGGGGTTTGACAAGGCGGAAGTCACGGCGGGCGGCGTGGATACCGATGAGCTCTCGTCCAAAACAATGGAGAGCAAGAAAGTTCCCGGCTTGTATTTCATTGGAGAAGTTGTGGATGTGACTGGTCATCTGGGCGGATTCAACTTCCAGTGGGCCTGGGCATCCGGATTCTGCGCAGGTCAGTCTCTCTGAACGCGTTCCTGATATCCTCTTGATGTAGTTCCACGAAGGAAATTCCCGCTTGCCTCCGATTCTCAACGCACAAAAACTGTCGAAGAGCTATGGCGCCAATCCGCTATTTCAGGACGTCTCCTTCACGGTGCAGGAGGGTGACCGCGTTGGACTGATCGGGCCCAACGGATCAGGGAAGTCGACACTCATGAGGGTGTTAGCCGGGTCGGTGAGTCCAGACAGCGGTGAGGTCGTTCTTCGAAAACATACGCGACTGAGCTATGTGGAACAGGAATCGCGGTTCGAGCCGGGAGAAACCGTTCGATCGGTAATTACGCACGCGCTCGAGCAGGCGAACGTCGTTGAGACAGATCGCGAGGCGCGACTGCAGGAGACGCTTGGACGAACGGGGTTCACAGATTTCAGCGTTCAAGCGAACTCGCTTTCAGGTGGGTGGCAGAAGCGGTTAGCTATTGCGGAGGCGCTTGTTCAGCATCCCGACATCCTGCTGCTCGACGAACCAACCAATCACTTGGACTTAGCTGGAATCGAGTGGCTGGAATCTCTTCTGGAGACAGCAACATTCGCATGCGTGGTCGTGAGTCACGACCGATATTTCCTCGAGAACGTCGCGACGGAAATGGCTGAACTAAGCCGAGTCTATCCGGACGGAATTCTGCGGGTCGATGGAAATTACAGCAAGTTCCTGGAAAAGAAAGAGGAGTTCCTGCACGCCCAGGCGCAACGGCAGGAAGCGCTGGAAAATCGTGTGCACTCGGAGATTGAGTGGTTACGTCGCGGAGCCAAGGCGCGTACAAGGAAATCGAAGGCGAGGATCGACAAGGCGCAGGAACTGATCGGCGAGCTAGCGGATCTGAACGAGCGGCGCCGCACTGCGACCGCCAGGATTGATTTTTCGGCGACCGAACGCCAGACCAAGAGACTGGTCGAACTCGAAAATGTCGGTTTCGAAATTCAGGGTCGACGTCTGTTTACAAGTCTCAACTTCACGATCACCGCTGGAATGCGGGTTGGCCTGGTAGGTCCGAATGGAAGTGGGAAGACTACGCTCCTCCGCCTGCTACGAGGAGAGCTAACGCCGTCCGAGGGGGATGTTCGTAAAGCCGATTTCTTGAAAATCGTCTATTTCGATCAGACGCGAAAGCTCGATCCCGACGTGATCCTTCGGCGGGCGCTGGCCCCCGATAGCGATGCTGTCGTGTACCAGGATCGCGTGATTCACGTGGCCTCGTGGGCAGCGCGCTTTCTCTTTACCGGAGAGCAATTGAATCAGCCGGTCGGAAAACTTTCGGGCGGCGAGCGTGCGCGTGTCCTGATTGCGCAATTAATGCTTCAGCCCGCGGACGTGCTGCTGCTCGACGAACCGACCAATGATCTCGACATTCCTACCCTTGAGATTCTCGAAGAAAGCCTCTTGGAATTCCGAGGAGCGCTGGTGCTGGTGACGCATGACCGGTATCTGCTCGATCGAGTGTCGACGGTGGTGCTTGGGTTGAGTGGAACGGGGGAGGTCGAGGCATTCGGCGACTACTCGCAGTGGGCTCAATGGCAATCGACGGTTAAGAAGCTTGAAAAGACTTCCGAGCGCGAAGAGAAAGCGGTCACCGTCGAGAAGAGCCAGCCGAAGAAGAAGCTCTCCTATATCGAAGCCCGGGAGTACGCGACGATCGAGGAGCGAATCGCCGAGGCAGAAGACCGTTTACAAAAGATGCAAGCGGCTGCCGGCGATCCTGGGATTGCCACCGATGCTTCCGCTCTACTGAATGCGCACGCAGAACTCGAGCAGGCGCAAAGAGAAGTGGACGAGCTTTACGAGCGTTGGTCGGAGTTGGAGTCGAAGAAGCAATGACGGATGACGATCACGCCATCCGTCGTTGCAACTACTGAACGTTCTTGCCCCATCGCCAGGTTGGGCCGATCGATACACGAACGCTATTTCGTGGTTCCTTCAGGAACCCATCGAACAAGTTGACGTGCACGAAATCAGCGGCGACGCGGATGCCGACGTAGTGTGTGGCATTCCAGTCAAAGCCCGTACCAGCACCGTAGAAGATGGTGGTATCGCTCTTGGTGCTGCCGGGTACGAGAGCGGCGACGACAGCCGTTTGGATTGGATCGGACGGCTTGGCGAGTACATGCTCATGAAGAATTCCAAACGCTGGTCGAATAAACCAGGTGACCGGTTTGAACTTGCGAATGTTGATTTGCGGTCCCGCGCTATAGGTAGACGTAGTCGCATTGAAGGGTACCGAGAGGATATAGCCGGGAGGCAGAGGCAACCCTGACAGTTGCGACTGGATGGAGGGCGCAAGTTCACTGGGGCTCAGGGAGCTGTGGCCAGTGAAGACACTGTAATCGCCACCCAGTGCGAGCCAGCGGTTCACGTTGACTCCGAATTCACCATTGAACCCGCGCTGGGCCAGATTCAGCTTAGGAGATGCGAGATAGGAGAAGCCTGTGAATGCGTCAAAACGGGGGACGTAATCCTGTTGAGCCAGGGCCGAAGCAGACAAAAAAAGAGTCAGTAAGCATAGAAGCCAACGCTTCATGAAAAACTCCAAGGGTTTATGTAGTTGTAATCAAAATGGTATTTCGGGCGGAGTCTAACAGGGCCCCGGACACACGGTCTGTGACCTATATCGTGCTTCGAAGTGAGGATGACCCTGTCGGAAGTCCGGAGAAAGAAGCGACGGGAGATGTTGCTCAATCTGACATCGTTCGGCTTCGAAGGAGCACAAGCAGGGAAACGATAAAAACCCACGCCATCTGCCCGTCGGAGAAATATGATGCAGAGGTGCAACGAAAGGTGTGTAGCAGGATCTAAGGAATATCTGGCGATTTGTGACGGGAGTCACCCGCTCCCGTGTCGTGCAATTCTTACAATAATCGTGACCTCATATGCATGAGCTGAGCATCGCCACATCGATCCTCGAAGCTGTCTCGAAAGAGAAACAGCGCCGGCCCGAGTCCCGTTTTCTGAAGGTCGGTTTGCGCGTTGGTGAGCTGGCAGGAGTTGATCGAGACGCTCTCAGCTTTGGATGGGAGGCCCTCACGAAAGATACGGAATGGGATGGGCTGGGACTCGAAATAGAGCACGTCGCGCGCAGGCAGCGCTGTACAGTGTGTCAGTTCGAATTCGAAGCTCCCGATTTCATGACGGCCTGTCCGAAGTGCGAAGAAATGCTGACGGTCACAATCGCGGGCGATGAGTTAGATATCGCCTACCTTGAGGTGGAAGAGCCATGAGTCAGATTCAAGTTGAAAAGAAGGTGTTGAACGAAAACCAGATCGTTGCGGAGCGGCTGCGCGCGCAATTCCGCGAGCATGGAATTTTCTGCTTCAACATCATCAGCTCTCCGGGCTCGGGTAAGACATCGCTGTTGGAGCGCACGCTGGAGCGCCTACCGAAAGACTCGAAGGTCGCGTTGTTGACTGGCGACCTGCAGACCGAGAATGACGCAACCCGCCTGGCGCGATTCGGTTTTCCGGTGCGCCAGATCATTACGGGGGGAACATGTCACCTGGACGCCCGCATGGTCGAGAAGCATCTCGCCGAATGGAATCTCGCTGATCTCGACACCTTGATCGTCGAGAACGTTGGGAACCTAGTGTGTCCGACTGGTTATGACCTGGGAGAGGCTTTCAAAATCGTGATGCTCAGTGTGACGGAGGGTGAGGATAAGCCGCTCAAGTATCCGTCCATCTTCTTCAAATCGGAGCTGATGATCTTGAACAAAATCGACTTATTGCCATACGTGCCGTTCAATGCCGACCAGGCGAAGGCAAATGCGCGTAAAGTGCACCCCGGCATGGAGATCCTGGATGTCTCTTGCACGTCCGGCGCGGGCCTGGATGAGTGGATGAACTGGCTCAAACAGAAGAGAGGTGACACCGTGCTTGCCGCGCATTCATAGTTCTGCGCATCTGCTGTATGCTCTTAGTCCTTGCAAATCCCAATCGAGGACTTTGAGCGATGTTCTACCTCCTGAAGACTGAACCCTCCACCTACTCCTTTGCGAATCTCCAAAAAGAAAAGACCACCATGTGGGATGGTGTAACGAATCCGCAGGCAGTAAAGAACCTGCGCGAGATGAAAAAGGGCGACAAACTCATCATCTATCACACCGGTGAAGAGAAGCGCACCGTTGGGACTGCCACTGTGGTGTCTGTCGATAGCGCGGATGCGAAGACTCCGAAGGTGACAATCGATGTAGGGAAGCCGCTCGCGCGCAGTCATACGCTGTCGGAATTGAAGGCAATGAAGGCGTTCGAATCGTCGCTGCTGGCGCGCAATAGTCGATTATCCGTCGTCCCTCTTACCGAGGAGCAATATTCCATCATCACCGGGAAATAGCGCTACAGCCTTGCAACAGCAACCATCATCTCAGTGTGAACTACTTTGTTACAGGAGAACGTGAATGAAAGCAGGATTCATAGCGCTGTTATTGATTGGCCTGGGAGTTGTTTCGGCATCAGCGCAGCAAGGGAAGACAAAAGTAATCCAGATGAGAGACGGCAAGGGCGATAGTGTTGGAATGACTGTGATTAGCCCCGCTGGCAAGGGCGTTTCGGTAAAGCTAAGTTTGAAGGGACTGACGCCAGGTAAACATGCCTTGCACTTCCACCAAGTCGCCAAGTGTGAAGGGCCGGACTTCAAATCCGCCGGCGCACATTTCAATCCGGAGAACAAGAAGCATGGGACGCAAAATCCGGAAGGTCCGCATGCGGGCGATATGATGAACTTCACGGTAAAGAAGAACGGCACTGCCAACGCGACCGTGACCGATCGCATGGTTACGTTGAGCCCATCGGGTGCTAACTCGCTCTTCGCGAACGGCGGTACGGCGCTCGTGGTACACGCTAGTGCAGACGATTACAAGACGGACCCGGCGGGGAATGCCGGAGACCGGATCGCCTGCGGCGCCATTATGCCCTGAGTTACTCGCCCACCATTCCGATGGGGTGGTGGGCGATGCCCCTTGCAACCTTCCGCATAAACCTCGACACTAGCTCTCGTGTTCGTCCTTCGCGATTACCAGAACAAAGACATTGAGAAACTGCATCGACTCGACCAGGAGTGCTTCGAGGCCGGGATCTCCTATACTCGCGCAGAGTTAACCAGCTTCATTGAGAAGCGCGGGTCATTCTGCATCGTCGCGGAATTGGAGAACGAGTGGTCGTCCGACGATCCATCCAGACCTCCCGCGTCCAAGGCAAAGCGGGCCGTGAAGTACGAGAAGGGCACGGTGGCGGGATTTATTGTGGCTGAACGTCATCCGAAGGGATACGGGCACATCATCACAATCGACGTTCGCGACGAGTTTAGGCGACATCAACTGGGGTCGAAGCTGCTGACGGAGGCGGAACGGCGTTTAGAGAAACAGGACAGCTTCATGGTTGTGTTGGAAGTGGCGGTGAACAACGTGCCGGCGATTACTTTCTACAAGCGGCACAATTATCATGTTTCGCGCACTATCCCTCGCTATTACAAAGACGAACTTGACGCATTCTTCATGACGAAGCGACTCTAATCGCCCATGCCGAAACGAGCTCAGCCAACTTCCATTCGTATCGCGGTCGACACTGGTGGCACGTTCACCGACTGCGTGTGGATCGAGAAGGGCGAGCCGCGAATCCTCAAAGTCTTTTCCACGCCGGATGACCCGTCATTCGCGATTGCTGAAGCGGTAAAGCGGATAGCCGGCAGGAACAAGACGGTTCTACTGCATGGCACCACGGTCGGAACCAATGCGGTATTGGAACGCAAGGGAGCTCGGGTAGCTTTCGTCACGACCGCCGGGTTTGAAGATTCCATCGAGATCGGGCGGCAGGCCAGGCCGAAGCTCTATGACTTCTTTTTCGAACGGACGCCGCCGCTAGTTCCTGCTGCCATGAGATTCGGCGTCGCTGAGCGCACGCGGCCTGACGGTTCCATCGAAACAGCACCCACTCAGGATGAGTTGAGCAAATTGAATGGAAACATCAGCGCAACCAGGCCGCAGGCCATTGCGATCTCGCTGTTGTTCTCATTCGCGAATCCCGCCAATGAACTCGCTGTTGCGGAGGCGCTTGCTTCGCTGAAGCTGCCTATGTCGCTCTCGCATGCGATCTTGCCTGAATTCCGGGAATACGAGCGTGCTTCCACGGTGGTAATGAATGCTTACCTGCAACCGGTACTGGAGCGTTACCTCGAAAATCTTCAGCGCAGAATCCCTAACAGCACCGTCTTCGTAATGCAATCTTCGGGCGGGATCGCTTCATTGGGGGCGTCGGCACGCGAGCCGGTGAGAACGGTTCTGAGCGGACCGGCGGGAGGAGTGGTAGGAGCCTTTCAGATCGGAAAGCGCCTTGGGACCAATAGGCTGATCACCTTCGACATGGGCGGCACCTCCACCGACGTTGCGCTGGTGAGCGGTGCACCGCAACCAACCAACGAGAGCGAGATTGCGGGCTTTCCGATTCGTGTGCCGATGCTGGACATCCATACGGTCGGAGCCGGTGGCGGATCGCTGGCTCGATTCGACGCTGGTGGTGCGTTGCGAGTGGGACCTGAATCCGCAGGGGCGGTGCCCGGGCCGATCTGTTATGGCCGTGGAGAACAGCCGACGGTGACCGACGCGAATGTTCTGCTTGGCCGCCTCCGCCCGGAAAACTTCCTCGGGGGAGAGTTTCGACTGAACCTTGAACGGACCCGCGAAGGGGTTCGAGAGTGGCTCGCCAATCAGGACTCGGCGGAAGCGAGAAGCATGACCATAGAGCAATTTGCCGAGGGCGTGTTACGCGTCGTCGATGCCAACATGGAGAAGGCGATTCGGGTGGTCAGCATCGAGCGCGGATACGATCCTCGGGAATTCTCGCTAGTTGCTTTTGGCGGAGCAGGCCCTCTGCACGCGGCCGCACTGGCAAGCGCACTGTCAATTCCGGAGGTGATTGTTCCTGCAATGCCAGGGGCACTCTCTGCCTACGGAATCCTGGTCAGCGACGTCGTTCGCGATTTCTCCAAAACTGTTCTGCTGAGAGTTGATCCCACTTCAAGCAAGCCGGGCTCTGGCGAGGCAAAGAACAACTCTCTACTACACACCAGCTTTGCTGAGATGGAGAGAGTAGCCGTCCAGGAGTTCCGGCAGGAAGGATGGAAGGTCAGGCCTACATTCAAGCGCAGTGTTGATATGCGGTATCGCGGCCAAGGCTATGAGCTCAACCTGCCAGACTCGCCGAGAATAGTGAGCCACTTTCACCAGGAGCACAACCGTCGCTACGGATACTCTCATCCAGAGCGCGAGATAGAACTCGTCACCATACGGCTACGAGCATCTCTGCCGTCTACGGTACGGTTGCCGCCTCGACGAGCAACAAACAAACGTGAGCTGTCTGCGGTTTCAAAGGTGTGGTTCAACGGCAGATGGATGAAAGCAGAGGTATGGCATCGATCCGGCTTACCCAAGCGACCTGTGACCGGTCCGGCCGTTATCACTGAGTACAGCGCCACCGCGGTGCTTCCGCCCAAATGGACCGCCATGGTGAGCAAAACCGGCGACCTGATCCTGAGAGCTCCTAAGAGGTAAGTACCAAAACATAAGGCGCTCCCTGTGGAGCGCCTCGGTTGTTACATTGGCAGTTAGCCGATGCTATGCGGCATCGTCTTCGGCGTCACGGCGGATCTTGCGATCCTCGGCGTCGTCGGCCACGTCGCGCGCAGCGTCCTTCACCTTGCCGACAGCGTTCTGGGTCTTACCCTTCAGCTGATCGACAGCGCCTTTTGCCTGGGCGTCTTCGTCGCCGGTCCACTCGCCGACCTGGCGCTCAACACGGCCCTTAATGTCTTTCATCTTTCCTTCAATGCGGTCCTTATCCATGGAACCTCCTGTTCATATGTCAGGATCGAATGTTGGAACTGTTTAGACCACTGTTCTACGGCCGCTGATCAACTGGAAGATCAGAGCAACGACTGCCAGAACCAGCAGAATGTGAATGAAACCACCCATCGTATAGCTGCTCACAACACCGAGCAGCCACAGGACTAACAGAATCACAAAGATTGTCCAAAGCATGCTTCCTCACCCCGTATTCGAGATAGCTGGATATTGGGTGCGGCACAGGACTAAGGGGTTGGTCGTAATCGTAAGCTGCTCCCTTCGTAAACCGCTGCATTTGCCTACGATTTGAGGCAACCCGGAGCTTAGAAGCGGAATACCAGGCCTGCTTGTGGAACAACATTGTGCTGTCTTCCGCTTAGGCTTCCACCGAGTACGTTGAAATCTGGAATTCCCGAGTAGAAGTCCCGGACCTCGCCCCGCAGGCTGACAAACGGAGCGATCTTCAAGTCCAGACCGCCACCGATGTCAAAGACTGCATTTGTGTGGCTGTCCGAGGGAGTGGTCGCGGTCGCATCCGCCCGGAAGTGAGCGAAGCCGACACCGGCAGCTACGTAGGGCGAGAGTGGGAAGGATGGCGCGAGCTTGAGCTTTACACCCGGAGTAACAAACACAGAGGAGTAGTCCGTGCTGGTCAGTTTCAGGCCGCTGTTGGGTGCGACTACAACCGGTACTTCGAAGTAGAGGGATACGAACGGGACTGAGAAGATTCGGTGAGCAAAATTTCCGCCGACCACCCAGCTGGTTTTGGAGTCGAAAAAGTCGTTGCTGGAAAATTGGCCGCCGCCGGTTATTGCAAGTTCGTTGGATTGTGCCGAAGCGCCAATAGAGAAGGATAGACATACGACTGCCAGAAAGAAAAAGACCACTTTTCGCATAGGTGAGCTCCTCCTCATCCGATGCTCCTTCGGGTCGGCTGCGTTGTGAGTGGGATTCGCCCGAAAGTCTTAGACCCATTCGTTGCGCCTTGGGGCATTTGTCATTAGAATGCGCCCGACTCATTTACCTCCGCTTCCGGTGATGCCTACAGAGCCGACGGCGAGCTCCCGTGATTCCAAGGAACTTCGAAGGTTGAGCCGTCAACTGGCAAAGCAGGTGAGATTCTCGTAAGTCACTGGATAACTGGAAGTTGCCGCGCTTCTGCATCTTTGAGGATGGTGACTTCATCTAAAGTTGAGTAAGATACACTCAAGGGAGTCATATGGCTAATGAGACCCGCAATATTGAGCGTTCCGAGCCCGAATTCAGGGACGACTCATTGGACGCGCGGACCCTGCCGGTCCTTCCGGTGCGGGACACGGTGTTGTTTCCACACGCCGTCCTTCCTCTCACGGTTGGCCGCGAAAGCTCCGTGCAATTAATCAATTCTTTGGGTGAAGACAAGACCATAGTGGTGGTGGCCCAGCGCGAAGCGCGTGTCGATTCGCCGCAACCAACCGACCTCTTCACCATGGGTACGCTTGCGACCGTTCACAAAGTCGTGAAAATGCCCAATCAGAGCCTTTTCGTTTTTGCC
>Ga0207674_10003663_pt1 | contig 18742 bp, 12 predicted proteins | sample KBSCornC72_FD_184303 | JGI IMG/M metagenome (GOLD analysis project Ga0207674, IMG submission 184303) | Corn rhizosphere microbial communities from Kellogg Biological Station, Michigan, USA - KBS Corn C7-2 (SPAdes) (version 2) | ecosystem: Host-associated > Plants > Roots > Rhizosphere > Soil ... | reverse complement strand
CAAAGTCCTGTTCATCGACGACGGCCGCCGCCCCCGCGCCGAACTCTATTTCCGCACCGCACTCGATTCTTCCGGCGACGGCGGATTCCAGATGGATACTCAGCGTCCCGAAGCCGCCGCCGCCGCCAACTTTTCGAGCTTCGCGTTCGTAGTGGTGAACGACCCCGCCAGCGTCCCGCAGAATCTGGAAAGCGCACTCGAACATTACGTGAATGCCGGTGGCTCGGTGCTGGTTACGCTAGGCCCCGGTTCCGCCGTCCTGCCGCGCGTGCCCGTGCTCGACGAAGCCATCCAGGCCTCGAGCTATGCCGGACGCGAAGGCGACTTGTTCCTGACCGTTACCGACATCGATGCTGGCCACCCCGCCCTGCGCAGCGTCGATCGCTTCAATGGCGTCAAGTTTTACCAAGCCATCCATGTAGGCGCCGCGAAGTCGCGCGTCTTAGCCAAGCTGAACGACGGCACGCCGTTAGTCCTCGAACGCACCATCGGCGAAGGCAAGGTGTTAGCCTTCACGTCCACGTTTGACAACGTCCTGAATGACCTGCCGATCCACGCCTCTTGGGTCCCGTTCGTAGCTCAGACCGCCCTCTATCTAGGAGGCGGCGGAGCCGAACAGCCCGTGAACGTCGCCGTCGATTCCTACGTCGAACTGCGCACCGGAAACAGCAAGGGCGCAGCGGCCGAAGTGTCCGACCCCGACGGCAAACGCGTTTTGTCGCTTGAAGAAGCCGTCAAAGCGCGCAACTTCGCCCTTGATCGCGAAGGCTTTTACGAAATCAAAACCGCCGCCGGCCGTCGCAGCCTGGTCGCCGCCCACGCCGACCGCCGCGAGTCCGACCTCGCGACCATCCCGGCCGAGACTTTGGATCTCTGGAAAGGCACCGGCAGTACGGATTCGACACCCTCTGGCGGTGCCCCCGGCGCCACGGATGCGGCCGACAAACCGTGGGGTCTTTGGCCCTACATTTTATTGTTATTGTTAGGAGTAGCGGTAGCCGAATCGGTGGTCGCGGATGGGTTTCTGCGGCCTTCGGCGCCTCAACGGGACGAGATGAAGAGGGAGGCGGCATGAACACGCGCGACCAACTGAATCAATATCTGCAAGGTCTCGAAAAGCGCATGCGCTGGATGGCCGTGTCGAAGGGCGCCGCCGTAGCAGCAGGCGTAGCGCTGGGCGCGACGATTGCCCTCGTCCTGATCACCAACGCGCTGGCGTTTTCCTCTAACAGCATGACCGTGGCTCGCGTGGTGTTGTTCATCGCGCTCGCCACCGCTGTCGGCTTCGCGCTAGTGATCCCGCTATTGCACCTGAACCGCCGCAAAGCCGCCGGCCGCGCCGAAACCTCGTTCCCCGAATTCCAAGAACGTCTGCTCACTTATGTGGAGCAGAGCGAGAAACGCAATCCCATGCTCGACCTGCTGGCCATGGACACCATGTCAGTCGCCGCGCGAACCGAGCCCGAGCGCGTAGCCCCGCGCAAATCGATCTTTGCCCTGGCAACCTCCGCCGGTGCCGCCGGCGCCGTGTTGTTATGGCTGATCCTAGCGGGCCCCGGTTTCTTAGGATACGGCGCATCGCTCTTATGGGCCGGATCGCCCCGAGCCGGCGTCGGCAAGTTCTACGACATTACCGTCCAGCCCGGCAACAAGCTGATCCGCCGCAAGTCGGATCAAGTGGTCACCGCGCAGTTGACCTTCGAAGCCCCGCAAGTCCGCCTGTTCGCGAAATATGCCAGCACCGCCAAATGGGAAGAAGCGCAAATGGTCCCGCGCAACGGCACCTCTTATGAATTCCTGTTTGCCGGACTGCCAGAGCCCGTCGAATACTACGTTGAAGCCTCCGGCGTGAAATCGAAAACGTACAAACTCGATGTGGTCGACCTTCCCGGCATCAAGCGCATCAAAGTCACCTATCATTTCCCAAGCTGGTTGGGCACGAAAGATGTCGTCGAAGATCCCGGCGGCGACCTGCGCGCCGTCACCGGCACCACCGCCGAGCTCACCGTCACCACAGACCGTCCGCTGACCAACGGCCTGATCGAAGTCGACGACGGCTCGCACATCGCGCTCGAAGCGCGCCCCGACGGTACGCTTAGCGCTCAAGTCCCCATCCAGAAAGATGGTGTGTTCCACTTCGCCGCCAAGGAACAGGGCGAAAGCGTTCGCTTGAGCGAAGACTATTTCATCGAAGCGCGCGCCGACAACGCGCCCACCGTGAAGATCACGCATCCCGGCTCGGATGCCCGCGTCAACCCCATTGAAGAAGTCGGCGTGACCGTCGAGGCCAACGACGACTTCGCTCTGCGAGGTGTCGAACTGCATTACTCCGTCAACGGCGGAGCCGAAAAAGTGGTTACCATGACGAACTCGAGCGGCGTGAAGAACGCCTCCGGCAAAACCCTCATCGCGCTCGAAGATTACAAAATGGAGCCGGGCGACGTGATCGCCATGTACGCCACCGCCAAGGACGCGCGCAACACTTCGCACACCGACATGCTGTTTGTCGAAGCCCAGCCTTTCGAACGCAACTACACCCAGTCCCAGCAACAGGGCGGCGGTGGCGGCGGCGGTGGCGGTAATGACGACGGCAGCGAAATTTCGCAGCGGCAGAAAGAGATCATCGCAGCCACCTGGAACGCGCTGCGCGGCAACGCCAAAGACAAGGCCGCCGAGAACGCGCGCTTCCTGGCCGAAGTGCAGACCAAGCTGAAGGAACAGGCGCAGTCTCTAGCGCAGCGCTCGCGCAGCCGCCAGTTAGCGGGAGCCAATCAGGAATTCCAGAATTTCGTGAAGGACCTGGAAGCCGCCGCCGCCGAAATGGATCCGGCCTCCGAGAAGCTCAAGGGACAAAACTGGAAAGATGCGCTCGGCCCCGAGCAGCGCGCCCTGCAGCATCTGCTGCGCGCCGAAGCCACCTTCCGTGACATCCAGATCGCCTTCGGTGGCGGTGGTGGCGGAGGCGGCGGCCAGAACGCCGGCCGCGATCTCTCCAGCATGTTCGATCTCGAACTGGATCGCGAAAAGAATCAGTATGAGACCGGGCAGCGCGGCGGCAGCTCCGCCGAACAGCGCCAAAAGGAAGCCGACGAAGCCCTCCAGCGTCTGAGCGATCTCGCGCGCCGCCAGAAGGAATTAGCGCAGCAGCAGAACCAAAGCAAGCAGCAGTCCTTCGAGCAGCGCTGGCAGCAAGAGATGCTGCGCCGCGAAGCCGAAGAGCTGCGCAAGCAGATGGAGCAGTTGCAGCAGCAAGGACAACAGGGCCAGCAGGGACAACAAGGCCAGCAGTCCCAATCGTCATCGGGACAATCCGGGCAGTCCGGACAATCCGGCCAGCAAGGCGGCCAGCAACAGAGCCGCAGCCAGCAGCGCCAGCAAAATCAGCAGAACCAGCAGCAGTTGCAGCAAGCGCTCGAGCGCCTCAATCAAGCATTGAACGACATGCGCTCCGCCCAGAACTCCGCGCAGCAACCCGGCCAACAGGGTTCCGCCGGTACGCAGGCCGAAGCGCGCCGCGCCGCCGAGCGTCTTGCCGAAGCCCAGCGCATGATGAACGGCATGCGCCAGCAGCAAGCCTCGTCGCAGGTTGACGATCTCTCGCAACGGGCCGACGGCTTGAAGGACCAACAGAAAGATTTCGAGCAGCGCCTCAAACAAGCCTTCGGTGACGGCCAGCAGGGACGCAACGGGACGCAACAGCGCCCCGGCCTCACCCAGCAGCGCCAGCTCGCCGAAGAGAAAGACAAGATGGCGCAAGCCGTCGACCAGCTTGAGCGCGACATGCAGAAAGCCGCGCGCGACCTCGCCGGCACCCAGCCCGCCGCCTCCGCACGTGTGCGCGACGGCCTGAGCGACATCCAGCAGAACGAGACCAAATTGCGCATGCAGTATTCCGCGCGCTACATTCGCGAAGGCCAAGGCCAGTTGATGGTGCCGCGCGAAGCTCCCATCACGCAGTCGCTCGAACAGTTGAGCCGCGATCTCAAAGCCGCGCAAGCCGCCGTCAATCCCAACGCCCAACCCGGCAACGACAACAAGAACCCCGGCATGGAGCAGGAACTCGCGCGCCTCGAACGCCTGCGCAGCCAGATCCAGGAGATGCAGCAGCGCTCCCAGCAAAACGGCCAAGGCAAACAAGGTGGCCAAGGCCAGGGACAGCAGGGCGGACAAGGCAAGCAAGGCGGCGGACAACAATCCGGCCAGGGTCAACAGGGCCAAGGCCAACAAGGCGGCCAGCAAGGTGGCGGCCAGCAGGGCGGACAACAAGCCGGCGGACGCCTCGGCGGCGGCTTCGGCAACGGCTTCGGCCGCTTCCAGCCCGAAGGCATTTACGAGCCCAACGGCGGCCCCGGCCCCGTCGAGCCCGGCGATCTGGTCCGCGACGCCCAAGCCCAAATGAACGACCTGCGCGACCGCGTGCAAGGCGACCCCGAACTAAGCCGCGACGTCCAGGATCTGAGCCGCGACCTCTCGCGCCTCAGCGTGGGCAACACCGCTTCGGAAGAACTCGAAGCCCGCATCGCCCGCGAAATTCTGCCGAAACTCGAAGCTCTCGAAGTCCAATTACGCCGCTCCTCGGCTGAAACCGGATCCGGCCAAGTGCGCAGCGGCGGCGCCGATCGCGTCGCTCCCGGCTACACCGACGCCGTCGCCGAGTACTTCCGCAAACTCAGCAAGGGCCGATAATCACCTGTTATTCTGGGATTTCATATCCGAGAGGCAGGTGAATTACGATTGGCTGAAGTACACGTCCAGGATGGAGAAACCCTGGAGAGCGCGCTTCGGCGTTTCAAGCGCAAGGTGCAAACCGAAGACATCATCAAGGAAATCAAGCGGCATTCCTTCTACTTGAAACCCGGTGAAAAGAAACGCACCAAAGAAGCGCTAGCGCGTAAACGCAACCGTAAGAAGCGGACCCGAGATCCCGAGTAGTCCGTTTGTTCGGCACCAAAAGATTAGGGCAGGCCCGATTTTCGGACCTGCCCTATTTGTTTTTAGATCAACCCCTTATCACGGATCGATCGGCCCGGCCACCGTCACTGTAACTTGCTGCGAAGCCGTCTGCCCATTCGCCGCGGTGGCTGTGCAGTTGTAAGTGGTGGTCTGAATCACATGCACCGATTCCACCGCCGTGCTGGGCGGGAATACAATCCCATTCACGTTAATACTGGCGGCGCCCTTAGTATCACAGACCAGAATCGACGTGCCCCCCGATCCCACGGTCGAAGGAGTCGCCGTAAACGATAGAATCTGCACCGACGTAATCACCGTCAACGTGGTGCTCGCCGTAACCGTCCCATTGGCGTTCGACGCCGTGATGGTATAGCTGGTAGTCGCCGCCGGCGAGATCGAGTGCGAGCCGGTAAGCCCCACCGTTCCGATCGCGTTGTTAATCGTCACCGTGGTGGCGTTTTGCACCACCCATTGCAGCGAAGAGCTCTGTCCGAAATCGATGGTAGCCGGATTCGGCGCGAAGCTGACGATCACCGGTAGTCCTCCGCCCGCATTCACCGTAACCGTAGCGTTAGCCGTGGCGGTTTGCGTGCCATGCGTAGCGGTCAACGTGTAAGTAGTAGTGGTCGCCGGCGTCACCGCTTGCGAACCTGTCAGCGCCACGGTTCCCAATGCAGTGATGGTCACCGTGTCCGCGTTCTGCACCTGCCAGCTCAATGTCGACGATTGCCCGGCATTGATGGTAGTCGGATTCGCCGTGAAAGCCACAATGATCGGCGCCGTAGCCGCGGGAGTCCCCGCCATGATACTCACCCGCGCGATGCCTTGCGCGCCGTAAGGATCCTTCACCGTCAGCCGGAAGCTGTAATTCTGCCCCGCTGCCGCGGAGAAAGTGGTGATCGCTGCCGTGGGCGCCGAAAGCGTCACCCCCGGCCCCGCTTCCTGCACCCATTGATAGGTGATCGGATCGCCATCCGGATCGTAAGAAGCCGATCCGTTCAACGTCACCATTTGCGCTCCCGTCAGCGTCTGATTCGGCCCTGCGTCCGCCACCGGAGCCGCATTGCCCTTGCGCACCGTCCGCGTCAGCACTTCGTAACGCAGCCGTGGAATCTGCACCGGCACCGGGTGCGGCGAATCCAGGAAGTCTCTCGGCCGCGTCGGACTGCCGAACTGTACGCCTGCCACTACGCGCCCGTTGTTGCCCGGGCCCAGCAGCGTTTCATTCATCCCGCCTTCAAGCGTGAACGCGATCTTGTTGCTCACCGGGAAAATCAAACGCAGCGTCCCGCCCACGCGGTCTCCCGCCGTGGTGCTGCGCAGATAACCCAGATTCCCTTCAGCGTAGTTCTTGCCGAACAGCGGGAAGGTCCCGCTCATGCCAGCCTGATCCACCACTCGCAGATAGCGCTCGCTGAACAGGTTGTTCAGGATAACACCCGCGGGCGTGACCACGTTGGTGCTATTCACCAGCGCGTCATCCAGGAACGCCTTGGTTCCGAAAGCGCCCACCTTGCCCCACTTAAACAGGTATTCCAAGGTGACCGCGCCCTCGCCCAGAGTTCCGCCGGTCTGATCGCCCGTCAGATTGATGTGTTTGAAGCTCGAAAACAGTCCCGCCTGGAAGCGCCCGATGCGGTCGACCAGTCCCATGTCGAACTGTCCCTCGCGCTGCCCTTTGTTATAGAAGTACTCGCCCTCAGACTGGAACGCATAGTTGTTCCCGAACGGCGCGAAGTACCTTCCCTTGCCCGTAAACGTCACATCGCCATTGCTGTTCGCCCCGAGGTTCATCCCCAGCAACTGGAACTTCGGCGGCGTCTTCTTGTCGATGGCGTCGGTCACCGCCTTAGCCACTTCCTGGGTAGTCGGCGGCGCCGGAGCGGGTGGTGGAGGCGGCTGATTCAACCGTCCTGCCATCGAATCCTGATTCGACCGCAACCGCGCCACCTCATCCGCCAGTTTCTTGTTCTGATCTGCCAGATCCATCAGCATGCGCTCGATGGCGTCCAGTTTATCCAGACGCTTCAGCACCTCGCTGCAGCAATCCGCCAGTCCTGCCGTCGCCGGAGGCGGTTGAATCGCACGAATCGCATCCCCCGCACCGCCCGCGCCCACCGTCCGCCCCTGGTCGTCGAGCACCGTCAACGCTACCCGCCGGTTCATCCAGCGGGCTTCATCGGTACGCACATAAGCGTCCTTCTGCCCGGCATATTTCGGGTCCAGCTTGCCGCGCGAGCTCACTTCGATCTGCCCAGCCCGCGCGCCATACTTCACCAGGAAATCGCGCACCGCGCTCGACCGCGCCAGCCCCAGCTTGTTGTTATAGGTGCTGTCGCCGATGGTATCGGTGTGCCCCTCAATCCTGACTTTGTATCCCGGATTTTTCTGTAGGAGTTCACTCAGCCGCAGCAGGCTGGGGAACCCGTCCACCAGAACCGACGAATTGTAGTCGAAGTTAATCTCTTCCCAGTCATCCTTCGTGGCTTGGGTATCAATCCCTTGCCCAAATAGGCTGACCGCAAGTATAGGGACCGCTAAAACAGCGGCCCATCGTTGAAACATAGGTATCCCTCCTGTTACCTCTCTAAATACAATGGCGTGCTCTGAAATCGACCATCATCTGCAAGTAAGGGTCGAAATTCTAGAATAAACAGATACTTGCCAGATACTCCAGACCCTACACACGTTTCGTCAGTCTGCGACGATTCCACTAGTCCAGGCTTGCCCGTAGCTCCCCCCACCCCCCATAATGAATGCGGGCCTGCCGGACGGGCAGCCGCTGGCCCGCGCGGGGAAACCCAAAGCGGGCGGGAGGAAAGTCCGGTCTCCATAGGACAACATGCCGGCTAACGGCCGGGGGGATTCGCTCAAAGCGGATTTTACGGAAAGTGCCACAGAAAACTATACCGCCGGGCAGGCAACTGCCAGGTAAGGGTGAAAAGGTGCGGTAAGAGCGCACCGCGGCCGCAGTAATGCGCGCCGGCAGGGCAAACCCCATGCGGAGCAAGACCAAATAGGGGAGCAGGAGCGGTCCGCTCCGTTAGGACTTCCGGGTAGGTCGCTGGAGCCGGGGAGAAATCCCCGGCCAAGAGGAATGGCTGCCACTCTTCGGCAACGAAGAGTACAGAAACCGGCTTACAGTCCGGCAGGCCGTTTTAAAGTCCAAGTCTTACGTATGCCGATTTTGATACAGTGACCCGACGTTTGGTGCCGACACAATGAGAGGATCATGAAGGAGCAACAGTCGTTAGCTCTTTGAAGCGGAGATCTATTTTCCGCCGCTGATTGTCCAGGATCCAGCCGCCGAAGCGTACGTAGAGAGGCACGAGCGTAGCAGCCTTAACCGCAATTACATCAAGACCTCGGTCGTCATACATATGCATGATTAGCTTTCTGCGGTCATCGATGGTATACACCCCACCAAGCCCTGGAAGGTCCATATGGTCTGGGATCTAGCCCCGCAAGAAGACATCCTCGAGAACGTCTGCACCGAAAACAACACCTACACCCGGCACATTCAGAACTGATACTCCGCCGGAGTAATGCCCTTCGCCCGCAGATACATCTCCGCCGAAGCCCGATGATGAGTCGTGTGATCGAACATCGCCATCACCAATTCCAGCCCCGTCATTTTCCCATTCTCGCCGGTGAAAGTCTTCGCCAGATCCGCCGCCGTCAATTTAGACACGCTGGCAATGGCGCTATCGAAAGACTGCCCCACAAACGCGACCACATCCTTCTTATTCATGGAGGCCGGCTTCCGCAGGCTCGGCTTCTGTCCGCTGAAGGCCGACAGATATTCGTCGAACGACTGCGCTAGATGCACCATCTGCCCCGCGAAACTCATCTGCGGCGGCGTGAGCTTGAAATCGTAGGTCGCCTCTGGCATCTGCTCGGCCACCTTCAATGTGAACGCGCGCGAAGTCTTCAAGTGCACCAGCAGCGTCGCCGGAACATCGCTCTGCGCGAAGGTAGGCGCGGCAAACGCCGCTATCAAAGCTATCGTGAAACAGAGTTTCGATCGCATAAACAAAGTATCCCACCCAACCTCCACATCAAGGACTACCAGGCGCCGGGACCGGGCAGGGAACGAGTATGGTTGAAAGTATATTCGCCCAGGAGTCGCTCAACGCCCGCCTCATCGAAACCCACCAGCCGCGCAATCATCTTCATGCTCGGTGCCGCCTTAGCGAACGTCAGAGACTCCTGGTACACCACCTCACCCGCACTCGAAACCGGGATGTCCGCCATCCGCATTTGTTCAACGCCGCGCTCATCGCAGATGCAAAGATCCACTCGTCGAGCCCCGCTTAGATCCGCGGCCATCCGCCCAATGAGCAGGTCGTCTTCGGCCATCACGGTGCACTCGACGCCCCCTCCCGCCGGAACCGTATACTGACGCGCTCGCAAGCCGTCCCCCACCGCGCGCTGCACAAATGCATCGCTCACGATCATGCGCAGCGAACCCTCGCGCGCAATCTTGCGAACTCCCTCAGCCAGCGCCATCACCTCCCGCAGCCGCCCCCCGCATTCATCGCAGTCGAGCAGATGCAGTTCGACGTTCTCTTCCTCGGCACCAGCCAGTGCGCCCAGCCAATAGTCCGCCAGGACCGCCGCATCCATGGGATTCGCGCAGCTCATGCGGCCACTCCCATACACTCCCGCAGTTGGTGAATCGCCCGATGCCGGATCACGCGCACATTGGCCTCCGAAACGCCCAGCAACTGCGCGACATCCGCTCCCGTCTGCTCGTCATAGAACGTCATGACAACCACCGTTCGTTCGCGTTCCTTCAGACTTTGCACACAGCGCGTGAGCTGTTCCTGGTCGAGCTGCGGCGGCGACGGCTGCACCGGCGCCAGCAGATCCGCTCCAAATTGTTTCAGCAGCCGCTCCTTTCGCTGCGCGCCCCGCCGCATGTCGAGCACCGTCATCCGGCACATTCCCAGCACGAAGGAAGCCAGCTTCTCGGGTTCCCGCAAGCGCCCCCCGCGCAACGCTTCAAGCGTGGTGATCAAGACCTGCTGCGCCAGATCCTCCGCCGCCTGCTCGTCTCTCAAATGACGCAATCCATATAAGCGAACGCGCGGCGCCATCCGGCGGAACAACTCAGCCTCCGCCTCGCGGCCCTCTCCAGAGGCAATTTGCAGCACCAATTCCGCATCCTTCAGTTCAATATCCATCACCACATATTTTATGTGTAACGATCACTCCACTCGTTACACATCCGGATAAGAAAAGGAGCAACCCATGAATCCCAACCAAGCAAAAACCGTAGCCGACTTCCTCATCGCCGATCTTGAAAACGAAATGCAGACGACGTTACGCGTTCTCGGCGCAGTCCCCAACGCCCACTTCGACTACCGCCCCGACACAAAATCCAAGACCGCCCTGGGGCTCGTACGCCACATCACCCTCGAAGACGAATGGCTCCTGAACTGCGTAGCCGACGGCGCCTTCACCCCGCCGCCCGACGATTCCGACGCCTGCGGCATCATGAACCCGGCCGACGCCGTCGCCCGCTACCAGGAGAAGGTCCCCGCCGCCCTCAATCGCGTGCGCGCCCTGCCTGCCGAAAAATTGACCGACGTGATCGACTTGTTCGGCTTGATGCAAATGCCCGGAATCAATTTTCTGTCGATGGCCGCCAAGCATTCCGTCCACCACCGCGGCCAGCTCAGCACCTACCTGCGTCCCATGGGCGGCAACGTCCCCGGCATCTACGGCCCCTCCGCCGACACCCACTAGAAAGAGGAACAAATGATCACCAATCAAGAGACCACCACCCGCGTCGACGAAGTCGCCGCCGGCATCTATCGTATCTGCACCCCGCTGGACGTGATCCCCGGCGGCTTCACCTTCAATTCGTATTTGCTCGCCGGCGACGAACCGCTCCTGTTCCACACCGGCTATCGCAAGCTATTCCCGATCACGCTAGAAGCCGTAAAGAAAGTAATGCCAGTCGAAAAGCTACGCTGGATCGGCGGCTCGCACTTTGAAAGCGACGAATACGGGGCCCTGAACGACTTCCTGGCAGCCGCTCCCCAGGCCACAGCTTTCGGTAGCGAAATCGGAGTGCTGACGTCATTGAATGACTATGCCACTCGTCCCGCCCGCGCGCTCGCCGACGGCGAAGAGTTCTCCGTGGGCAACCGCCGCCTGAAGTGGCTCTACACCCCGCATGTCCCGCACGGTTGGGATTGCGGCATTCTCTTCGACGCATCCACCAAGACCCTGCTCTGCGGAGATCTCTTCACGCAACCCGGGGCCAACATGCCGCCCGTGACCGAATCGGAAATCCTCACCGCCAGCGAAGGCATGCGCGGCATGCTGGACTACTACGCGCACGCGACCAGCACCGCAGCAATCCTGGAAAGCTTGGCTGGCTTGCAGCCCTCCATGCTAGCCTGCCAACACGGCAGCGCTTATCGGGGCGACGGCGCCGCGCTCCTCCGCGAACTGTCCACCACTCTAACTAACGGCCGCCGGTAAACAAATTTCTAAACACGCCCCACCCTGCGGACGATTACTAGCCGCGATCGTCCCCCCGTGCTGCGTGATGATGCCCTCGGCCACCGTCAACCCCAACCCCGTGCCATGAGCGTCCAGCCGCGTGGTCACAAACGCATCGAAGATGTCCGGCAGTACATAAGCGGGAATGCCTTGCCCGTTATCTTCCACTGTCAGCACAATCGCCGCCCGTCCGTCCCGCTGCTCGCGCTTGGTGCGCACTTCGATCCGCCCAGCGCCTTCCGCCCCAATCGCGTTCAGCGCATTGCGCAGCAGATTGACGAACACCTGCAACAGCCGGTCCGGATTCCCCACCACAATATGCTCCGTATTCGCGTGATTCACAAAATCCATGTGCGATGATTTCTCATCGATCGCCACCAGCGCCCACGCCTCTTCAATCAACGGCCGCAGCGCCGTCGGCTGCATCTGTGTCTCGCGCACCCGCGAAAAATCCACCAGACTCTCACTGATCCGCCGCAGCCGCTGCGTCACCCGCTGCATCCGCGCCAGCCGCTCTTGCGTGTGTGAATCCTGATTTGTCTCGATCAATTTCTCGATCGACCCCGCCAGCACCGCCAGCGGCGTATTCAACTCATGCGCCACGCTCGCCGACAGCAATCCCAAACTCACCAACCGGTCCTGCTCCTCGATCCGCCGCAGCGCCGCCGCCAGTTCGTCCTCGCGCTTGCGCAGCGCCTCCACGGTATCGTTCCGCGACCGCATAATCTGCCCGATCTCATCCCCCAATATCTCTGACTCCGGGATCAACTCCCCCTCCCGGTCCCCCGCCTGCGTCGCCGAATCCGCCCGCAGCATCCGCCGCAGCGGATCGTACACGTACCACGGCATAATCACCGATTCCAGCAGCAGGACCGCCAGTAAATAGATGATGCCCAGTACCAGGAACAACCGCACTTTCGCCTGCGTCAAAGCCGACCGCTGCGATTGCCGCGCCGCCTGCGCACTCGCCCCCGGGTGCTCCGCAGCGATCTGGTGCACCCCCGTATCCGTCACCAATTGTTCGTATAGCGGAATCAAGGTGAAATAAGCCGTAGTCGTCAAAACCAGGAAAAACAGGTTGTGCAGCACCATCAACTTCGGTCGAACCTTTAGGTTCCCGAACACCCGCCCGACCGTCGCTATTTTCCTGTTAGACAAGAAATTTTACTCCGGTTGCGCAAGAGATGCCGTTATGGTAGAAATATTGTTGGCCCCCACGATCAGACGTAGTACGAACCAAGGCATTTGAGAGCCGGAGATCAACACTCGCAATGGCTGTTATCTTTCCGAAGTCTTCAGACATCATATTAAAGGTCGCAGGTGCCGTAGCCGGCATCGGCGCGGTGATCGCGGTCGCCGCCTTCACCTATTACACCTACCCGACGGTAATCGATACAGGATACCAGCCGGTCCAGCCCGTCCCCTACAGCCACAAGCTGCACGCCGGCCAGCTGGGACTCGACTGCTACTACTGCCACTCCACTGTCTACAAAGCCGCCTTCGCCGCAGTCCCCGCCACCAGCACCTGCATGAACTGCCACACCCAGGTGAAGAAGGATAGCCCGCGCCTCGAACCCGTGCGCCAAAGCTACGCCACTGGCAAACCGGTCCCGTGGGTACAGATCCATCGCCTACCCGACTACGTCTATTTTAATCACTCGGCGCACCTCTCAGCCGGCGTGAGCTGCGTGAGCTGCCACGGCCGCATAGACCAGATGATCGAAGTCCATCAGGAGAAGCCGTTGAATATGGCGATGTGCCTAGAGTGCCACCGCGACCCCGCACCCAATGTGCGCCCCGCGAATCTGGTAACGAAACTCGATTGGGTCCCCGACCGCGATCCCCGAGAAATCGGCGCCGAAATCGTGGCCCAGAAACATTTAGATCCGCCCACCAATTGCTCGGGGTGCCATCGATGAGCCTCATTACCATCCAGACCCCCAACGTCACTGGGAAAAAGTATTGGCGCAGCCTGAACCAGCTAGCCGATACCAAAGAATTCCGCGATTGGGTCCACCACGAATTCCCCGCGAACGCCACCGAAATGCTGGACGGCAATTCGCGCCGGACAGTGTTGAAGCTGATGGCCGCGTCCTTCGGGCTCGCTGGCCTCGCCGCCTGCAACCGCCCCGTCGAGCACATCCTCCCCAACTCCGCCGGAACTGAAGCCGATAACTATCTCCCCGGCGAACCCTTCCACTTCGCGACGGTCATGAGTATCGGCGGTCATGTAACCGGCCTGCTGGTAGAAACCCACGACGGCCGCCCGACAAAAATTGAAGGAAACCCGGACCATCCCCACAGCCTGGGAGCCGCCACCGCCATTCAGCAAGCTCTCGTCCTCGGGATGTACGACCCCGACCGCTCCGCCAAAGTTCTGCAAGGCGGCAAAGAGTCGACATGGCCGGCCCTGGAGTCCGCCGTTCAAAAGTTATCGTTAGGCGATGGCTCAGGTCTCCGCTTCCTAAGCGGCTTTGTCTCGTCCCCCACGCTAGACTCGCAACGCACAGCAATCCTAAAGAAGTTCCCGAAAGCCAAGTGGGTAGAATACGAAGCCCTCTCGCGCGACAACGAGCTAGCCGGCGCGAACATGGCCTTCGGTCAGCCGCTCTACGTGCATCCCAAGTGGGACAAAGCGAAAGTGGTCGTCTCGCTGGATCACGATTTCCTAAATCTAGACGCCCCCACACCGTTTTTCACGTTAGCGTTCTCCAAACGACGCCGCGTAGGCTCCGAAGAAGATCTCGACAAGATGAACCGCTTGTACGCCGTCGAGAGTCAGTTCTCCCTAACCGGTGCCAACGCCGACCACCGCCTGCGCATGAAGGGTTCCGACGTCCAACAGTTCGCGACAGACCTCGCCGCAGCCTTAGGCGCCATGCCCGGCCTGAACGTGGTCAACAACGGTGGTGCCGCCGACAAGCGCGCGAAATTCCTAGCCGCCGTAGTGAAAGATTTGAAAGCCGCCGGCCCCGAAGCGCTAGTAGTAGCCGGCCCGCGCCAACCCGCCAGCGTAAACGCACTAGTCGCGCTGATCAACGAAAAACTAGGCAGCGCCTGCGTAACCTACACCAAACCGGTAATTGATAAATCCAACTCCGGCATCGACGCGCTGAAAACTCTAGCAGGCGAAATGTCCGCCGGCCAAGTTTCAACGCTCGTGATCCTAAGCGGCAACCCCGTCTACTCCGCACCCGCCGACCTGCAATTCCCCGTCGCCTTATCGAAAGTAGCAACATCTATTCACCTGGGCGCCGAAGAAGACGAAACCTCCGCCGCTGCCACCTGGCACATCCCCGAAGCCCATCTCCTCGAGTCCTGGGGCGACGAAGCCAGCTCCGAAGGAGCCGCCTCGATCCAGCAGCCCATGATCGAGCCCATGTACGGCGGCAAAACCCCCATCGAGATCGTCAACTGGGTAACCACCGGCAAGTTCACCAAGTCCCACGACATCGTCAAGAGCTACTGGCTAGCGCAATTCACCGGGGACAAAGAACAAGCCTGGCGCAAAGCCCTGCACGACGGCGTAGTAGCCGCCTCCAAAACCGTCGACCCCATCAAAGTAACCGTCGACACGAAGAAACTAGCCACCGCCTTAGGAGCCGCAAGCAAAGCGGCATCGACCGGAATCGAAGTAGGCTTCTACCCCAGCTCCGCCACCTGGGACGGCCGCTACGCCAATAACGGCTGGCTGCAAGAAGCACCGGATCCAATCTCAAAATTGGTCTGGGGCAACGCCGCCATGATCAGCCCCAAACTGGCGCGCGACCAGAAGCTAACCGACGGCGACATCATCTCGCTAACCCGCGGCAACGTAAAAATGGAAGCCGCCGTGATGGTCCAGCCCGGCCACGCCGACGATGCCGTTTCCATCTCCCTAGGCTACGGCCGCGAAAAATGCGGACGCGTCGGAAAAGACGTCGGCTCCAACGCCAACCTCATCCGCACCACCGACGGCTTCTACTTCGCACAAGGCTTCACCCTAGCCGCCACCGGCAAACGCGAAATACTGGCCACTACCCAAGAGCGCGGCACCGGCGATCAGCAGCATGACCGCCCGCTAGCCCGCGAAGTCGCCATCGACGAATACAAGAAGAACCCGAAATCCATCGAGGAGATGTCGGAAGTCCCCGAGATCCACTCCATCTACTCCGAGTTCACCTACGACAAAGGCAACCAGTGGGGCATGGCCATCGACCTCACCTCCTGCACTGGCTGCAACGCCTGCGTCGTTGCCTGCGTCGCCGAAAACAACACCCCGGTCGTCGGTAAAGATCAAGTCCTGCGCGGCCGCGAAATGCACTGGATCCGCATGGATCGCTACTACTCCGGCGACGAGAACGATCCCGAAGTGATCGAGCAGCCCATCCCCTGTATGCAGTGCGAAAACGCCCCCTGCGAAAACGTCTGCCCGGTGCAAGCCACCAGCCACAGCCCAGAAGGCCTCAACGACATGGCCTACAACCGCTGCGTCGGCACCCGTTACTGCGCCAACAACTGCCCCTTTAAGGTGCGCCACTTCAACTTCCTCAACTTCCACAAGCACGAGCCGGAACTCGTAGGCTTGGTCTACAACCCCGATGTCAGCGTCCGTATGCGCGGCGTCATGGAAAAGTGCACTTACTGCGTGCAGCGCATCGAAGAAACCAAGATCAAAGCCAAGCGCGACGGCCGCCGCGAAATCAAAGACGGCGAAATCAAAACCGCCTGCCAGCAAACTTGTCCTGCCGAGGCCATCGTGTTCGGAAATATCAATGACCCCAATAGCCGAGTAGCCAAGCTGAAGAAGCAGGAACGCAATTACGCCATGCTGGCCGAACTCGGCATCAAGCCGAGAACTACTTACCTGGCGAAGTTGCGCAATCCCAACCCGGAGTTAACTGCATGAGCGCGGTCCTGCAAGATCCGCAATTGATGGAAGTCAATCCGCCGCTAGTGCGGACCGAAGACTATCACGATTTAACAGAACAAATCAGTGTGATCGTCGAAGGCGACGTCGTCAAGACGCCGCTGAAGTACTGGATCACGCTAGCCATCACGGCCTCCGTCACCGGAATTCTTGGCCTGATGCTGGCGTATCTGGTCTCGACGGGTATCGGCGTGTGGGGCAACAATCGCCCTATCGGCTGGGCCTGGGACATCACCAACTTCGTCTTCTGGATCGGTATCGGCCACGCCGGCACCCTGATCTCGGCGATTCTGTTCCTGTTCCGCCAGAAGTGGAGAACCTCCATCAACCGCTCCGCCGAAGCCATGACGCTCTTCGCCGTGATGTGCGCCGGCATCTTCCCCTTGTTCCACACCGGCCGCCCGTGGCGCGCCTACTGGCTCTTCCCGATTCCCAACACCGACCTCAACCTGTGGCAGAACTTCCGCAGCCCGCTCATCTGGGACGTATTCGCGGTCTCCACGTACTTCACTGTGTCGCTGCTCTTCTGGTTCACCGGCCTGGTCCCAGATCTAGCCACACTTCGTGACCGCACCACCAATAAACTCAAGCAATGGATTTTCGGCGCCCTCAGCCTAGGCTGGCGCGGTTCCGCCCGCCACTGGAGCAATTACGAAAAAGCCTACCTGATCCTAGCCGCCATCTCGACGCCGCTAGTCCTCAGCGTCCACAGCATCGTGAGTTTCGACTTCGCAACGTCCGTCATCCCCGGCTGGCACACCACCATCTTTCCCCCGTACTTCGTAGCCGGCGCGATCTTCTCGGGTTTCGCCTGCGTGATGACGCTCCTGCTGATCGCCCGCTGGACCTTGAACCTGCAGAATCTGATCACCATCAAGCACCTCGAAAACATGAACAAGATCATCCTGGTGACCGGTTCGGTGGTCGGTTACGCCTATGCCACCGAGTTCTTCATCGCCTGGTACAGCGGCAACCTCTACGAGCGCTTCACCTTCTTGAACCGCGCCTTCGGACCCTATTGGTGGGCCGCCTGGTCTATGTATTCCTGCAACATCTTTATCCCGCAGCTCTACTGGTTCAAGAAAATGCGCAACAACCTGTGGGTCATGTTCGTCATCAGCATCACCACCAACATCGGCATGTGGTTCGAGCGCTTCGTCATCATCGCCACCAGCCTGACGCGCGACTTCCTGCCGACCTCCTGGGGTTACTTCCACCCCACCTACGTCGACATGCTCACCTTTGCCGGAACCATCGGTTTGTTCCTCACGCTGTTCCTGGTCTTCGCGCGCTTCCTGCCGATGATCGCTATCTCGGAAGTGAAAGGCGTACTGGCGGTGCAGAAGCACCAGTTCACCGATAAGGAGGTCGTCGCGCATGACCTTAGATGAACTAAAAGATAAAATCGGCATCGGCGAAGACAAAGTCTACGCCGCCATGGGCGCCTTCGACAATCCCGACGACCTGGTCGAAGCCGGCCGAAAAATTCGCGAAATGGGCTACACCAAACTCGACGCCATGTCGCCCTTCCCAGTGCACGGCATCGACGATGCCATCGGCGTGCCAGCTTCGAAACTTGGTTGGCTGGTCATCTGGTTTTCAGCCCTGGGCGCCCTGACCGCCGTAACTCTGATCTGGTACGTAGGCGCAGTCGACTACCGCTTGGTCATCGGTGGCAAGCCGTTCTTCGATTTTTCCTACACCATTCCGATTGCCTTCGAGCTAACCGTTCTGTTCTCGGCGTTCGCCAGTTTCCTAGGCATGTGGGCCATCAACGGACTCCCGCGGCTCTACCACCCGTCATTCAACTATTCGCAAGCGCACCGCGCCTCCGATGACCTGTTCATCTTAGTAGTCGAAGCCAACGATCCCAAGTTCAACCCCCAGCAGACCGCCGAACATCTACGCAGCGTAGGCGCCGGCGACGTGGAGGTAGTAGAAGGATGAAGCTCTCCGCCCTAGTCTCCGCACTGCTTCTGCTGGCCGGTTGCTCCAGCGTCCAGCGCGACACCCCGCTCCAAGTCTGGGACGACATGAAGCACCAGCAGAAGTTCAAAGCGCAAGCCCCCGTAGTCGGCATCTTCGAAGACGGCCGCTCCAATCGCCTGCTGCCCGAAGACACCGTGGCGCGCGATAGTCATTTTGAAAATTCGCCCTACAACACCGGACTCGAAAACGGCATGTACGTGGGCAAGAACCCGGTGCCTGTCACGCTCGAACTCATCGAGCAAGGCCAGGCCAAATTCAACATCTATTGCTCCCCCTGCCACGATCAAACCGGCATGGGCCACGGCATCGTGCCCGCCCGCGTGCCCACCTGGCAGCCCTCGAACCTTACCGAAGATCGCGTGGTGCAATTCTCCG